>Ga0105046_10005948_pt1 | contig 19236 bp, 15 predicted proteins | sample MAT03_FD_78385 | JGI IMG/M metagenome (GOLD analysis project Ga0105046, IMG submission 78385) | Freshwater microbial communities from Lake Fryxell liftoff mats and glacier meltwater in Antarctica - MAT-03 (megahit assembly) | ecosystem: Environmental > Aquatic > Freshwater > Ice > Liftoff... | reverse complement strand
TGGCCCGCGTGACGGGGTCTTGGCGGAGGGCGAGGTTGCCGGCGAAGGCGTTGCCGGGGCCGGCGAGAATGGCGAGGGAAAGCAGGGCGAGGCGGCGGAGATGCATGATCGTGGGCGGCGGGGGCGGGGAGCCGGGAGGATAACATCCCAAACGGGTTACGACCATGAGAGTTGTGGAAAATAAAATGAGTTTTTTCACCAAGCGATGCCGTGTGCGGGGAGCGTCCGGTCCGGGCGCAGGTTGATTTTTTGCGAAGAGCGAACATCGTCGGCGTATGCCCGTCCGGAGCCCCGCCCGTCGCCAAGTGGCGCTGTTGATCGAGACCTCGAACGCTTACGCGCGGGGATTGGTGCAGGGCGTGGTGCATTACATCCGCGAGCACCGGCCGTGGTCGTTTCACTTGATGGAGCAAGGGCGGGGCGATGACCCACCGGCGTGGCTGAAAGGCTGGAAAGGGGACGGGATCATCGCACGGATCGAGACGCCGAGGATCGCGGCGGCGGTGGTGAAGACGGGGTTGCCGGCGGTTGATCTGAGCGCGGCGCGGCTGGTTCCGGCGTTACCGTGGGTGGAGACTGACGACGCGCAGATCGCGAAGCTGGCGGCGGAGCATCTGTTGGAGCGGGGGTTCCGGCATTTTGCTTTCTGCGGTGTGGCGCGGTTCAACTGGTCGGTGTGGCGGGAAGAGCATTTTGCGGCCCGAGTGCGGGCGGCGGGGCACGACTGCCACGTTTACCAACCGAAGCGGGAAGGCGCGGCGGCGGCGCAGGTAGCGGAGATCGGGCGGTGGCTGCGGGCGCTGCCGAAGCCGCTCGGGGTCATGGCGTGCTACGACAGCCGCGGGCAGCAGGTGCTCGATGCTTGCCGGGGCGAGGGCTTTGCCGTGCCCGACGAGGTGGCGGTGATCGGCGTGGATAACGACACGCTGTTGTGCGAGCTGGCGTCGCCGCCGCTCTCCAGCGTAATTCCGAACGCGCAAAGGGCGGGCTACGTGGCGGCGGCGCGGCTGGATCGGCTGATGGCGGGAAAGAAAGTGACGCCGCTGGCGGAGTTGATTCCTCCGCTCGGGGTTGCCAGCCGTCAGTCCACGGATGCGCTGGCGCTGGACGACCGGGCGATCGCACAGGCGGTGCGGATGATCCGGGAGCACGCCTGCGAAGGGATCAATGTGGAGGACGTACTCAAGGCGGTGCCGCTCTCGCGGCGGGTGCTCGAGCAGCGGTTTCAGAAACAATTAGGGCGGACGCCGCGGCAGGAGATTTTGCAGGTGCGGCTGGCGAGGGTGAAACAGTTGCTGGGGGAGACGGAGCTGGCGCTTTACCAGATCGCCGAGCGGACGGGCTTCGCGCACATCGAGTATCTCAGCGTGGTTTTTAAGCGGGAGACGGGGACGACGCCGAGCGCGTTTCGAGCGGCGGCAAGGGGGTGACTGAAGGAGGGAGGCTTCAGGCGTGAGGCGGTTCGTGACGGTCTAGAATGAAAATTCCCTCCGCACCGCGAATTCGGCTTCGAGTCTGGCCGGCGGTTGCGCCGAAATCACGATCCGCCAGTGTTTCTCCCGCATCTCGGGGCTGCCCGGGTCGGAGGACAACGATGCCCTGTCGAACGACTCGATCGCGCTGGCGCAGTCCGCCGACCCGATTGCGCAAAGCCCGACGATCGGTCAGCCAAGGGCGCAGTTTGCCTACGGCGGTTTCTCGATGCAGGTGGCGGGCCGGGAATACGGGATCGAGTCGGGTGGAAACGACCGCCCATTCTCCATTCAGGTCCGCCTTGCTTCACCGGCCACTTTCCCGCTTCGCTCCCCGCCCCCCATGACTCCTCCATCCCCTGCGATCCCGGGTGGCGACGCCGAACAGACCTCGCCCGCGGTCAAACGGATCGGGTTGATCGCCGGCACCTCGCTTTTCCTGCTGACATTCGTCGTTGCCCCGCCCGACGGAATGACGCCGCAAGCTTGGCAGGTGTGCGGGCTCGCCATGTGGATGGCAGTCTGGTGGATCACCGAAGCCATGCCGCTGCCGGTCACGGCGTTGCTCCCATTGGCGGTCCTGCCCCTGTCCAACATCATGCCGTTGAAGAAGGCGTCGGCAAACTTTGCGGCAGACCTGATCTTTCTCTTCCTCGGCGGGTTCATTCTCTCGATCGCCATCCAAAAATGGCGCGTGCACGAGCGCCTCGGCCTCGGCCTGCTGCGCTTCGTCGGCTGGAACATACCAAGCCTGCTGGCGGGGCTGATGCTGGTCACCGGCTTCATCGGCATGTGGATGAGCAACGCCGCCACGGCCATGGTCATGATGCCGATGGCCCTAAGCATCGCCGCGCTGATCGGCAAGGGAGGCCGGAACTCCTCGCCGGTCACCAAGGCCCTGATCCTTTCGGTGGCCTACGCTCCGTGTATCGGCGGTCTGGCGACCTTCATCGGTACGCCGACCAATGCCGTGCTCGAGGGCTACGTCAGCAAGACCTACGGGGTTAATCTCAGCCTATCCGAATGGATGACCTTCGGGGTGCCGATCGCACTGATCCTGCTCGGGGGTTGCTGGCTGCTTCTCTACGGCACCCTGCTGCGCGGGGCCCCCCGGGTCGCGGATCTGCGCCAGCTGATGCAGAACGAGTATGCAAAGCTCGGAGAATTTTCCCGGGGCGAGCTCCTGACAACCGTCATCTTTGGAATCTGCGTGCTCGGCTGGGTCTTCAGCGACTTCTGGTCCGGCCTGATCGGCGCCAGAATCGACGATGCGGTCATCGCGATCGTCGGCGCGTTGCTGCTCTTCCTCACCCCGCTTGACTGGCGCTTCGACCGCACCCTGCTCTCGTGGAAGGATGCGGAGAAACTGCCGTGGGGCATTCTCATCTTCTTCGGAGGCAGCCTCAGCCTGTCATCCGCCCTCACCGAAACCGGGGTCACTCAATGGCTCAGCCGGGAGCTCCACATCATCCATGACGTGCCCGTTTGGCTGGTGGTGTCCGTGGTGGTGGTGCTCATCGTCGTCGTCTCCGAAATGATGAGTAATTCGGCGACGATCACGGCCTTCCTGCCCATCCTCGCCGGTTTGGCCGGCGGATTGGGGATCCACCCGTTCCTCATCATGATTCCCGCCACGCTTGCGGCCAGCTGCGCCTTCATGATGCCCGGGGCCTCGCCTCCCAATGCCATCGCGTTCGCGTCCGGCGGTCTGTCCGTCAAGGACATGGTGCGCACCGGACTTTGGCTTAATCTGATCTGCGGCATCGGCATCCTCCTGGCGGCGTTCCACCTGATTCCGGCCATCATGGGATTCAATGCCTACGTGCCGCCGACCTGGGCCCTCCCATCGGCGCCCTGACATCGGGCGGTCGGCGCCAATACTGTTCGCCTAGAAACTGCCGCGACGATTGCGCGTTAGAAACTGGGCGCTGCAAGAGCACCGACATGGCGCAAATTTGTATCCAGACATCTTGCGCTTGAGTCCGCGCGGCACCTCGAGGAACGAACCGCCCTGTGCGGGAGCGGCAAGCCGCAAATTTCCTGCTCGACCAGGTCCGGTGTTTTGCTGCGCAAGACAACGTGCTGGCCGCCGCCCAGGTGGGTCTTGAGTTCATCGAACACGCCTTCCCTCTCCCACCGCTGTGGCCAGCGTGTATTCTCTCGTTTTACACGGCGCCATCGCTACCGCCAGCATCGCCTACGCGCCGCTTCAATACGCTGCTCGGACACAGTCCCGCGGAGGAAATCCGCCGCACCAAGATTGAGCGGGTTCGCCAACTGCTCACCTCGACCGACATGACCGTGCCGGACATCGCCGAAGCGTGCGGGTTCGCCTACGCGGAGCACATGATCCCCCTTTTTGCCCGGCGTCACGGTTCCACTCCGGCGGCTTTCAGGAGGAACCTCAGAGGAACATCGCGACTGAAAGTGAGCGGAGCGTAGCTCTCATGGGAACGGGGGCGGAATGAGACGATCTTGATTCCCAGCGAAAGCGCACCGTGTGGAAATGAGTTAAAGACGTCAGGTCCGAATGGCGCTTAGAGAAGCGCCCGGCATGCGCCGAGCGTGTAGGGCCGGACCTTGCGTCCGAACCTCGTTGGGTGTTGCCTGCCGAAACGTGTTGCGAAGCGCAACCGGCGCGGACGCAACGTCCGGCCCTAAATTAACCTCATGTAATATATTGTTTTACGTCTTATCTAAGCGTCATTCAAGCCCAGACCCCATCCGTCTGCCTCTGGCGATTCCGGGGCAAGCGCCCGTGACCTTTTGCCGATTCCGCTGTCGTTAGTCGATGCAACCGGCTCCCGCCCAGCCCCACCCCCTCCCCGTCAAGCCCGATGCGCTGGCGGCCCGGAACAGCGATTTCTACAATGCGTTCTGGGCCAAAACCTATCTGACGCGACCGGATCGCTTCAACACATGGCCGCTGATCTCCGTCCTGCTTCCGGTGGCCCCGCAGCGGTTGGAGATCGGACCCGGGCTGCACCCGCGCCTGCCGATCCGCGGGACCCACTTTGTCGACATCAGCCCGCACGTCATCATGCAGCTCAACGCCCGCCACGGCCGAGCCCGGGCCGGCGGTATCACGGAGCTGCCCCATGCCGCCGGTGCCTTCGACCTAGTGGCGGCGTTCGATGTCATCGAACACGTCGCGGACGACGAACGCGCCTTCGGGGAAATGACTCGCGTCTTGAAATCAACCGGCCGCCTGATCCTTTCCGTGCCGTTGCACCCCGCCCGTTGGACGACTTTCGACGAGTATGTCGGACACGCGCGACGTTATGAACCGGCCGCGCTGGCAGACTTGCTCGACCGCCATGGCCTGGTTGTTGAACTGAGCGCCGTCTTCGGGATGCAGTCCAACAATCCCCGTCTGCTGGACCTTGCGGTGCGGGGACTCGTCCGGCACCACGCAATCGCCTTGCACTTTTACAACTGGGTGTTCTTTCCTCTCGGAAGGCTGCTTCAAAAACGGCTGTCCTTGAAAGACGGCCTGTTGGATTTGTCGGAGGTCGACGAAATCCTCTTCGTCTGCCGGCGGAAGTGATGGCACCCGGCGTGCAGCCGTCATAGCCCGAGCCAATGACGCCATGTCTCTCTGGGAATAAATGGAGTGGGTATCCGATTTAGTTGTGGAATTGACCTGAAGGGCTTAGGTTGAGCGCGGGACTATGCTACGCATGAACATGTCGCGATATCTTTTAGCACCGGCGCTGTTCGGATTGCTGGTGCCGGCTTGGGCAGGGACGCTCGGGTTGGGCATGGAGGGACGCGAACCGATGAAAATAGTCGAACTCCATAACCCGATCCATCCCCGGTCACTCATGGAGGTAGGAGTGTCGAAGGGCTATGCCGAGGTCCTCATGAAAGTGGATGAAGCGGGCCAATTGGAGGACTGGTTTGTGACGGCTTATTCCCACAAGGAGTTTGCCGATTCCGTAGTACGCGCCATGAAAACCTGGAAGTTCATGCCGGCGACCATGAATGGCGAAGCGATCGGTGCGATCACCCAGGTCCGCTTTGTTTTCGAAGCTGTTGGCACGGTGATCACACAAAATGCGGCTACCCAGATGGACGCTTATCGTTACCGGATCGAAAAGCTATTCAGCTACAAGCTGGCAGGACTGAAAGACATCGACCGCTTACCGGTGCCGGTGACAATGCCCTCGCCCGCCTATCCCGAGAAATTGTCGAAACGTGGCGGGCAGGTATTGCTTGATTTTATCATCGATGAAACCGGCAAGGTGCGTTTGCCGAGCGTGGTCAGTGCCGATCATGCGGAGCTCGCCGAACTGGCGAGTATGGCGGTGAAGAACTGGACGTTTGAGCCACCCCGGCAGAAGGGCCGGCCGGTGGCGGTGCGGGTGCAGCAACGTTTCGATTTTTAACGTTCGATAAGGGTATCCCCGGCGCGTTACTGCCGACGTGTCTCCGCGAAATTCGTGACCACCGATCTTGAAGTGAAACAACAAGTGCGATCGAATTTCGAAACGAAAATCTACCACGGATTTACCAATGGTGGGAGCAGCTCCAGAAAAGAGCTAAAGACGTCAGGTCTTGATTCTTGACAAGGGCCGCTCGATTACCGCCACGCCACCTCTGTTTAATGGTTAGTTGCCGGTGAACTATTTCACGATGAACGTCCTCGTGTGCGATCGGCGCCGTTCACATTGTCAAGAGTCAAGAGCTAACGTTTTCACCGCCACTACCAGCAAGCCGCCCGGACCCTGGGTTTTTCTCCGTTGAGCTACGAGCGCTCGCCGAGACTCACGGCTTATTTGGGACTGGAGGCCCAGCGTCGGAACCGCGCCCGTTGGCTGCACGGCCTGCCCAAGCCGGTGGGTATCATTGGCTGGGATACGATTACCTGCCGCAACGTAGCGAATGCCTGCGAACTCGCAGGCCTGGAGATTCCCGACCGGGTGGCGATCATCAGCCTCTCCACGGAAGATCTGTTGGGCCAGACCATCCACCCGCCGATCAGCGGCGTGGATATTCCGGTGAAGCGCATCGGCTACGAGGCTGCGACCATGCTCGCCGGCCTGATGGGTGGCCACAAGCCCGCCGACCGGGAGAAACTATTCGTTCCGCTTGGGATCACCACCCGTCAGTCCACGGATATCTTCGAGTGCGAAGACCCCAAGATCCGGCAGGTGATGCGCTTCATCAAAGAAAACGCGACGGCCGGGATAAACATCGAGCATGTGCTGCGCGCCGTGCCGATGGCGCGGCGGACGCTGGAGCGGCGCTTCAATACGCTGCTCGGCCACAGCCCCGCGGAGGAAATCCGCCGCACCAAGATTGAGCGGGTTCGCCAACTGCTTACCTCGACCGAAATGACCGTGCCGGACATCGCCGAAGCGTGCGGGTTCGCCTACGCGGAGCACATGATCCCCCTTTTTGCCCGGCATCACGGTTCCACTCCGGCGGCTTTCAGGGGGAACCTGAGGGGAACGTCGCGACTGAAAGCGAGCGGGGTTTAGCCCTCATGGACGAGAGGCTCGCACCGGTTCGCATCGTGGAGGCGGACAAGGGGTCGCGTCGTGTGGTTTGTACTTCCCGAAAACAGTCGCGTCACAACGTGACGGCCACCGCTGGTCGGTTGCACCCCGCTCGGGGATTTCGCCAGACGGTTTCCTCGGCCGTTTACCCGCGGTAAGGCATCCTCACCCATCCCAAAGTACAAGCGACACCACCCATTGACGCTAACCTCCACCCATCGATTGCCTGAAGAATCGGATCGAGCGACGCCGCACCCGCTGTAGGAGGGTTGCCGGAAGGGGGCGTCGATCCCACGGATACCGCGAGAGGGCAAAGAGGCGATCAACGATTGCCGGCGACATCGCTGCCTTAAGATCCAGCTGCGGCAGCATGTGATTCAATTCCAACAAAAATGTAGGCGCTGCCATCGCCGTCTCGAGCGGATCCTGCGGGGAAAATACGGACGGTCGGCTCGCCCCACTGGCACGCATGAACCCAGCTGCCAGAATCATCGTGCGCTCATCCGCATCGTCGAAATGCGGCAGAGCGCGTTGTACGCAACGGGCCGCCTGCTCTGCCCAAAGCGAAAGCACCTCCTGCCGCTCCCAGCGTGACCATGCGGCATGGACAGTAGACTCCGCATACCGCTTAAAGTAGAGGCACTCCGGAATACGCCGCAGTTCGCCTCGGAGCGCGAGGTCTAGGATCCAAACCGAGTCCGAGGCAAAATTGCGTCGCAACCCCACGGGAAGAAAGGGCCGATCGTTCTGGTGTTTCCTGCGGATCAATCCCCGGAACGAAATCGCGACGTAATGGTTGAGGAAAAAGTCGCACACCCGATCGAGACGTCCACCACGAATCTCGGGCTGCGTGATGTTCGTGACGCGGCTTCCAAAAGACCGAATATCCGAGTACACACACGAAATCGCGGTGTCCGATTCGGCGACGGCGTAAACCTCCGCAAGGTAGCGCGGATCGAGCAGGTCGTCGTGAGGTGTGATACAGAAATAGGGCGTATCCACCCGTTCGATCAGCGCATTAACGTTGCCGACCCAACCGAGATTCTTCGGCTGAACGATCAACTCCCAATTGGGACGCGTCAGGTAACGCCGGCAAATCTCCTCGGAGCGATCGGAGGCCTGATCGATCGAAATCAGAACTTTGAAGTCGGTGAAGGTCTGAGCCGCGACGCGATCCAGCGTTTCGGCAATGAACTCCGCCGCATTATATACCGGCACACAAACGGTGATTTGCGCCATGATTAAGACCCGGTGGAAATCAATGCGCTCATCCGCTCTGCCGTCTCAAGCGCCATCAGCGGCCCCAAGGTGAATTTAGCGGTGTCGACCGATAGATACGTTCCACGCCCGTTCATCCCGACATTGAAGCGTTCGTGGAGCTGACTCTTGGGATCCACGATGTCGGACTTGCCCAGGGCGAAGATGCTCCCGCCATTGACGACATAGTTTTCCGTATCGATGGAGGCGAGCGTTTGCACGGCCGGGCAAAGCTCCGAAAGCGCGTCGATCGTCACGCGGCGAACATGCGCTCGATCGATCGTACGGAGGACCGCCGTCCAGTCGGTTTCTTCCGTGCCGGTGGTCGTCCCAATCATACAAACCGGATACCACGACAGGTACACACGTCCGGATTTATACCGCACCACGTCGCCGAACGGCCCCAGCATCACGGTAAAACTGGGAATTGTGGGCGCACTGCCGTTGGCCTGGATGTTGACGCCCAGTTTTCGACGGGTGAACCATGGCCCGCGGTCACACACGCCATACTTTTGATCGAGCGCGGGACGATTCGCCCAAAGCGCATTGATCACGCCCGTAAACGGACCGCGGTGACGCACCCCGTCCTGTTCAAAGTGAACGTCGTACTTTCCGTCCGTGCGATCCCAGACGTCGGTTACCCGCGCACGCCTCACCGGCTCAATTCCCGGGTGCTCCCGTACCGCCGCACGGAGGTGCTGGCCAATTAACCACGGATCGACCGCCAGTTCACACGTCTCATACGCAGCGTCGACCCGAGCGGGATTGTAACGACGGGATAATTCCTCCGGAGAAAGACGGCGCCAGTGAGGCCGCGACGGATCGAGGGGGAGCGGAGAACGATGCGCGGGCATCGACTCCATAATAGCGGCGCGAACGCGTTGGAAATGGTCTTCAATCGTCTGGACAGCCAGCATCGAGTCGCGATGCACGATGTAATCGAACGAGGACGATGGCAGAGTTTCGAAGACCGATGCTGGCAGCCAGCGTTGCAAAATTTCCGCAAAACGAGACGCGCCCTGAATCATGCGTTCGGCCGTACGAAAAGAAGAATCGGCTGCATAAACAAAGCCTAGATGGAGTTTACCCTCGTTAAAAAGACTCGCTTCGCCAAACAGTTCGGAATTCCGCTCAAAAAGTACAACGCAGTGACCCCGGTCTGCCAGCTCCAGTGCCGTGCAGACGCCTAAAATCCCTCCGCCTAAAATCGCTATTGCCATGCACCCCACTCAGTTGGTGCCGCACTCAATGGCGAGCGGATTTCGCCCGGAATAAAAACTTTACAGGTGCTTAATAGATTGAGGGGTTTCCAAGAACGCTCGAATCGGATCGCAAAGGATCGCCGTTGAAGATGGCTATCGTGGCGCATCTCAAATCACTCACCACGATCGGCAATCCTTGGATCGCGAAAGAACGCAAGATGGGCGCCCGCCGCGGTCAGCCGCTACGTAGACGAGTTCCACAATGGAAAGCGGCCCGCCGTCTCCCCGTAATTTCGCTAAAATATCAATCCGTTAGGTTAAAGCGCGCGGACTGTCGTGCGCTAGGGGAGTGAACCCTTCGACGGCGAGGAGGTTGCTTTCCGCTTCAATCGACGCACCGATGGAGCGGCCATGAGCACTTCCGAATTCATCCAAAATTCCGCGCTCCTGATCGGATTCATCACGGTGGTTTATTTCGCGGCGCGATCGATCGCGCGCGTAGGCGATTTCTTGTCGGCGCGAAAACTCGCGCCATTTGCCCCGGTGATTGGGGGAAGCGCCGATCCGAAGCGGGGCGTGCTACGAGGCACCCATCGAGGCCGGGCGGTCGAAGTGGCTTTTTCGCCGAAGCACACCGCGGGCTCAGACGATGCGGCAACCCATTTCAAGGCTTTCCATGTCCGGGTTCTGAACTCGGTTGGAAAGTCGGATTGGTGGCTGCGCTATCACGTATCCGGGGCGCTCGGACAAGGACCGAAACGCCTTGTCGCCTACGCGCACGATCCCCAGCTCGCGGCGCGCCTGCGCAGCAGCGGAATCGTCGAGGAGGTTGAGGCAGTCAATGCAGGGATGGAGACGTATGTAGCCGTTCGCTTCGAATCGTTTTCGAAGGTACTGACGTACACCGACGACGTTTCACCGCGGACCCTCCCGACGCTCGACACCTTCAAGCAGCAACTCGAGATCGCCGTGCGAGTCGCGGCGGTGAACGAAGAGCTCAACCGGTGATGCGAGAAGTCGAGGGCGGAGGACGAAGCGGGATTGAGGAGTCCCGTCGTGTGGTTTGTAATTCCCGAAAACGGTCGAATCGCAACTTGACGGCCACCGCCGGTCGGTTGCACCCCGCGCCGAGATTTCGCTGGACGGTTTCCTCGGCCTGTACGCGCCAGAAGGCATCCTCACCCGCCGTAAAGTACAAACTACACGACCTGACCCTTCCAGAACTTTCACGCCGTAGGTTCATTCCACGACACGGGTGGACTCGACAACGGCGTCACGCTTTGCACGAGTCTGAATGTAGAAAGTGCATAGCAATACCCACGATAGGACGCTTGCCTCGATAAGCCGTTGACTCAGTCCGACATAGGGCGATTCAGGCGAGAGTGTCGCCAGGCCTATCGCAGAAACCGCTGCCGACAAGAAACCTGCGGCGGAAAGTCGACTCGCATCTGGCCATCGGCGCGCCGCGATAGCTAACGCCAGCATGCCGATGGGTGCCATGAGATAACCGGCCAAGCCCGCTGCAGTATGGATGATCTGCGAAAAGCTCGCGATCGTCGGTCGGCAGCCTGGGTCGCACGGGAAAAAGGCTGCCACGACATAACCTGCGGCGAAAGTTCCAATGCCGATGAATCCGAGCGTGGCGAGGCCCGAGCCGGGTAACGCACCACGAGCAAGCCATGCGAAAAAACAAAGGAGCAAACCGGCGGGCAAGAAGCCGAGGAAGCGGACCCACATTTCATTGGGTGCTCCGCGAGCGCCCAGCTCACTCATGAACTGAGCCACATGGCTGTAGCCCGGATAACCGAGAGCACCCAGCAGGCAGAGTAACAAAACGAATAGTGCGCCAACGGCGGCAACTGGAAACGCTAGACGATGCATAAAAGTGGCTCGGTTTCGATGCTGCACGGCGCGCCGGAACGGCCGGAAAAAACGCGTTGCGATTTGGCCCGTCCGTCTCGAAACGATTGTTTGTCAATTTTCTGGGTTTCGCGCTCATTAGCGTTCGCGCGCAACCAAAAACTTGAGATATTTGCGAGATGGAAGCGGCGTAATCAATAAAAGATCCGCAGGCGGGTAAGGCGGCTCGCCTCATCCATGCAATTACGTGAGGCTTTTGAAGTAAGGCACCCCACGCGGGAGGGAGGCGGTTCAAAGGGGTCGGCGGTTCAAAGGGGTCGCGTCGTGTGGTTTGTAGTTCCCTAAAACAGTCGAATCAGAACCTGACGGCCGCCGCTCTTCGCCAAGCGTGAGCAAGGCGCAGGGAAAGGTGTGCGTCGCGTGGCCCGTTAGGCAGCGCCTGCGGCGGGACGGTCACCGCGACCCAAAGGATGACCACGACCGGGTGACATGCAATTGCACGTCATCGATTTGGAGCTGGATTTGCGGGAGTATACACGACTTTTACCGACTTCCCGGTTTGGGAAGAAAGCTCGGCTGCTTCAATCGCCCGCGCGGTGCGGAGTGCGTCCGCGAGAGTGGTAGGCGGCTGGGCACGCCCTTCCGTGGAGGCGATAAACCAACGGATAAAAACCTCGCCAAGCACTCCGCCGTAGGAAGTGGAATCGGGTAAATTAAAACTCGCCTGCCGGATGGCGGATTGGTTTTCCGGGGCAGGCGCCTCGATTTGCAATTGTGGATCCAGACTCGGCCAGATCACGCGCCCCTTGCGTCCATTGAAGGCCGTATAGGAATCGTAGCCCTTGGCGTTGACATAACCTTTGCCGCTAAAGGCGAGGCTGTAACCGCTGTGGAAAGTTCCGATCGCTCCGGATCGGAATTTTAACGCCAGCGTTGCCGTATCTTCGACGTCGATCGCTTCACCGGATCGCGTGGCTAAAAATCCAGACACCTCCGTGATTTCGTCGTTGGGGATGCGATGCAGCAGATCGAGGCAGTGGCAACCTAACCACAACAGGATGCCGCCGCCGGAATACTGGCGTTGGAACAGCCAGTGGCTGGGGTTTCGGAAACGCACTTGAGTAGCCAGAAAGCGCGCCTCGATCGACGTGAGTTCCCCCAATGTTCCCGCCCCCAGTTTTTCCGAAAGCAAGTGGAACCCGGCCTCGATCGCGCGATGCGCCACCGCGGACGATTGGTCGTGGGAAACACAGACGAGGGCGAACCGCAGGTCCGCCTGGTCAAGGGCTCGATCGAGATCGGCCGTGATCAGCGTTACTTTGGGACGGGGGGCCAGCGCGGTTCGGGCCACGAGGAGAGGATTAGGATCCCACAAGACCACCTCGCCGATCTCCGGCATGTTTTCGAACGTGGTCAAAAAATGTCGGAGTGGGGATGGGACAACCCGAGAAGCGCGATTTTCATGAAGGATGGGAGGGCGTGGCGGTAAACGGCGGCAGGATTTTGGTGGCGACGAAGACTATCGCGGACTCATCCGAGAGACCTTACGGTGCCGCCGGCGAAGTAGCGCGGAAAAATCGGATTAACTTCTGGGGGAAGATAACCTTGGTTCACCATCTGCAGCATCGGACGAGAGAGTCGGCGTGCAAAGGTATCGTCCTGCGGAATGTCGTGAACGATCGGGGCAGCACGGTTTTCGAGAGGTGATCTCGGTCGCCGGCGATGAGTGAAACGGCATCGGGCACGGCATAGCCTCGTTTCGGGACGGCGATGGTTAGACGTCACGACGGTAAGACGGTAAAGTAGGCAGGAGCTGCCCGACAGAAGACGTCTCATGGTTTGACTTTTGAGAGGAGCATATTGACTTCGGCACGCCCGGATTGTGTCAGAAGGCGTCTGCGTACGAACTGGCTCGCCGAGGCGGGCATGCCCATTGCAAGCTTTTGCGCCAACCATGCATTGCTCACCGAGCTCACCTGTTTCATCGCAGCGGCAAGCAACGTTTTGGCGGGATCCGATTTACGATCGCTGAGCCGATCGAGCCGAATTTTAGCGATCCTTGCCAAGGTCTGTAGACGAGCTTCCCACGCTTGCGCTCGCTCGCTTCTGATTTCTTCGGATTCCAGTCCAAGGAGATGTTCGGCCTCCAAGTCCATCTCCCTCTCCGTCATTTTCGTTTTCATCCTCAGCCTGAACTCGGCGCTGCCGAGACACCAGCCTCGGCTCAGACTCTTCCCACGTTTCTGTTTTGCCTGCGAATGGTTCTCCGACATCCCGGCCAACGCTTGACGATAACGCCGCCAGCCGGGGGGTTTGTCGGCCAAGCCTCCGTATTCCCCCAAAACCGTGCTGGAATCCATCCACTTTGGACGCAGCGGGCTCTCCCACTTGGGCAAACTTGACCAGGGGTAATCCAATAGTTTATCCGCGCTCACCGCTCCGGCCCGCACCGGATTGAGGTGAATGTAGTCGCAGACCCCGCTAAACGCCGCGCCTGGTTCCACCACCAGCGCCTTGAAACGGTCCTGAAACGGGCGTCCCGTTATTTTACGGATTAGGTTATAGCGCCGTACCCACGTCCCCTGCAACCACTGCATTCCGTCGCTCAAGTTCGCCTCGGTCAGCTCGATCGCCAGATGAAAGTGGTTCCGCATCACCACATACGCATGGACTCTCCACCCATATTTCTCCGCCGCTTCCCCCAAGGCTCTCTCGAACGCCTCCGCTCCACCCTGTTCTCCGAAGAGGTTCCTTCGATAGTTCCCTCGGTTGATCACGTGATACCGCCCTCCCGCGTATTCAATTCTCAACGGTCTCGCCATGCCCGGTCCTCGCTTCCAATCGCCCGCCTGTCAACAGTCAAGCCATGACGTCTTTTGGTTACGTGATCGAACCGCGGGGTGCGATCCGGTGAGAGGCGACAGGTTACGGCGTCGGCAGCGTCGGCGGCATCCCAGAAAATCTGCCGGAAGCGCGCGGGCTTTTGTCGAGACGACGACACGCTCACTTCGCGCCGACAAAGTTCCCGTAGCCGACGATCGCCGTCGAGGCGGCGAGCGTGCCCAGGCCCCACGCGATGAAGCGGTGCGTGCGTGCGCTCGTGCCGTGCCACTCTTTGAGCACCAGCCCCCACAGTGTGCTGAAGATGATGATGCTCGCCATGTGGAGCGTCCACGAGGTGAAGCCGAACCGGCCCATCTGCGTCTCGCCCATCGTGTAGAAAAAAAACTGGAAATACCAAGTCGTGCCCGCGAGCGCACACAGCGCCAGATTGCGCAGCCGCGGCACCGGTTCGCCGGCCGGCGTGCGCGGCGCGAGATACTCGCCGCCGGTGCGGTTGCGGAAGTTGAGCGCAACGCACCAGAGCGCGTTGCTCGTGAAGCCGCCGAAGAGCACCACGACCAGCTTCGGCAAACCGGTCCACAGCGCAGGCGTGCCGGCGGCCGCGCTCAAATCCGCCAATGGCCCGGCCGCTTCGAGACCGAAAGCCATGCACGAGCTCAGCACGCCGCAGAACAGCGCCACGCCAAGCCCTTTCTTGAAATCGAATTCCTGCACCGCCGCCCGCTTCGCTTCGGCCGGCAGCTCGCGTTCCTTGCTCAATCCCGCCAGCGCCGAGAGCGCAATGCCGCCCACGCACACCGCGAGCCCCACGAGCGTGATCTGCCCCGCCGTGCTCGCGGCGATGGTGCCGATCGCGCCCTTGAACACCGGCGGGATCAGCGTGCCGAAAACGGCGCAGACTCCGAGCGCCACTCCGTAGCCGAGCGACATGCCGAGGTAACGTAGCGAGAGCCCGAAGGTGAGCCCGCCGAGTCCCCACAGCAGGCCGAAGAACCACGCCCAAAACAGCGCCCGCCCCGGCGCCTGCGCGAGCACGCCCGGCAAATCGTGCGTAAGCGCCAGACCGAAAATCCACGGTGCGACGATCCAGCTAAAGAACCCGCCCACGAGCCACGAGGTCTCCCACGACCAACGCTTCACGCCGCGAAACGCGACGTAGAAACTCGCGGCTGCGAGACCGCCGATCCAGTGCAAGCCGACGCCTAAAAAGGGGTTGGCGTTCATGGGGCAGTCGCGCGATCCGCCCGGGTCGAAGTGGGTTTGAGCAACCGCACCGGTCCGAGCAGGCCCGAGGGCATGAGCGGAGTCGTCGGCAGCAGCGAACGGATGTTCGTCTTCGTGTAGCGCTCGGCCACGGGTCGCGCCTCGTCGCCGATCACGCGGTTGCTCCACAGGTTCACGACTTCGATTTCAAGTTCGTTGCCCTCGGCCTTCAGCAGGCCCTTGACGTCGAGTTGAAACGGCGTCGCCCACACGGTGCCGAGGGCTTTGCCGTTGAGTTTCACGCTGGCCAACTCGCGCACGTCACCGAGATCGAGCACGGTCGCGCCCGCCGGAGCCTTGAAGGTTTTGCGATAGACCGCCGTGCCCGAGTAGTGCCGGATGCCTTCGGCGGCGTTCTGCGTCCAGTCCGCTAGCGCGGCGAACTCGATCTGCGCCGGTCCGCCCCACTTGGGGTCAAACGCCACCTGCCACGCGCCGTCGAGCGTCGCCACCGGCTCCAACTTGGGAAAGTTGGGCGCGCCCGTGGCCGGGTGTTGCGCGGCGGCCGCCCGGAAAATCACGAAGAGCGAACCGGCGGGCGGCAACTCGACCGAAAGTGCGGTGCCGCCGCCCTCGGCCGCATACTCCGTCGCGAACCGTCGCGCGCCCGAGACCGCGTCCCAAAACTCGGGGACCTTGCCCGCGACCCGAAACGTCGCGCGCCCGGAGATCGCCTGCTTGGCGCGATTGGCCAGGAAATAGATTTCCGTCTCACCCTCGCGGCGGTGGATATAGTTCATCTTCGCTTCGGGATCGTTCGAGGCGAAGGCGAAGTCCGGCCCGACGCCGAGCGCGAGCAGAGCCTCGCGCGCCGTCGCTTCGGTGCGCACGCGGGGCCAGATCGCCCCGGCGATGCTGCGCACCTCGGCGTCGCTCTCGGCACCGCCCGATAATCCGGGGACTCGGTCCGGTTTCGGCCCGAGCACCGTCGCGCCGGCCTCGACGAGTTCCTGCACCTTCCGCAATGCGGGCAGGGCGATCGTGTCCTGCGGCGGCAGCACGAGCAGGCGATAGCTCACCCCGTCGGGCAGCACGAGCCGGCCGTCGCGCACGCTGACGCGCGCGAGGAATTGCTCGAGCGCGATGGCGTCGTAGTCGTAGCCCGCGCCGACGCCGGCCGGATCGCGTTCGCGGCGCTGCGTGAAGTTCGGCACGTCGTTGCCGTAATAGTAGAGCACATCGGCGACCGGCAGGCCGCGCTGAAGGAGGAACTGGCTCCGGTTGAGGTAGGTGAAAAACGGCTCCGACTTTTCCCACCACGTCGTATTCGGGTTCAGGTGACTGCCCGCAAAATATTCCTGGCCGGGCACACCCATCTCCGCCGGCGAAGAGGTAAAGGCGTGCCAGAAGAGCCGGTTCATCCCCTCGATGCAGGCTTGGTCGAAAGAAGGCTTCAGATTTTCCCAGAGCCGTTCCTGCCAGTGCAGACCGACGTTGGTGAAGCCTTCGGCGGCGACGAGGGGACGGCCTGCGGTGTGCGCGGCGCTAGCGGGCTGCTTCACGAAGAAACGCGCCTCGTCCGTCGAACGGTGGGTCCTGGCCTCGGACCAGAATTCGCCCTTGGGGATGTCGCCGATCGCGAGGCATTGGAGCGCATCGATCGGCGTGAAGTGCGGACCGCCCGACTCCGGGTGGATGCCGTAGCCACGCTGCGCGGCGAGCGCACTGAACTGCCGGTAGTGGTTGTCGGCCGCGAGATCGCCCAGTGTGCGGCGGAAATCGTGCAGGAAGCGGTTGCTCTCGGCGCGGCTTCCAACGATGCGGCCCGCGATCACCGGCAGCCAAGGCACCGGATCGTAGCCGCGCCGGCGGCGAAATTCTTCGAGCGCGGTGGGCGTCCAGTTAAACGCGCCGACCTCCCAACTGTCGGTGTGCAAATAGCGCAGCGCTTTGCCGGCAAACGGCGCGGCGTCGGCCAGCAGCGGCTCGACCACGGCATCCCAATAGCGCCGAAATGCACCCGCATCGAGGACGTCGAGCGCGTAGCCGCCCCAGCCTTCGCTGTAGGTCGAGACATGGCGCAACTCGCTCAGCGTCGAGCCGAGCCGCAGAATCCGCCAACGCCCCACCGGTGCGTCCCAGGTGAGCGTGCCGTCGGGTGCGAGCTGCGCCGAGAGGTCGATCACCTCACCCGCGAGCGCGTCGTGCTCGCCGGGCTGCGCCGGCTCCTCGGCCGCGAAGATGGGCAGCATATCCAAGCCGGAGATCGAACGTATCCAGCCCATCGGACCGGGAAATGTCGGCCGCGCGACGAGCGCCTTGGAGGCGTAGTTTTTCAACGGCGGCCGATCCGCCGGTTGCGCGGGATCGATCCGCCAGGCGAGTACGCGCACCTCACGGTAGAAATCGTCGTTCACCGCGCCACGCGCCAGCGCGACTTTCACCGGTCCGGGCCCCTGCACCTCGGTCTCCGCCCAGGTGAGTTTCTTCGAGGCATCGTCCGGCGTGACCCCCGGACCGCCGAGATTCCAACCGCTCTGCAGATTGAGACTGAGCTCGAGCCCCAGACGGTCGGCCTCGCGGAGGGCGTGGCGGAAGAGTTCGCGCCATGCCGGCGAACCAAAAGCCGGGCCGGCGGGCACCTGGTCGTTGGAGCCCATGTAGGCCTGCCGCGCGCCGCCCGCGTCGAAAAGAATCGCTCCGCCGAAGCCCTTGGCCCTCATCTCGGTGAGATCGCGCGTGATGGAGTCGGGGGTGACGTTGCTGTTGAGCCACCACCAAAACGCCCGCAACCGGGCCTCGGGCGGCGGCGTCGCGAAGCCGCTCTCGAGCGTCACCGGCCCGGCGGCGCGCGCGAAACCGGGCGCCCCGAGCAGAACGAGAACGAAGACGAGCAATCGCAGGCGGAGGTAAGGGGTCATTGGGAAAAGTGTCACACGACGCGGATCACCGGCAATGCCAGCAGCGCGCCGAGTTTCTCGATGCGGTCCGCGATCTGGCCGACGCCGACGGCGCAGTGGTGGGCAGGACCGTGGGCGTTCCAGCGGCTGACGAATTCGCGCGCCCCGCAGGCGAAGCGGTAGCGGCTGTTTGTGTTACCGATCTCGAGGATCGGACCGGTCACCGATTCGCCCTGCGCGCAGAGGAGCGCGAGTTTGCCGCCGGCGGTCTCGATCACGGAGAGCAGCGTGACCGGACCGTGCTTCACCGCCATCTCGACGGAGAGCCCGCGACCGACCTTACCGTGATATACGCCGAGCGGGCGCACCTTCGTTTTGCCCTGCGCGATCGCGATATGCCCCGGCCCGTCGTGACCCATGAGCACCACATCGGCCTGGAAATCCATCGCGTAATATTCGGTGAACGAGCCGCCCGCGCCGAAACGATCCATGATCTTCATCGCCTGGGCGTTTTTCACCTCGTATTCGCCCGCCACCGGCACGCCGCGCGCCGTGAGCAGCGAGCAACCCAGAATGATCGAGGCCATGGTCGCCTCGTTCTCCGCGACACCGGTGCCCTTGTAGTAATACGCCAGCGAACCCAGCCGGTGCGCGGCCACGAGCGCGTCGAGCGCCAGCGAGGTCCGCGCGGCCTCGGCGAGATCGGCGGGCGTGCAGTCCGCCTGCACGTCGAACTCACGGTGAAACTCCGCCACGCGGGCCGTGACCGCGCCGGCCGCCACGGCCCGCCGCAGCGCGGAAAGTTCGTCCACTTCGAGGTGCTCGATGTGCGTGCCGAAGGTCACACTCTGGAGTGTCGCGTCGGACTGGATGTCCAGCATCCCGCTATAGGAGTGACCCATCAGCCCGAGGCGGTTGCCGATCATCGCGGCGGCCACGCGCGCCGCCTCCACCCACGCGTCCACTTCCCCCCAGAAAGCGGGATCGTCGTCGAGCA
>Ga0105046_10005947_pt1 | contig 19239 bp, 12 predicted proteins | sample MAT03_FD_78385 | JGI IMG/M metagenome (GOLD analysis project Ga0105046, IMG submission 78385) | Freshwater microbial communities from Lake Fryxell liftoff mats and glacier meltwater in Antarctica - MAT-03 (megahit assembly) | ecosystem: Environmental > Aquatic > Freshwater > Ice > Liftoff... | reverse complement strand
TTTCATCACCGTCGTCGTCGTCGTCGTCGTCGCTGGTGTCGTCGTCGTCGTCGTTGCCCCGTTTGTATGCAGGTCCGGAATTCCGAGCAAAAAAATTGGCAGCTACATCAAATGCAGGATCACTGTAGACGCCCGACAGTGTCAAAGTACAGGTGACGGTCGGCATCTGTAGGATCTCCTGTATCGGAGGAAGTTGCGGCACTCTAGCAGGCGAAATCATTTGGAGAAAACCGGCGTTTTGCTGAAGTCGTCGCGCTAGCAGTTGAAGGGAGGACGGATCGATGATCGTTTTCGCCCAGGCTGATCGCACAGCGGTAATCTGGTCGATAAACTCCGTATAGACGTGACCGGCCGGACGCAGCCGTTCAGCAGCCAAATCGAGCGGTACCATACGGATTTCTTGGAATGAGAAATCAGGCCCTGCGCGTGTGTAAATCGTTAGCGTTGTTATTGCCGCCGAGGTGTCACTGGCAACTAGCGCACGCCGTAAAACCAAATTGGGAAAGGTCAGGTGGCGTGGGTACGGATGTGACATTCGATGACTTATGGCCACGTGAATCCTGCTCAGTTGGAGCAATGCGCTATAACGTATACATATTGTCACAGTTGGTATATGTGTAGTTGCGCCGTCACTGGTGCCAAACGAATAGACTGCAAAAACATGTACTTTGGTATCTACTGCGGTTGTTGGGACGCTTGTGATTACGACTTCGCCGATCAACACTACGGTGCTCAATAGATCAGAGACACGCCGGGCGTCGCCGGGCGCAATAGTGGTAGCGGTAGTTGTGGTGGCCGACATTTTAGTTGAGGAGATTGTAATAGAAAAAGACAGAAGGTGTGGAGAAATAGTGAGCGCTGTGTGTGTGTGTGTTTGTGTGTGTGTGTGTGACTTGCCAAGTGAAACGCTCAGCGAGATCCCAACCGTCAGGCCAAGTGCACCGCTCGCCGTCAGGCCAAGTGCGTCGCTCGCCGTCGAGCCGCGCGTGTTGGAAAACAGAGTATCATTGCAAGTTTGCAACCAGATGTCACGGAAAACCAGATAGAATGCATAGGTGGCACCAAGGAGTAGCGACGCCGTGGACACTGCTATCCTCTGCTGAGCAGCAGCAGCAGCAAGAAATGATCACCATGGATACGCAATGTCTCACTTGGTTTCTCGTGCAGCTCGACATACTCTGGCAAACGGTCGGCAGCGATCAAGTGGGACGACCCTGTAGACGTCTCACTACAGAAGACGCACTGTCTCGCGGCCAACCGTCGTTTGACGTCAACCGCGCGTCTCGTCCACAAGATTGAACAGGAATGCGCGGAAAGAAGTATACGCATGCTCAAGCAAACCGTCGTCTTGTTAGGTGCGCAATGACGAGCTCACCAGTTAAATCCAGATGCACGGCGGCTGCGTCCTCTGTACCCTCGGGAAACCGCGGTGGATCTGCGAGATCACTACTACTACTACTACTACTACTACTGGCAACAATGCTAACCGAGCGACACACTGCAGATGACGACCGGGTAGAAGAAATATGTTAATATACGCGAGCGAGCCAGCCATCGGTAGAAAGAAAAAAGTGATGAAAAGTCACGCATTTCATTGGTAAGCCCTTATCTAGGTGGGTTTGGTGCAGGTTTCACTTCTGCACCAAACCCAGTCAGAGGCGGCGGTTGGTATCCATAGGGCGGGTAGAAGGGTTGAGACCAAAGCATCGGTTGGTACGGGGTAGGATGACGAAAAGGAGACGGTGCCTGCTGTTTGAGCGAGTTGAGTTCTATTTCGGCGCGGGCTAAACGCGCCTGGCAATCAGCCAAGCGAGCCTCGCTGCGTTCGATTACATCCTGTTGGGTAACGATGCGCGCTTGGTTGATTGCATCCTGGTGCATTTTATCTGCGTATGTTTTCTGGAGGTTCTCTGCGGTTGTATCCATTGTTTTGATCGTGGCGGCATGCTCATTGCACCTCTGTGTCATGGCGGATTCTGCCTCGATGAGATTCTTACGCAATCCGTCGATGATCACGTTGTGGTGCGCCTGAATCTCTTCGATCCGATTCCCTGTGATAGATGTTGTTTCATGGAGGGTGCTTTCGAGAAGGTCAATCTTGATCTGCATCTCTGCTACCGCTGGGTTCTCAGCGGCTGACAAAGTAGTTACCGAGAGTTGGTCTTGCTCCAGATCAAGGATGTTCCCGGAGACCATTCGCATCTCTTCGAGCTCTTTCTCAGCATATGAGCGCGCATTACGCTCAACGAGAAGCTGTTCCCGCAACGCGCAACATTTGACACATAAGATACATGCATCCTTGTAGTGAATACATCCAGTGGAAAGCTCGGCTCCGCCGACAGAGATCGACTGTGTTGGTGAACCAGGAGGAGTCGTCGATGTATCGATTCTTAGCGTCGCTGATGTGCGTAGACTAGCAGTAGTAGTAGTGGTACCGAAAGGAACCAGAGTCCCTTTCGTGCAGTGGGTTTCAAATAGCCGGATTCTCTTGCGTGGCTCTAGGGCGGCGCCCGCGGATTCCTGCTTTTCGTCGTCGGTTCTCGGGGATGCGGGTTTTTCATCGTAGCATTCCTCACCGCTGCTGTGGTCTGAGTGTTTCTCCTCGGAAACAACCCTTTTGCGTGATGGTAATTTAATTACTACTACACGATGTTGAGTAGAACATTTTACAGCCTCGCTGAAAATAGGTTGGCAGTAGACGCCCGATGGTTTCGGTTCATTATCCCGGGTGGTTTCTTTCGGCAGCTTCAGGATCTCATGTACCGGAGGAAGTTGCAGCGAAATAGTAGGCAAAATCTTTCGGAGAAAGTCGACGTTTGACTGAAGCTGTCGCGCCAGCAGTTCACATGAAGTCGGACCGATGACCATATTTCTCCAGGCCTCTTCCACGGCTGTAGTCTTTCTGGTAAACTGTTCAAATAAAACAGGGCTCGACCGCATCCGTCCAACAACAAACTCAATTGATACCATGCGCACTCCTTTGGATTGGTAATCCGCTCGCGTGAGTCTGTATGATTTTAGCTCGGTTGTGTTCACTGAGGTGTTGCTGGCAATTATTATATCTCGAAGAATCCTATTGGAAAAATTCAGGTAGCGTCGGTTGTCAGCCGGTATTCGGTAACTTATAGCCATTTCAGATTTAGCCAGACGAAGAAATGCGCTAACACTTGTACATATTGAAATAGTTGGTTCTGTCCGGGTAAAGTCGTCATTGGTGCCAAACGAGTAGACTACAAAAACAGGCACTTCTACATCAACAGTCGATCCTTCGGTGGTTGTTGCAGCGCTTGTGATTACGACTTGGCCAATCAACACTACGGTGCTCAGCAGATCGGCGACACGCCGGGTGTCGCTGGGCGTAATAGCAGGAGCAGCAGGAGCAGGAGCAGGAGCAGGAGCAGGAGCAGGAGTAGAAGAAGAAGAAGAAGAAGCGGAGGAGGATGAGGACATTGTAGTTGAGGAAAATGTAATATAAGAGGACGACACAGAGAAATAGTGAGCGGTGTGTGTGTGTGTGTGTGTGTGTGTGTGTGTGTGTGTGTGTGTGTGACTTGCCAAGTGAAACGCTCAGCGAGATCCCAACCGTCAGGCCAAGTGAGTTGGCAACCAGCTTGTTTGTTTTGGTTGTTTATTTGTTGAACGATTATGGCCGGCCGAAAATAGACGAGCACCAGTTTGCAAAGCGCAGGAACAGACTCTCGTCACTGGTGTCGCAGAAGCAGCAGGCGATGCGCCTCGTGCACGAGCCGCGTCCAAATGCAATCTCTCGCAGAACGCCACGTTTTGCATCCAGACAGGCACACTCCCACTCGCCGCCATAGACGCAACAGCCGGGACGCTTCTGACTTGAGAACAGACAGCAGTCGCAGCAGCTGCCATCATTGTTATCAACAAGGCCGTAGCCAGCCATTAATGAAAGAGAATAAGAGATGCCTAGTGGTACAACAATCACAGGTGTCTCCTCATCCTCCTCTGTTGCGTGTGATAGACTACTCGGTTCAAGACGAAAGAGATGGCAGCGTGCCAACGGCCACCTCCAGGAGATCGGGTGGCATAACCAATGAGAGGTCCCCTTGCCACAAGCGACGATTCAGGTTGATACAGCGCAGCGTAAGATCCAATAGCGATGCCACAACGAGAGGCTTTTGTGGCGGCAAGTAACCAAACCCGGCGACGACCGAGGCGATGCCACTGCACAGGAACTTGTTCGATTCGAGTGGTGTCCAGTGGAATCCAGCGAGTAGTAGGTGTCGCGCTGCAACTAGAATCCAATCATCGGCTTGGATCGGTCGATTAAGATCCATGCCTTGGTTTTTAAGATTTTCTAATTCCGAGAGTTTCACAAATGGACCTCTTATGTATGTGTTTTCACATTGTTCACCGCAAAACGCGAGCGGCCTAGTCATCACGATGCAATCAATTGCGCTTCGAAAAGGACGCGCGACGTTGTCGTAGAGCGTATGTCCTAGCATGTTGATTACCGTTCCTACGCGCATCGGGTCGAGAACGATACCGGTGTTGTCGCGTAGGTACTCGAATATCTCTAGGAAGCTATCATAGATAGATTTTCGTTGAATGAGTCGGTCGATTACATCCAAACAGATCGAGCCTGTTCCATACTTGCTCAGGAGATCTCTGAGAATTTTGTGCATAGCGCCAGAAAATGTGGGGTGGGACATCCTCCTCCGGAAGAACTCCCTGATCGAATCGAATACTAACATAGGTTCATGAATACCGATCACAACATTGACAATGAGGTCTCGTCGGTCCACTCCTGACAGAGTAGGCGCATCGAGACCATGGTCGTAGAATAGCAGTAGCATGCGAGCGATAGACTCGTTGGTTCTTGCGACGTCGATGAACTTGATATAGGAATGTGTCCCGTTGTTGTCTATGCCGGTAGTAATTCTGATGAGACAAGGATTAATCCCGTTGTGTCTGAGAAATCCGACGGAATGCTCTGCTCCATTGTTGATCAGAGTCAGTGCGAAATATGCGGGCACACAACGCTGCTCCCACAGCTCTGGACCGGTGTAGTTGATGATGCGTTGCCAGACACCGATGTCGATGGGTCGTACGCGTGTTGTTCGCATATCATCTACTGAATCCATAATGACCTGCGCGGTGCGCTCGCGTGCAGTCTCACGCCAGGCTTTGTCCTGGAGTTTGGTGCGTGGTTTTGTCAACGCCGCGATAGAGCGACAGTGGGCAACTGCGGCATGAAGAGACCCGTGCCTTAGAATGGCGTCAACCACCATAGAGCCAGTTGACCAGCGTACACGGGAGGAGACGCGTGGGTTACGCTGTAACTTTTTCGATTGCTGTTGCAGAGGAGCGTGAATAGACATTTTGGTCGTAAATAGGAAGAGAAAACAAGGATAGCCAAACACACGTATTCACTTTGCTTCTCGCTCCTCCTCCTCCTCCTCCTCATGTCAGGCTTAGTCAGCGTCATTGCCGAGTCGGTCGGCTGTAGTGAGGAATCGGTGCAAGTTGGCATCTTTGTTGTCATTGGCGCCCTGCTGGTCTGCGTGCTCCTCGTTGGGATGACGCTTGTTGTCAACGCCGCCAAGTCTGCCTGGTGCCTGGCGCGCATTATCACGCTGAACTGGTGCTGCTGCTGCTTTGTATGCATCCGTGGAAGAGCATCCGCCGTCCGACGGCGTAACAACCTATCGAGCAGGACGGAAAGTTTACAGGGGTACACGAGGCGAGAGAGGACGGAATATGAGCTTATTTAAAAATTCATCTCGCTGGTCAAAATGGTGCGTAGTAGAGGGTATGCGCTCATCTGACTGCGCAGTAATTCGAGAAAGATAGACGACTCGTCGTCGTCGTCGTCATCGTCATCGTCGTCTTGCGATGTCGTCTCGGCGCCGTCCGAGGAGGTGAAGGAGGAGGCGCCTCTAAGTTTATCCATGTGTCGCTCGGCGTAGAGGAGCGCGCCAAACAGCACCGCAGCCACCTCTGCTGTCACTAGAGGTGGATGGCGGACATCGTCACACTTACAGAGGTCAGTGCGTAGCGTGCGTAGATCGCCAAGTTTGATAACAGCGTTGCGACACACCTCGCCTTCATTGAGCCAGGCTACCGCAAAGTAGTTCACACGCACGCTGCCCTGAGTACTCTGTAGGTAAATTGCCGCTTCGGGTACCACAGCCGTGGCTGGTTTGGTCGTGTGCCGATGTTTCTCGGCAAAGCGTGCAGTCGCAGCCTCCTCTTTGGCGTCCTCGTCAACGTCGGCTTCACTCGCTTCGTCTCCGATGCTCTCGTCGTCGTCGTCGTCGTCGTCGTTGCCGTCGTCGTCGTCGTCGTCGTCGTCGTCGTCGTCGTCGTCGTCGCGCCCTGATGATTCAGAGGCCTCGTCACTCGTCCTCTCCACTGGCTGCTCAAAGCGCGCCTTTATCGTGAAGACCTGACCGAACAACTCTGCAAAGGTGATCTCGACTGAAAACAGGTGCGTCGAGACGCCCTGGACCTCGCGGATCTCACACTTGTGATCGCCAATCCGTACGCCCCTCAGTAGAGGTTCAATGGCGGACTGCTTCGTGGCGTTATTGATCCGACTTTGGTAGAATTCGGTCTTGCGCAGCGCATCAGCGTAACCATTGCACACCTGAGTTCGGGTGCGTTCGGCAATCTTGCCCTGCGCCTCGTTGACAATCCGGCACATCGTAGACGAAAACTCTCCGAGTTCAGTGTCGCCCATGGTATCGAGTTCTGCACGCAAAATTACAAAGTTATTCCGCCGGTCGGCCTCGTAGTCAGTCGTATCGCATAGACCGACCCGTTTGGTCTCTCGAGTGATGGTTTCCTTTTGTTGTTTGGGTTCAGGCGTGCCGCGCTTTCCTGTCGTCGTCGTCATAAATGAATGAAACAGACAAAAGAAAGTTGTTGGAATAATCGAAAAGGTGGTTACCGATAGACAGACACGACACTTTGGTGCAACCTCGACACACAAACAAACAGTTGACAACCGACAAGCCAACCAACCAACCACAGACGACCGTCTTGGTAGTTAGCTCGCCTTGATAGTCGCAGCCATCAACTTGAGCGCCGTATTCATGGCACCGAGCGCCGTATTCATGGCACCGAGCGCCGTCAGCACCTCCTCCTTGCCGGGTGCCGCAGAGACAGACATCGCGACACCGTTGTCTGTCTTGCTAGCGTCCGGCACGTCCACGGAGAAGGATACTCGCTTGCCTGTGCGCTTGACCTCTACTTTGTCCGTGGCTTCTGGTGCCGTTAGCTTCTCCTTCTTGCCACCGCCCTTCTTCTTGCCGCCGCCTGTCCTCTTCTTCGTCGTCGTCGTCGGGGCAACGAGCTCTTCCGAGTCGTCGACGACGGTTGTAATTGCGGGGCGCTTCTTGCCAATGATGCTCTCCAGAGGCGCCGAGTGCCGCGGTGGCTTGTCGCCTCTGGTAATCCAAGAGATCATGCATGTATGGTCCGTGAACGGTTGAAAAGCGGTTCCGAGGCGCTCCCGTCCCAGCGGCGCCTTCGTGCAGGTGTAGCCCGGCACCAGTGTCCTGGCGCGGCTGGTGGTGGTGCTATGTCGACAGGCGTCCGGAATCATGGAGCTACGCTCGGGGACGACCATTTCAGTAGTAGAATTAATTGAGGGACGAAGTTTTTTGGCTGCAGAAGAAGAAAAAGAGGAGTAGCGGTGGCGTTGCTTTGTTCGACGGTAGCAGTCGGCCTTGGAGCGACGCTCCTTGTCAAGTCGGAGCCGGTGCAGGTTGTCAACATAGGGAACGCGCACGGTAGCGTCCTCAAAGCAACCGTAGGTTTGCGTCGTGAGCCAACCAATTCCATCACCCGCGCGTCTCTGCGGTGCCAGGCAGCGTAAATCAGCACGGTGGATTGCGTCATAGTGGTCGCGGTACGGTAGAAAGTAGTCGGGCGCCGACAGACAGTCCCGTAGGGTGTTCTGCACTTGCCGGGTCGCCTGGTTCAGCCACACCGTCAGATGTCGGCGCTCGACGCAAGGCTCGCAGTCGACGGGCTCGTCGAGATCGTCGCCGACCACAATAAGTTTCCAGCCCGTAAGCTCAAAGCGCGTGCGCGGACGCCGCCGCTTGTCGTTGTCGTCGAGCGAAATCCGTCCTTCTCCGATGCGATTCCTCTTTCGCTGGCGTTGGCGAGGCACCTTTGGAGGAATGAGCATCCGTCTACCGAGTCGCAGCAGCCGTCCCAGTGTTGTCTCTGACGCCTTGGTCTCCATAGCGTCAGAAAAGCAGAGAAAGAGGAAAAGAGGTCAAGCGCAAAAACTATAAAGCCTCAGAGATTATGGTTTGTGCGTCGGCGGTGCCATCTGTTTGCAAATATTTCGCGTTTGCCCATCTACTTGTCATCTCGACTGACCTCGCACTATGTCAGCTGATGGTTCGGTAGCGCGTCTTTTCGTTCCCGAGTGTGTCATGCAATCCAATCCGGTTAGGGTCAGCTTCACTCCGCGCTACTGCCTTGCGTTTGCATGCCCGGCGGGTGTCGCGCTCAGTCCATATGCTACCGGTTGGAAGACAGCGCCGCTCGAAACATCATGCGAAGGCCTGCTGCTGAATGATATCTTGGCGCTGGCGATGACCATCAATAACTCTGCCGCCAAAATGGGAACGCCCTCGAAACGAACTGATGTCGATAATCTTATCGCCAAGCGTGCCTTGCAAAATATTCGTAGAACCAGGCCGAGTACCGCGCAAGCTACATCGTCTGGGACTGTCACGACCACCACCTCATCCGGCAGCCTTGAGGCGGCCGGTATGGACCTAGATGCAATTGCCGACGTCGATTCCGCCGACGATGTTGGCGATTGTGATGATGATGATGATGATGATGACGACGACGACAACGACGACGACCGAGGAGGAGGAGGAGGAGGAGGAAACAAACGGGTCAGGCACAAGAAGGATCAACCGCGCTCTCGCGAAACAAGGCCACGTGAAAACTTCATGTTCAACCCGGCTGAGACGCGGCGGATTGTTGAGTCGGGCGTCGTCGGACCGCAACTGGACAAGGATTACCTCACCATGCTGTTACCGCCGACAACAGCAACAACAACAACAACAACAACAGAATGTCGACCTCGCCAAATCCGCCAGCTTGTCCCACTACTGGCAAGCGACACCAAAATCGCTTACAACGCGATCGGAAATGCCGATCTGAACGCTCTCCAAACCTACGTTCAGTCGAACGACTCTGACCATACCAAGTTGGAAGAGATCACGTGCTGGCGTAGGGACGGCCCTGACAAGATGCCCCCGTGGGTAGTAAGCTTCATCAACGAATTTCGGAAATCGAGCCACAATCTTGTGCAACGCGATGGCGTCAACACGGATGACGAAGGCGTCGGACAGCGTGCCGGTGGTTCGACACTGCTATACGAAGAGCAACGCGCCCGGTTGCGCGCCAGTAGCTCGGTGCTACAGAGTGGTCGCACTTCACGGCCAGGTGAGCGAGCTTCCTCTGCGATGTTGTCATCGTCGTCTGGCGGTGCAGGTACGGCTCGACAACAGCGAGAAACCGAGGGCCTGGTCTCAACTATACACGAGAAAGTGACGCCACTCGTTGTGCGCATTCAGACTGAGGGAGGCGAAACCGCTGGCATCATGGTACTGCTAATGATCAACGATCCGCTGTTTCGGCCCGGTGATGTGGTGAACCAGATTGTACGTCGCGTGGAGAAGCGTCGCCAAGCAGACAATGCTTTGCCCGCCCTGGATGAAACCAGGTCGCGTATCTCTCAGTACATGACGCGGGACCACTACGCAATGATGGCGCTCTACTATGCCGATGACCCCAACTTCATGACAACCCGCGCGCTGGTGCACCATGGCTCTCTGAGTAGTCCCAGTCACGCTCTGAATCCTCTGAACGTATTCACACTGAGGAACGCTCTGGAGCGTCTCCGTGTCACAAAGGCGACGGCGAAATTGCTCACCGTCGAAAGCTATACGACAGTGTCGGCGCTGAATCCAAAATTCACATCCTACTGCTTCCCAGACAATGGCTCCTGTGTCTGGCGGTACAAACCGGACCAGTTTGCGTTGCAGAACGGCTCGCATACTTCTCTGCTGAACCAACGCTTCCCGTGGGAGCAAGACGAGTACGACGAGGGCACCGCCGCAGCCGCCGACGAGGGCACCATTGAATCGTTGCTGGCCATACCTATAGAGAAGCGCTCGGCACCCAACTTTCCGATGCAGCACTTGCGCTCTATGCCGACGGTGGCGATGGCCGCGATGGCACAGCAGCTCGGTAAACCAGAGAACACTCTTCTGGATACCTTTGAGCGCCTCGCTCACGAGAACACAGCGAGACTACGTGCGACCGATCTGAAGTTTCCGTCGGATGATCCACTGAAGGACATCGTTGCCTATAGGATCTACGCCGCTGAGCAACACAAGACACGCGAACATCTCGCATCACGCTTTAGTGAGCTATGGACGGCGCGCAATCAAGGCGCCAGCGACGCGGTGCGCCAGATCATCCGGAATATGCATCTGGAGCAAAAAGAGCACGGCGAGGCAAACATGCAGCACACACTGGGTCCAAACGACATGACGATTGGCTCGTTCGGCCAGTCGATGGTCGACTGGTTCATGCGCTATCGCGCCATCACCAACGACGTCTTTAGCGGGTGCAACGTCTTCAAAATGTTCATGTCGGCACTGGACGCCACAGAGGGCTCTCTCCATGAGCTCTATCTCAACATCATGAATCGCGGCGGCGCTAGCTCTGGTAAAAGCGCCGCCTGCAATGCGGTGATGGCAATGCTGATACACGGTAGCTACACAACGGTGATTGGAAGCTCGGACAAGGCGAATCTCGCGGACAACGCAGCGCAGGTCGGGTGTGATCGTGTGGTCTTTGTGGACGAAGCACCGACAAGTATGACTGCCCCCGAGACCAACGGCGCTTCCGGAAGCGGCGCTGCCGGCCATGCCGACAAGGTACAGCGGTTTAAGGCGATGCTTACGGAACAGGTCCTCAAGTACGAGTACCTGCAACTGGACAAAGATGAGATCACTGGAAAGCAGACACGCACCACTCGCACCGTCGAGAGCAAGTTGACCGGCACCTTGATTGCCAACACCAACCGTGAAATCGGCAACCCAGCGATGCTCTCTCGCTTCTTTCAGATTCTCTACGGTTGGCCCACCGATGGCATGCCCCTGATCTTCTATGTCTGCTCCAAGACAGAGAACGCCGACACCGAACAAATGCGGATCTTCCTGCACGAAATGCACCAGATGCAGTATCTGAACACCGCCGTCAACAAGATGATTCGCGCCAAGGTCTTGCCCGAGGTGAATCTCAACGTTGCCTACATCCTCTACGGTCAGGTCCTGATGCAGATGTACGATCTAGGTATCACCACTGCCAATGACCCACGCAGGCTCAAACGCATGTTGCGTGTCTGCCGCATCCTTACGATCTACCACGCGATCAATTCACTGATGAACTTTTTTGGCGCGCCTCTGTTCGATGCCACCGAATTTCACATCAAGCAACTGCAACTGATTGCACCCTACCTCTACTGCACCACGGAGATTGCAATCTTTGCTCTCACTCTGTTCTCGGAAGACTATGTACCCCCGATGGAGGAGGAGATCATGGACATCATCGTCCATCGGATTGGACGCTATCCACGCGACATTCCTGACGATATACCGCGTCAGGCTGTGGTTGCCGCTACGCTGAGACCCAGCCCGGGGGTCGCCGCTACCTCGTGGCGACTACAGATGGGCATTCCGGATTTAAGTGGCGCTCGTGGTCTCGGCAGCGGCGGAGATCCACGCGTTGGTTTTCTCAATACGCCTCAGCCAGTCCCGTTTTGCAATTGCGACTTCCTCGCCTTCCCCGGTACCATCGAGGACCTGGCAAAGCGAGTGGTGGATTTTATGATTGTCAAGCCGACACCCGATGTCGTCGTCGGTTTGCTAAAGCGTCTCTCGGAGCGCAACATCAAGATCACCTCCTATCCCTCTGTTATGGTTAGTGCCGTAAAAACTGACTCTGCTGTGATGTGGAGACGTGAACCACCTCCCGAGGACAAGGAAGCTTCTGCCGAGTACAAAAAGTTCATGGACGACCCCGCGCAGCAGAAAAAATACCGCGACTCATTGGATGCTCTGCGTTCGGACTGCGTTCGAAACACGTCGGCGAGCCTCATCTCAGTTGCCTGTAACAAGGCACGCATCAATGCCGAGCCCGAGGTGTCAGTTGCAGTCGATGGCATGCAGCTCTCTGGAACTCGTGTTCTCATGACGGTTCTAAAGCGTGTTCTCAGTCACGGGAACTTCAAATATGGCCGCTATGTCACCGGAATTCCTATGAGCGCCAATCAGAACGACATCCTGCGCGTCATGGAGGCCGGTGTGCGTGACGATAAGCGCCTCACTGCACCTACACTCAAGATGCAGAATCCCCGATTCGTCACGGCTACAGCGCACCGACTGATCGACAACAACTTGGGTCAGATGCGTAAGCGCAATCGTCTTGCCGTCGCCGCTGCGGCGGCTGGGACACCGGAACGCTCCTCCATGCATGCAGAAGATCAAAACCGGCGCGAATTTTATGCTGTCATTCAGACCGGGCTGAGCAAAAAACGCGTCGAGACTATGCTCGAGGTCGACGGCATCCTGGACGACCAGGTTGCACAAGAGCATCACCTGGTCTGCGGAGGAGAGGTGCGCGACGATCCGGTAACCCCAGGCCACGCTGTGGCCTGTAATGTCGTCACTCAGGAATCGATTATTCACCGTATGACAGAGTACTGCAAAAGTCACCTGGACGCATTTGCCGTTTTTCAGAGGTGCAAAATGGACTATCCCGACGGTATACTCAGAGATATCGATAGACGCAACGCCGACGCAGCAGTGAGCAAAACCCAAGCATTGATGCAACTCAACCAGATCCGCTGCGAAACAAAGTTTCACACACAATCGGATCATACGAAAGCCACTACCGTTAATGGTATGATCAAACTTGCCACCACCACACAGATTGTCGGCGCCAGTATCGCAGAGGCAATGGCCATCAGTACCTCTGCAAGTGCCCCCGTCACGCCGCTACCGCGTGCAATCGCGGCGCTAGTTGTCGACGACGACGACGACGACGACGACGACGACGACAAGGATAGCTACTACGGTAGCAGCGACTTTGAAGAAGAAGAAGAAGAGGCTGCAGTCTATACGGAGGAGGTAAATCTTGGTCGGTTTCTGAGAACGGCACAGGAATAAAGACAGCAACGAATAGCATTGTTTTTCACTAGAGATAATTTCCAGTGTCATTCATGATGTTGTAGAGCACACGCATCCACTCAATGGACCACGTCGCATCCGGTGCCACCGGTGCCTGCTCAATGACGTCTCTCACTGGCTCGTCCGGCATCGGTGGCGGAGGTGCCGCTCCTTCCAGGGCGACATTCTTTTCCATGAATGGCTTCTCTATGCTTTTACGGTTGTCCCACTTATCCCTGAGCTCCTTGAACATCTTGATTCTCAGCGCACTCTGCACCGAGGGCAACAGATCAGAAAACCTCTTGACTACCGCATCGACATTGTTGGGTGTCATCAGGGCGCCGTAGAACTTGTCCTCCAGGTTCATAAGCAGAAAGATGGAATACTCGGTGATTCGCACCAGCATCAGCATGTGTCGCTGGACGAGACGCGAAAAAGCCTCCAGCACTTCGACGACTCGTCCCGCCCCTCCACCGTTCGAGGCCGCGTCATCGAGAGCTTTGTACTGTTTATCAAAGTCGTCAAAGGCAGCCTTGCTCAGAGGTATGCGTATTTTTTCGTCGACAAATGTAGCGCGTGCACCGATGTTCTCCGGCGCCAGGGCGACGGTGAGATAAAGCGAGTACAACTGGTTCACGATTGTGAACGAGTCACCAACGTCAGACCAGTTCTGGTTTTGCATGGTGCACATCAGAATCATCGGCTGAAGCATCGGCATAGGGACTGTCGGATGATTTGAATTCATGGCGCGCAGCGTTGAGCACGCGTTCTCTAGACTCTTGCCCTCATCACACATCTCTTTGGCGTTGGCCTCTAACATTTGATACGGAACGATTTTCAGTTGGTTCACGATGCCCTCTGGCAGCGCACTGATCAGGATTGTGTAGTGAGTACCCTCGCGTAGTGTAGCCGGGACTGAATCCCACAGAGCATCAGGTACGGCTAGCGGTTGCATGCAGCGGATGCGCAAGCCCTCAAACTCTGACTCGACTACGATCTCAGAGAAGAACGTATACGGGTTGCAAATGTGCCGCTGCGCACTGGTGCAAGTCGAGGATGCATCCATTGCAGTTGACGGCAGCGCAGTCGGAACGGGGGCATTGTGAACCGCGGACCAGGAAAACATGGTACCCGAAGAAAGAAAAAGGAATCTCGAACGGACGGGAGTGGGTCGGTGGTTGCTTTGGATTTTTTTCCTTCCATCATGAACTCTACCGACACATGGCTCACGAAGAGCGAGTATGGGGCAGTGCTCTCAGAGATACTGGCACAGGCGCTGGCTGTTGGACGCGCAGACGACGACGACGACACGCACATCCCTCTCGGAGACAATGTTACGCTGGTGATGGTGTCGCGCGAACACATCCTTGCCATCTCAGAGAGCGGTGAGACTATTGTTGAAATCGAGTGCCGACATCCACATGCTGGTATCATTGCGTCACAACGCCTGGCGCTACTGCTTGGCATGCAGGAGGCAGACACTGGCGACGCCCTTACTCTCCTGCTTGCCGTGGTTCTGGCATGCGGCGGCGGCTCGTGGGATGCAGACCGCCGTCAGTTCCAGCAGCAATGCTATACACTTGAGGATTTTCTGGTGCAGTTTCACAGAGGACAACTACACGGGCTCTACCAATACAACGCTTTGTTTCTCAACAAGATCGACTGGTTGACCGATGCTACTGCTGCTGCTGCTAGTACTACGCAGTCGGTTGAGTCGTAGCATCAGTAAAACGAAGCATCTTTCCCGAGCGCTCTTGGCTGTCGTCTGCCGCCTCTTGTTGTTGTTGTTGCTGCTGCTGCTGCAGAGATTCGTTGGTGCGTGCGCGTCTTCCGGTGAGAGACCCTCCGAAGCCAACCTGGAACACACGTGAGAGGAAGCCGGCGCGCAGCGGCTGCTGCTGCTGCTGCTGGGCGGCTGCAATAGGTCCGGTGATAGATGACTCTATGAGCGTGTTGGGATCGATGCGGACCAGGGCGTCACTCTTGAACAGTTCCACAGCGATCTCGGTGCGACCCGGGTGCACCTTGATTGAAAAGATGCGCTTGGTGTTGGTCAGACAGGACTCGCGTATGCGTGCGCGTATGTCGCTGTAGTGTACACAGCCAATGAAACCCGACACCGCAAGGTAGATGATGTCCTCGGAATCCGAGATGACCTGACGGGTGAATCGCGGTGTCGTGCTGGTGGTAACCAGCGACTCGATGTGGGACATTGCACGTGCGATCATCAGACGGTCGCCTTGCGATGGGACGCCCTTTAGGAAATCCTCCTGTAGGATGGCACGGGCACGCTGCTCTCTGGCTAACACTCCTTGCACGCGAATCCTTTCCTTCTCAGCATGAATCCGCTTGTCGAATTCGCAGAGAGACTTCTGATGCATGCCGCTCTCGGTGTACATCACCATTGCGGTTCCACCGTCGTGTGTAATCGTCCGATTGTAGCCAGAGTCCACCACCCCGAGATGACGGTCTATCGCGCCTCCTCGGTCCACAGGCACTGACTTGATAATCGAGACAGTAATGCAGCCGACTAGTTCGGTGAGGATTGCATCGATCGGCGCCTGTATTGGTTCGACATCAAAGTTGAACGTAATATCACGCACTTGCTGTCGGTCAATCTCCAGGATCTGGTCGAGGTCGGTACCGGGCAGCACCATATTCCAACCGTAGCTAACCAGACGGTAGGAGACACCGTCGTCAGAGGCCTCCACCGGCGCCCAATGAATGTGAGGCGCCCTGGCCATGCAAAGTAACGCTATACAGACCTTCTGAATGATGCATTGATCTTCTTTCGCCACCGCACTCATGTCTGGCATGTTGGTCAGGGAAAGCTGGTATACCTGGTCCTGCCCTGCTGATGCTGGGGCCGCAGGTGCTCGGGCAGCAGAGCCACCAGTACCTGCCATGCGTAGACCAGCAGCGCTTGCCATTGTTGAGGCGAAGTGTAGACGTAGGCGATGAAGAGCACGAGAGAGAGCACAAACAGGCACATTGCAGGCACCTTAAACGACGCGCTCTCTCTCTGGTAGTCTGAGCATCCATCGTTTGGTCTGTAGAACATCGGACGTGGCCATGCTCTGTCGTCGACGGAGCGCGCCGGTGTTCTCGGAACCACAATGAACGTACGAGTCGTACCGCCTTCGCCGGTATGTTCCAGGTAGGCGCCGGGGGTGATACGTTGAATCTCCGTATTCAGCAACGGGTTGGTGCACAACACGTTTACCAGACCTACGCGTACAAACTCGGGTGTGGCGGTTACACGGCTGAACTCAGAGACATCGATATCTGGGTTTGATGGCTTCGACAGAGTCTGCAACGTTTTAACCAGTTTGTTCTTCAAATGATCGTAGATAGACCGCACATCGTTGTCCGGTTGGGCCATGCTGGTGCTAGTAATAGAGGTAAGGAGGACGACAGGGAGCAGAAGCAACGGGGTTTTCTATTGGTTTCGTCAGGTCACTAGGCAGTCGTCGACTTCTTGCCACCGCCGGCGGCACGAGCCTTCTTGGTGGAAGTCTTCTCGGCGGCAAGAGGCGCAGTGGCCGGCGTTGCCAGATCGTCGCCGTCGGTGGTCAGAGTACGCTTTCCGAGGCTGCCTGTTGCAGCGGTTGACGCCGTAGAGCCATCTTGGGTCTGCTCATCGACGACGAGAGTTGCCTTTGGTGCCGGCTCGGCTACTACACGCACAGCGTAGCACACCGAGTAGTTCTGTTCGGGCGAGCGAAAGTCACGGTGCAAATCACTAGACTGGTTTTGGCCGCGCAGCGTCCTCTCGCAATCTGTTGTCGACATAGCGCGCAGAGTTTCGAAATCATCCTCGTCGAGATTGGGCATCGCCAGTACAACAAAGAGATTCCACTTGTCCTTGTCGCCAAACTCTTCCAGGGATCTGGTCCAGTCGTCCAGTTGGCGTACGTTACCATCGGGCACCGAGTTGAGCACATTCAAGACAGCGCGATCGCCGGCCTCATTCGGTCCAGGTGCGTAGAGAGCCTTGTTATTGCTCTGGAATCTACGGCGCGACTCGACGTAGCCAATGCTTACCGGAATACCAAAGAGAGCCACCCATCTCTCTAGGTGCCAGACGACAAACTGCGGCCTGCATACAAAGCACCAGGTAGGATCACCCTCAGAGACGCACTGAGAGCCCTGTGCCAGCATTTGGTTGCTGGTGAGCAGGGCGGTCTCGGCGGCGTCCACCGTCAACAAGGCGTCGTAGGACAGTCCTTTCCAGCCCATCTTCATCATTGCAACCCATAGGTCGACGTCGACCAGACCGGTGCCGCGGCAATCAGAGCTCCACAGGGAGATATGGAGGGAGATGATTGGCAGTCGTGCAATACTCTCGGCGTCGGTCGGAGCCTGGTCGCTCTTGGTCCACTGGCGAATCACAACAATGTCGTCGCGCTTGGCCTCGTGCTTGGGACCGCGAGGGCCAAGCACCGGCTTGCCGTTGACCTTTGTCTCGTAGCTGAAGATGGGGTTTTCGTCACAGGTCCCCGTGCCCGCCCGGATGACGGCGTACCCCTGAGGGTGGTCCGAGCGCTTAGCGGCCCCCTGCATTGCCTGGTTATCGTTGAAATCCACCCGAACCAACCGCACAGATTCGACAAAGTCGTAGAGCGTTTTCGCGACTGGAATCTCTGAGCCAACAACGCCATCAGCGGCAGCAATGAGTGCATCCTCTTCCTCCTCGCCCAAGTGCGGCGACACCGGTAGTAGAGGAGGCATAGCTTGCGGAGCGGCGGTGCTGCTGCTGCTGCTGCTGCTCGTTGCGCTGCGGTTCTCCTCAGCCTTGCGTTTGGCTTCCTTGCGCGACTTCTCATCGATGGCTGCCGGACCCATCTCTTTGACTACATTCCAGTCGAACGGAATGTAATGGGGTTCAAAGATCTCGCGTAGCTGTTCAGGGTTGACACCGGCTTGGATCGTAGTGACGCTCCTGGCTGAGTCGAACATCATTGGCGGAGGTGTTGCATGCCAGCAATTAGTGGCGGGGTCACGTTTACGCACCACCGTGCTGTCCGCGGGAGGCGTCACCCTAAGGTTGAGCACGCCAATCAGAGAGCCCGGTTGAAGCGTCGTCATCTGTTGGTTGAACACCGAGAAGTAGGTGACCGACCACGGGTGGAAGAAATGACGCACTGGGACCGTCTCGGTGACGTCGCCGTCGGGGCCGCCGAGAACCTTACGCTGGACGCACAGCTTGGCAACCAGTGCACCGCTCTCTGGATCCAGATAGAAACAGGGACCGTCGAGCTCATTGGGCGAGACGCCGGGTAGGTTGGAGACATCAAGCGTGATCGCTCTGAACCGGGTGGGTGCCTTTGGGTTGCCGCCCGCTTTGGTGGCTATGCCACGCAGGAAGAGCGCATTGATCTGGGGAAAGGCGCCAACTGTCGCCCTGTTGGCAGCCGACGCTGCGATATCGCCTAGAACGAGGCCGGTACGCGATTCGGTGCCTTTCTTCCAGGCGGTAACAGTTGCCATGTTGTTGTATGGTTGGAAATAAAAAATGACCGCTTGAGTTTTCATCTCGCCGAGAACCGGCGGCGCTATTTGAGTCTGTTTATTCGCTCGCGAATGATGGCTCGCCGTCCGTCCCACTTGCCAACTCGGCCTCGCCTGTCCGCCCAGTTGGCTTGCAGATGGCACGGGCGCTCTGAATGCGGCGCATAGCGGCGATTCCTTCCTCGAGTGAGATGGCTGTCGTAGCATTCCGTGTACCGAGTATGTTTGGCGAGCAGCTGGGGCAGCCATTCTTGCTGAAATGCAGCGCCTCCCGAGATGGACAGGCACGCACCGAGCAGACCATGCAGTTGGCGTCAGGGCAGTCCTCTATCACCGGATGAGTTGCAATGGCCGAGATCAGTACATCCGGGAAGACGACAGCCATGCGAGAAAGAGAGGTGGTGTACGTTGCATCTCGCGCCACCCACATCCAGGTGTAGCTTGCGTTGCTCCAACCGCATGCCTGCCTGCCTGCCGGACGACG
>Ga0105046_10005946_pt1 | contig 19240 bp, 14 predicted proteins | sample MAT03_FD_78385 | JGI IMG/M metagenome (GOLD analysis project Ga0105046, IMG submission 78385) | Freshwater microbial communities from Lake Fryxell liftoff mats and glacier meltwater in Antarctica - MAT-03 (megahit assembly) | ecosystem: Environmental > Aquatic > Freshwater > Ice > Liftoff... | reverse complement strand
GTTGTCGGTGTCGCTGCCTCGCGGCTGCGACCCGACGGGGTGTCGATTCCATGTGAATGGAATTTCGACGTACCCACAAGCGTCATTTGGTTTCCCTCTTCCACTATCCAGTTTTCAGGGAGCGTCTTCCGCTCGGGCCCCGGGGGGCCGTCACTCCTGCGCGGCCGGGGCCGTCGCGGGGTGGGAGACTTATTCCCGCTCGCCGTTCTCGTCAAGTTTTTTCTGACGAGGATTTGTTTCAGTCTCGCGGGATGCTCGACACGTAGTCTTGCGATCCACCTGTACCGCGGGAGGTTAGTCCCAGGATAAAGGCTGCGATACTGCCGGTCGTTTGTCCGGGGTTCTTCTTGGAGTAGCGCCGAGGCGCTGTTCGTTCGAAGTTTCCGGCGGCCGGTTGGCTCTCAGCGGGAGGCGGGGTCTACCCCGAACCTTGTTCCCCGTCAAGTGCCGTGTGCGGGATTCTTTCCGTCTCGGTTTTCAGTTGGTTGCCGGCAGCCGAAGCCGTCGAGAACGCCGAAGCGGAGGAGCAGGCTTAGTACCATCAGTTCCGCGCGTCAAGATCAATTCCGGCCATGGCGAGTGCGCCACACCCGGGAGCGAGCTCACAGGGTCGGCGAGGGGCAGACTCCGGGGGGCTGTGGCGCCGGTGCTATCGCGAGCGGGCCTTGAACCCGGTTCCAGCAGCGGACGCTGGCGTGTCCCAGAAGATGCGCGTGGCCCTGGCCCGCACCCGTCGCGGCCTGTTGTTGATGGTCGTGGCCACCGCGGCCTTCGTCGGGATGAGCATCTGCGTCAAGACCCTCCGCGAGGCCGGGCTCGGCACCGCGGAGGTGATCTTCTTTCGCACCGCGCCGGGCTGGCTGTGGCTGTGGTTCGAGCTCCGGGTCCGCCGCAAGCTCGACCTGCGGCCACACCGCCGGGATCTCGTGTACCTGCGCTCCATCTATGGCATCGGCGCGATGGCCACGAGCTTCTACGCGGTCCAGCAGTTGACCCTGGTCCAGCACAACGTGCTCGCGCTGCTGCAGCCGGTGTTCATCGCCCTGCTCGCGCCGCTGTTGCTGCGTGAACGCATGCACGCGCTGGTGTTCGCGGCGCTGGTGCTGGCGGCCGGCGGCGCCCTGATGGTGCTCGCGCCCGGGGCGAGCTTCACCGCGGTGCCGCTGATCCCGGCGCTGTTCGGCGTGGCCTCGGCGCTGCTGTCCGCCCTGGCGCACATGACGATCCGCAAGACCGCGGCGACCGAGGCGCCCGAGGTGGTCGTGTTCCACTTCGCCGTGCACGCCAGCGTGTTCGGCCTGCTGTGGAGCCTGGCCAACGGCGAGCTGTTGCAGTTGTTCGACCGCGTCGGCCCGGCGACGCTGCTCCCGCTCGCCGGGCTCGCGCTGCTCGGCGTGCTCGGCCAGATCGCCATGACCCGCGCTTACGGCCACGCGCCGGCGACCCTGGTGGCGATCGTCGCGTACGTCGGCATCCCGATGAGCGTGCTCGCGGACCTGCTGGTCTGGGGCGCGCCGGCCGGGCTGATGGAGGTCATGGGTGCGGCGCTGATGGTCGCGGCCGGCTTCCTGTTGACACGCAGCCCGCCCCCGCGGGTCCCCGTGCCTCAGCCGTTGCCTCTACCGCTGCCTCAGCCCGGCCAGCCGTAGAAGATCCCGACCATCTCGCGGCGCACGTCCTCGAGGGCGGCCTGGTTCTCCGACGCGGACGGGTCGAGCCCCTTCGGGAAGAAGTCGGCCGGGTTGAGCCGCGTGCGCATCATCTTGGTCTGCCAGATGTTCTCCGACTGCAGGACCATGTCTTCGCAGTGGTAGTCGCGCACGATCTCCGGGTCGATGAAGTCCTGGATCGACTTCACCGTGTGGTCCATGTACACGCGCCGGCCCTGGGCGTCGCGCGTGAAGCCGCGGACCACGTAGTCGATGATGACGACGTCGTTCTCGAAGCTGTGGAACATGTAGTCGAGCGCGCGTAGCGGCACGATCGTCCCGCAGGTGGCGATGTCGATGTCGACGCGGAAGCTGCAGATGCCCTTCGGGTCGGTCCAGTCCGGGTAGGTGTGCGCGCAGAGGTGGCTCTTGGTCAGGTGGGCGCCAACGCTGGCGTGCCCGCTGGCGGGGCCGCTGGCCGGGCCAACCGCGTGACCCACCACTGGCCCAGGACTGGCGCCAGCGGCCAGATTCCCGCCGTTTTGCGTGTGCCCGAGGTCGCTCATCAACACCAGCGAGCTCGCGCCCATCGGCTCATAGTCCTGGGCGGAGACCGAGAGCACGTCGGCATCGATGATCCTGGCGATTTCGCGCAAGATGTCGGTGATCCGGCTCGCGCTGAACTGCTCGTCGATGTCCTCGACGTAGCGCTGGCGCTCCTCCTCGCTGCGAGCGACGTAGAAGTCGTAGAGATTAAAGCTGACGACCTTGGTCAGGTTGTTGAAGCCCTGCAAGGCGATGCGGTCGCGCGGCCCGAACATGGCTGCGGACGATGGCCGTGGACCTCGCGACAGTCAAGCCACAGAAACGATGTTCTGACCGGCTCCAGTGCTGGCGCGTCCGGCTCCGGCGAGGCCCGGACCGGCGATCGCAGTGCCTCGGGCCGCAACTGCTTTTGCGCTTGCGCCCCTGGCGGGCCGTCCCCGACACTCCACCCTCTATGCTTGGGTTCTCCACGGCCGCATCTTTTGCGTTCGCCGCGATGGCTGACGACCGCATCCCCAACGAGGAGGCGATCGCCCTCTCGCCGACGATGGGCTGGCTATTGCTGGCCTGCGCCATCTTCGTCTACCTGATCTTCGCGCTGCAAAACGAGCGCTGGCGCCGGTTTTGGCTGACGAACGAGGACCCGCGGCCGATCGCCCTGTTTCGCATCGTGTTCGCGTTCCTCTGCATCTGCAACATCAACGACCTGTTCGAGTACTTCGAGTTCCTGTTCACCGATGAGGGCATCTTCCTCAGCGACGCCGCCCGCCAACTGGTCGCCGCCGGTCAGTTCAAGGGCTTCGGCGACGGCATCGGCGACGACCCCTACGGCTTCTTCGACGCGTCCGCCTGGCTCGAGTTCCTCAAGGGCCAGAAGTACTCGCTGCTGTACTTCTTCGACACGCCCCGGGCCATGTGGATCCAGATGCTCGCGTTCTACGCGGTCACCTTCGCGTTCATGGTCGGCTGGAAGTCACGCATCACCGGGTTCCTGAGCTTCATGCTCATGAACAGCTTCTTCCTGCGCAATCACCTGTTCTGGGAGGGCACGGAGCTGGTCTATCGCGTGTTCTTCTTCTACCTGCTGCTGGCCCGCAGCGGCCACGCCTACTCCGTCGACAACTGGCTGCGCACCCGCAAGCTCCGCAAACAACGCCGGCTCAGCGAGCGCGACGGCCCCGGCGGCGGCGCGGGTCTGGCCCCCAGCGCCGAGCACCCGCGCGGCCTCGAGGCCGTCTACCGCCTGATCCCCGCGTGGCCGCGCTGGCTGATGGTGTGCAACCTCGGCGTGCTCTACTGCTACACGGGCACCGTCAAGAACGGCGCGGTGTGGGCCAAGGGCGACGCGGTCTACTACGCGCTCAACATGGACCACTTCTTCCGGTTCTACCCGCAAGAGCTGTCCTCGATCTTCGGCCTCAACATCTTTCGCCTGTCCGCCTGGATCACCCACTGGTGGGAGGCCCTGTTCCCGCTGATGATCGTCGGCCTGGTCACCCGCTGGGCGATCCGCGAGCAACTGGCCCCGCTGCACGGCTGGCGCCTGTGGGCCGTCCGCGCGTGCTGGTTCGGCTTCGTGTTGATGACCATGGTCGTCGTGCTCGTCGCCTTCCCGGTGCATTACGTGCAGACCCCGGGCGCGTGGAGCCTCAAGGGCATGCAGTTGTTCTTCGCCGGCAGTTGGCTCGCCCTGATGACGCTCATCGGCGGGCTGTGGTACGCGCTCGGCAGGGGCAACATGGCGGTGCGCATCCGCGGCACCCGCTACGTGCTCGACCGCAAGTGGTTCGCCACCTGGTTCCTCGGCCGCCGCGTGTGGCTGACCGTCGGCCTGATGTTCCACGGCAACCTGCAGGTGTCGATGAACATCGGCATGTTCGCGCCGATCATGATGTCGACCTACTTGTTCTGCCTGCAGGGCGACGAGCCGGGTCGCATCCTGCGTCTCCTCGGCCGCGGGCTCGCGCGCCTCCGCGTACCGATGCCGGCGGCGATCCGCCTCCACGAGCCGCCGCTGCCGGCCGAGGACCGCACCCTGCCGTGGCATATCCGCGACGCCCGCCGCCTGCCCGAGCGCCTGATCTTCGGGCTGCTCGCGCTGGCCGTGCTCGGGATCTACCTGCAAGCCGGGCCGATCGTGCCGTGGTTCAAGGTCGCCGTGCTCGGCTACGAGGCCCCGGTGGTCGCCGAGGGGGCGACCGCCGCTGCGATCGCCGCCGCCGTACTCCCGGGCCTGCACTTCGGCTGGACCGTGGTCGCGATCGCCGTGATCCTCATCCTCTATACCTACATCGACGGGCACCGCGGCACCCGGGGCTTCGCGCTCAAGCTCGCCGCGGTGGCCATCGCCCTGTTCGCATACCTGTGGCTGATGGGCAGCGAGGCCGCCGACCCGCTCGAGGCCGAGTCGCTCAAGTGGATGCGCGTCAGCGTCAACCTCGTGCTCGTCGCCGTGCTCGCGTTGCAGCAGATCCCGTGGGTACACCGGCGCCTGGCGGCGATCGGCCTGACCTTCAACCCCCCGGATCGCCGGCCCCCCGAGTCCCAGCGGCCGCTCGTCGACGAGCACTCCGGCCGCCCGCGCGCCCCCTGGGCCTACCGCTCCGCCGGCCGCGCGCTGGTCGGCTTCCTCGTCGTCTATCACATCACCGCGATCGCCTTTTGGGAGCTCCCGGAGAAGGACTCGGTCTCGACCTTCCGCATCAAGGGTCGCGAGGCCTTCAGCACCTGGGTGATGACGACCCAGACCGACCAGCAATGGGGGATGTTCGCGCCCAACCCTCCGCGCCACAACGTGTTCATGCGCATCGTCTTGACCGACGAGAACGGCGAGCAGTGGGACATGCGCAGCGACGTCTACGCCGCCGAGCGCATGCCGATCCCGTGGATCTGGAACGACCGCATGCGCAAGATGAACCGCCGTGTCATCGGCGGCGAGTCGGGCAAGGGCGACTGGTATCAGAAGTGGTACGCGCGCTACCTGTGCCGCGAGTGGGCCCGCACCCACCGCGGCGTGATGCCGCAAAAGGTCGAGCTGTTCAAGCTGACCTACAAGATGCCCTCACCCGAGATGGTCGCCAAACAGGGCTGGTACGTGCCCGCCACGCTGCTCCACGACACCGGCCGCGAGGAGCGTCAGTACACCGAGAAGTGCGCCAACGCGATCCATGGCCAGTTGCCCAACTTCATCCGCGCGCGCCATGGCATCGAGCTGCTCGACGAGAAGGGCTTCAAGGCGTGGGTCAAGTCGAAGAAGAAGGCCTGGGACCGGCGCCTCGAGCCCCCGGCCGCCAAGACCACCAAGGGCAAGACCGAGACCAAGACCACGCCGGGCGGGCGCGTCGGCTCGGCCGCCCGCTCGGCCGCGAAGGCCAACGAGGCGAAGGCCGGCAACTAGCCCTGCTGGCCGCCACGGTGCTGGCGGCCAGCCCCCACGAGGACCGCGATGATCGCCACGAGTCTGTTCGCCATGATGGCACCCGCCGCGTCCTCGGACGACCCGATCCCCAACCTCGACGCGCTGGCGCTGGCACCGACGGTCGGCTGGCTGATGCTGACCGGCTTCGCGCTGTTGGTGGCGATCTTCGTCATTCACCGCGAGACCTGGCGCCGCCTGTTCCTGCGCGCCGAGGACCCGCGGTCGATCGCGGCGTTTCGCATCGCCTTCGGGCTGATGACGATGGCCAACATCAACGGCCTGTGGGAGCTGTTCCACTACCTGTTCACCGACGAGGGCCTGTTCTTCGCCGATGTCGCCCAGCAGGTGTTCGCCAAGGAGCAGTTCGAGGGCTTCGCCGACGGCATCGGCCCGGGTGAGCCCTACGGCTTCCTCGGCTGGGCCGGCTTCCTCGAATTCATCAAGGGCCCGAAGTTCTCGCTGCTGTTCTTCTGGGACACGCCGACGGCCTTCTGGCTGCACCTGGTGGCGTTTTGGGTCGCGTGTACCGGCCTGATCGTCGGCTACAAGACGAAGTACGCCAAGTGGGCGACCTTCATCCTGTTCAACTCGATCATCCTGAGGAATCAGGTGTTCTGGGAGGGCACGGAGAACGTCTACCGCTGCTTCCTGTTCTACATCTGCATCTCCCGCTGCGGCGCCGCCTACTCCGTCGACAACTGGCTTCGCTGTCGAAGGCTGCGCAAGCAAGGCCTGCTGAGCGAGCGTGACGGCCCCGGCGGCGGCGCTGGCGTGGCCCCGAGCCCCGAGCATCCGCGCGGCCTGGCGGCGGTCTACGAGCTGGTCCCGGCGTGGCCGCGCATGCTGATGATCTTGCAGGTCGCGGCGCTCTACTGCTCCACCGGCACGGTCAAGAACGGCGCGATCTGGATGAACGGCGACGCGTTCTACTACGCGCTCAACCTCGACCACTTCTACCGCTTCGAGCCGCAGCAACTGTCGGCGATCTTCGGCACCAACCTGTTTCGCCTCAATACCTGGGTCGTGCACTGGTGGGAGGCCTGCTTCCCGCTGGTGGTGCTCGGCCTCGTCAGCCGCTTCATGCGCCGCGAGCAGGTCCCGCCCCCGCCCCCCGTCCAACTGTGGCTCGCGCGCGGCCTCTGGGTGCTATTCGGGCTGACCGCCTGCTACATCGTCGAGGTCACGCTGCCGGTGCACATCCCGGCGCGCGCGCCCGCGGGCAAGTGGGACCTGGCCGCCTGGCAAAAGTGGTTCCCGATCGTGTGGATCTCCGCGATGGTGGCGCTCGTCGGCGTCATCGTCTGGCTGCGCAAGCGACCCCCCGTCGTGACCATCCGCGGCCAACGCTATGTGCTCGGCCTCGACTGGTTCTGCACGTGGTTCCTCGGCCGTCGACTGATCCTCGGCCTCGGCCTCGTGTTCCACGCCCACCTCATCATGATGATGAACATCGGGTGGTTCACGCCGGCCACCCTCTCCACCTACTTCGTGTTCCTCAACGGCAACGAGCTCGCGCACCTGCTGCAACTGCTCGGCGCCGGCCTGGCCCGCCTCCGCATCCCGATGCCGGCCAGCGTGCGCCGCGGCCAGCCGCCGCTGCCATCCGCCGACCCGACACTGCCGCACCATCACCGCGACGCGGCGCAAATGCCCGGCTGGGCGTTGCTGGGCGCGCTCGCGGTCGCGGTGGTCGGCGTGTACTTCGCGCTGCCGCATGACGAGGTCGACGCCTCCGGGGCCGTGAGCACGCGTCCGGGCGTGCACTGGGCCGTGACGGGTGTGGCGGTCTTCGTCGCCCTGGCGGTGGTCGGCTTCATCACGGCGCGCCGGATGGCGGTCGTACAGTTGACCCGCATCGACCCCGCGCGGGGGGCTCCACGCCGGCCGTGGGCGTACTTGCCGTTCGGGCGCTTCCTCGCCAGTGCGCTGTGCGCCTATCACATCACCGGCGTGGCGATCTGGCTGCTACCGGAGAAGGACTCGCTCGGCGGCAGCGGCACGACCTCGTGGCGGCTGCGCGCGCAGGACCCCTTCAAGTGGTGGCTGCGGTTCACCCAGACCAACCAGGGCTGGAAGATGTTCGCCCCCAACCCGCCGCGCAGCAACCTGATGATGCGCGTGCTGGTCACCGACACCGACGGCGAGGTCTACGACCTCAACACCGACGTGTATCACCCCGCCAACAAGCCGATCCCGTGGATCTTTTACTCGCGGATCCGGAAGATCAACCGGCGCATCGTCGGCGCCGAGGGTGGCAAGGGCAAGTGGTACCAGAAGTGGCACGGCCGCTACATCTGTCGCGACTGGGCCCTGCACCACGACGGCGCGCCGCCGAAGCAGGTCGACCTCATCAAGGTCTCCTACCAGATCCCCACGCCCGAGGAGGTCGCCGAGAAGGGCCCCTACGTGCCCGAGGAGCGCATGCGGACGACGCACACCGTCCGGCACGTGCACACGACCCGGTGCGACGACGTCAACGCGCAGTTGCCGAACCACGTCCGGGCCCGCCATGGTCTGCGGCCCTTGCCCGAGGACACGCCCTTCAAGCCGTGGATCAAGGATCGCCGCGACGTCTTCGAGAAGCGGGTCGCAAGGCTCGCCAAGCAGGGCCGCGACCCCAACCGCGTCCCCTACGCGCCGGTCGCCATCGGCGTCGTGGTCATCTTCGCGGGCTGGGGCTGGCGCCGGCTCGACCGCAACGACAAGCGCCGCGCCCTCGCAGCCGAGCTGTCCTCAGCCGGCGTGCAGACCGACCCGTCGAAGATCCCGCCGACCTGATCCGCGGGCCACCCGTCCGCCAGATTACGCCGCGCGGCTCACAGGTCGCGGGGCTCGTCGCGGTGCGCGTCCTGGGTGCGCTTTTTGCTGCGGGCCCGGTTCCACTGCCACAGGCGCACGGCCGAGGTGGTGGCGGCGCTGCGCAGCGCCTGCGTGAAGTTACGGCGCTTGCTCGGCTTGCCGTCCTTGTCTTTACCGGAGGCGCTCTCCCCGAGCACCGCGCCGAACCATAGGCCGGCGATCACGGCGAGGATGAGGGCGACGATCATGAAGGCCGCATTGATGGTGTCGAACATCTTTCCTCGGGGCTCGGCGGGGTGACTGCTGGCGACAGCGGGTCGCTAGCGACGGGCGGGCTGCCCGGGTTGCCCGGGCCATCCGAGCAGCACCCGCAGCCAGGGCGGGTAGAGCAACAGTAGCAGGTTAGGTGCATCGGGCCGCCCAGCCGCGGGCGCGGTCGATGGGGCCGCGGGTGCGGGCGCGAGGGTCGGGCACTCGCAGCCCCAACTCGCGGGCAAGCGTGGGCAGGCAGCCTCGGCGATCAGGCGGTGGCCCTCGGCGTTCGGGTGGATGTGATCGAAGCTGCGAAGCTCCTCGCGCAGGAACCACTGGGGGATCTCCGCCGCTGCCGCCGCCTCGCTGCGGGCCAGCGTGGCCCGGGCGTCCGCCGCCAGCTCGGCGTGCGCCGCCTGCCAACCGCGGTCCTTCTCCAACTTGCGCGCCAATTCCTCGACATCTCGCAACGGCGCAGCGCCCGCGCGCAGCGACGAGCGGTACAGGTCGACCGCGACCTCCGCCTGCTCCTCCGCCTGCCACGTCGCATCCGCACCCGCCGCCCGCCGACCCGCGTACTCGCCGAGCGCCTCCGCCGGCGTCAACGTGCCCAGCACGAAGTCGACCACCCGCGTGGTCGCCCGCAGATACTTGAGCCCGGCGACCCCGACCCAGCGCTTGTCGCTCTCGTCACCCCACGGCGTCAGCGACAGCCCGACGACCTTGAAGCCGCGGCTGTGGGCCAACACGAACATCTCGCGGATGTCATGGTTGGTGCGCTCCGGGGTGCCGACGCTGTTGAGCCCGCCCTGAAACACCAGCCAGTACTCGTTGCCGGGCTGCTTGAGCAGCGGCAGGCGCTCCAGCACCTGTTGCTTGAAGCGCTGGCGCAGTTGAAACGCCCCGAAGCCGACCTTCGAGAGGTTCTTGACCTCGATGTGCTTACACATCTTCGCCAGGCGCTCGGCGTAAGGCTGCTTGGGCCACGCACCGATCGACCCGGCCAGCACCACGACCTTCACCGGCCGGTCCGCGTGCTTGAAGCGCCAGGTCGGCGGCGGCTCGGGCGGCACAACCTCCTCGGCGCCCGGGTCGGCGGGTGGCTCTTGCGCCTGTCCCTTGGGACCTGTCCCGAAGACCAGGAGCGCCACGACCGCGGAGAAGATGCGACGCGCGGTCATTCGGTCACGATGAAGTCGACGGACGCGAGCACGACGTCGTCGGCCGACAGCACGCGCGCCTGCCAGCCGCCGATGTACTCGCGCCGCAGCACCAGGTACGCGCGCGAGCGATAGGCGTGGATGTCGGGGATGTTGACGGCGCGTCGGCGAAACGCCGCGCCGTCCTTGACCCACTCGACCTCGACGGCCTCTTCCTCGCGGCTGTGGACCACCCGGAAGCAGACGTTGACTTGCGAGTCACGGGCCAGCGAGAAGCGTTCGGCCTCGCTGGCACAGCCATCCTTTTCATAGCTGGTGCCGAGCCAGATCTTGTCGACGTGGATGCCGGTCGCGCCGATGCCTCCGAGCGGCGGACCGTCGTGGATCGCCACCGGCAAGCGCTGGAACACCTTGGCGATCGCACTCGGCGTACCCGGCGGGACCGCCCGTGGATCCGCCAGCAGCATATCGGCGACCTTGGGCGACGGATCGACGGCTGGATCTCGCGGGAGATCCGGCGTCGGCTCAGGACTCTCGATGTGCGCGGCCGGCAGCTTCACATCGTGGATCGCGGCCGGCATCATCGACCCCGCCGCCGCCGCCGGACGTGGTGAGCCCGGCGGGGCCACGACGATCTCCGGCGGGTCCGGGCAGCCCGTCACCAGCGCCACACCCACCCACAGCCCGGCCCAGGCCAGGACCTGCCGACGCGGTCCCGCCAGAGCGGCCACGAATGTTGCTGATCTGCCCAAGAGCGTGCCTGCGGCGGGCATCCTAGCCAAGTTTGTCCGGCGTGAACAACCACCCGCCGCCGACCTCGCGGGCACCCTCATCCGCGCGACAGCGCCCGGCCGCGACGGGCCACCGCCCGCCAGCGCCCCACGGGGGCCACGCCGGAGCCGCGCATCCTCTCATTGCGTGCGCTTGCTCAATGGCGCGCGGCGGTCTAAGAGACGGGGCCATGCTCCGCGTCTCGCCCCGTCCCTTGCGTGCGCTCTTTCTGGTGACCGGCCTCGCCATCGTCAGTGGCGTTGGTGTCGTTGGTGGTCTCGGCTGCCAGACCTCGCACAGCCCCGGCTTCACGAAGCTGCGTGCCGAGCCGGCCCCGGCCCCGGCTTCTGCGACCGCGCGTCCGCTGCCCGAGGGCACGGCCGAGGGCGTCCCCGAGCACCTGCTGCACCAGTATGCCGACCGCGAGCTCGCCCCGGAAGCCGAGATCCGCACCTGGGATCTGCCCACCAAGGCCACGCGCGTGGTGGTCGAGCTGCTGGTCATGGCCGCCCGCGACGACGCCTCGCGCCTGCACACGATCATGACGCAGCAGGCCCGCTGGGGCGCTCCGGATCGCCGCGAGTACGAGGCGCGCGGCGTGTCCGACGACGGCCGCATGTTCCTCGACGTACTCCGCCAAGCCTCGTCCCGCTTCGCCCGCAAGCTCGCGCTGACCTGCCCGCCGATCATGCCGCCCGCGGCCCAGGTCTACGTGAAGAACGGCTCCGAACCGATGTGGTGCTTCTACGGCAGCAACGACGGCCTCGACATCCTCGCCTTCAAGATCCTGCTCGAGGGCGGCAGCGCCAAGGTCGACTACGTCGGCATGTACGCCGAGCGCCCGAGCCGGGGGATCGCCCGCCCCGGCGGACCCCAGCCGCCACCGATGACCCCAATGGTCCGTCGCGTGCCCCGCATGCAAAACCCCGACATGGCCGCCGCGCTCCAGGGCGGTCCGCTCGCCGACCCCAACTCCCTCCCCAGCCTCCAGATCGATGGCGCCGGCGTCATCCAAAACGGCCCCGGTCAGCCCGGCACTGCTCAGCCCGGCCAGCCCGGCACTGCAGCGCAGCCCGGCCAGCCCGGCCAGCCCGGCCAGCCCGGCACTGCTCAGCCCGGCCAGCCCGGCCAGCCCGGCACTGCGCAGCCCGGCACGGGGACCACGGACAAGGGCAAGCCGGTCGGCGGCAACACGGACGCGACCCCGAAGAAGCCCGCCACCCCCAAGCCTGCCACTCCCAAGCCCGCCCCGACTCCTGTTCCGACTCCGACTCCGGCCCCCGCCGGGCCGGCCGCCCCGCCCGCTCCCTGAGCGCTCCGACCTGTCCCGAAGGCCAGCTTCGGGACAGCGTCCAGGCTGCTGCGCTCCGACCTGTCCCGAAGGCCAGCTTCGGGACAGCGTCCCGACTGCGGCCAGATCTCACTCCTCCAGCAGCCACGCGGCGATCGGCCGATTATCTTGCTGTCCGAGGCCGAGCTGCTCGCGCAGCGCGATCCAGTCCTCGGCCCAGGCCGCCTGCGGCTCGACGATCAGCTCCGCGTCGAGGTCCTCGACCCCGCGAAAGTTGAGCCGGCAGGTGTTGAGCTCGTGGGGTCGCTCGGGGTTCCACAACGGGATGCCATACTTGCGGCAGATCCGCGGCCGGTGGTCGTAGAGCCGGCAATTGCCGTCATCGCCGAGCACCGGACAGGCCTCGCCGCGACCCGCCTGATACTCGCCCGCCCGCGCGACGATCTGCGCCCGCACCACAGCCGGCGCCGACGCGAGGCCCTCCCGCAGCAACGCACCTTCGACCTCCGAGACGCGGAAGCTCTGGTGGCAACACTCGCTGCAGCCCGCGCGGCACTGGATGTGCGACCGGTAGCGCGCCACCACCGGCGCGACCCCGCCGTCGAGGATCGCCAGGTGCACCCGCAGCCGCGCCCGCGCCCGCTCGGATCCCGATATGTCCCCGGGGACAGGCTTCATTCGCCACCCATCGCCGCCACCACGCGCCGGTACGGCGACCACGCGTGACGCTCGAGGAAGCGGTGCGGCGCCAGCTCGCCGCGCTCGACCGCCTTGAAGTCGGCGTCCTGACGCAGCAGCGTGGTCTTCAGCGCCAGAGCCCGCACCCGGTCCGCCACCGGGTGGTCGGGGTGACGCACCGGCAGCAGCGCCGCGGCCCCGCGCCCGCGCAGCACCGACGCCGCGTGAAAGTCGGCGAGCTCGGCGCGCACGGCGACGAGATCGACGCCGCCCGCCCAAGCATCGGCGCCGAGCTCGAGCCGCATGAAGTCATCGAGCCCGGTGAACCCGCGACGATCGAGGCTGACCGCGAGGCGGGTGAGGTCAAGCTGCGCCTGGCCCTCACGGACTTGCAGCACCGCGATCGCGGGTACACGGCTGCCGTCCGCCAGGACCCCGGAGATCGTCAGCGCTCCGTTGTAACGACGGACCCAGCAGCCTGCTTGCTTGATCTCGTAGAGCCCGAGCGATGCATGGCCCGGCGGGCGCAGCGGCCACATCGCGCAGCCACGGCCCTCCGAGACCAGTATCGAGACCCCGCCGAGCCGGGTCGTGGCGCGCTCGAGCAGACCGAAGCCGGAGCCCCCGCGGACCCGCCGAAGCTGCCGGCGCTGAGCGATCTGCCGCTCCACCTCGCAGCCAGGACCCGGGCTGATCTCACCCTGACGAAGCTCGGCGAGCAGTCGCTCGCGACACGGCCCGGCGACCACGGCCGCCTCGGGGTGCCCGACTGCGGTGCCCCTCGGGTCCCGGGCCTGCGCCGGCGCGGCCGACAGCAACACCGCGGCCACCACTGTCAGGCACGCCAGGCACGTCGCGCCCTGCCCTCGCCGATCTCCCCGCACTCGTCTCGCTCGCACCACCGCGGACGAGCCTAGCAGCACTCGCGCCCGCCCGGCGGTGCGCAACAGCCGTGCCGGGGCCCCGGAATTTTCGGCGCGGCTGGGAAAGAAAACCGGTCCGGTCGCAGTTGGCGTCGGGGCCGACGCTTGAGCCACGCGCACGCCTGCGGCACTCTCCCACCCCATGCTCCGGTCTCCTCAACGTTCCCCGGCCCGCTCCGTCTCGCTCGCGATCCACACGGGGCTCGGCGCTGCGGCCCTCGTGCTCGCCCTCGCGGGTTGCCTCAAGGTGCCGCCCGAAACGGATGAGCCCGGTACGGAACAGGGCGCGCCGAAGACGGCGAAGGAGGTGCTCGACCGTTACATCGCCGCGCTCGGGGGTGAGCCCGCGCTCCGCAAGATCGGCCAGCGTACCGTCGACGCGCGCATGACCTTCTTGCCGGAGAGCGGCTGCACCGAGAAGGACACGGACTGCCGGCGCGACGAGAAGGTCGGCAGCTTCACGCTGCAGACCACCGCCGACGCGAAGATGTACCGACGCACCAACCTCGACAACCAGATCGACGAGCAGGGCTACGACGCCAAGCAGGGCTGGCAACTGCGCGGCGGCGTGCTCATCCTCGAGGACCCGGAGGAGTCCGCGATCTCCCGCGAGGACGCCAACTTGCACTGGTATCTCGACCTCGACAAACGCGGCGTCGAGACCACCCTTCAACCGACCCGCACCACCGACCACGGCGGCCAGCCCCGCACGCTCGACGGCCTGCGCTGGCACGTGAAGGGCTCGCCTGGCCAGGACAAGACCCTGTGGTTCGACCGCGCGACCGGGCTGCTGATCGAAGAGATGCTCGAGGACACCTCGAGCGACCAGGTCCTGCGCCAGTGGGTCTTGTACGACGACTACCGCGTCGTCGACGACGTCAAGATCCCGCACAAGATCAGGCTCATTAATCAAGTCGGCGCGCGCGCCCAGGAGGTCATCTTCACCACCCAGCGCGTCGACCACACGGCGATCGACGCCGGCCTGTTCGGCGCGCCCAATGTGCCGCCGCCCAAGCGCACCGCGGACCCGGTCCTGACCGCGCTGGAGAAGGCTCGCCAGGCCGCCCAGGCCGCCCCGAAGGACCCCCTCGCCCAGGTCGCCCACGCGCGCGCCGCCTGGGCCGCCGCCCACTTCGAGGAGGCCGCCAAGGCCGCCCAGGCGACCCTCAAGCTCGACCCGAAGGAGATTGAGGCGCTGTTGATCCTCGCGCGCGAGCAGGTGATGGCCGGGCGCTACAAGGAGGCCGAGGGCACTCTGGCGCGCGCCGAGAAGGCCGGCGTTAATCCGCAGATGGTCGCCACCCAGTTCGCGTGGATCCGCAGCCATCAGCGCGACTTCCTCGGCGTCGCGAAGGCCCTCGACACCCTCGGCCCCGAGAACGCCGGGCTCGCCGGCCGCTACCGCACCTTCGTCGGCAAGCCGCTGCAAGTCTCGGCCGCGCCGTGCCAGGTCGATCTCCCGATCTCCCGCGACGTCGGCACCCCGATGGTCGAGGTCGAGATCGCCGGCGAGAAGATCATGGCGATGCTCGACACCGGCGCGGCCGACGTCATCATCGACACCAAGCTCGCCGCCAAGCTCAAGCTCCCGATCCGCTCGCGCACGCCGTTCGGCGAGCAAGGCGAGATCGGCCACACCCAGGTCGATACGATCAAGCTCGGGGGGATCACCGTCAGCGGCGTGCCCGTCGACGTGTTCCCCAGCGAGACCCTCGCCCAGATGTCCGGCAGTCGCCTGGCCGCCTCGGCCGTCATCGGCGTCCGCGTGCTCGAGCAATTCCAGGTCACCTACGACCTGCCGGCCCAGAAGCTCACGCTCGTGCAGGGCGGCGCGAAGTGCAAGAAGGCGCTGGCCGCCCACCGCGGCGGCGGCTCGGTGCCGATGTGGCTACACGAGACACACTTCGTCTACGTGCTCGGGGCGATGAACGACGCCGAGGGCCTGTTCCTCATCAACACTGGCATGCAGGGCGTCGACCTCACCGCGACCAGCCGCTCCTACGCGCTCGCCGGCATCGGCGCCCCGGCGATCCGCCGCGGCGAGCCGGCGATCGTCGAGGTCGCCGACTTCAGCATCGGCGAGCTGCTGCGCGCCCAGGGCATGAAGGGCGCCTACGGCTACTTCGAGCAGGGTGAGAGCTCGGACCTGTTTCGCATCGACGGCATGATCGGCCTCGACGTGCTGACCCGCCGCAAAGTGACCCTCGACTTCCTGGAGCGCAAGATCTACTTCGCCGACGCCAGCCCGGCCGCACCCGCGGCTGTGCCCGCGGCTGCGCCCGCGGCTGGGCCCGCCAAGCCCGCCAAGCCCGCCGCGAAGTGACCCGAAGGACATGTCCGAAGGGTCATCCACGGTCGCATATACCGCGAGGCTCGGGCAGATCGCCGGGGCCTGGGTCGACGCGCCGTGGGTCGAGGTCGACGCCGCCGGCACGGTCGTGAGCGCACGATCCGGCCGACCCGAACGTCCGCCGGAGGTCGTCCACGACCTCGGTCGCGCGCTGCTATTGCCCGGCCTGGTCAACGCCCACAGCCACGCGTTCCAGCGCCAGATCCGCGGCGCGACCCACCGCCGCGGCGCGCACGACCCCTCGAGCTTCTGGAGCTGGCGCGAGGCGATGTACCGCGCCGCCAACACGCTCGACCCCGAGGCCGTGTACACCGCGACCCGCGGCTGCTACCGCGAGATGCTGCGCGCCGGCATCACCTGCGTCGGCGAGTTCCACTATCTCCACCACACCCCCGACGGCCGCCCCTACGCCGACCCCAACGAGCTGTCGCGCCAGGTGATCCGCGCGGCGCAGTCGGTCGGCATCCGCCTGGTCTTGCTGTCCGTGTTCTACGCGCGCGCGGGCGCTGGCCGGGCGCCGCTGCCGGAGCAGCGCCGCTTCTGCGACGCCGACGTCGACGCCTACCTCGGGCGGCTCGATGTCCTGCGCGGCGAAGGTGTACACGTCGGCGTCGCGCCGCACAGCGTACGCGCGGTGCCGGAGGCGGCCCTGCGCGAGCTGGCCGCGTACGCGCACCAGCACGGCTTACCGCTGCACATGCACGTATCGGAGCAGCCGCAGGAGAACGCCGAGTGCCGGGCCGAGCATGGTTGCACGCCGACGGCGCTGCTACGCGCGACCGGCTGCCTCGACCGCCCGGGCGGCTTCACGGCGGTGCACGCGATCCACCTTGAGCCGGCCGACTTCGTCGCGCTGGCCGGACAAAACGTGTGTGCCTGCCCGACCACCGAGGCCGACCTCGGCGACGGCATCATCCCGGCCGGCGATCACCTGCGGCACGGCATCGGGCTCGCGCTCGGCAGCGACAGCAACGCCGTCGTCGACCTGATCCAGGAGGCTCGCCTGCTCGAGATGCACGAGCGCCTGCGGACCCGCGCCCGCCTGTGCCTCGCGGGCGCGGAGCAGGTCGGCCAGACCCTCCTCGAGATCGCCACGACCGGCGGGGCGCGGGCGCTCGGCCGCCCGGAGCTCGGGCAGATCCGCGTCGGCGCCCCCTTCGACGCCTGCACGATCGACCTCGGCCACCCGACACTCGCACACCTCGACCCAGGCGACGCCCTCGACGCCGTGCTGCTCAGCGGCACCGCGGCCCCGGTCGACCGGGTGTTCGTCGCGGGCGTGCGCCGGGTCTGAAGGGTCCAGCAGGCGGCTGGCCGCGCGATCGCAGCCCGCTGGCCCTGCGCGCCGGGCGATGCTACGTCCCCGGGGGCATGTCGCCGCTGCGTCGCCTCGCCCTCGTGGCCCTGGCCCTGCTCGGCGGATGCGCGGGGCGGGAGACCGCGGCATCACAGGCTGCGTGGCAAAATGCGGTCCGCGGCGGCAAGCCCGACGGGACCGGCGGCATCACCACGCCGGGCGGCCGCAACGACGGCGGGCTCGCCGACCCCGGCGCCTGGCGTGACCTCGCCACCTTCACCGCCGAAACCGCCGAGCTGCTCTCCCAGGGCGTGTCGACCGCGCCGCTCGCCTCGCTGGTCGACAGCCTGTGCGCCGAGCCGCCCGAGGAGGAGACCGCGGTGCTCGAGCCGGACAGCGTGCGTTGCCCCCCGAAGCCGGCGATGGACCCGCTGGGGCACCCGCTGATGCTCGAGTTGAGTCGTCACGGCACCGTGGGGTTGGTCGCCACGGACCTGACGGACGGCGACAGTGCCGCCCTATTGACGCAGGCGCTCAAGCAAATGGCAAGCGCCTGCGCCGGCGCCTGGGTGCGCAGCCCGGGCCCGCATCAGGAGGAACTTCACATGTGTACCTCGCGCGCGGGGCCCCTGCTGGTGCTGGGAAGATTCCCCGGGGAGGGCGGGGAGCGCTGGCAGTTCTCCCTCGCAGTTCTGGGGCCAGGCTAATATGCTCCCGCCAGTTTCGCCATGGACCCGATGACCTCGACAGCGCCAGTGAGCCACGGCGGGATCTTGTTCCCGCTCGACATGTTCCGCCCGACGATGCTGGCCGCCGCGCTCGCCGAGGTGTTGATCGGCAAGGTCCGCAACATCGTCGACGCGACCATTGAGATCTCGCGCCACCCGAGCCTGCCCCTCGCGCTCGCGCAGATCCACGGCACCGTCGTCGGCGACGACCCGGCCGAGTTCTGGCGCGAGAACATGGACCTCGCCCTCGTGGTCAGCCAGATCGTGCCGCGCCAGGTGTTCGTGTACTACGCGCGCACCGGCGAGGACCCACGCGAGGGCTTCCTGGTCGCCCAGCGCGGCCAGGCCGTCGCCGCCGACGACAGCCGGCGCGAGGACATCCCGCCGGGCCAGGCCGGCACCCACCTGCCCGTCACGCGCCTGTGCGAGCAGATGCGCATCTCGATCGACGAGCTCGCCGACGGCTTCCCCGGCGGCCCGCGCATCGACCTCTCGCTGATGGAGCCGCACGGCAACGACCAGACCCTGCTCATGACCTTGGTGGGCCAGCAGGCCGCCGGAGCTGCGGAGGCCGAGCTCGCCGAGGAGGAAGAGGGCTTCGAGGACGAGCCGCCGCCTCCGCCCGCCCGCGCGACGAGCCTGACGCAGGGCTTCGGCGCCCCGCCTTCTGGTTCGTCCGTCCCGCCCGCGGCGGGTCGCGCCCCCGCGGGACGCCCGGCGCCGGCCGCCAAGGCGCCGACGATGACCGCCGCCGACGACGTCAAGCGTCGCGCCGCCGACCGTGCCGCCGAGAAGCAGGAGATCCAGCAGCGCAGCACCGATCTGGCGCGCTCGCTCAAGTTCGTCGAGGACGATCGCGGCGTCATCGTCGCGTTGCCGGCCGAGCTGTCCGAGACGGAGGTGCTGCGGCCCTTCCTGGTCCCGCAGATCGAGCGCAACGCGCCCGAGGGTCTGCCCGCGGATGTACGCGACCGCCTCGAGGGCAAGGCCGTCGACTTCGCGGTCAAGGTCGAGTTTCTCAGCGAGGTGTTGATCGGCAAGAACCCGATCAACAAGGCCAAGTTTGAGGAGCTGGCGACGCCCCACGACCTTGCCGGCCTGAAGGTCCAGATCCTCGAGGTGCTGGCCCCACGCCTCGGCGCCGGCACGCTGCTGCGCAGCGGCGGCAAGAACGTGTTCGTGTCGCGCAAGCCGGACGCGTCGCTGCCGGCCGCGTTCCTGCGCGAGCTGCTGGAGAGCTGACACGACGATCCTCGCGGCGTCTACTGCCTCTTCAATGGAGGGGCAGCAGACGCGCGCGAGGATCGAGATGTCAACGAGAGCTATCCACACGAACCGCCCGAGCGTATGGGCCGGGCGAGGAGGCCGGGCGAGGAGG
>Ga0105046_10005945_pt1 | contig 19243 bp, 13 predicted proteins | sample MAT03_FD_78385 | JGI IMG/M metagenome (GOLD analysis project Ga0105046, IMG submission 78385) | Freshwater microbial communities from Lake Fryxell liftoff mats and glacier meltwater in Antarctica - MAT-03 (megahit assembly) | ecosystem: Environmental > Aquatic > Freshwater > Ice > Liftoff... | reverse complement strand
CTGATCCGGCCGGGAATCCACCCACTGCTGAAAATGACCTTTCTGTTCATCGTTCAGGCCGGGACTTCCCTGCGGAGGCATCTCGTTCAAACGAATCCGCTTGGCGACTCGTTCCCACGCATCCCCGGCTTCGGCCGCAGATTGCCCGTTGGGAAACTTTCCGAAGTCGAATTCTCCTTCGATCTTGTCGCCGCGATGACATTGCACACATCGAGCTTCAACGATCGGCAGAATTTTTTCTTCGTAGGACTTCTTCCAGCGCTCCACTTTCTCCTCATGCTCATCCGCCCGAGCGGTTGCGTTCGAGCCGAGCAGCGAAGCGATCAGCATCCCCGCCAACAGGATTCCATTGGAGAAACCTGGACGAATAAAGCAGGCAACGCGTTCGGAAAAAGAACTCATAAGCGGTCACTCGGCGAAAGCAGAATTCAATTGCGATTCCTCATGATACCGAGCCGACGGTGATCGAGGAAATCTGTGCCACCGGCCGTTCCAGATTCCCGTCTTCCGATCTTTGGGCAAGCGGCAGGAAAAGATTTACCAGCCGTAAAATGCAGGACGGGACGGGACTCCGGGACAAATAGCAGTTTTGTGGAAATCTGGATTTTTTGATGGGGTATACAGCACTAGTATTGTCAGAAAAACGCAAAAATGTCAGGGTGAAGTCACTTTCTATGGTCACATTCCTCAATCTAAAACCCAAGCTGACTCACGATTTTACGTCAGACGCTTCGCTCGTCTACGTACCAGCCGGATTGCGATGAAACGTGTGCTGGCTGAGGAGCGCGAAGCCATCGATTTCGTGAAAGTACATGTAGTGCTTGATTGTGATGGTGCGCTTTCCAAGCTCAATGAGGTTTAGTGAGTTCTTTTCTCGCTCACGGCCTCGGCCTCTTCGGGACGTTGAGGTACCGCATTGAGCAATAATGATGCCGCGATCGCGATGCGTTCCAGGATAAAAATCGAGAGAATTGCCAACGTAGGCTCGATGCAAGTGGCCGCCCAGAATCATTTCGATATGCAGCTCGTCAAAAAGTTGCATCGCGCGTTTCGCTTTTTGCATCATGGTGTCTCGGAGATAATCCGGGGCAGGAGCAAAATGATGATGAGCAACTACGATCCGGATTGCATCCTGAGGCGTGTTTTCGAAAACTTTCCTGCATTCGTCCAGTTGCAATTGTGTGATGCGACCATTGCTGATGGCTGTGCGCGGTGCGGTGGAATCCACGCCAACAATGACAGCTTCCTTCACGCGCAGGACTGGATTGAGATCCGAAGAAATGATTTCACGGTAAAGCCTGTGCGGATCAACCATTCGCTCGAAAACACTATACAAAGGCACATCATGATTGCCGGGAATTACCAGGCGCGGAACATCCGGCAACCGAGATAAAAACTCTTTCGCAGCTTCAAACTGTTCTCGTTTGGCACGCTGAGTTAAATCGCCGCTGACGATGACAGCGTCCGCATTCAATTCCGGCGCGATCCGGATGACAGCTTCGCCCACTTTTTCAACGTAAGGCGGTCCAAAATGCAGATCTGAGATCTGCAGAAGCGTAAGTTCAGGTGTTTCCTGTTTGAGCACCGCGACCCAACTTTCGGCTATTTGGCCTGTAAGTAGACTTCTTCGTATGGTTGCACCACGACGAAGCCGTTGCCTCGGAAATGCATCTGGATGGATTCGCCGCTGCCTCGCCCGAAGAAGGTTTTCAGCGAGATATCCTTCTTGAATTCCGGTGTCAGACTTCCGGACCAGGCAATGGTCGCATTAGGATCAGTGGTGACAGGCTGATCAGGTCTGACAAGCAGAGTCATCGGTTGAAAGTGCGATGTGATCGCAATCATGCCGGTGCCGGATAGTTTCACGTTGAACAATCCCCCGGCCATCATTCCGGCGATGCTGTACATCATCTTGATATCCCATTCGATACCCTGTTCCAGCGCCAGCAGGTCATTGCCGTTCACAAAGATTGATTCGTTCTGCAGATTCAGGATGCTGATTCGTTTGCCGGAATCGGCCAGGTAGAGCCGTCCATGCCCCTCGGCCTTTGTGAGTTTCGTTCCTTCGCCAGTCATCGCTTTTTTCAGCAGCTTGCCGAGACCCTTTTCAAGAATTCCTTCGCGGACAAATTTGATGTTTCCAACGTAGGCGATCATCGATCCCATCTTTGTCCACACCATGCCGTTGAGATTCACTTCCAGCATGTAGGGACTTTCCAATTCGAAAAATCCCTGGCCCTGATCCTTTTGACTTGTTTCTTCCACGAACTCACGGAGCGAATACCGTTGGTCGTCCTGTTGTGCCGGACGCTGACCTCTCGGGGCGGAAAACTGCGGGGGTGAGCCAAATGCAGATCGTTGTGCGGGCGACTGCGGCATTGCAGGTGCGTCGTCTTCAAAATCGTCGTCATCTGGTGTTTCCGCCAAGGCTGGCACCTGTATTTGAGCACTGCAGCCAGGGCAGGCAACGATTCGCCCCGCCAGCTTGTCTGGAGCTTTAAGCCTCTTTCCGCATTGGCACCGCACTTCAATTGGCATGATTCACTTTCACTTGAATGGCGACAGGAAGTTATTCAGACACAGCGAACACCGGCAGCGAATCTTAAAGCATCCTTCGTCTTTTGTGCAGTGAGTTAAAAACCTGCCTCTGAACGCCCTGGAGAATGTCGCCAAAGCTGCCTGATCGCAAGAAACCTGCCGAAACCTGCCGAACGTTTTTTGGGCCACCGGCAGATTCCTCATTACCCTGCGGCAGTTCCTGCCAGAGCGAATTCTTTTTCTCTTTCGGACATTGACTGCGTTCCGCCAAAAAAGATACCAACCTCGCTTGTTGAAAATCGTGGCGGATCAAAACGAAATCCACATGGCAGGCAGTATCAAATTCTGCAGCAAAACTCCAGGTGTATTGTCGTGGTTCCCGACAACTGTGGCCTGATTGCCTGTTGGTACCTTGAGGCATCGGCCACACGTTGCATACAGCTTTGATTGAACTCATTGACGAATTGAAAAAGGAATTTGCACAGTGCCAAACGTTTCACATACATTACTCTGGACAGCAGTCTTCGTGCTGCTGATTGAACTGCCTTCCGCGGCGCTGGGGCAGATGGAATTCTTTGAATCTCCATACGGCATCGATCCGACTCAAATGAACGGCTCCTGCGATGTGTGCCAACAGGCATCAGGAGAACCGGACTGGTTCAACTCTGCGTATGGCGGTTTTGAAGCAGACGGGTTGGACTCGCAGTGCGGCTGCGAAGACCTGTCATCCATGGGGATGCCTGCGTTTGCAGATAGTGGCGATAGCCAACAGTTCGGCATGGAGCCCTATGGATGCGACTCCTGCGCGATAACGCCAAACATGTACGGTTATGCAGCGCCGATGGGATTTCTGTCGGCTTGCAATCAATGCGATTCCTGCGCGCCAGTTGGCTGTGCGGCTCCGGCGTTTGGATGCCAGACGTGCTGCCCCTGCGGAAATGCCGCTCCGATTTGGTTGGGTGCCGAAGCTTTGATCTGGAGTACATCTTCGACCAGCCTGCCGCCATTGGTAACGACAAGTGAAAATGGGACGCAGCAACTCGACGCTGGTGTCATCGGTCGACCTGCCACACAGGTGCTGTATGGTGGAAACAACATCTTCAATGGAATGCACGGCGGCTTTCGCCTGCGTGGAGGAGTCAATTTTGACCAGTGCGGCGTGAGTGGTATGGATGCTGAGTTCTTTATGCTGGGAACACGGCAGGAAAGTTATCACGCTGATTCAATTGGCGATCCGATCCTGGCTCGACCCTTTCTAAACGCAGCCACCGGCCTCAACGACTCTCAGTTAGTGGCATTTCCGGATCTTGCCAGCGGCACTATCGACATCGCAACGCGGTCACGATTGAATTCAGCAGCAATTCACTACCGGGAAGTTTTTTGGAAAGAATGCGATCCTGGATCTCCTTGCCAGGACGATTGCTGGCGTAGTGGCCCCCGAAGTTTTTCGCTCGGATTTCAGATGGGCCCTCGGTTCGTAAACCTGCGAGATTCGTTCAGTGTTGGCGAACGATTGACCGGCATCGAGACAGGTGACGTCTACCAGATTCAGGATTCCTTTCGCACCAGGAATCAGTTTCTTGGATGTGAACCGGGATTGTTTGGGACACATCAGCGACGACGCTGGAGTCTGGATGGCGGAGTCCGATTGGGAATCGGGGTAACCAGGCAGCAGCTGAATGTATCCGGACAAACAGTGGTGACTCAGTCTGGCGTAACAACGACCAGTCCCGGCGGCTTTTTGGCGCAACGTACGAATTCGGGATCATGGGAACACAACAGATTTACGTTACTCCCGCAGTTTGATGTGGGGCTCGGATATCAGATGACAAATACCTGGCGTGCTTCAGTCGGCTACAGCCTGATGTACTGGGGCAATGTGTTGCGAGCAACGGAACAGATTGATCCGGTGATTAATCCTGGCTTGCTGCCGCCGGAACAGAATCCGCTGACAGGCCCACTTCGGCCAGCACCGCTGCTGCATGAATCCAGTTATTTGGCTCATGGAATTACGATCGGTTTGGAAAGACGCTGGTAGCTTAATCCCGTTCAGGAACAGCCCCGAAAAGTACGTCAGGCTTTCTAGCCTGACTTGTTCGGGTTCATGTCAGGCTAGAAAGCCTGACGTATTTGACCAATTCTCGTTCCGGGGCTGGAGCCTCGGAACAAGGATCTGCCGTTCGACTGAATAACTCACAACTCACAACGTGACTCACATCAAAAAACTTGATCGAGACAAAATCTATGACAAATCATCGCTGGCTGACTGGAATTGGTAATCTGTTCAACCGTAATCGCAGCGGCAAACAGCGTCGCAGCACGCAATCGGGACGCCATCGCGGAATCATCGCGGCCGAGATACTGGAAACAAAAGTACTGCTGGCCGCCGACACATTGGGACTTATCCAGGGGAAGATTTTCAACGATGTTTCAGACGACGGGCTGACAGGCGAAGATCCCCTGCTGAGTGGTGCAACGGTACAATTGTATCGTGACGGCGGGAACCTTTCCTTTGACAACGGCGGTGCCGATGACATACTCGTCGGGTCAGTAACCACAGTTGCGGGAGGCGCATTTTCGTTTCCAAATCTTGTCTCAGGTCGATACTTCGTGCGACAGCAGGCGCTCAGCGGATACGTTCAACAGAGTGGTGAAGATGTTGTGACCATCAACATCACTCCAACAGATGCCCTGGGAACGCCTGGGACCGTTATCGACGAATTCAATTTGCCGGCATTGGGTCAGTTACTTTCAGCAAATGCCGCCGGAATCGCCACATCCAGTTCATTCGCACCATCCGCAACGACAATCGGTGGTGAGCGAGACATGACTGTGACAGCCACGCTGGGAAGCGTCACGTTAGAAGCGATTGGCAGCGCTTTCCCTTCAAACTTGAATTACAATGCCAACTTCGGAGCGACTGGTGCGACCAGGGTTGTATGGGACGGTGCTGACAATAATGCCACGACTCTCGATCCATCAGGTCTTGCCAGCGCAAACCTTACATCCATCGGAGAAACGGGCTTTCTCTTCAATATCGGGACGAGCCAGGCAGTCACGTTGCAACTGATTGTTCACAGTGGTGCAGGTAACTCATCGACGGCAACGATCAATCTAGCGGCGAGCGCAATTGATTCGCTGTACGTTCCGTATTCGTCCTTCGTCACAACGACCGGTTCTGGCGCAGACTTTTCCAACGTCGGCGCAATTGAGTTTTTGACAGACGCTCCGATTGTCACCACCACAACTGTGACAGATCTGTTGCGCAGTCAGGCACCAACGACATTTACTGCCAACTTTGCCAATTTCATCCCGATGACGCTCGGAAATCTTGTTTTCAACGATATCAACAACAACGGCGTCTTTGACTCCGGTACAGACACTGGCATCAACGGTGTCGCGATGACACTGTTTGCAGACACGAACGGCAACAATACCTTTGACAGTGGCACGGATCTGCAGGTCGCAACCACAACCACCGCTGGAGGCGGCTTGTACTCATTTGGGAACCTGTTCCCCGGCGACTACATCGTTCGAATTGATTCGAGTAATTTTGCCGTGGCAGGAGCGTTGCCGGGATTTCAATCCAGTACCGGGAACGGAGTCGCTCCTGATGCAGACGTCAATACCACAGACGGTGACGATAATGGAGACGCTCTCTCCGGCGCAATCGTGTCGCAGGCCATTACGCTGACAAATGGTGCGGAACCAACAGACGACGGTGACACAAACGCCAACACAAATCTCAGCCTCGACTTTGGAGTTTTTGCGTCCGTCGAAATCGTCGTGACAAAGACTGACAACGCAGATCCAGTCATCGCCGGAAGTGGCCCTGGCAACCTGGTTTACACCGTCACCGCATCAAACTCTGGTCCGGGAACAGCCACTGGCCTCACAATCAGTGACACAGGAGTTCTCACCGCTAATCTTCCGGCAGGCGTCACTTTTGTTTCAGCAAATGGCAGTGGCTCAAGCACATTCAATTCAACAACGGGGATCTGGACAATCGGAACCCTTGCGTCCGGCGCTACTGCAACTCTGACGGTCACGCTGACGGTTGGCGCATCCGCTTCGGATACACTGGTGATCTCAAATACGGCATCTTTGGCCACAGTGAATGAAGTGGAAGTGGACGCGGTGACGGGCAATGACACCGCAACTGAAACAACCAACGTTGATCGCAGTGTCGATATTGCCGTACAGAAGACGGAGAATGTCACCACCGTCATCGCCGGGAGTGGCCCTGGAAATTTGGTTTACATTGTCACAGCAACCAACACCGGTCCATCGAATGCATCCGGTGTGACATTGAGCGACGTCAACATTCTGACAGCGAATCTTCCGGCAGGAGTCACGTTTGTCAGCGGCAGCGGTAGCGGGGCAACGACATTCAATTCGACGACAGGAATCTGGACCATTGGCAATTTGGCTGCTGGCAGTTCCGCGAGTCTGGTGATCACGCTTACCGTTGGAGCGTCGGCTGCCAACAACCTGGTGATCCCGAACACCGCATCTTTGGACAGCGTGACTGAAACCGATACAAATGATCAGAATGATTCCGATGAGGCCTTGGTAACTGTCGTTCGCGACGTGGATATCGTCATCACGAAAACTGCAAACACCTCCACGGTGATCGCTGGTAGTGGTGTTGGCAATTTGACCTACACGATTACAGCACGAAACGCAGGCCCCTCGAATTCATCCGGATTGACCGTAAAAGATGTCGGGATTTTCGCGGCAACGGCGTTGCCAGGAATGTCCGTTGTGTCGGCAACGCCGAGTGCCAGTACGACGTTCGATCTATCCAGCGGCATCTGGACAATCGGCAATCTGGCTTCGGGTGCCACGGAAACGCTGGTCGTAACATTGACTGTCGGCGCGGCCGCAACAAATGGTCTTGTGATTAACAACACCGCGTCGCTGAACACGATCAATGAAACCGACCGTATCCTTACAAATAACAGTCAGACTGTCGCGGTAAATGTCTCACGTAACGTGAACATTGCTGTCACCAAGGTCGCCGCACCAGCTTCACCGATTGCAGTCATCGCAGGCAGCGGAGTCGGCAATCTGGTTTACATCGTGACTGCTCGTAATAGCGGTGTCTCGAACGCTACCGGAGTCGCTATCTGTGACGCTGATATTCTTGCTGCAAACCTGCCACCTGGCGTCACGTTTGTGTCAGCCGTCGGTAGCGGAACTACAGCCTTTAATACGACCACAGGCATCTGGACCGTTGGCAATCTGGCAGTCGGAGCGTCCGCAACTTTGACCGTGACACTGACCGTCGGAGCCACAGCATCGGACTCTCTTGTCATCAGCAACACAGCGGCGTTGGCGAACGTCAATGAAACGGATACTGTTTCCAATAACAACAGCCAGGTCGTCACAACGAACGTTGATCGGCGTGTCGATATTGCGCTTTGGAAATCGACGGTGAATAATCCAGTAGTCGCAGGCAGCGGTATTGGCAATCTCGTCTACACTGTGACGGCGACCAACAACGGGCCATCGAATGCGTCCGGAGTATCAGTACGTGATAACAACCTGTTGCCTGCCAACCTGCCAGCCGGTGTTACGTTTGTCAGTGCTGTCGGTGATGGTGGATCGACATACAACCAAGCCACGGGAATCTGGACGATTAATACTCTGGCATCAGCAGCGACGCGAACTTTGACGGTCACTGTCACCGTCAGCGCTGCCGCAGTACCTCAGACTTACAACAACTCAGTGCAAGTTGCTTCCATCAACGAAACTGATTCAAACCCGAACAACAACACATCCTCTGCTTCAACCGTCTTCAACAGGTCTGTTGATATTCAGGTGACCAAGACGGCGACTGCAGGTCCGATCATCGCAGGGAGCGGACCCGGAAATCTGGTCTACACTGTGACGGCGCGAAACAACGGTCCATCAAATGCCACGGGGGTTGCACTCAGCGACGCAGGGATTCTCACAGCAAATCTTCCTGCCGGTGTGACGTTTGTGTCGGCCACCGGCAGCGGGAGTTCCACGTTCAATGCTGCAACAGGCATTTGGACGATTGGCAACATGGCCAGCAGTGGAACGGCAATACTGACAGTCGTTCTGACAGTAGGCGCGTCGGCAGCGGACAGCCTTGTGATTTCGAATACCGCCTCGCTTTCAACTGTCACGGAAACGGATTCCAATGCATTGAACAACACGCAAACAGTCACAACAAATGTTGATCGGCGTGTCGATATCGTCGTTACAAAAACGGCCAACGCATCAACTGTCAATGCGGGAAGTGGTATGGGGAACCTTGTCTATACAGTCACTGCCACCAATGCAGGCAGCTCTGATGCGACGGGAGTCACTCTCTCTGACTTCAATATTCTTGCGGCAAACCTGCCAGCGGGCGTGTCATTTGTTTCAGCAATCGGAAGCAATGGCTCGACGTTTAACAGTTCCACTGGAATCTGGACCATCGGCAACCTTGCCGCTGGCGCAGCGCGAACGTTGACGATTACTTTGACGGTCGCAGCCACAGCCGCTGATGGATTGTCAATTGCCAATACTGCCACCGTTGCCACGGTAACAGAAACAGAAACAAACCTACAGAACAACAGCAAGGCGGTGACGTCAAGAGTCGTGGGCGTTGTCGATCTTGTCGTCGTTAAGACCGGCGCGCCGAATCCAGTGCTTTCACCCGGAATTCTGACTTACACCGTTGTTGTGACGAATCACGGCACAGCAGCGGCGACGGGCGTTGTCTTAACCGACAACCTTGGCCCAGGAATGACATATTCATCTGCAACAACGACAAAAGGAACGGTCGTCAATGCGAACGGAATTGTCACGACCAGCATCGGGACACTCAATGCCGGCGCATCAGCGACGATGACACTTTACGCGAGTGTCAACGTTTCAATGGACGGAACTTTGGTCAATACAGCGGTGGCAACTGCAGATCAGCCTGACCTGCATCCGAATAACAATACCAGTTCAATTCAAACACAGACAAAACTCGCACCAACATCTGTTAGCGGTGTCGTCTTCCAGGATCTCAACAACAATGGCGTGCGAGACGCAAACGAACTACGTCTGGCCGGCGTTCAGGTGGTGCTATTTGGTACCGACATTCACGGTGTCTCTGTCGCCCAGCAGATGGTGACGGATTCCAGTGGAGCCTATGCCTTCACGAATCTGGTACCTGGCACCTACAGCGTTTATGAAATCCAGCCAGGGTTCTATATCGACAACAACGAAGTCGCTGGCACCGGAGCCACCGGTACTGTTGGCAGTGACGCATTTCTAAACCTGAGGCTTGTTCAGGGTGTGAATGCTGTGGCCTTCAATTTCACAGAAGGCATCAAGGATCCATCCACACGACCGTTTCTTGCATCCAGTCAGAATGCCGGCCAGACGCGAGTCGTTTCATTGCCGGTCACTGGAACAGGCAGCCTGAGTGGCACAGTGGCGACAGATTCGAACCGCAGCAACACTTTTGACAATGGCGACGTTGGCATTCCTGGAGTGATCGTAACGCTGGCGGGAACTGATTCTGCTCGCAATCCGGTACTCATTCACCAGTCAACAGATTCACTTGGACGGTTTTCATTCTTCAACCTGCCTGCTGGCCAATACAACATTCTTGAAACGCAACCCAATGGCAAGCCTGATGGTGCAGAACAAGCAGGCACAATTTTGCCGGATCAGGTACTTGACAATCTCTTCTCTGCGATCGCGCTACCAGCTGGCGGCAACGGAACAGGTTACAGTTTCCTTGAACTTCCACTGACAGCAGGCACGACGACAGCGACATCACCAACATTGCTGACTCCCACAACATCCGACGTGGGTTTGCGGCCGACCATTTCATGGACTTCGCTGTCTTCTGCGGCCAGGTACGAAGTTGCAGTGAACCAGATCACAGGCAACGTCGGTCAGGTGTACCGAAACGCAAACGTCACGGGGACATCGATCACAATTCCCACGGATCTGGCTCTCGGATCACATCGCGTCTGGGTTCGCTCGATCAACAGCTCAGGCGTTGCGGGGCCGTGGAGCCAGCCATTGGCATTCAACGTCGCGACGCAGGCAAATGCCTTACAGGTGCTTGGCGTGAGTCTGAATGCCGGACAGAAGCTGGACTGGGCCGATGTGCCCAACGCCAGATCCTACGACATGCGTCTGATCAACGTGGAAACGGGTACGGTACTGGCCAACGTGACAAACCTGCCGTCCTCAAAATATTCCGGACTGGCGACTCTGCCACCAGGCAAGTATCGCTACTTCGTCCGTGGAAATACCGCAACATCCACAGGCCTGTGGTCTGATGGATTCGACTATACGATTCTGTCGATTCCAACTTTGAAGTCCGCCACTGCAACAGACACCGCAAAACCAACACTGCATTGGAATCCCGTCACTGGCGCGACGATGTACGAAGTTTGGTTGTCAAAGATCTCAGAAACCGGTGCAGAACAAAGAGTGACCTCAGTCGATAAGACAAACGCAACATCCATTCCCGTGCCGGTAGGTCTGGCACTTGGAAATTATCGTTACCAGGTTCGCGCGATTGATTCCCAGGGAAAAATGACGACATGGAGCTTGCCATCCGCCTTCAAAGTGGAGTCTGCTGGAAAGATGCTGACGCCGTCAGGAACTGCGAATACCACAACGCCAACATTTACGTGGCAACCAGTGGCCGGTGCAGTCACATATGACCTGTGGGTTGCTGACCAATCAGGAAATATCTATGTCCGCAAGCAGAACTTAACGGGTACGTCGTTTACTTCGACGAAAGGATTCGTCAACGGTGACTATCGCGTTTGGGTGATGCCAGTCGGAGTGGACGTGTCCGGTAAGTGGTCAACAGTATTGGCATTTTCTGTTAAGACGGTGGCTCTCCCTGTATTAACTTCGCCAGGAGCAACATCCAGTGGTACGCCAAAGATCCAGTGGACTCCGGTTGTCAACGCTGTGAAATATGAGCTGTGGGTGGATAAAGTCGGTGGGCCATCGAAAGTGGTTCATTTGACCAACGTCACCACCAACTCTTACAAGCCTGCGACATCGCTTGCGGCTGGCACTTATCGAGCCTGGGTGAGAGCATTCGATGCAACCGGTGCTGCCAGTGTCTGGAGCCTGGCTCTCGATTTCCGAGTGGTCTGATCTGATGTCACATGCCTTAGGACGGGACTCCAGTCCCGTCCTGAGCTGGAAAAATAAAGTGCCAGGACGGGTCTGGAGACCCGTCCCGCGGAAGGAACGACATCGGAGTAAACACCTTGTGGCGGCCCGCGATCCAAAAAACTCGATCCTTTCAAACCTGATTCAGACATTTCAAAGCTGGATCGCAGGTGATCGAATCCGTATCGCGGCCAGTCACGGACGATCATTGTCCATTCAACCTGGTGACCGAATCTTTATTGAAGACCGCAATTACCTCGTTCAAACTCGCACGCTTGCCGACGACGCAGATCCTCAGTGCACGCGGCTGGTTTACGACCTCCTTGATCAGGGATCTGATCAGACCAGAACACTCGAAGTCGTACTGCGCAAAGACGGCACGGGCATCCATCAGGCGGTGCTGAAAGATGGTGACAACGCCTCTGCAATTTGCGACGCAGACATCACGATCTTATAAAACACGTCTACTTACGAGCCATCCGATAACCAACACCGCGAACGGTCTCGATGATTTCGTTGTTCTCGCCGAGCTTCTTACGCAGGGCTCTCACGTGCACGTCGATCGTTCGTTCCAGTGAATTCGCATCTTCGCCGCGCGACGTTTCCATCAGCTCGTTGCGTGAAAATGGACGTCCTGGCTGCGACATCATCGTCCACAGTAAACGAAACTCAGTCGGGGTCAGTTCCAGTACTTTCCCCAGATATTTGACGACATGATTAATGCGGTCGATGTCAATGCCGTGCATTTCAAGCTGATTTTTTGCAGCATCCGCCGAATCGGAACGCCGCAGCAACGCCTTGATGCGATGAATCAGCGGCTGCACTCGAAACGGCTTCGTGACGTAATCGTCAGCTCCCATATTGAAGCCGACAATTTCATCTGTTTCTGCACTGCGAGCCGTCAACATCATCACGGGAACAATTTTGGTACGACTGTCTGCTTTAAGAAGTCGGCAGATCTGCAGACCGTCGATTCCTGGCAGCATAAGATCGAGAATACACAAATCCGGAATCATTGATTGAGCACGCAGCAATCCATCGCGCCCATCGCGTTCCCAATGAACGGTGTACCCTTCTTTCTGCAGGTTGTAGACGATCACGTCCGCGATGGACTGCTCATCTTCGATCACAAGAATGTTCGGCTGCATGAGATAGAGGTATGCCTTTTAAGTTTATCTATGTAATCGAGGATGGCGAATAATCGCTGCCTCAACGAGATACACAACGTCTTCAGCAATATTTGTCGCATGGTCAGCGACACGTTCCACATGACGAATCACAGAGAAAAGATGCAGACTTGGTTCTACAAGTTCCGGTCTCTGCTTCATGACGTTGACAACTTCTTCAATTAATTCATTGTTCAGGTTATCGACAAGCTCGTCGCGCTGACAGATAACACGGGCTGCTGCGGAATTCTCTTCAACAAATGCATCGATACTGTCGTGCAACATGCACAGCGCCTCGTGCGTCATTTCGCTTAAGCGACTCGGCATTGGGTACGCGCCATGTTGAGCCATACCGGCAGACCTCTCTGCGATGCTGACTGCAATATCGGCAACTCGTTCCAGCTCCGCCGCGATCTTCATTACAACTGCCACACGACGAAGATCGTTTGCGACGGGATGATAAAGCGCCAAAATCTTCAGACACTCTTCTTCAATGCGAATGTCCCACCTGTCGACTTCACGATCTCGCGATGAAACTTCCTCAGCCAGTTCGCTGCGACCATTTTGCAGGCCATCAACAGCATCATGGATGAGTTCTTCCACTGTCGAACACATCGACAAAATGTCTCGATGCAGGAGCTCCATCTCATTTACAAAGTGAGTGGTCATACGCTTAAAATCCAGTTGAAATCTGCGTGAGACCAGAGAACTTGCTTCTTGAGTCCGCAGTATGAATTGGGTTGATTAATGAATTGTTAAGATTGCTGCAGAATTTCCGGATTCATTTCGGATTCTCCGGAAATATTAAGATTGTGTTGTTTGAAAATCAGCCGAATCGCCCAGTGATGTAGTCTTCCGTTTTCTTTTCCGAAGGGCTCGTAAAGATCTTCATAGTGGGGCCGGTTTCGATAAGAATTCCCTTGAAGAAAAACGCCGTTTGATGGCTGACTCGCGAAGCCTGCTGCATGTTGTGAGTCACGATGACAATTGTATAGTTGGCACACAATTCACCAATCAGATTTTCGATACGATCTGTACTCGCGGGGTCCAGAGCTGACGCCGGTTCGTCCATTAAAATAATATGAGGATTCGTTGCCAGCGTCCGCGCGATACATAGTCGCTGCTGCTGACCACCGGATAGCGCCATTGCCGAACCAGTCAGGCGATCTTTCACTTCCTCCCACAGCGCGGCTTTTTTCAGACACGATTCCACCAGGTCCGCCAGAACAGCGCGGTTCTTTTCACCCGCGACTCGGGGGCCATAGGCAACATTGTCGAAGATTGACTTGGGAAACGGCGTGGATTTTTGGAACACCATCCCGATGTGCTTCCGGAGCAACACGACATCCACCGCCGGGGCCATAATGTCCTGGCCTTCCACAAGGATTTCGCCTTTGCAGCGAGCTCCCTCAATCAGATCATTCATCCGATTCAGCGTGCGAAGAAAGGTACTTTTCCCGCACCCTGAAGGGCCAATTAAGGCCGTCACAGAGCGCTCGGGCACCGTCAGCGACACGTCAAACAGAACCTGATGCTCGCCGTAGTAAAAATCAACATTCCGCGCCTGGATCGATGGCAAATGATCAGACATGTCCTGGTTGCGATCAACACCGGCAACGGGAGGTGGCACTGAGTTCTTTGTGATGGCAGGCATGTAAAAAATCCGAAGCAGGTGAATTCGTTCCAGTATCTTCTTTGGAGATAGATTTCACCATTTGAGTCGGCGACTGGCATAGTGTCTCACCACCATCGCCACCGCATTGATCGACAACAGTACCGCCATTAACACGATTATTCCCGACGCGGCCACTGCCGTAAATCGATCCTGTGGATCGGGACGTTTTGACCAGTCGTAGATTTCGATTGGCATGGCAGTGAACTGGTCCAGCGGTGCCTGCAGAACCTGAGACGGTTTCGTGATGAGTTCAATCGGCGAATCAATATTGCCGGGCACCATGGATGTGATTGTCAACGCCCCCAGCATAATCAGCGGTGCCGCTTCGCCAATTGCCCGTGATGTCGATAAGATGACGCCCGTTGAAATTCCCGGCAATGCCGCGGGGATGACTTGTCGCCAGATGGTCTGCCAGCGAGTCGCCCCCAAGGCCAACGATGCGATTCGAATTGAACTCGGTACAGAACGCAACGCTTCCTGCGCGGCGGCAATGACGGTCGGAAGTACAACCAGCGTCAGTGTGAGTGCTCCCACCAGAACGTTATCTTCGTAGATGGGAAGTTTGTTCAGACGAATCCGAAACAAACCCATGATATTGAAGGCGTGGTGGCCATCGAACCAGACTTTCAAAACAGCTGCGGCGCTGCGAAACACTGTATAACCAAGTATGCCGTAGACAATCGATGGCACGCCAGCCAGATTTGCAAGGTTCGTTTTGATCACGCGAATGAAAAAATTATCCTTCGCAATTTCTTCCAGATAAACGGCAGAACCGACTCCCACGGGAATGGAAAGAATTGCCGTGAAAAGAATCAGCCAGAACGATCCCAGAGACCCGCCAGCATCCCAGCTTTGGTGGGATTCGAAGAATTCGTGTTGTACAAAAAATCCAGTGAGAGACGCCCGAGACTGCTCCAGATAATCGCCGTCAACAACACGACCAACACGGCCAACGCTGCATATGTTACAAATCGGCAGAGCCCTGAAAACACACGCGACAAAAACAGACGCCGCCGAATGGAACTGTCGGCACCTGAAATAAAGCTGACTGGAGAGGACGTCGCGCCGCTGGAAGGAACGCTGACAGCATCTGTGCTGCTCATTGATAAACCTCCCGGTAACGTCGAAGAATCCATCCGGAGATGATATTGATCGTCAATGTGATGACAAACAAGGCAATCCCAACAGCGTAAATACTCATGCGACTGATCGAATCCGCCGCGCTGTCGCCGGTGCTGGCGTGGACCATGAAACCCGTCATGGTCTGCGCGCCCTCCATTGGATTAAGCGTCGCAATGGCCCGTTGGCCGCCCGTAATCGCCACTGCCATGGTTTCGCCGATCGCTCGGGAAAACGCCAGCAGAAACGCAGCCAGAATACCCGACAACGCCGCCGGAACAACGATGCGTGCCGACACGTCAAACCGGGTGCTGCCAAGTGCATAAGCCGCTTCCCGTAAGCTTCGCGGAACCGATCGAATGACGTCTTCACTGAGCGATGCAATCAGTGGCGTCACCATAATGCCAACCACAATCCCGGCGCTTAACGCATTGAAGATTGGCAGATCAATTCCAACGAGACTGAACAACGGCTTCAGAATCCAGGGCGTAATGAACTTGAGTCCAAAGAAGCCGTAAACGACCGATGGAATCCCCGCCAGAATTTCAAGAATCGGTTTGAGGAACTCACGTTCTCGAGGCGAAGCGTATTCGCTCATGTAAATCGCCGCACCAAGTCCAGCCGGGACACTGACGAGTGAAGCGATGACGGCAACCATTAATGTGCCGCACAGAAGTGGCAGAATTCCAAACCGCGCATCAGCACCATCTGTTGGTTTCCAATGTGTTCCTGAGACAAATTCCCACAGCGATACTCTTTCAAAAAACGCCGTCTTGTCGCCCGGAGCATAGACGGCGTTGGTGACGAGTACCAGAATAATGGCTGCGGTCGTCAGCACCGACAACGCCGCGCAGAGGAACAGCGCAGCCTGGATGAATTTCTCGTGTCGGCGAGAAACTCGCTGGCTGGCCCATGCAGGTAGTTTGGCAGTTGTCATTTGCACGCAATTGTCATCAGGAGACGCAAAAATACTGTTAATTCAGCCCCGGCAGGGGCGGCAGCACATAGCCGTGGGCGTCAGCCCACGGATAGGATTCAACGGGTTTCAAAAGCCCCGATCGGGGCGACAGCACAGTATTTCTGGGGCTGCTGTCGCCCCTGCCGGGGCTTTGGTCAATGCGAACTCTTGTGACCGTGGGTTTCACCCACGGCTACGTGCTGCCGACACTGACGTGGCTGAATCGCAGCGATGATCTGTTCATTCAATATACTTTGAGAGATACCGAGATTGTGAAAAAGGTGCCGCTGTCTACTTAATCGCCGCTTCAAACGCATCCACGCTGGCTTTCAGCTGATCCTCACTGAGATCCACGTAGCCAACTTTGCTCACTTGCTGATGCCCTTCCGTGAGATAGAAGTGGACGAAGTCCCGGACTTCCTGTCGAGCGAGCGAAGATTTTTTCACATAAATGAAGAGTGGACGTGCGAGCGGTTTGTAGGTACCGGATTTTACGGTTTCCTGCGTAGGTTCAACTCCAGCAGCAGCATCTTCCGTCGGAGAAATCCTGAGTGCTTTAACTTTATCCTGATTGGCGAAGTAATAGGCACAACCGAAGAAACCCATACCGCCTTTGTCACCGGAAACACCCGTCACGGTTACGTTGTCGTCGGCGCTCGGGCTGTAGTCTTCACGCATCGCATCTTCTTTACCGTTAATCACTTCCGTGAAGTAATCGAACGTACCGGATTCTTCACCAGCGCCAAACAAGGAAATTTCGATATCCGGCCAGGACGCATCAATGTCTTTCCATGTCTTCACAGTGCTGCCTGGTGCCCAGATTTTCTTCAGCTGAGCAACGGTGATCGAATCAATCCAGTCATTTTCTTTATTCACACAAACCGTCAGGCCGTCCAAGGCGACCTTCAGTTCAAGCAGTTTAATCCCGTTCTTTTCGCAGTCAGCCTTTTCTGAATCCTTCACAGGCCGTGAAGCATTCGCAATATCAATGCGTCCCGCTATCATTTCCTTAAAGCCAGTCCCTGTGCCGGTAACTTTCAAAGCGACCTTTACGTCGCTGAACTTGCTTTCAAATTCTTCAGCAATCGCTGCGGTAATCACTTTCACGGTGCTTGAACCGTCGATCTGAATTCGTCCAGTCTCTTCAGTACTTGCCGTTTCGCCGCCTGCCGGTGACGTTGTAGAAGCAGTATCGGAACCGCTGGCTACCGGTGGAGTACTTGTGTTTTCAACAGAACAGCCAGTCATCGCGGCTGACAATAACCCGCAACCAAAAACAACAAACAACCGTCGCCCAATGTACATCCCTAAGTGTCCTTCGTGTAATGATTTATGTCTCGGCGAAAGCACCAAAAGATGGTGGATTCTCTCACACAGTCCCAAGATGGGAAGCTGACAATGCTGCACCATGTCGTGAGATTGAACGACGGAATTATTAAGATCATATTAACACAACTTGAGGCGAGTGCATTTCCCGCAAAACAGATTATTAAGATTTACTCGCGTCTATAGATTTTTCAGCATTTTGGCGTGGTGACGCTGTGTCACAATTCTTCGCCGCCAGAAACATTCAGAATTTCACCCGTGATGAAATCTGAATCCAGCAGGAAGTTGATCGCATCAACTAATTCCTTTGGTGACCCCGTACGTTTCAACGGAATTGAAGTAATGGCTCGCTGCTCGTGCCAGTTTGTACGATCTTCAGGAGGTAGAATAGCCCCTGGAGCCAGCCCGTTCACTTGAATAAGCGGCGCAAGCTGCAGGGCAAGCGACTTGGTCACGCTGGACAACGCAGCTTTGGTTGACGTGTAGACTAAATGATCAGCTCCCGGACGCTGCGCGCGCCAGTCCAGAATGTTGATGATGTGTCCGCGCTGGCCTTCGCCAAGTTGTCGAATAAATTGCTGCGACAGGAAGATCGGTGCAAGCAGATTCACAGACAAATGAACATTGCAGTGATAAAGATCGATCCAGGGCAGGGCGCGGTTCTGAAACACGGCGGCACTGTTGATCAGCGTGGTGACTTCACCCAATTCGGCTGCTGCTTCAAAGACGGCCACGGCTGCCGCCCGTGGGTCACGCAAGTCCGCACTGACAGCGACTGCGGAGCCTCCCTGGCTGCGAATGCGATTGACAAGCACGTCGGCTTCGACAGTTGAGGTTCCGTGGTGGACGACAACGCCTAGGCCTCGTTCCGCCATCGCCAATGCGATTTCACGTCCTACTCGTCGAGCCGCACCAGTGACAACAGCGACTGGTTTAGTGTTGGCGGATCTCACTGCCCGGCTTCTGGGCACAGTTTTCGGCGAGTCCAGAACGGACTGTTCCGTTTTCAGCCCTGAATCCGCGTTCGCATTGTCGTTCTCGTCCGGCATAACGACGTCGGTCGTCGAGTCTTCAGGCTCGATCGAGGCATCGTCAGGTGGATCGTTCGCAGTGGTCATGTGGCGCAGGCGTAGATTGGAAGCCAGGAAAATCTGCGCTCAGGATACTGATTGTTTCGCCACGACGCCAACCTTGCAGAGCCGCTCTAGTTGCGAATTCCAGGCTGAGACACCGCTTGAACCCGCAGGAGTCTCCCCACCGGACGGCGCAGGTCCACCACGACGGCCTGAGTTGTTTGGGCACTGG
>Ga0105046_10005943_pt1 | contig 19250 bp, 20 predicted proteins | sample MAT03_FD_78385 | JGI IMG/M metagenome (GOLD analysis project Ga0105046, IMG submission 78385) | Freshwater microbial communities from Lake Fryxell liftoff mats and glacier meltwater in Antarctica - MAT-03 (megahit assembly) | ecosystem: Environmental > Aquatic > Freshwater > Ice > Liftoff... | reverse complement strand
GAAAGCCAAGACGGCTGCCGGCGCGGAGCTCGCAAAACAGCAGCAAGCCAAAGCTGAGGATCGTGTCGCCTCGCAGTATTTCGCGAATATGAAGGCCATGGGCAAGTCGGTGCCGCCGCCGCAGACGGCAGCGCCACCTGCACCACCGGCGCCTGCGGCCACGGCCGCACCGTCCGGAGCGCCCAAGAAGTAGCGCGACATACAGCACCAAGGAGTTGATACGGGGGCGGCAACGCTCCCGTTTTTTTCGACCTGGCAACGGCAGGGGCGTTGGCCTCTGTAGGCGAGGCTTCAGCCTCGCCGCTACGGTGCCGCGCGTCGAACCCGCGAGGCTGAAGCCTCGCCTACAGGGCGTTTCGACGTTGGTTTGCGACGTTGGTTTGCGACGTTGGTTTTGCCCGGCCTAGCCGCCCGCGATATAATGTCGGGCTTGCCGGAGAGCTGGCCGAGTGGTCGAAGGCACTTGACTCGAAATCAAGCAGACTCGCAAGGGTCTCGGGGGTTCGAATCCCTCGCTCTCCGCCATCACCAAAATGCCAGGCAAACGCCTGGCATTTTCGTTGGCGGGTCCCGATCCGCCAGTCCAGGCTTGACCCACCCCGTCGTCACCGTGACAATCAGAATCGCGTGGTCGTGGGGAGAAACATGAACACACTTGTCCGCAGCGTCGTTCAACGATGCAGACAAGCTCGTCGAGAACGTACCCACCGGAGATTGATGCGATGGAACGCCGCACGATGATCAAGGTTGCCGCTGCGGGTCTCGCCACGCTGGCGCAAGCCGGTGGCAGCAGCGCGCAAACGGCGGCCACCACAGTTGCACCAGCGGTCGAGCTCGACGAAGCCACCGTCGCCGAGCTGCAGGCGGCGATGCGCACTGGCGCGCGTACCGCCGTGTCGATCGCGCAGTCGTACCTCGCGCGTTGCGATGCCGTTGACAGATCCGGACCCGCGATCAACGCGATCATCGAACGCAATCCTGATGCGCTGGCCATCGCCGAAGCCCTGGACCGCGAACGCCGCGACAAGGGCGCGCGCGGCCCGCTGCATGGCATCCCCGTGCTGCTGAAGGACAACATCGACACCGCAGACCGCATGCGCACCAGCGCGGGGTCGCTGGCGATGGGTGAGTCGATTGCGCCCCGCGATGCGCATGTCACCGAAAAACTGCGCGCCGCGGGTTGCGTGATCCTCGGCAAATCCAATTTGTCCGAGTGGGCCAACTTCCGCGGCGCGCGTTCCACCAGTGGCTGGAGCGGACGGGGCGGGCAGACGCGCAATCCCTATGCACTCGATCGCAGCACCAGCGGATCGAGCTCGGGGTCTGGCGCGGCCATCGCGGCCAACTTGTGCGCGATCGCCGTGGGTACGGAGACCGATGGCTCGATCGTCAGCCCGTCATCGGTGTGCGGGCTCGTCGGCATCAAGCCGACGGTGGGACTCGTCAGCCGCGCCGGCATCATCCCGATTGCGCACAGTCAGGACACGGCGGGGCCGATGACGCGCAGCGTGGCCGATGCTGCCGTCTTGCTGTCGGCGATGGCGGGCCCCGATCCGCGCGACGCAGCCACACGGGCCAGCCGCAGCCATCACGCCGACTACACGAAATTCCTCGACCCCGCAGGATTGAAGGGTGCGCGCATCGGCGTCGCACGCGACTTCTTCGGCGCCAACGATCGCCTCGACAAGGTAATCGAGGACGCCATCGCGGCCCTGAAAAATGCAGGCGCCGTCGTGATCGATCCCGTACGGATGCCCAGCATCCCGAAAATCGGCGAGTTCGAGCTCGACGTGTTGTACTTTGAGTTCAAGGCGGGGCTCGACGCGTATCTGCGCACTGCGGGGCCGGGTGCTGCGGTGCGTTCGATGCCGGAGCTGATCGATTGGAACCAGCGCAACGCGGCGCGCGAGCTGCAGTATTTCGGGCAGGAGCGCCTGATCGCAGCGCAGAAGAAGGGTCCGCTCACCGACCCGGCGTATCGCCGCGCCCTGGCGAAATGCCGGCTCTATTCGCGCACACAGGGCATCGATGCCACGCTGGCGGCGCATCGGCTGGATGCGATCGTGGCACCCACCGAAGGCCCGGCGTGGCTCGTCGACTACGTGAACGGCGATCACCAGACCACCAGTTGCTCACAGGCCGCGGCGGTAGCAGGCTATCCGCACATCACCGTGCCTGCAGGCCTGGTGTGGGGATTGCCGGTAGGCGTGTCGTTCTTTGCGTCCGCGTGGAGCGAGCCGACGCTGATTCGCCTTGCCTACGCCTACGAGCAGGCAACGAAGATGCGCCGCCCGCCACAGTTTCTCGCCACTGCCCGCCTGACCTGAACCTACGCGGCAGCCGTCTCGCCGCGCGTGCGCGCCGCACGTCGCGTGGCGCCCATCCGGCACGCCAGCCTGAACGCATTGCGCATTGCGCCCACATTCGCGATGCCGCGGCCCGCGATGTCGTAGGCCGTGCCATGCGCCGCCGTGGTAATCGGAATCGGCAACCCGCCCGGCACCGTAACGCCACGGTCGAAGCCCATCAGCTTCATCGCGATCTGGCCCTGATCGTGAAACATCGTCAGTACGCCGTCGTAGCCATCATCCTTGCGGATCGCGCGCACGAAGGCCGTGTCGGCCGGGAACGGGCCGTCGGCGGGAAACCCGCGCGACCGCGCCAGTTCCACGCCCGGTTCGATCGTGTCGATCTCCTCGCGGCCGAAGGCGCCGCCGTCGCCGTTGTGCGGATTGAAGCCGCATACGGCGATGCGCGGTCGCGCGATGCCGGAAAGTTGCAATCCCTTCGTCAGCAACGCGATGTTTTCGGCCACGCCTTCAACCGTCAGCAGGTCGCTTACCGACTTCAACGGCACGTGTGACGTGACGCGCGATGTCCACAGCGACTCGAGTACGTTGAATTCGACGCATGGGCCGTGAAAGTCGAGCAGCTCGCAGAAATAGTGCAATTCGTCCGCGTGCTGCATGCCGCCGGCACGCAACGCCGCCTTGTTGAGCGGCGCGAAGCAGAATGCATCGGCTTCACCGCGGTTGCAAAGCTCCACCCCCACCGCCAGGCCCTCCAGCATGTAGGCGCCGTTCTTCGCGGCCACTTCGCCGCGCGCGAAATCAACGGCGCTGCCGTGCGGCCAGGCGACGAGGCGCGGCACGCCGCGCGTGCGCGGCGTATCGGCGGCGGTCACGGGAAACGTGACGCCCGCCGCGCGCAGGCCATCGTCCAGCACCTGCCTGCTGGTGATCAGCAGGATGTCAGCCTCGCGTGCCACGGTGCCGTCGGCGAGCAACTTCGCGACGAGTTCGGGACCGATGCCGGCCGGGTCGCCGGTGAAAAGTGCGATAGTGGGGATCACGGATCGATCTTCACATTGGCGTCCTTGATCAGCTTGCCGAAGCGCTCGTAGTCGGAACGCACCATCGCGCCGAATTGATCCTGCGTCAGTGTGCCGACCTCGCCACCGAGGCCCAGCAGCCGCTTCTGCACGTCGGGCAACTGTAACGCCTTCATCGTTTCCGCATAGAGGCGGTCGACGACAGCTTTCGGCGTCCCCGCCGTCACGAAGAGACCGTACCACGTCGTCATCTCGACGCCAGGCAGGCCGGCTTCGGCCAGTGTGGGCACATCGGGAAGTTCAGGCGTGCGCTTGGGGCTCATCACGGCCAGTGGCTTGATCTTGCCGCTCTTGATGAAGGCCATGGCGGAGGAGGTGGTGTCGAAGCTCATCTGGATCTGGCCGCCGACGAGATCGGCCAGCGCCTGGGAAGAGCCCTTGTACGGGACGTGTGTCGACTTGGTGCCCGCGACGAGATTGAACGCCTCGCCGGCCAGATGCTGCGTGCTGCCGATACCGGAGGAACCGTATGCAAAGGTGTCGGGCTTGGCCTTGATCAGCGCGATCAGGTCGCGCACGTTACCCGCAGGCACGTTCGGCGAGACGACCAGCACGTTGGGCACCACGACGATCAATGCCACCGGAATCAGGTCCTTGTTGGTGTCAAAGGTGAGCTTGATGAGGTGCGGCGCGATGGCCTGGCCGGTATTGGTGGCCAGCAGCAGCGTATGACCGTCGGGTGCCGCGCGCGCGGTGAGATCCGCCGCGATGGTGTTGGACGCGCCGGGCTTGTTCTCGACGACAAAGGGCTGGCCAAGTGCGGTCTGGTACTTGTCGGCGAGCATGCGCGCGATGATGTCGGTGCCGCCTCCGGCGCCGGCACCGACCATGATGCGCACCGGCTTGGTCGGGTACGTCTGCGCAACGGCGAGGGTCGTGCAGGCCAGCAGCGCCGACGCGACGACGCATTTCCATCCTTGATGCAACATGGGTGCTCCTCCTTTAAATCCGGGGCGCGTGCTAGATGCCCGCGTCCACCGTGTCGAACATGGCCGCCACACGGGGCCATGTATTGTCGAGATGCAGGCGCAGGTTGCGCGCCAGCGCATCGGGATCGCGCGCCTCGAGCGCCACGATGAAGGTGTCGTGCTCGGCCATGGCGGCCGCCCAGTTGGCCGGCGCCTCGTTGCCGATGTAGCGGATACGGCGCATGCGCGTGCGCAGGATGCCGTGCAGCATTGCCAGTGTGGGATTGTTTGCCGCGAGCACGATGGCGTTGTGGATTTCCTGGTTCAACTGGAAGTAGTCGAAGCGTTCGCGGCGTTCGAAGTGCTCCCGCATGCGGACGTGCAGCGCGACGATGGCGGCGATCTCCGCGTCGCTGGCGTTACACGCTTCGCGCCCCGCTTGTTCTTCCAGCAGCGCGATCAGCGCCAGCATGTCCTGCGCGTCCTTGGTCGTGAGGGCCTTCACCACCGCACCACGCCTTGGCAACAACTCGACCAGGCCCTCCGCCGCCAGCACCTTCAGCGCTTCGCGTAACGGTGTCCGGGAGACGCCCAGCAGGCGGGCGAGTTCAAGTTCGGCGATGGCGCTGCCGGCCGGCAGGCTGCCGTCGACGATCATGTCGCGGACGCGGTTGGTGACCTCGTCATGCAGCGAGGCGCGGGCGATCGGGCCTGTTGCCGGCGGCGGTGTCGCGCCCCGCAAGTGGACCAGGGTGGCGAATTTGAGGCTCATCGAAAAACGATCATAATTCATAATTATGAATTTCCCAACTGAACGTGCCCGGCAGGCCGCGGATTTGCGACGTGCTAGACTTTTTCCTTACCCCAGCCTGGTTCCCGATGACGCCGCCGCCCTCCCGGATTGACCGGACCATCACGCTTGTCGTGCTTGCAATGCTGGTCGGCGGGGTGTTCCTGGTGCTGCAGCCGTTCCTGACGGCCATCCTCTGGGCCGCCATCCTTGTGGTCACGACATGGCCGCTCTACCGGTGGCTGCACGCACACACGCGCATTCCGGCCATTGCGGCCACGCTGATGACGCTGCTGATCCTGATCGTGGCCGTGTCGCCGTTTGTCATCGCCGGCGCTACGCTGGCCGAGAACGCCGACCGCCTCGTCGAGTTCGCGCGCGCCGTGGTCGAACGTGGACCGCCGGATGCACCGGCGTGGCTGCAGCAACTGCCGCTGGTCGGCGAGCGCGCCGCGACCTACTGGGGTCTCTTTGCGCACGATGGCGCGGCGTTGCTGGCGGAGTTGCGGCGCCTGGCCGAGCCGATGAAGGAATTCGCATACAAGAGTGGCGCTTTGATCGGATCGGGCCTGCTGCAGCTCACGTTCTCGGTTTTCATCGCGTTCTTCTTCTATCGCGATGGCGACGGCATCATTCCGCGAGTCCGCAGCGCGGTCATTCGCATCGCACCCACCCGCGGCGCTCACATGCTGGTCGTGGCCGGCGACACGACGCGGGCTGTGGTGTACGGCATCCTCGGTACGGCGCTGGCGCAGGGCGTGCTGATGGGGATTGGCCTCCACGTTGCCGGCATCAAGGCGGCGCCACTGCTCGGCCTTGTCACGTTCTTCCTGTCGCCGATTCCGGTAGGACCGCCCATCGTATGGCTGGGGGCCGCCGGCTGGCTCTTCTCGGAGGGACAAAACGGCTGGGCGATCTTCATCCTCGCATGGGGGGGCCTGGTGGTGTCGTCGATCGACAACTTCCTGAAGCCGATGATCATCAGCCGCGGCAGCGATCTGCCGTTCGTGCTGGTCTTGCTCGGCGTGCTGGGTGGCGTCGTGGCCTTCGGCTTCATCGGCGTGTTCCTGGGGCCGGTACTGCTGGCCCTTGGCTACGCACTGGTCAAGGAGTGGGCGTCGCCGGAGCCGGTTGTGCCCGCCGCATCGGACGCGCGGCCGGGACCTGCGTCCAGCGCGTGAACGCAGGCGTGCCGCGATGCCCGCGTCAACTCAGATCGGCGAGCAAAACGCGACGCTCTTGCTGCCGTTGCCTTCCGGTGCCCACGCGCGGTTCAACATTGCACGGCGCTGGGAGAGATCCACCGTGTAGCGATGGTTGGCATCGCGGCGATTGTTGAAGAAGCGATACACGGGCAGTGTCTTGTCCGGACAGTTGCCTGCCAGGTCCGGCACCTGGATGTAGAACGCGTCGGTCTGTTCCAGCAACCACACATCCGGCCAGGTGGCCTGCACGAATTGGCACTCCGCCTCGTCTGCCGTGTAGTAGTGCGAATTGATTTGCACGTTGGCGTCGGCATAGAAACGGCATACGGGCCGCACGCCCGGCGGCGCCAGGAACGCATTCAGGTACGCGTAGAAAAAAAGTCCGGTGCGCTGGAAAATGCCGCCCAGGAAACGATCGATATAGTTGATTTCGATGGGCGATGCCGAAATGAAGTAGTGGTCGAGATCCGCGCGATAGAACTCGACGACCTCGAAGGCATTGGGCGGCGGCGGCCCGTTGGGAAACGTGCTGCCGACGGCGGCGGCGGCATCGAGCATGCCGCTCCCGCATTGGTTGGGCACCGAGCAGAGGGACCCGGTGGGGAATTTGCGCGCGGTGCCGGCAATCAAGTCCAGCACGCGCCCGCCCGTCAACAGCGGATTGCGCGCCAGGATCAGTGCCGCCACGCCTGATACCAACGGTGCCGCGAAACTGGTGCCACGGCCGACGAGGTAGGCGGGATCCTCGGGGACCGTCGAACCGGTGAATGCCGTCGAATAGACAAGGTCGCCGACGGGAAGGTCGCCACCCGGAGCGGACAGCGTGATGCCGCCACCGAAGTTCGTGTAAGTGGTGAGATTGCCTCCGCGGTTATGTGCGGACACCGCGATGACGCCGCCGCAGTTCGCGGGTGCGAACAGCGAGACATCAAGCGATTCATTGCCGGCCGCCGCGACGATGACCGAACCTTGCGCCAGCGCATCGTCGATTGACTCCTGCAGCGCCTGGTCACAGGTGCCGAAGCCGCCGAGGCTCAGGTTGATCACGCGGGCGGGATGCGTGTTGGGGGGGACGCCAACAATGTTGACGCCAGAGGCCCACAATGTGCCGGCGACGATATCCTCGAAGGTGCCGCCGCATTTGCCCAGTACGCGCACCGGCAGGATGTTGACGTTGCCTGCCACGCCGGCGATGCCGATGCCGTTGTTCCTGTTGGCGGCGATCTGGCCCGCCACGAAGAGTCCATGGAAGAAACTGCTGCTGGCCCCGCCGCAATCGCCATCGTCAGTCCAGTCACCTTCGTCGCGCGGATTGGAGTCGCGGGCATTGCCATCGCGCGCCGAGTCCGGGTCGGAGATGAAGTCATAGCCAGGCAGCACGCGGCCGACGAGATCGGGATGCGGCAAAATGCCGGTATCAATCACCGCGACCGTCATGCTGGCGGCGCTCTGCTGCAACGTCCATGCGTCTTCGGCGTTGATTCCGGATACCGCATCGGTCAGCGACCATTGGCGGGCGAAGAAGGGATCGTCAGGCACTGCTTGCGCAAAGGCGCGCCGGACCGGGTCGGCAAATCGGACATCGGCAACTTGCTGGAGCCGTTCGGCCATCGTTGCCAGCGCGTCTGGTGTTTGCATCGCTGGCACGCTCAGCACCCAGATGTCGGCGATCTGCCGCTCCACCGTCAGCGGCTGCCCCACCGCGTCCGCCAGTCGCGGCAGCAGACGGTCCCAATCTGGCGCCACGCCATCCTGCAGCCGCACCATCATGCGGCGACTCTGGTACTGCGGTCCCTGCGCTGCCTTGGCGCGCTTCGCCATTGGCGCAACCGGGGGCTGCTGCTGAACCCAGAGCACACCTCGATCCTGCTGCAGGCGGCGCACGATGGCAGCGACTTCCTGCGTATCAAGCGGTTTGGTGGCGACGAGGTCGAGTGCGCCGGTGCGGGTGGTGCCGCGCAGCGTGAAGGAGGCTTCCGCGGCAGCTTCGATCCGGCCCTGCACGGCCGCCGGCAGGGTGCCGCGCGCCGCGAGGTCAGGGTGCAGCATCAACCGCAGGATGGTCGTGCCGGCCGCCGCATTGACCAGCGCTGCTGGCGCGAGCGTCATCGTTGCGGCCACCACGGCCAGCAAGCGGCGAAGGAACAAGGGCGAGAGCGTCATGGTGGCGGCTTTCAGGATGCAGGTGGCGACAGCCACGGCGATGCAGAAATTATGCCGGGCGAACGCCGGCATCATGCCGCGAGCATACGCCGGGAGCGCCAGCGTTGAAAAGCCGGCGCGGGCACACTTGGCGCAGCGTCAGGCCGGCTTCGCGCCGGATGACGCCATGCGCTCGGCGAGGCCCGCGGTGAGCGTGGCCCGGAAGGGGGCCAGGATGGTGACCATTTGCGCGAAGATCTTCGGGCTGGCCGCGATCACCTGGCCGCCGTACAGATAGTCGCCTTCGCCGGACAGGTCGCCGATCAGCCCGCCTGCTTCCAGCACCAGCAAGCTGCCAGCGGCCACATCCCACGGATTGAGACCCACTTCAAAGAAACCGTCGTAGGACCCCGCTGCGACATACGCGAGATCGAGCGCGGCGGCACCGGGCCTGCGCAGTCCGGCCGTCTCCGTCATCATCGTCTTCATCATCTCGAGATAGGTGTCGAGATAGCTGCCGTCGCGAAACGGAAAACCGGTGCCAATCAGCGCATCGCGCAGGTGCGTGCGCTTGCCTACGCGGATGCGGCGGTCATTGAGGAACGCACCTCGGCCGCGGGTCGCGGTGAAGAGATCGTTGCGCACCGGATCGTAGATGACGCCCTGCTGCACCACATTGCGGTGGGCAAGTGCTATCGACACGCAGTATTGCGGGAAGCCGTGCAGGAAGTTGGTGGTACCGTCGAGCGGGTCGATGATCCACAAGTACTCGGCGCCGGCATTGCGGTCGCGCTCGGTGCCTTCCTCGGCCAGGATCGCGTGATCCGGATACGAGGCGTGAATGGTCTCCACGATGGCGGCTTCCGCAGCGCGGTCGATTTCGCTCACGAAATCCTTGGGTCCCTTGGAGGTCACCGTTAGCAGGTCGAGGTCGCGGGCGCCACGGTTGATAATGTTGCCGGCGCGGCGTGCGGCCTTGACGGCCGTCGTGAGCATTGGATGCATGTCGGATTGTCGCGGCGGCAGCGAGTCTGCCGGGAAGCGTGTCAAAAGAGCGGAATCCGGCTATTTTACCTGCTTCTGCCAAGCGCCCCTGTCCCCGCCCACTTTGGATCCACTTCATTCCTCCGCTGCACTTGCGCGCGTACGTATCGTGCTGGTCCGCACCAGCCATCCCGGCAACATTGGCGCGTCCGCGCGCGCCATGCTGACGATGGGCGTCGGGCACCTGGTACTGGTGGCGCCACAACGGTTTCCCGACGCCGAGGCGAGCGCCCGCGCGTCCGGCGCGGATGTCGTGCTGGCGGAAGCCCGCGTGGTCGCTACGCTGGCAGAAGCGTTGGCAGGGTGCGCGTTTTCACTTGGACTTTCCGCGCGGCCACGTGCGTTTGCCGGACAGGTCTTGCCCTTGCGCGAAGCCGCCGTCGCTGCCCTGCGTCGTGTCGACGACGGCGATGTCGCGCTGGTCTTCGGCACGGAAATGTCGGGATTGTCGAATGCGGACCTGGCGCAGTGCGAGATGGCGGCGACGATTCCCGCCAACCCCGATTTTGCGTCGCTCAATGTCGCGGCCGCCGTGCAATTGGCCACGTATGAATTGCGGCTTGCCGCCGGCCTGCGCGAAGTGTGGTTTGCGCCGAAGTTCGCCGCCGCAACCCACGACGAGATCGAGGCGCTGTACGCGCATTCGCGCAGCACGCTGACCGCGCTACGCTTTCTCGACCCGGCGCGGCCACGCCGTCTACTGCCGCGATTGCGGCGCCTCTTTGGCCGCGCGGGTCTCGAGCGCGAGGAGGTCAATATCCTGCGTGGCATCCTGGCGCGTATTGACCAGATCACCGGACGTGGCCGTCCATGAGCGATGCTCCGCAGTGGTTCTCGGGTGTCGGCACGGCGTTGAGCGAGCAGGATGGCGCCGATGCCGCGACCATTCTCGATACCCGCGGACAACGCGCCGCTGCGAGCGTGATCGTCGTTGCATCGTGGCGCGCCGCGGCCGACTGGACCGAGAACCCCGCCTTGGCCGACTGCTGGGATGACGACGAGGAAGAGCGCGAAGTATTGTGGGGGCGCGTGGCCGCGCAGATCGGCGAGGCAACGCTGCTGGCGCAACTGACCGCCGCCACGATGGACGCCGCGCCACACGTACGCGCGGCTGCTTTGGCAGCGGCCGGGCCCGCGGCCGCGGATCACGAGGCCATCGCGACCGCCGCGGCATCCGCGTTGCTGGCGTTGCATCAATACCGGTTGGCGCAGCTCGCCGGTGCGACGGTCGATCATCCCTTCATGCGCAAGTATGCGTTGTTCGCGCGCGGCCGCTGGGCGCTCGGCTATCGTGTCGGCATCTATGGAATCTACTGACGCGGCGGTCAGTGTCCCGGCGCCCCCGCGACCGTCGTGCCCCAACTGTCGCGCGGCCACCCATGGCCACTATTGCGCCAATTGCGGCCAGGAAACGGCCGTGGCCCTGCCGACATTTCGTGCATTCATGCGCGAAGCAGCGGGACGCTATGTCGCGCTGGATGGGCGCCTGTGGCGAACGTTGTTCGGGCTGATTGCGCGGCCGGGATTCCTGACCCAGGAGTACTTCGCAGGCCGCCGCCGCCGCTATGTCCGGCCCGCGCGTCTTTTCCTCGTGCTCTACCTGTTGCTGTTCGCGGTGATGGGGTTGCTGCAGTCGCCCGCCGACATGGCCGACCAGGTCGTACTTGTGCGTGAAAGCGCCGAGGCCGGGATCGACAAGGCCGAGAAGGCGGGCGCGCCGGCGGACGCCCGCGACTCCTCCGCCCCGGCAACGTCCAAGGGACTGGTCATCAAGCCAACGCCGGGCGTTCCGCCATCGGCGACCGACAATCCGCCCTCACGCGCGCACGGCCTCTGGTCGGACGACGGGGAAACGATGGTGGGTCTCGACGAAGACCTGAACCTCACGTTCAGGGTCAATGGCAAGGACGGCGAGCTGCCGATGTTCCTGCGCAAACGCTACGATCACTTCAAGAACCTGCCGAACGAGGAAAAGACGGAAAGACTCTATGCCGGCATGCTGCGCTACGGTGGCTACGCGATGATCATCCTGCTGCCGGTGTTCGCGCTGCTGTTGAAAGTCGCCTACCTCGGTCGTGGCAACCGTCATCCCGGCCGGCCACGACGCTATGCCGAGCATCTCGTCTACAGCGCTCACCTCCATGCGTTCGCGGCGCTGATCGTGATGCTGTTCATGATCGCGCCTGATGGCCCGCTGCGTGCGGTGATCGCGATGTGGGTCGTCTACTACGTGATGAAGGCGCGCGCCGTCGTCTACAAGGGCCGCTGGTGGGCCGGCATGCTGCGTGCGCTGGCGGTGGCGACGATCTATTTCGTCGTAGTCGCGGTGGCAATGGTCGGATTGCTGGCGGTGGCGGCGCTGATCCGGTAGCGCCTATCGAACACGATGTGGTATGCGAACAGAGGTGGGCGCGCACGCACCTGTAGGCGAGGCGTCAGCCTCGCAGCGTGGATTTCCCGGCACACCGGGCACTGTTCGCCGGCGCACGCACCTGTAGGCGAGGCTTCAGCCTCGCAGGTTCACCGCCGGTATACCTGCGACGATGAAGCCTCGCCTACGGGGCCGCAGGCGACCGCGCCGGTGCCTTGCAAACCTCGAGCGCTTCGGCGCGCGCATGGACGAGGCGTACCTCGTGGCGGCGGTGGCGCTTTTCGAGTGATGCGATAGTCTCGTCGATCCGCGTGCAGCCTCTGCGGGTGGCGCAGGCTTCACGCGACTTGCGTTCGCGGCCAAGTGCATCCAGCGTGGTGGTGAGGTCTCGCTTCTCGCGTGCAATGCGTTTCTCGGCGGCGTCGCAGCGCTTGTTGGCGCCGGGCGCAGGCGTTGCGGTTTCCGCGTTGCCCGTCGCGGACAGAGCCAGCGCGAGTATCGCCGCCAAGACCGGGCGCCACGTGGCAGTCAAGGGCTGTCCGGGTTGCAGGGTGACATCAACGGAACTCCTTTGGGCCGGTGCGGTGTGGCGTTTCGCAATGCAGGGACCACGCAAGGCAATGGCGCGGGTGTGCGTGACCAAGGATGCCGGCGGGCCGATGGTAGCAAACCGCCAGGTTGCGGCGCCTGGTCGCTGGGAATTGGACGGCGAATCATAATACTTGAGTGATTTAATCGGATATGAGAAACTGAGTCATGTTCGCTCGCCTCAAGGAAGACATGGCGGTCGTCTTCGACCGCGATCCCGCCGCCCGCAGCAATTGGGAGGTGCTGACCTGCTATCCCGGGTTGCACGCGCTCGTCCTGCATCGCGCCGTGACCAATCCCTTGTGGCGGCGCGGCTTTCGGTGGCTGGCCCGGTGGCTGGCGCACTGGGGCCGCTTTCTGACCGGCATCGAAATCCATCCCGGCGCCACGATCGGGAGGCGGGTCTTCATCGACCACGGCATGGGTGTAGTTGTCGGTGAAACCGCGGAGATTGGCGATGACTGCACCCTCTACCATGGGGTGACGCTTGGCGGGACATCATGGAACAAGGGCAAGCGGCATCCCACGCTGGCTCGCGGCGTTGTGATCGGTGCCGGCGCCAAGATCCTCGGGCCGGTAGTTATCGGTGATAACGCGAAGATAGGCTCCAATGCCGTCGTCGTGCGTGACGTTCCGGCCAATTCCACCGCGGTCGGTATCCCCGCACGCGTGGTCACCGAGTCCCAGCAGGACGTGCGCGAGACCCAGGCCGGCCGCATGGGGTTCTCGGCCTACGCCATTTCCGCAGATATGAACGACCCGGTCGTCCAGGCCATCCACCAGATGCTCGACCACGCCGCAGTGACCGAGGAGCGGATCGACCGCCTGGTCGCCGAACTGAAGAAGGGCGGCGTCGACTGCGGCGACGCCAAGGCCACGGCAGATGGCTTCGATCCTAAACAAATCAACAAGATGCTGGAATGAACTTCCTGTTTGTTTAGTTGACTAAATTGTTCGGGTATACGATACTTTTCATCGGAATTGCACAATGAAACAGCAGGCCAACATCACTTTCAGCGCCCGTTTCCGCGCAATCCATTGCGTGCGCCGGGCGATCGCAGCGGGGGAGGTTTCACCATGCGTCTGACTACCAAGGGCCGGTTTGCGGTCACGGCCATGATCGATGTTGCCATGCATGGCACCGAAGGCCCCGTGACGCTTGCCGCGGTGTCAGAGCGGCAGCGCATCTCGCTGTCGTACCTCGAGCAATTGTTCGGCAAGCTGCGTCGGTCGGGCCTCGTCGAAAGCGTGCGCGGTCCCGGCGGTGGTTATCGGCTGGCGCGGACGGCGGCCGAACTGTCGGTGGCGCAGATCATCATTGCGGTCGACGAGCCGATCGACGCCACGCAATGCGGTGGCCGCGAAAATTGTTACGATGACCGGCGCTGTATGACGCATGACCTGTGGGCTGGCCTCAACAATCACATTTTCTCGTTCCTGTCGGGCGTGTCGCTGGCGCAACTGGTCGCGCAGCAGCATCAGGCGGCAGTCGCCAAGGCCATGGAATCGCGACCCGTGCCCGCTGGTACCACGCCGTGCAAGGTTCCCGTCACCGCGGCGGCTTGAACACCGTCCAAACACTCACCACATCTCCAGAACCGATCCCATGAAACTGCCCATCTACCTTGACTATTCCGCGACGACGCCGGTTGATCCGCGCGTGGCGGAGAAGATGATCACCTTTCTGACCGATGAATTCGGCAACCCCGCTTCGCGTTCGCATTCGTTCGGCTGGACGGCCGAGGCCGCGGTCGAGGAAGCCCGCGAGCAGGTTGCGGCGCTGGTCAACTGCGACGCCAAGGAACTGGTGTGGACGTCGGGTGCGACGGAGTCGATCAACCTTGCGTTGAAGGGTGCCGCGCATTTCTACAAGGACAAGGGCCGCCACCTCGTGACGGTGAAGACCGAGCACAAGGCCACGCTCGACACGATGCGCGATCTCGAGCGCGAAGGTTTCGAGGTTACCTATCTCGACGTCGATGACCAGGGCATGGTGGCCATGGACAAGTTCGAGGCGGCGCTGCGGCCCGACACCGTCGTCGCATCGGTGATGTTCGTGAACAACGAGATCGGCGTCATCCAGGACATCCCCGCGATGGGCGAGCTGTGCCGGTCGCGCGGCATCATCTTCCACGTCGATGCGGCGCAGGCCACGGGCAAGGTCGTCATCGACCTCGGCCAACTCAAGGTCGACCTGATGTCGTTTTCGGCGCACAAGTCCTACGGCCCCAAGGGCATGGGCGCGCTGTTCGTGCGGCGCAAGCCGCGCGTGCGCATCGAAGCCCAGATGCACGGCGGCGGCCACGAGCGCGGCATGCGCTCGGGCACGTTGCCCACGCACCAGATCGTCGGCATGGGTGAGGCTTTCCGGCTGGCCAAGATCGAGATGGCCACGGAAAACGACCGCATCCGCATGCTGCGCGATCGCCTGTGGAGTGGCCTGTCGCAAATCGAGGAGGTCTACCTCAACGGCGACATGGAAAAGCGCGTGCCGCACAACCTCAACGCCAGTTTCAACTTCGTCGAGGGCGAATCGTTGATCATGGCAATCAAGGATATTGCGGTTTCATCGGGCTCCGCCTGCACGTCGGCGTCGCTCGAGCCCTCGTACGTGTTGCGCGCGCTGGGCCGGAGTGACGAGCTCGCGCACAGTTCCATTCGCTTCACCATCGGCCGCTTCACCACCGAGGCCGATGTGGATTACACGATCGACCTGCTGAAGCGCAAGGTAGGCAAACTGCGCGAATTGTCCCCGCTTTGGGAAATGCACAAGGATGGCGTCGACCTCAATTCCGTGGTCTGGGCGCAGCATTGATTGCGAAGGAGTTGCATCATGGCTTATAGCGAAAAAGTTCTCGATCACTACGAAAATCCGCGCAACGTCGGCTCATTGTCGAAAGACGCCGACGACGTGGGTACTGGCATGGTCGGCGCGCCGGCTTGTGGCGACGTGATGAAGCTGCAGATCAAGGTCGGCGCGGACGGCATCATCGAGGATGCCAAGTTCAAGACGTATGGCTGCGGTTCCGCCATCGCGTCGTCGTCGCTCGTCACTGAATGGGTGAAGGGCAAGACGCTGGACGAGGCCATGACCATCCGCAACACGCAGATTGCCGAGGAACTGGCGCTGCCGCCGGTGAAGATCCATTGCTCGATCCTCGCGGAAGATGCGATCAAGGCTGCCGTCGCCGATTACCGCAAGAAGCATGGTGTCGACGTCGACGCCAGGCTCGCGGCCGACTGACCCGGAGCTACGAACCATGAGTGTCACTCTCACGGCAACCGCTGCGCAGCACGTCGCGGCGCACATCGCCAAGCGCGGCAAGGGCGTGGGGCTGCGACTGGGCGTACGTACCACCGGCTGCTCGGGCCTCGCCTACAAGCTTGAGTACGCTGACGAAACCCAGCCGGAAGACCTGCGCTTCGAAAGCCACGGGGTCACCGTGGTGGTCGACCCGAAGAGCTTGCCTTATCTCGACGGCATGGAGCTCGACTTTGCGCGCGAAGGCCTCAACGAAGGTTTCAGGTTCAACAACCCCAACGTCAAGGACGAATGCGGGTGCGGCGAAAGTTTCAACGTCTGAATTCGCCGTCGCCACGCATCAAGGGGCGGCGTGGCCGCCCCTTTTGCTGACATGATCGACTTCTCCCGTAACCACTTCGACCTCTTCGGCCTGCCGGCGCAGTATCGCTTCGACGCGGCCGCGCTCGATGCGGCCTATCGCGCGTTGCAGGTCGAGGTGCATCCCGACAGCGCGGCCGGTGGGTCGGACGCGGAGCGCCGCGTCGCGCTGCAATCCTCCGCACGGGTCAACGAGGCCTACCAGTCGTTACGCGACCCGGTGCGCCGCGCGCAGTACCTGCTCCGCCTGCATGGCATCGAGACCGTGAACGAGCGCGACACGGCGCTGCCCATTGCATTCCTCGAGCAGCAGCTCGAGTGTCGCGAAGCGGCCAGTGACGCGCAGGCTGCGGGCGACGAGGCGACGCTGACGTCGCTGCTGGCACAGGTGCGCAGTGAAGCCCGTGCGCTGGAAGACCAACTGGCGCAGGTGCTCGACGGCGAGCAGGCCTATGCAGCTGCGCGCACGCGTGTGCGTGAGCTCACTTTTCTCGCCAAGCTTGCCGAGGACATCGACGCGATGCTCGGCGCGCTCGACGCATGAAAGACTGACTTGGCGCTGTTCCAAATCTCCGAACCCGGCGAAGCCCCGGTGCCGCACGCGCGCAAGCGCGCGGTGGGCATTGATCTCGGCACCACCAATTCGCTGGTCGCGACGGTACGCAACGGCCTGGCCGTGGTGTTGCCGGACCACGATGGCCGTCCGCTGGTGCCGTCCATCGTGCGGTATCGCGAAGGTGGCGTGGACACCGGCTACTTGGCAATGGAACACCAGTCCACCGATCCGCAGAACACGATCATCTCGGTCAAGCGCATGATGGGTCGCGGTCTCGCCGACCTGGCCGACGCACGACGTTTCCCGTATCGCTTCGTCGACGGGCCGGGCATGGTGCGCATCGGTACGCGCGCCGGCGTGAAATCACCGGTGGAAGTGTCGGCCGACCTGTTGCGGGCGCTGGCCGAACGTGCGCGTGATGCACTCGGCGGTCCGGTCGAAGCCGCGGTGGTGACCGTGCCGGCCTACTTCGATGATGCGCAGCGCCAGGCCACGAAGGACGCCGCACGCCTGGCCGGCCTGCCGGTGCTGCGGCTGCTGAACGAACCCACGGCCGCGGCGATCGCCTACGGCCTCGAGAACGCGGCCGAGGGTGTCTACGCGGTGTTCGATCTTGGCGGCGGCACCTTCGACATCTCGATCCTGCGGCTCTCGAAGGGCGTGTTCGAGGTGCTGGCCACGAACGGAGATTCTGCGCTGGGCGGAGACGATTTCGATCATCGCGTGTTCTGCTGGATCATCGAGGCGGCGAAACTGCCTCCGCTGTCGCCGGCCGATTCGCGGACCCTGCTGGTGGTGGCGCGCGAGGCCAAGGAAAATCTTTCGGAGCACGAGTCCGCGCCGATTGCTGCCACGCTGGCCGATGGCATGGCGGTCAATCTGCGGCTGACCAAGGCCATATTCACGGACATCACGGCCAATCTGGTGGCGAAGACGCTGCAGCCAGTGAAGCGCGCACTGCGCGACGCGAAGCTGTCGCCCGCCGACATCAAGGGTGTCGTGCTGGTGGGCGGTGCCACGCGGATGCCGCAGGTGCGGCGCGCTGTCGCCGAGTACTTCGGCTCGCCGCCGCTCACCAATCTCAATCCCGATGAAGTCGTCGCGCTCGGCGCGGCGGTACAGGCCAACAAGCTCGCAGGCAATCGCGAGCGTGGCGAAGACTGGCTGCTGCTCGATGTGATCCCGCTTTCGCTAGGCCTCGAGACGCTGGGTGGACTCACCGAGAAAATAATTCCGCGCAACGCCACCATTCCGGTCGCGCGGGCGCAGGAATTCACGACGGCGCGCGACGGCCAGACGGCCATGGCCATCCATGTCGTGCAGGGCGAGCGCGAACGCGTCGTCGATTGCCGGTCGCTGGCGCGGTTCGAGTTGCGTGGAATTCCGGCGCTGGTGGCCGGGTCCGCGCGCATCCGCGTCACGTTCCAGGTCGACGCCGACGGCCTGCTCGACGTGGCAGCGCGCGAGGAAACCACCGGCATCGAAGCCACCATCGCGGTGAAGCCGTCGTACGGGCTGTCCGACGCCGAGATCGCCACGATGCTGAAGGATTCGTTTGCGCATGCCGCCACCGACATGCAGATCCGCGCGCTGACTGAAGCGCAGGTGGACGCCGACCAGATCGCCACCGCTATACGCGCTGCATTGACTGTCGATGGCGCGTTGCTGGACGTTGCGGAGCAGGTCGCGATCGAGGAGGAAATGGAGCGGCTTGCCGCGGTGCGCGCGGGATCGAATCACATGGCGTTGCGGGCCGCGGTCGAAAGCGTGAACCGGGCCACCGCCGAATTTGCGCAGCGGCGCATGGATCGCAGCGTGGCGCGGGCCCTGAAGGGGCAGCGCATCGATGCACTGTCGGATTGAATCGCAATGCCTGAAATTGTTGTCCTGCCTCATGTCGAGATCTGCCCGCAAGGCGCCACGTTCGAGGCCGTGCCGGGCCGCTCCATCCTCGACAACCTGCTCGACCATGGGGTGGTGGTCGAACACGCCTGCGAGAAGTCGTGCGCCTGCACCACGTGCCATGTCATCGTGCGCGAGGGCTACGCTTCGTTGCCGCCCTCCACCGAGGACGAGGATGACCTGCTCGATCGCGCGTGGGGCTTGTCGCCCAAGTCGCGGCTGTCATGCCAGGCGATCGTCGAGGACAAGAAGCTCGTGATCGAGATCCCGCGCTACACGATCAACCATGCGAAGGAGGGCCGCTGATGACGCTGCGCTGGACCGACACGCGCGAGATCGCCATTGCGCTCGCCGACGCGCATCCGGATGTGGATCCGCAGATGGTGCGTTTCACCGACCTGCATCGCTGGGTCTGCGAGCTGCCGGGATTTGCCGATGACCCTGCGCGCAGTGGCGAGAAGATCCTCGAAGCCATCCAGATGACATGGATCGACGAAATTTGATGTATGTAGGCGAGGCTTCAGCCTCGCTGGCTCTCTGCAACGATTGAACCTGCGAGGCTGCTGCCTCGCCCACGAGCCTAAACGTCCGGCGGTCGCCAGAGACGTGAAAATGTGAACGGTCGGCGTCAGCTGAAGTAATTCAGCGCGGCGTCCAGACCGCAATGGTCAATGGTGTGTGTCGCCGCGGCCCGCACCACTGGCTTGGCGCGATACGCGATCGATACATCG
>Ga0105046_10005942_pt1 | contig 19251 bp, 17 predicted proteins | sample MAT03_FD_78385 | JGI IMG/M metagenome (GOLD analysis project Ga0105046, IMG submission 78385) | Freshwater microbial communities from Lake Fryxell liftoff mats and glacier meltwater in Antarctica - MAT-03 (megahit assembly) | ecosystem: Environmental > Aquatic > Freshwater > Ice > Liftoff... | reverse complement strand
TTCCGGTGGTTCCCAGCGATCCAATGAATGTCCCTGCAGCGTGCTGCAGTACTGACTGAGCTGGTCAAAGGAATCGAACGTCTCATCAGGCGTTCGGGAAAACAATTCGCGGGAAGCCCGCACAAGGTTGGACATGGAACGATCTCCAAACAGTAAACAGGGAAACAGAAAAACCGCAAGTAAAACCGAATGTTGCACCACCGGTACTCACGCACGCTGCGATTGCCAGCGCAGATGGGGCTGTCAGTTCCGGCCAGAAAGTGGCGCAGAATTCCGGGCGCAGTTGAGCAGGCATGGAGGTTGGCGATTCCAGTTTTGTAGGCGACATTGCGTCTGGAGTATTTCTCCCCTTGAGCGTTCAGCGTAGTTGGTTTCCCGCGAATAATCGCAGGGTATAACGGGTTCCATGAAAGAAGCCCGTCGCGGGAGCTGACTAGTTGCTGGTGCCTCCTCAAATTCCACTCCGCAACCACCTGACCGCTCCAATTCTGACCGGAATAGTGACTCACTTCCTAACCGGAATCGACAGAACTGGCCGCGCGTCCGTGAGTGCCGATGAGAGTTCTTCTACCCGTGCCTGAATTTCAAAGATCATGGTTCAGAAGCGTTGTGACGTGCTTCTCTAGATGTGTGCTCTAAAAAGTGAACGCTGAACCAAACATTTTTTGGGGCTGATCTGCTGGGGGGCATTCGACCTGCCTTCGTCGGCTGGCATCCATTGGGGCTCGCCACGCAGGGGGCCCCCGATGGATGCCGGACGACGAAGGCGATGCTTGCCGGCTGACGTGCCTGCTGGCCGGTAACTGCTGTCCACAATTGACTGAATGCCAGAAGCGGACCCGCTGCCCTCAGCTGGCCCACTGAGTGATGGCCTGCCTTGCACTCCCAAACGTGCCTTTGTTGGCGGCTTTCCGGCGGGGCTCTGAGTGCTCTGTTTCCGTGAGAACAGTGGCTTCGTGCAATTGCATCAGTACCGGCTCATTTCCCCGATTGTCAGGGAGGATGTGAGATTGCAACGATCGAAGCTGCGGGTAAGATGCCGTATGATTTGGTTTTTACGCAGGATTTTTTCGAATGGCTCGATATCTAATCCAGTCCAGCACCGTCGATGCTGAAGATCCGATTGAATTTCGCGATCTCGTAAGGATGGTGCGGAGCGGAACCGTTGATGCAGATCAGATGGTTCGGGAGGAACACGGAGACTGGCAATACGCGGGTGAAGTAATTGGGCTGTTTCATCTTGCGGGTCGCACCGATGTATTAGAACTTTGGGAAGAAGAGCGTCGGCAAAAGGAAGAGTTGCAACGCAAGGCGAAAATGGTGGCAGGATTTGACGGCGATATGAGTCTGGACGACATGGAGTCGTTGCTGGCACATGCCGATGGTCTGGCGGACGAAGAGGAAGAACCAGCGTGGCAGAAACGACTTCGAGAAGTTGAGGCTCAACGTGCTGCCGCGAATGCAGAACTTGCGGCCGCAAATGCGGACGAGTCTGAGACAGCTCGAATTCAGGCATTGAAGGATAAAGCTATTCAGGACGCTATGGCAGCGACTGACGGGAGATACGTAAAAAGCCGGGTTGCCAGAGCGTGGCAAGATTTCTCGGCATTGTTTTCCAGCCATACATTGCATCTGATGTTTCGTTTCGGAGCGGCTATTCTCGTTGGCAATCTTGCCGCTGCTGGCATTCTGTCATGGTCTGAAACTGAAACTCAGCGGTTTCCCACGACGAACGCCGAGAAGGCTTCTGAAATGATTTTCCCGTTCTGGGGATCATGCTCAGAAGGAGAGTATTACTTTCTGCTGTTTGATGCCGCGATCCTTACCGCCGTGATTGGATATGTCGGGGCGACACAATTGGAACGCATGGCGGATGACTAACCAGCTAATGATTGCGCGAGGTCGTCGGACGGTCGCGGATATTAAAATCCAGTCAACGTCGATTGTGCCGTCTGTGTTGTTATCGACAGACTTGCCGATTTTTCGACCGAGGGCATCGAGCCCAATTAGCAGACAGTCTTTGTTGGAAGCGCGGCGAATAGTTTACTTTGTTCGCACCGCCTGACGACTGGGTTCCAGTAGGGTAGTGGAATTGGAGCTAACCAACCTGACCGTTCGCAGCAATTATCCATCACGATTAAGCACCGGTTGAAGGACCGCCTGTCTGGTAATTGTAGCTTGCTTACCCCGCTATTCATTCAAGACAGCCAGATCATCAAATCCAATATTATAAATGTAGATTGAATACCCGGCCATCGCATCCGGTGCGACATTCTGAAAGCAGGCGAACACAGGCCGATCGCGATCTTCGTGCCTGTATCCATAAATGTGATTTACACTAACTGCGTACCATCCAGGAATGAGTAGCAACGACTCACCTGGACCACTGCGATCCAATATCATCGTGTGGGAAAATCGGGCCAGTTTTGGATCCGCCAACCCAAAATATGCCAAATTAATGGGGCTGACATGGGGATTGCGATCAACAAACCTCTTTAGGTGCAGCAGATCCTGGCCCCAGTCAACATTTGCATCAAGTAGATGAGCGGGACCGCCAGTGGGCCCACCGGCCAGAACGTTGAAGAATGACATTGAGTGCGGATGCACCATCAAACTTCCAACGACCGTTGACGCGATACCGATGATTGTAAGGAAACGGGGCCGCGATCCGTTTGCTTCAAACGTCTTCCCGACTCGGCTCGTAAAAATGTAAAGAAACGGAATCGCTGGCAAAATGTATCGAAGGTATCGATTGAATCCCGTCTGACTACTCACAAGAACGAGGATTGCCAATGCCGGCAGCATCAAAACCGCTTCGTCCTTGAAGCTCTGGAGATACCCAGGGCGTTCAATGATTAACGCGACAGCGACCCCAAGCAGAAGTAAAGTCCCGATCGGCGTCTTGACCGCGAGAGCATAAATGTAATAGTGCCACCACCCGCCAAACTTGGTTTCACCTCGCAAATATGACCATTTCCCATATTCAAACCCATATCTTTGCGTGTCAATGCCCCGCAGATAATTCGCCGGAACTGGAACAAAGGCTGCTCCAGGCCACACATAGCGAAAGCGATTTCCCGGAGTTTGGTGGGCACCATCTCCACCCAGCAATTCGCTGATGAATGTGAAGTCGCGTAATCGCTTGCAACTGCCCTCAAAACCGTAGCCGAGATTCACAACGAACAGAGATGTCGACAATATAATTGTGATTTGGATGGCGGTGCTAACAGTGATCGACCACTGTCTCTCTTCCAGGCAACTGATCATCCACAAAAGGGGCCAGAGGCCAAAAAGGATGACCCATGTGGATTTGGCCAGCAAAGCCACCCCCATCGCCAACCCGGAAATTAGGGCATGTCGAAAAACAGGGACTTTGAGCCATCGCCAGAAAGTATATCCAGCCCACACGCCGAACGCTGCACCTCCGATATCAGGTGTAATCGTCGCTCCCCATGCCAGGATAGTTGGGCAAAAGCACCACAGTGTCAGGGCAACAAAGGCCGACGATTTTCCAAAGAGTTCACGAGCCCAACGGAAACAGATCCAGCCGCCGAAAATTGACACGGGAATCTGAGCCCAGCGGCAAACGGTGAAATACCACAAAGCATTAGACCTATTTGCTTGAATAAATCGCGTACCGAGCGAGAATTCCGGTCGAAGGTACGGATCGACGGAATAGGTATCACTGCCGAGTTCAGGGTCTACGATCAGGAGCGGCACGACAGCGATCATCCGCATCAGTGGAGGATTGACGCGGTATAAGTCGAAGTTTCCTGAACGCCAATGCACTAACCCTGCTGGAATGTGGGCAATCTCATCAAATACCGGTGCATTTACGAATGCGATCCACCCGAGTAGAAGCCCATGAACCATCAATATGGTATATGTGCTAAGACATTCAATCCACTGGGACGATGATGCTCGGGTAATCATGAAAAATGCAGCCCTTCAAAACAAAGAGATGGCAACGACCAATTACGTCACCTGGGCTTTTGACAACGCGACTCAACAGGCAACTCGAAACATGTTGACAATGATGTCACCGTTATGCACCACCGTATGCTGAAATCCTTTGCAATCATTGTGTCAAAATCGGCTCCCATAACGGGCGAATTCGCGATCTGTCGGGAATTTGTGAGTGAAGCTGATCTAGGCCACAATCCCTGAATCGCTGTAAAAAGGCGATAGCAACAAAGCTTTTTCAGGGAGCGATTCAGGGATGAACGCAGAATATCAACGGCTGGAAGCCGAGGCGAGTGAAGTTCAGAATCAAATCGATGAGCTTGTGAGATCCTGCGGCCAGATGGTGGCGGCAGATTTTCAGAAGTTTAAAGCCAAAATCGCAGGGCGGCATCAACGGCTCGCTGGGCTGCGGCAGGGAATGGGGCTGCTAAAATACGCAGGGTCCGCGACAATGCAGGCACAGGCGGCCAAGCTCGCAAAATCTCAACCGAAGACGTTTCATTCTCAGGGTACACGCCCCAAAACGGTGCAACTGACAGGCGGTGTCACCGTGACGTTGCACATCAAGTACTATCATCGCTTCCAGTGCCCGGAAAAGGCAAAGAACAAGAAAGCCAATCGCGGCCTGTTTCCCATGCTGATCCTGCTGGGCATCGCCAATGGCTTCACGGCGGGCGTGCGGCAACGCATGATGAAATGTGCGGCACTGCTCGGATCGTATGAAGAGGCCGTGCAGATGCTGGATGACGAAGGCATCAGGATCTGTGTGAATACACTTCGGAAAGTGACCGCTGGCATGGGAGAAATGCTGGCTCGGTTGACGAAGTCGGGATCTGTCAAAGTCTCAGGAGATGCGGCTGGAGGACGCATTGTTGTCACCGTTGCCGTCCATTTCCGCGCAGAACACCGCTCCAGCGGCATATTCAGGCAGTTTTCTGGAGGGGGTCGAGTTTGGAAAGCCGGGAATCAGTCGGAGGGTCAAGCCCGCATTCTTCTACAAGGCGATCGAACAGGCTTTCGCCGCGATGCCACCATGACTGAACTTCCGTCAGCACACTGTCGAGTGTGAATTCTGCAAGGTGCAGTTTCAAAGATTCGAGCACGCTCATCAGAATTGTTCGCCGCTGAGCACCTCGAAGAGTTTTGCTCGTGCGACCGGTTCGGCGGTCCTGAGCCGCACCGCGAAGGCTGCGTTCGGCTTCATTGTTTGTTGCATCAACCTCTGGATGAAGCACAAACGTGAATAATTCTTCGTCGCACGACAGTCGCGCGACCTCATGGACAAGATTATGGAATTCGCGATCCGTTTCATCTCCTGACTTTGGCTCAAGACTGTCGTCGCCGCAGCGAGCGAAGCACAGTTCGCACACGTCATCGAATAATTCCGCGACACGTGCAGCGCGGCCTGATTCCTTCAGACGCTGATCGGCGGCTGATCGCTTTGCCTTTGTGAAGACCGCCAGCAGGCCCTCCAGAAAGTTCTTGTACTCCCCATTGTCCGGCTGCAATAGAGTAAAGCGAATGGCTTTGCGAATCAGATGTGCCCAGCATTTCTGAGCCTTCGTGAATCCCTGATACACGGCCGCATCATCGCTTACAAGAATGCCGGCAAAGCTGTCTTTCGGAATAAGCTGGGCCAGCGTCTCGCCATCTTTTCGACAGCCAAACACCAGCACGCGAGCCTTCTCTGACAGAAATGCCCACACCGAATTCAGGCTCCAGCTGGTTTCGTCGGCATGCACCACAGCGCTGACCGCGAGCAACTGACACAGCGATTCAAATTCATGCTCCCATTGCCGCGACAACTGGTTCAGCAAGGCATCGGCCTGCGACTTTGACAGTTCCAGCTCCCAGAAGAATTTCAGCAGCGTGCAGACTTTGTCCATCGACAGCCCGACCATCGAGACCATGAAGGCGACCGTGACGTGAATCTCAAATCCAAATCACGAGCGTCGCTTTACCGTCGCGAATTCGCCACACCGGTCGTTCGATGCCCGGATGGCACTGAGGCAGATCGAAGCCGTCCGGAAGAACCAGTTCGTGATGATCGGCCTTGTCGATCTTCTCCTGATTCGGAAGTCGCCCGCGTCGCTCCGACGCCTGCTGATCTTTGCCGGAACCATGCGTCGTTGGCTTGCCGGATTTCTTCTCGTCCGCGTCGCGTCGCCGCTTCTCATCCGCTTTGACCGAGTACGACTGTCCAAGTCGCTGAGTGGGATTCTTCTTTTCCAGTTCTTCAATCCGCGCCTTCAGCCGCACAATCTCGCCCCGCAGTTCTGTCACCAGTGCGGCAAGCTCAGCATAACTCGGATGACAAAGGCAAAATTGACACGACGTTCTCTCCCATCATTGATGGCTCACTGGGGTCGTGTGATCAACTGTTCCGCCTGCTGCTGTCGTATTTGAAGGCACTGAACGTGAAGGAGGCGTCGAAGGTTCTGTTCATTGCCGACGGTGCCAAATGGATCTGGAATCGAGTGCCGACATTGATCAAATCGGTGGGGCTGACGGCTGAACAGACACAGCAGCGGATCGACTACTGGCACGCGGTGCAATACCTCGGCAAACTCGTCGAGAGTTCCTCATTGAAAGGCAGGCAGAAAACGCAATGGCGAAAGACTCAGAAGAACCGCCTGTATCGCGGCGACATCGGACTTGTGGTCATCGCGATCGAGCAGTTGATCGGGGAAGAACCGTCAGAGGATCAGACGACATGGAAGAACTATTTCGTGAATCACGGTCTGACTCACCGCCGGATGGATTATCCGATGTCGGTGAACAGCCATTTGCCGATCGGCAGCGGCGCGATCGAAAGCGCCGTGCGTCGCGTGATCAACCTGCGTGTCAAAAGCAACGCCACATACTGGCTTCGCGAAAACGCCGAAACCATCATCCGCTTCCGAGCATGGATCAAAGCAGGAAGAGCCGAAGAACTCTTCCTCCAACAACTTACGTCACACCAACCCTCGCTCTTTAATCCCGACAAACCACGAATCCGCCCCCCCATAACAGTGCAGCAAAGCGACCAATATTGCCCTATTACCTTTATTTGTTCTCTCAAGATCCTTGACTAGATTTCAACGGATTACTAGATTTATACCGTATGGGGCAGTAAAAAAGAGGTGTAGCAAAAATCGTCAAGACTTTCGAAATCGAGCGTGGCCAAAACTCTTCACGAGTTCCGCTATGTCAATGTGTACCGTGTGCAGAATAGATTCTCTTGCCTCAAACAGGTACGCATCACACGTGGTCGAATCGGGAAACGTTCGGGCCAAATTCAAAGAACCTGTGACGAGGCACGGAAGTTGATTTTTAACGTGATCATCGCTGCCTGTGCGAGAGATTCGTCCTGCCTGAGACCCCTAAATTAACTGGAGGAATTGATTATGACACAACTTAGAAATGTAAGCAGCTTCATCCTTCTGGCATCGATCCAGGTTGTGACTGCGTGCGACATCGCTCGTGCAGACAGCCCGTGCAGTTATGATGAGGCGGCATTTGGCGACAATATAAGGTTCACTTTCGTCAATAATACGGGCACTTCCGTAACTACAAATGGCAATCTCGTCCTCCCGCTCACTGGGCCAAACGACTGTGGTGACGTTGTTCAGCACCCATTGTTTTACTCGACGCCCGGCGGATCGGCAATGTGCCCGTGTGCCGATCGTCCACAGAATTGCGAGGGAGATTGCTACAGTTACATGGAAGCGAACATACCAAATACATTTTCCTTGACGGTTAATGTTGCCTTTACAAATCCGGATGGTACGGCAGGAAGCGTGAGTATCACTTTTACAAAAGCGCACATCAACGCTTGCTACGATCACAAATATGAGGGCTACACCAAGACTGGCGATGTTGATTTCAGTCAGAACTGCCATGGATTGGCGTTAGGTGTCGGCAACTGGCCTGGCGATTCTACCTACGGCGCCGAGAGAATACTCAATTCGCCAACATGTTGGTTTAGCGCGTATATACCTGACGTAAAACTGGCATACAGTGGAAACCACTCAATCGTGGTCGGTGGAGAAATCTGCGATGGAGGACTTGAGGAAACGATGCCTTTTCCTCAGTTTACGTCTTCGCAGGAAAAATTCCGGGCAAGCGCAATCTATTCACAGTCATCCACATGTGGTCTACCCGGGGTGAATATCAGCAAGGCGCATCCAGGATTGTCATTCACTTTTTGGCAAGAATGGTGAAGAGTGTGGCGCTGAAACGTAGTGCTGGGGTTTGTTGAGTGCCGAGACCGTGTTCACGTTGAGTCGTTTCCCGAGCGGCATCGAAGAGTTTATACACAGTAGCCTGAAGGGGAGCCTGATTTGGCTCTTTGTTTTTGTCGTATGATTCTTTTTTTAAATCTGCGGCAACAGGCGTTGCTGGGCAGTCGGTTCGATTTCAAATTCATGGGAGCTTGCGATGTCTTTAAGAAAAGCGATGCTCGTTGGATTCGTAGTTTTGAACATTACAATTGTCGGGTACATTGTCAGAAGGACCAATAGCAGGTCCAGCCAAAACGGTCTTCATGTTGAGGTGGATCGACAACCCAGTCCGCAACAGGCTCGAGTTGATGAATTCATAACGATCGCGGGTGAGTTGAAGACTTTTGATGACGCCGCTATTCGCCTCGATAACGATGAGTCTGACGCAATTCAGATGACACTGCTGGACGCCGGGTCGGCATCTGCGGATGCCATGCCTGAGTTAATGTTTAATTCTGTGATATGCGATCGCAGGGTCGCTCGTATCTATGAATTGTTACGAGAGATGCCACCTGAGACGGCTCGCGTAAGTTGTAACAAACTGTTTGAAGAGAAACTGCTGGGTTTGCGGAAGGAATGGGACAAGTTCTCGGCAATATTCAAAGAGTCGCCTAATCCCGTGATTTGCAATGACCTTCGTCTTCGGGGCCATTCTGTGGCAGCCGCTGTATTTCTAAGTGCATTCTTTTGCCCGCCAGAGACGGCGGGGGGAAGGTGTGACGAGTGGGAAAATACAATTCGCAGCGCGATGGCCGAGTGCGGGTTTGATCCGGATCAGTATCTTGAACGTCATCATGTGCCAATCACCAACGTCTTCCCTCAGCAGCTATTCGTGTTGAATGTTTATGAGCTTATTGTTACGCAGAACGGTTGCGACAGTGTCCATGACACAGCCCAAAACATACTTCTGCCGATTGTTTCCGAGAGTGTTTTTGCGAGGTGGGATTCGCAGCCAACAATAGGCGGGACCAGCATTCAAGACGAATTGGTCCGGGTTCCATTTTTCGAAGGATGGCAGGGCATTCGTCCCGGAGAAGACAGGAGCAATGCGGTGCTGCATGCAAAGAGAGTGATGGAGGATTGTATAGTTAAGTCTGCAAAATGAATTGGACGCATGGTCTTTGTGTGCCACGTTGTATGGCTGATTTCGTCGATGTTGGAAAGTGTATGTTCGAACGGGAGGCACGGCCAGTGACGACTTACCACATTACGAGTCCAGCACGATCTCGGAGGAGGTGAAGAAGTCAAACAGGTGTCAGCGACGTCTCAGCGAACATTGCAGTGAGGATTCTGCGAGATCCAGAATCAAGGCATCCTAGACATCAGTTTATCCAAGAATTCATTGGCATCGTCACCGTCTTTGGCATTCACAACTCTTCCGTTCTAGATCAGGAAGATTGCGGGACTTGCGACGAACGGCTCCTCTCCGGGCCATGTAATCGATGTGCCTGACGATGATTCAATGGCAATTTCGTCCAGCATAAACGGCCATTTTGATTCACCCGCAATGAAAGCGACAGTACGCTCGTTGGGACGATGGGCCTGCGGATCTTCGAAATGCTTCGCCAGCAGTTCACGACAGTGTTCGCAATCTCGACGAACAACCAGCACCATCCACTTACCCTTTTTGAATTCCGCCAGATCAGCATGTAGCTTGGCATCAATCGGCCAGCGTTTTTCGACGAGCATGTCCGCCAGCAGGAATTGCAGTGGATCACTCTTTTCCGCAGGATCGTAAAACGTCGCCGCTCCTGCGACCAAAACTCCCACGCCGAGGCTGCCAGCGAATTGAAACATCAATTGTTTGTTCCAGGAGAAACCTGCAGCTGGCCTGACCCAACGTAAGATTGCAAGTAACGTCAGGTCGAATGGCAACATCATTTTCGGACTGATTTTCTGCGAGATGCAATTGCAATCCTGCCCGCTGGCAATTGTATACGTCGAAGTACCTGAAAAAAATCAGGAACAGAATAGCTGTCACAGCCCACGACCAGAACGTATTACTGAGCAACAGAAATACAGCGACGCCAGCCTCAACACCAATCGCCAATGTCAACAGCCATCGATTGCTGAGAAGCCCGTTTCCCGAAAGGATCTCAGTCATATTCAAAAACTTCGCAATGGCCCCAATCGCCAGAACGAAGGCAAGCAGAATTCTGAAATATGCCCAACCATTTCGCATGAATCACATTCCTGACCGAAGACCCGCAGCCCAAATCGTGCTCATTTGCGTTGCTGAAACATCCATTGTAGTTGTTCATCCGATTCACAAAACACATGCTTCCATGCTTCATGCCCGATCCCACGGAGTTCGCTGTAACTTGGTGCAGCTCCTGCGGCTTTGAGGGCATCCACAATATCCCTTGTTTGCTGAACCGGGCAAGTCTCGTCGTTGTCTCCATGAACGGTCCAAATCGGCACGTTAACGAGCGATGCCGCCAGATTTGTCCGTCCACCACCTGCGATCGGAACGACCGCAGCGAATGCATCAAGGAATTCTGCAGCAAGATCCCACGCTCCATATGACCCCATCGAGAATCCGACAAGGTAAACTCGACGCCGATCGACATTCGAAAACTTCAAAACGTCCTGGATAAGGCACATCAGAAGATCGTTTGCCGCAATAGTCGTTTGATTGTCGGCGCTGCAACGCTTTCTATACCGTGTCCAGTCAGAATTCGCTGGGCACTGCGGAGCAAGAATGTAACATGAAAAATCCCGCTGTCTGCGAGTTTCTGCCAGTACCGACGGCAGCCAGTTCAACTGCTGAACATTATCGCTGCCGCATTCCCCGGCACCATGGAGACAAACGACAAGCGGAAATGTTGACTGTGACGCAGAGCCCTCTGGAGTAAACAGACGAATTCGAAGCAATGCGTTCCTGCAGAGAGGCAAAATGTACTTTGAGTTCATGCTCGGCGAAGTCAGTCAGAATCCCCGGACGAAGTGTGTATTTCGATTCGAGTTGCGATCGTTCGTGGCGATTCAATAACTGAATCGCAACGAGATTGGCAAGAAGCCCGATGCATAGAACCAGAACCACATGACGTAGTCGTTGAAACTTGAACAAAGTGGCTCCGGTCGTTTGAAACTCCGAAATGGTATCGCATCAGGATACATGCTGCGCTCCGGCTCTACAATTCCCCTGGTCAACGATTGCAGAAATCACTTCTTTACAAGATCTACTTCGACTGGTTGTTGGTTGTTTTACTCTCCCCGAACTCCCAACAATGAATACTGAGTGTTGGAATTCACCGGGCTCTTGTATACTGTTCCACTTCGATCGTGGCCTCAATAATGCCAAAAACGCAACGGCGATGCGTCAATTGAAATGAGTCAAAATGAAAACCAAACAAGCACCAGACGTGGATTTGACGACCGAAGAAGTCTTGTCGCACATGGAGTTTGGACTGTGGACGGCGGTGCTATTGATACCGATTCTATACTATGTGAACGGACCATCAGTCTCAAATGACCAAGGCATAATGCGATCAATTCTTGTCGGAGTTGCATATAGCGGTGCTCCTGCGATGCGATGGTATCGACGGCGACGGGAGAATCGATTTTGGGTTTTGCGAAACGACGACTCAACGGTATCCGAAGGCGATTCTTCACAATAGAAATCTCGTCTATCTGCTCGCAGCACTTTTGTAGCCACAGCACTCCCGATAATTCGAGTCTGACGAAGATTCGCCAGCGACTGCCGATGACCGTCAGCGAGCGGGTGTTTGAATTTATCCTGAAAGTCGCCGCCGTGAAGAAGTTGCTCAACAGCAAAACGGCGGGAGTGGATTCAACGACTCTGGAAGCCAAGGGGGCCATGGGTTCGATCGTCGGCAAAGACGACGGTGATGACAGGAAAGAGTACCTTCGCGAGCAGGCCGGAGCCGAGGGTGTCGAGATTAAAGGTGACGAAGACCTGCGATGCTTTGATCAGCAGCGAAAGGAGGAAGGGAAGAAGACCTTCTCACCACCAAAGCCACGTCCTTTCCCCCAGCTTCAGCCTCAAGGAGAATGAGCGGCTACGTCGAAGAGTTCACTTTGTCGAGGATCTTCCAGATAACGCACAGCGTCGCTCCATCTGCAGAAATGCAGCGGAACGACAGCGCCGCGTCACTCGTCATGCCAGGTCAACACATCGCATTTTGCCAAATTCACCAAGGACTTTGGTCGCACATGTCTGGCAAGATCGTCGAGAATTCCTCATTGGAGGGCAAGCCGAAAACGCAGTGGCTGAAGACCCAGAAGAACCGTTTGTACCGCAGCGACATCGGCTTTGTCGTCATTGCCATTCAAAAGTTGGTCAGTAAAAAACCATCAAAGGATCAAACGACAAGGCGGAATTACTTTGAGAACCACCGTCTGGTTCACCGCCGGATGGATTATTCGATGTCCGTGAGCAACCACTTGCCAATCGGCAGCGGTGCCATCGAATGCGCTGTCCGTCGCGTGATCAACCTGCGAGCCAAAAGCAACTCCACCTACTGGCTTCGCGAAAACGCCGAAACCATCATCCGATTCCGAGCATGAATCAAAGCAGGAAGAGCCGAAGAGCTTTTCAAACAACTTACGCTACAACGCAACTTGCTTGATAATGCCAACAGATCGCGAATCTCCGCACCATTTACAAGCTCATCCTGAAATTCTGTACTCAACAAAAACTTCAATTCCTTTTGCGAAGTTCAATTTCACATTGCCATGCGTCCCAGCTTCGAGTGGCCTCTTTAATCTTAGCATCAGCTGCTTCCGCCTATCTTGCTTTCCTGTCTGCTCCGATTCGATGACAACAATATCGTCCGGGGACTCGTAAGAAATCAGCTGGCCGATTGTTGTCTCGGGCTCGCTGGCCCACACAAGAATTGTTTTCTCTCTACACTGGCCTGTTTTTGGATCTAGCCAAAACAACACTGTCGACGGGACGACACGAAATTCAGGCACATGTTCCGCTTCCACAGGAATCGCAAGCCGATACCCCGACTTAGAGTCGGTAACTTCAATTTTTGAATAAATTCGCTGCTCTGATCCTAGCCCAAGAAACCCAACGTGGACCACAACCTGGCCAGAGTCATCAAGTTGGGATTGAACCGTGAATGCGTCTGAATCACACGTGGCAGTGATGCAATCTAAATCCGTTAATGGCTCACCTTCGGCGTTCAGCATTGCAACACTCACGGAGGTGTCCCTGTCATCGCTTGAAGGTCTCGTTTTGAAGTTAATATATGCAGGCACACACTGAAATGGTGTGGAGGCTATTGCTTGCAAGCCACAAGACACAGTGGGCGTATTGATATCGTTCGAACGAACATCGATTTTGGCACTCTTTTCTGCACCACCAATTCCGGAAAGGCGTACAACAACTTCAATTTCCTGCTGCCCCCCGGGAGTAACGCTTCCCTCCCGAGGAGCCAGATGAGCGCAGCCACATGATGGGTGTAGAGTAAACTGAAGTTGATCGGTACCAATATTACGAATAAAAAAAGTCCCTCGCATGCGGTCATTTGGCAGTCCAATCCCTAAGTTCAGGTGCTGAAGCGATAGCTCAATCTGAGGCCCGCGTCCGCTCCTAGCGAGCACGACAGCCACAACACCAACCAGAAGTGCCGCAGATAAGGCAATAAGTTTTGGGACGGCATTTGCTCTGATAGTTTCAGGTAGACGATTCGAGAACACAAGTTTTTACCTCTCCCACCCCCATCACGATCACGATTAAATCTAAACGAGGCGACTCTATCCGTTTCAAGTTCTTAGTTTGCAAACGGATCAAAACTAGCGAAGTATTGATACCCTCCCCAAGGTTTCTTTCAGACGTCTAGCAGGCCCATCTGAAAGAAACTTTGGTTCCATCCCGAGTCGCGGGGCAACTCTACATGTGCCCAGACATAGATACATACAAAGCCAATGGCTGGAAAAATATACCGAAAGCACTAACCATTTTTGATCACTTATTGAATTTTCAAAACTTCGCTACCTTTGAATCACCCAATGACGGTGAAAATGTTGACTCTGGCAGACGACGAGGTCAATCGGCGCGCTCCAGCTGTCTGGATTCACCGCTGCACTCACTCGGTGGTCCCATCACGGCACAATTGTTTCGCAGCTGGATAGAACAGCACTAGCTCAGGTCGCAGCTAGACGATTGAAGAATTCAGCCGAATTGTGCGAAATGCCAACGGCAACTCCCCTATCTGAATCCACTCGAATTGGTTTTTTAAAAGAACTGCGACACGGAGCGAAACAAACGGCCAATAAGCCTCAGGAATTCTGCGGAAGCATCCAAGACTTGTCCATTGATTGATATGCTAGCTGGAGGCCAATGCCTGTTTTATGTTTCAACGCCAGAAAACCTGGATATCTATTTCTCAACGGCGGTGCGCCGCGAACGAATGAACATCGCTGCAACGAGCACCAAAAAAAACAAGGCATTGAAAACAATTACGACTGCCCACCAACCGCTGCGGCGCGATGCAGTCGGAAGCGGAACGCCCCCCTGCACATGACTGCTTATCACTTTGTCGTCTTCAACTTTGTAAATGGGTGTCCCGTCGGGAAAACTCACCTGAAAGAATGCCTTTTCGTATCTTGGATTAAGCGACGCTTCGCTCACTACAAATTCCTCAGTGAAAGCAACAACATGGTCGCCATCCTCTTCCATCGCAGGTTTGTCATAAGCAGTCATTCGACCGTGAAACGGAAACCACACCCCCGGTTCAAGTTCACGAAGATCGCTCATCGTAGTTTCAGAGACTGGAATCTCAGTAGAAACTCCGAAGCTGAAATGCTTAGTTTGGACAGGCAAACAATTGCGTTCCTCAGCCAGCCACATTATAAGATTGCTGACAATACGCGATGGGTTCTGACCGCGCGTCGCAAATTCTACGGTCAGTTTGTGACATGTCAATCCATCTACAATCTCTCGGCCTGAATAGGTCACAGAACGCACATAGCGGCTATCAACGTTACTGCTCTTGCCGTTGGTAGCTGCAATCGCGTCGGGACCACTCAACCACACAGACAACGGTACCAATTGATGTCGATATTGAACTGAAAGGCATATTGTGTGGGGCAAAAACTTGTGACAATCATCCCGCAATCCAACAACGCTGTTGCCCGTCAATCCAGCATTGTCCTCCAAGCAACTCGTGAAACCGCCATCAAACGCTGACCTAACACCCCAGTGCTTCAATTCATTAGATGTGTTTCCTACCGACTGCTGATCTCGAGTAAAGTCAAGGTAGTACTTGCCATTTTGCTTAACATAACGCCCTCTCTCTTCGCGATGGGCGAGCATCTTGTCATTTGAATACTTCATTCGTCCCTGCGAAACGGTATTCACCCACGAGACCTCCATGTTTCCATACAATGCCTCGTTCTCGTGCAACAATTTGATCAGATCAGCTGCGCTCTCCTGCGCGCGAGTATCGGTTGCCCACCCCGCAAGACTAACAACGGACAGAGAAAATTGGAGAATAGGCAAAAAAGGTAGTGGATATCTTCGGCGACCATTGAACATATGGGTTTCCACGATGCGTCAGTCATCAAAATCTTAATACTGCCCGTCCAATTGCCTAGTGCTCTGTCAATCATGAATTGATGAGCACACAGGATTCACCGCCCGTCCGGATGGGCTGCGAAGTCCTTCCGACGATCCCTCAAGCCACATTTGACGATACACTAGTGGCACACTTATGTCATCATCGTTATTAATGCACACAAGTCTTCTCTATTGTCACACCACCAGTATAATAAACCGGTGGCACGCTTATATCACAATTAGTGAAATCGCAGGAGGTCAAATGAATAGTCGATGGGGCACCACAGTCAAAACTGTAGCAATCGGTGCCGCAATTCACATTCGCCGTTCCCGTCGTAACGCAGGGTCCACCAGAAAGACTAACATGTTGGCAGTAATAAAAATTATTTGCGCCACCGGTGCACGTTAACTGAAGACACCTCCCATTCATTACTACCATCAAATCGTCATCGCAATCTGTAGAACCTATACAGGTCGCACCTTCATGCGAGTTTTGGCCCGATGTGGAACCTGTCGCCAAGATAAATGCCAATAGTAGTACGATAGAGAACAGACCCTTTTGAAAACTCATTTCTAAATCCCCTAGTTTGAAACACCATTAAAGATGCGGCATCTGGATCCTCCGGATCAATTACAAGCCCATCCTGAAATTCTGTTCACAACTAAAACTTCAATTCCTTCTGCGAAGTTTAATTTCACATTGCCACGCGTCCCAGCTTCGAATTGCCTCTTTAATCTTAGCATCAGCCGCTTCCGCCTATCTTGCTTTCCTGTCTGCTCCGATTGGATGCCAACAATATCGTCAGGGGACTCGTAAGAAATAAGTTGGCCGATTATTGTCTCGAGCCCGCTGGCCCACACAAGAATTGTTTTCTCTCGACACTGGCCTGTTTTTGGGATCTAGTCACAACAACAAAATCAACGGGACGACACCTGCGATCATATTCATTAGAAGACCGAGTAGTAAACACAACCCTGAGAGGGTTCTACTCGGGTGCGATGTACTCATTGCGCACAAAAACGCTTGTTTCTCTGACCCTTCAGCGACATTCGGCGTTAAATCTCATTCGAACCTACTGCAATATCCATCATGGATCGAAACGGGAGAAATATTGATATCCCCCGCCAACCAAACTCGGACTTATCCATCCGCCATTTCCATCTGATGTCCAGTATGGACACCCGTGCAAATGGTTCACGTCGATCACGTACCAGCCTGGTTGCGGGCCTGACTTTAAAACAGAAGGGATTCTCAGGTTTGGGTCTGTGGGCAGAGCCTCCTCCAAGGTGTGGCCGACAGGGGGCAGGATATACTCGATCCCTGCAGTCGCAGGATCGATCCAGCCGAACGCCGCAATGTGCAGGGGACGCACATCCGGATGTTGGTCTACCCATCTTTTCAACAACAGGATATCCTGCCCCCAGGCACTGTTGCTGTCCAACAAGTGATAGTGACCGTTTTTCGGCCCGCCAATGAATTCATTGAAGTAAGAAATGCTGTGCGGGTAGGACCACAGGCTACTAAACATAGACCATGCGATATTTGCCGCAACAACGGCTGAAACAAATCTCGACCTCGTCCCGAAGTACCTGGCAACTCTGCTCGCCCAGATAAAGACGAAGGGAATGGCCGGGAGAATGTACCGCAAGTGCACGGTGAGGCTAGTTTGTGAACTCACGAGAAGCATGATGGTGAATGGCGGCAGCAGCAAGTGAATGGCATCGTTGAATGACGTCTGACTATGGACCGAAAGCCGGCCAAAAATGAAGGGCAGCAGCAGCAAAATCAGCGTACCGATAGGGGTTTTAATTGCCAGCCCGTAAAGATAAAAATACCACCATCCACCGTGGTGCCACTGGCCCCTTAAATAGCAGGGATAGCCCATATCAAAATCCGACTTTTGCTGGTCAATTCCCAAAACAAAATCGGCCGGCAACGGAACCGGGATACTCCCTAGAACAGTCCCAGCAAAGCGATTCTTGGTTGCTGACAAGTCAATCTGCTTGACGCGGTCTCCAGCCAGCATGCGGCTGGAGAAGTGGTAGGTGCCGAGTGGCTTGAATGTGCCCTGGAACATATAACCAGCGTTAACGACCGCGAACGGCATAGCGAGCATTGCCGCAAGCATGGCGAGCTGCATCCGCAAAGAGTATCGTGGTCGAACGATATGCCTGTTAATGGTCAGAGCCCAGATGACTATGAAGAGTGGCAGCAGGATCAGCAATGTTGTCTTGCTGAGCAGTGCGAGGCCCACAGCGATGCCGCATGGAAAAGCGCAACTCCAGGAGGGCCGCCTGTTCCAGCACCAAAAAAGGTAACATGAAAGCACTCCAAACGATGCTGCGGGGACATCCGGCATTATGAGTGATCCATGGCCCGTGATGAATGGTGAAAAGCACCACAGCCCGCCAGCAAGCAAGCCGGACTTGCGGCCGTAGAGATCGTTCGCCCAGATGAAACAGATCGCCATCCCCAAGCAGCTAAAGGGAATGCAGGCAATGCGTCCCACGGAATACAAAAGGAAGGATCGCTGGCCATTCGCCTTCACGAAGTCGATGGCGACATTAAGCTGAGACTGTTGGGTGGAATGCGTTCCATAGCTCGACCAATCAGTGTTGGGATTCATAGCCAGTACCGGCACAGCAGCGATCATTCGCACCAACGGCGGATTGACGCGATATAGCTCAAATCGGTTGAACTGCCAGTGGCTGATTCCGGCAGGAAGGTGCCCAATTTCGTTGAAGGTTGGGCTATGAATCAAAGCACTGTAAGCTAGCAGCCCCGCATGTATAAGTAGTAGCAATGTGACGGCGATCGTAGTGGGGCAGGAACGCAGGCGGGGCAGCGCGAGCGTTGTCGGAGACGACAGATTTCGTTCACTCGGGTACATAATGTTCGATGCACGGGATGACCCGATTTGGGAATTAAGAATGGGCCGACCACGTGTCGGTGGAACAAAACCTGCTTCGAAACTGCTTTGTGCCAATGTGGGTAATACTCGTAGATACTTTACGTAGCCCCGTCCACGAAGTATACTGGTGAACAATGTTGGTCGCAAGTGGCAACGATCAGCTGCAGCGCTGGCCAGTTTTCGAAACTAGTGCCCCAGATCATAGTTGACTTTCCGCGAGATTTAGACACGGGAATCCGGGCTGAAGGTAGAGTGATTCGTTGCTCGATTTCCCAGATGCATCGGGACGATGCCACACCGTTTCATTTGACAGTTCACAGTGAGTCCAATGCACCTAGGTCCGATCAGTTAGCTCCAGCGACTCACACGCAATGGCCAAGTTCTCAGTCATCATTGTCGCCGCAAACTCGCCGAATAATCCGGCGGGAGGCGAAGTCTGTCGGTAAAATTCTGCTGCGAAGGTGGGGTACGACGGGGTCTTGGAATTGCAACGCGATCCTGAATTTTGGTCATCGGCTGGAAGACCCCCAGCAATTATCAAGAAACCAAGTGTTGCCAAATCTCGGCGAGTTAAAAGACCAGA
>Ga0105046_10005941_pt1 | contig 19253 bp, 20 predicted proteins | sample MAT03_FD_78385 | JGI IMG/M metagenome (GOLD analysis project Ga0105046, IMG submission 78385) | Freshwater microbial communities from Lake Fryxell liftoff mats and glacier meltwater in Antarctica - MAT-03 (megahit assembly) | ecosystem: Environmental > Aquatic > Freshwater > Ice > Liftoff... | reverse complement strand
GCTGGTGTCCAATAGAACGTCGGGTCGACGGGGCACCCTGGACCGCCGGACTAGCGCTGATCGGCGAGCCGGAGCTCGCGGACGGCGTCGTCTCCGATGGTCGGCCCGGACGAGGCAGGAATGACCAGGCGTCCATCGATGAGTTCGATTTCCGCATAGGCCAGCGGCTCGATCCGGATGCCCGATCCGTCACGCACGATCTGCACGGGCCCCGGCGCGATCCCGAGTTCGTCTCGAAGGCGCTTCGGGATCACCACTCGACCGGCACTGTCAGTGGTTGCTTCGATGCCAAAGTCTTACCATTTTGGGTTCGCCAGCTGACCTCCCGTTCATGGGAGCGACACCGAGGCCGGTGAATCGACTGGAGATGAGCTCCACCGACATCGCGATCAATTGCGATGGCCCGCTGATCACCCACGGTCGCAACGGAGGACGTTCGAGTTCGTCGGCCCGATCTGGTGGGGTAGGAAGAGTCGGCCGGTCGCGAGCACACTGCAACCCGGTTGGTCGAAGTCGTTGTACTCGTCGACTTCCAGGCATGCGACATCGCGTCGATTCGCGGTTGTCGTCCATCCCCTCGTCTACGTCACGCTCGGCACCGTGTTCAGCAACGACAAAGTGCTCTCCGCCGAAGTCGGCGCCGGTTGTGCGCACAGCGGTTCTGTTGAATATTTCCGGGCGATGTAACTGCACATTCTCGGGCAGATGAGCTCAACGTATACGGGCGACTGCACATCGGTAGCCAAGAGGCCTTCGCCGCCAGTGAGGCCTGCCGCGCTCGGCCCAGGCGACGTCGACGACGCGCCGTAGTTGCTCAGGGTCGAGGGTGAGCAGTGCGGTGTCACGTCGGAGTTCGATGGTGGTGGAGTGGGCTTCGACAGTTCCCGACCGTGTCTGGTGGCGCGGAAAGTCCGCCTGCGCGGGTTGGTGGATACGCCAGTCGACCTCCCGCCAGGACCAGAGGGCGAGGTAGCCGTCGTCTCTGCGCAGGAACGTCCACCGACCGTCGCGCACGGACTCACGGACTCGTCGAAGCGCAGCCCTGCCGATCGACGGTTTCGTTCTGCTCACTCGCGAGCAGCTTCGAGAGCGAGTGCGCAACGACCTCGACGGCGTCGACCTCGTCGCCGGACTCCTCGCCGAGCGGCGTCATGACGCACAGATCGAGGATGCAACATGAGTGTTGCATCCTCGACGCTTCGACCATCCTGGCGTTTCTCGAAAACGAGGACGACGCCAATCTGGTGAAGGACGCGCTGAGTGACGCGTCGCGTTGCAGCGCTGCCAACTGGTCTGAGGTCGCTCAGAAGGTCATGGCTGCGAATCGCGACTGGGACCTGTTGCGGGCGTTGCTCCACAGCTACGGGATTCCCGTGATCCCGTGATCCCGTGATCCCGTGATCCCGTGATCCCGTGATCCCGTCGATCCCGTCGATCCCGTCGATCCCGTCGATCCCGTCGATCCCGTCGAGGTCGACGACGCGGAATGGGCGGCTCGGCGTTGGACCCGAGGCGAGGGGTTGTCGCTCGCTGATCGACTCTGCCCAGCGCTCGCTGAACGCGTTGATGCGCCCGTCCTCACAGCAGATATTTCGTGGGGATCGACAAGCCGCGTGCGGCAGATGCGGTAGTCGGAGTGTGATGGTCGAGCCCGGCTTCCAACGGCCAGAGCAGTTCATTCCAATGTGAGCACGTCTCGGCCGAGTTCGGCGACGGTGCCCACCCCGCACAGTGCCATGGTGCGCGCAATGTCATCGCGCCACCACCCGAGGAGGCGATCCACTCCCCGTTCGCCGGCTGCGCCGAGTGCATACAGGTAAGCCCGGCCAGCCATTGCGGCGGTGGCCCCGGCGGCGACTGCTTTGACGATGTCACTGCCCCGGCGAACCCCGCCATCGCAGATGATCTCGATGCGTCCGCCCACTGCGTCGGCCACCGGTGCGACGAGATCGAACGCGGCCGGTGCCCCGTCGAGCTGGCGCCCCCCATGGTTCGACAACGCAATCGACTCGACGCCAACCTCGGCAGCAATACGTGCGTCGGCCACTGTCTGGATGCCCTTGAGCACGATCGGTCCATTCCAACGCTCGCGCAGCCACTCCACCTGGCGCCACGACAGCGCCGGGTCGAACTGCTGGTTGATGTAGTCGGCCAACGTCACCGGCGACGCGCCGTCGCCCACGCCGTCTCGGCCGACAACGTTGGAAAATCGGATGGGTTCGCTCCGCACGAACGAGAAGGTCCACGACGGATGGAGCGCGCCGTCCACCAACGTCTTCAACCCGACCGCCGGCGGCAGGGAGAAGCCCCGGCGAACGTCTCGTTCGCGCCGGCCGAACACCGCTGTGTCAACCGTCAACACCAGCGCCTCGTAGTTCGAAGCTGCCGCCCGCGCGATCATCTCGGCTACGAGTTCCCGGTCGCGCCACGCATAGACCTGGAACCACAACCGGCCGTCGCTGACCGCCCGTACCTCCTCGATCGAGCGGGTACTCAACGTCGACAACGTGTACGGCACCCCCGCCCCGGCCGCCGCGCGAGCCACAGCCAGTTCACCTTGCGGGTCGGCGATGCGGGTGAAGCCGGTGGGAGCCAGGACCAGCGGGAAGGCGACCGGCTGGCCGAGGAGTTGCGAACCGACGTCGACGCCCGAAAGCCCGCGCAGCACTCGGGGACGAAAGCCGACCGCAGCGAACGCGGCCTCGTTGGCCACGAGCGTGCGCTCATCCTCTGCTGCGCCATCGATGTAATCGAAGACGCCACCAGGTAGACGGCGACGAGCGATCCGACGAAGGTCCGCGACCGACGCGGCCCGGCGCAGCCTCCGTTCAACGGCGTTGGTTTCGATCCTCTCGAACCGTATGACCGAACGCAGCGTGGCCAGCGTTTTCACTCGTGCGCCACTGCCGGTGCGGGCAGGGTGGCCACGGTAAGCAGGTTGGAACCGGGGTGGCTCCCGTTCTGCGTCACCTTGTCTCCTCTGATCGAGTGGCCAAGACGGTCTCGGCTGCAGCTTGCAGTGCGGCGACTGCGTCGGCCGGGGCGCTGCGCCCGAGCAACACATCATGGATTGCTGACCACCCGGCATCTTCGATCTCGGGGAACCGGATGAGCGGCGGGTAGGTGATCATTGCTTCATCGACTGTGCGAGCTGTCACCTCGAGGCGGGCGGCGTCGAGTGGACTCGTTGCAACGAGTCCCCGTTGGGCCGCAAGGTGGGCACAGATGTTGCCGCCCGCCGCGTCGATGCCTTGGGCATCGGCCCCGATGAGCGTGGAGACGAGCTGTCGGGCTCGGCCGATGTCACCGCAGGTCGAAGGAATGGCCCACCCATGACAGCCCGCATACGACACCCATCGCTTCGCCCCCGTCGGGTAGGGGTGCGGCTCGAGCACGTCTCTCAAGGGCGACGCGGCGATAGCGCCCCATGCACCCGGCCATGCTCCAGCGGCGTCGATCCGGCCGTCGAGCAAGGCGGCGTCCACATCGTCGTAGTGCCAACTGGGCAGGTCGTCGGGTGCTCGCTCCGCCAGGCGACGAAGGGTCTCGACCGCGGCCACGGCATGCGGGCTGGCACAGGTCGGTGAGCCGTGGGGGTCGAACAGTGCGCCGCCAGCGCCGACCACCAATTCGAAGAACGTGCCAAACAGACCGGATTCTCTCCCTGGGAACCCGAAGCGCACCTGGGAGGCGACGAGGTCGTTCCAGGTGCGCGGCACGACGCTCACCCGGTCGCGTCGCACCCAGAGGATCCGCACGTCGATCAATCGGGGGAGGCAGAGCAATCGACCTTCGAATCGGCACAGGTCCAAGGCCTTCGGGGTCAGCGAGGCGAGGGCCTCGGCTGGCACCAAATCGTCGAGCGGGAGCAGCCAGGTTGCTTGGGACGGCGCGTACTTGGAGTGGGTGGCCAGCACGTCGATCCGCTCGCCTGCGGCAAGGCGACGGGCGACCTCCCGGTTCAGCGTCGGATGGTCTTCATGCACCACCACCTCGACTTCGTTGGGATCAAGTATCCGATACAGGTGGTCGTACATCGGCCCGCCGACGAGTGCAACCCGCAGCAACGTGTCATCCATCGTGAGTCATCAATCAACCAGCCGCACACCGCTCATGCCGCCGTCGAGGAGCAGGTCGGCGCCGGTGGTGAACGTGGTCGGGCTGGCCAGGTACGCGACCGCGTCCGCCACCTCTTCGACGGTGACCATACGGCCGAGCGGTTGGCGGCGGCGCAGGTGATCCTCGGTTGCCTCGGGGTCGTCGGATGTGGCCACCAACCGTTGCACCCACGGGCTCGACACTGTGGCGGGGGAGACGCAGTTCACCCGGATGCCGTTGCCGATCTCGTCGGCGGCCATGGCACGGGTCAGGGCGAGGACGGCGCCCTTGGAGGCGCTGTAGACAGCCCGCTCGACCAACCCCAGGGTTGCGGCGATCGAGCAGGTGTTGATGACGACGCCCCGGCCGGCCGCTCGCATGTGGGGCAGGGTCGCTCGGCTCATGTTCGCTACGCCGAACACGTTGGTGGCGAAGACCCGCTCCCAATCCTGTGGGCTCGCGTCCACCACGTCCCCCACTGCGCTGGTGCCCGCGTTGTTGCACAACACATCGATTCGCCCGTGGCGCGCCACGACGTCATCACACGCGATCGCGCAGGCTGCTGAGTCACTGACGTCGTGTCCGACGACGAGATCCAACCCGACCACCGTGTCTCCCACCGCCTCGAAGCGAGCGACGATGGCGGAACCGATTCCGCCGCTGGCTCCAGTGACGATCACCACCTGATTGGCCATCAACGGTTCCTCTCTTGGGGCCGCGCCCCTCTTCGTCCACTCGGGAAATCACGGCGCCTACTTGGATGGGTGTCTAGCATCCCAAACGCTGTTCACTGGCTGGACGGAGGGCCTATCGGTCGGGAGGGGCGATGACCACGATTACCGCGGTTCGAACTCTCGACCTGCGTTGTCCGACATCGGTGACCCTCGCCGGTTCCGACGCCGTGCACCAGGACCCCGACTACTCGGGGGCCTATGCGTTCTTGGAGACCGATGGGCCACATCAGGGAGTGGGGATGACCTTCACCATCGGTCGGGGCAACGACCTGTGTTGCGCGGCGATCGATGCGCTGGCGCCGTTGGTCATCGGCCACGATCTCGAGGAGTTCGTGGCCGACGGGGCGGGCTTCTGGCGTCGCCTCACCAACGACGGTCAGCTCCGATGGCTCGGCCCCGAGAAAGGCGTGATCCATCTCGCCACCGCGGCGCTCGTCAACGCGCTGTGGGATCTGTGGGCCAAGGTCGAAGGCAAGCCGCTGTGGCGTCTCGTTGCCGACATGACCCCGAGCCAGTTCGTCGACCAAGTCGACTTCCGCTACCTGACTGATGTGATGGATCGCGATCGGGCGCTCGACATGCTCGGTGCCCTCGCCCCCAGCCGTTCGGAGCGCATCGCTGGACTCGAGCGCGACGGCTATCCCGCCTATCTCACCTCGGCTGGGTGGCTCGGCTACTCCGAGCAAGAGGTTCGAGATCGTTGTCGCGCGGCGTTGGCTGATGGTTGGCGGAGCTTCAAGACCAAGGTCGGCATCGACGTCGCATCGGATATCCGCAGGTGTGAAGTGATGCGCGAGGAAATCGGCGATCTGCAGCTGATGGCCGATGCCAACCAGGTGTGGGATGTGCCCGAAGCCATCAGCTGGATTGGCGCCCTCGCACCTTTCGATCTGCGATGGATCGAGGAACCGACGAGCCCTGACGATGTGCTCGGCCACGCCGAAATCCGCCGCGCCGTAGCCCCGATCGGGATCGCCACGGGGGAACACGCCGCGAATCGTGTGGTGTTCAAGCAGTTGATCCAAGCCGAGGCGGTCGACTACCTCCAGATCGACGCCTGCCGTCTCGGCGGAGTGAACGAGGTACTCGCGGTGCTGCTCTTGGCGGCGTCCGCGAACGTACCGGTCTGTGCGCATGCCGGCGGACTGGGCTTGTGCGAGTACGTAAATCATCTTGCCGCCATTGACTACGTGGTGGTGAGCGGTTCGCTCGAGGATCGAACGACCGAGTTCGCCGATCACCTCCACGAACATTTCGTCGACCCGGCTCGCATTCGCAACGGCCGCTATCTCTTGCCCGACCTGCCTGGATACTCAGCCGACCTGCACCCAGCTTCCTATGAGGCCTTGGCGTGGCCGAACGGCGCCGTGTGGCGATGAACGGCTCGACTGTCCGATGAGCGATTCGTCGCCTGAGTCACCGGCCAGTGCGGCCCCGCTGATCGACCCGGCACGGCGGGAGGCAATCGGCGATACCGAGGTGTCGGTCAGCCGGATCGGGCTGGGGTGCGCTCCGCTGGGCAACCTTTTCAGCGCAGTCGACGACGACACGGCTTTGGCGGTCGTCGACGCAGCGTGGGCGGCAGGCATTCGCTACTTCGACACGGCCCCGCTCTATGGCGCGGGGCTGTCCGAGGAACGGTTGGGGCGGGCGCTCAGTGGTCGACCTCGTGAGGACTACGTCATCTCCACCAAGGTGGGTCGCCTGCTGCGGCCCGGCGAGGCAGATCCCGCCGACATCTTCGACGTGGCGAGGGGTGTTCGTGCAGAGTTCGATTTCAGCGCTGACGGTGCACGTCGATCGTTGGAGGAGAGCCTGGTTCGCCTCGGGCTCGACCGCGTCGATATTGCGCTGATCCACGACCCCGACGACCACATTGACGAAGCGTTGACCGGAGCGTTCAAGGCGCTGGTCGCCATGCGTGACGAGGGAATCATCGGAGCCATCGGCGCTGGAATGAACCAATGGCAGGCCCTCGACCAGTTTGTGCGGGAGGTCGATCTCGACGTTGTGCTGATCGCCGGTCGTTGCACGCTGATTGATCGGGGCGCCACGGAGGTGCTCGTGCCTCACTGCGTCGAAGCTGGCGTTGCGGTGGTGGTCGGTGGCGTCTTCAACAGCGGTGTGCTCGCCGCGGGTGGGCCGCACGGTGGTCCCGGGCCAGCGTTCGGCTCGCGTACGTTCGAGTACGGGCCGGTGCCCGACGAGGTCCAGCGCAAAGTCGCTCGAATCGAGCGAGTATGCACGGTGGCGGGCGTTGCCATCGGGGCCGCTGCGCTTCAGTTTCCGTTTCGCTTCCCCGGCATCACGTCGGTCGTCGTTGGCGCTCGATCCCCGCACGAACTCGCGCAGGATCTGAAGTGGGCCAGCGTGCCGGTTCCCGACGATCTCTGGGAGGACATCGGCTGACGGGGCCGATCACACCCCATCGGGAAGACGGCCTATCTGGGCGACCGTGCACGGGCTCGCGTCGATCGCAGTCGCGCTACCCGAGTCGACGGAGCCTCACGGGCTCGATCACATCGCCGAGTTGTCGTTGGCGGCGATCTCCGCCGGATACGCGGTGTCTGCTCCAACGGGAACAATGAGGGATCGCCGAGTCAATCGAGTGACTCGACGGCCAGTTCCAACGGTCGGTGCCCGGTCCCGGCATGATGGCTGCGGGGTGATGGCCGTGAGAACGTGAGCCGATGGAGCTCGGGCGCGACATCGATCTCGATGACGGGGCTCTTGCCGTGTTCTGCGGCGAACATGGCGTGAAGAGCCTGGCGCCGTTCGGGTCAGTGCTGGGGGATGGCTTTTCCGAGGCGAGCGATCTCGATGTGCTGGTCGAGTTCGAGCCAGGCCGGACGCCTGGGCTGCTGGTGATTGCCGCGATGGAACTTGAGTTAGAAGTGCTCGCTGGCCGGCGGGCGGATCTGCGAACCTACGGCGACCTCAGCCGTTACTTCCGCGACCGAGTCGCCGCGGAGGCGAGGCCGATCTATGAAGCCTGAAGACCGGATTCGCATCAGGCATCTTATGGACGCAGCGACGACGGCGCAGCAGTTCGTCGACGGGCGGGATCGAAGCGACCTCGGGGCTGATGAGATGCTTCGGCTCGAGCTGACGAAGCTGGTGGAGATCGTCGGTGAGGCGGCCGAGCAGGTCAGTGTCGAGGGCCGATCGGAGTTTCCGAATGTGCCATGGTCGGCCGCTGCCCGAACCCGTGACGGGCTTGTCCATCACTATTTCGACATTGATCTGGACGTGCTCTGGGTCACGGTCACCGAGGACATTCCAGCGTTGCTCCGAGAGCTCCCGGATGTCGTCGGCATGTGGTCCTGATCGGACTCTTCTCACTATCTTGGGCCGTCGCTGGGCTCCGTTTGGGCGCCAGCCCCGATCATTTCTCGGTTTCGGCCCCCGCAGATGGAACTGGCTCACCATGCTCGCCTCCATGTCGGTGTTTGGCGCAGAAGACCTCTCGACACGAGCCGAACCTCCCCCAGCCGCCATGGCGTGAAGCTAGCTCCGGGCCAGTCGCGCCGTGACGAGCACCTCGCCGCGCACGTCGCTGAGGTCGGTCGGGTGGCCGGCGCACACGGCGAGCAGTTCCTGGGCCAGCGGCCACAGCTGCTGGATGGAGGCAGGAGTGTCGGTCGCCAGGATCAGATCTGCAGCGACTTGCCATCGGGTGGGGTCCGTGGCAGTCGGGGTGACGGCGACGGGTCCGAGGGCGTCGACGAATCCGTCGAAGGGCTGATCCAGTCGTCCGCCGGGCAGCAACGCATGTCGGCTGTACCACTTCGACGGTTCGCTACAACCGGCCAGCACGGCGATTGCCTCGGAGACAGCCGGATCGCCTCCTGCAAGTTCGAGCCATCTCGCCGATCGCAGGGCTTCGACATCGATCGAGGTCGAAGCCGCCAGGAAGTCGGCGAACCCGCTGAGTCGTTGCCCGAGGGTCGGATCGACCTCGGTCGTTCCGCTCCACAGCACATCTGCCACGGCGGCTCCGGTCGGCCACAGTCGCATCGCCAAGTTCTGCTCCGTGACCAGTTCGGACCACATGCAGGCCTCTCCGCCGAGCACTGTCGACGGATCCACCACGCCGGGAGCGGCAACGTTTCCCTCGCCGGCGTTTCCTTGGGCATCTTCTCCTTCGGCATGACGATCGAACGCCGCGGCGATCGGGCCCCAGGAGCCCAGTCGGGGATCGGCGTAGAGACGTTGCCGGTTCTCGGCCCAACCGGCTGCATCCACGAGGGGATTCACGTGATGATGCGCCGGGTCGTAGCCGAGATCGAGGTAGTACGGCGTCGAGAACATGACCGGTTGATGCGCTGCGGCCGCTGAACGGAGTCGACGATGGCCTCGCCAGACCTGGGTGACCACCTCGGTCGACAGATCGGGATGCCACGCCTCATCCCACACGATCGGGGTTCGTCCGAGATCCAAGACCACGTTGGTCACGCGTTGAGTGAACCGACGCTGGATGACCGCGATGTCATGGGTCGGCCACGCTTCGGGGGCCACCTCATCGCCGCCGATGTGAATGTATTGATCTGGAAACAGCTTGACTACTTCGCCCACGAGTTGCTCGATGAACTCCACGACGAAGGTGGACTCGGGGTCCAGAGCGACCGTGGCGATCCCCAGGGTCGTGCGCAGCTCGAATGGTCCCGGGGTTGCGGCCAGCTGGGGATAGCCGACCAACCACGAGGTGACATGGCCGGGCATGTCGAGCTCGGGCACGACACGGATTCCGGCGTCGGAGGCGTGGCCGACGATTCGTGAGATGTCGTCCCGAGTGAAGTATCGGCCATCGGCGCCGAGGCGGTGCAGGTCGGGCCATCGCCGGCTCTCCAGTCGAAACGCCTGATCGTCGGAGAGGTGCAGATGCAACACGTTGAACTTGGCTGCGGCCATGGCGTCGAGCGTGTCGATGATGACGTCCACTCCGAGCCAATGTCGGCACGGATCGATCAGCAGGCCGCGCCATCCGAACGCTGGTGTGTCGCGGATCACCACATGCGGGAGTTCGCCGGCCGAGTCGGGATCATGGGCCAGCTGCAAGAGCGTCTCGGCTCCGCGACGGGCTCCGATGTGGGTTGCGGCGGCAAGTGTTATGCCAGCGGCATCGATGCGAAGGATGTAGGACTCGTCGGTCCCGAGTGCAGGCGTCCCAGGCAGCACCTCACCGATGTCGATGGTGATGCGCGTCGTCTCGGCAGTGGGACTCGCCGGCCAAGCGCTCAGCAAGCGTGCCTGAACCGCGGGGGTGAAGTTCCCCGACACGACCAGAGCCCCGAGTGGCGAGTACTCCCCGCCAAACGTTGTCGACGAAGGTGCAGGGATCAGTCGTGGCGAACTCACCAGCGAAGTTCACCAGATCGGTGGGCAATGGGCTGCGAGAAAGAGCAAAGGGTGTGGTGACACGCAACTGATACCTAATACGCTCGGTGCCATGAACAGTTGGGAACTCCGGGAACGACGCCGCGAGGCGGGCCTGACCCTTCGGTCCGTCGCCCGCGCCGCGGGTACGTCGGAGTCCAACGTGTCGGCGTATGAGCGGGGGGCGAAGCCTCCGCGGCCTGCGACCCTCGATCGATTGATCGCAATGATTGACGCCGGCGCCCGAAGTCCGGTCCATGAGCGCAGTCTCCTGACCGTGCCTGCCACCGCCGCAGCGCTTCGCGCCGCCCTGCGCGCCGGCTGGTCCACGGCCGACCTGCTCCGACTCGTGCGAGAGATGCGATCGAACGCCAAGTTCGTGGACCAGCCTCGGGACCGGGCTGCGTTCTTTGCCGAGCCGTCGACCACCGGCGACCAACGATGGGACGCCATGCTCGCCGGATCGGTTGAGGACCTGGCGTTCGGCGGGGGTTTCGACCCTCCAGCATGGTGTGCCGGCCATGCTCTCCCGACCTTCTGGTTCGTGGGATCGACGCCGAGCCGTCGCGCCTATGCGTTCGCCCGGTCGCCGTTTCCCTTGCAGGTCCGGGGCGTCATGGTCGACCCAGCCGATCTCGAGGCCGTATGACTCCCCCCTCGCCACTGTTCGGCCCCGAGCGCATTCGGGCGCTGCTCGTCGAACTCGGTCAGCGACTCGACGATCGTGGGATTGAAGCCAGGCTGTTCCTCGTTGGTGGCGCAGCGATGGCTCTTGCGTACGGCCGAGACCGGGTCACCCGCCATCTCGACGCCGTCTTCGTGCCGAAGGTCGAGATCTACGAAGAGGCCAGCGGGATGGCGCAAGAGCTCGGTCTGCCCGAGGACTGGTTGAACGATGCCGTCAAAGGCCTCCTGCCAGATCGCTCCCAGCCGATCGAGGGCTCGACGAGCTTCACGACCCGGGGTCTTCACGTCGGCGTGGCCTCCGCTGAGTACCTCTTCGCGATGAAGGCACAGGCTGCTCGACAGGAGACCGACGGCGACGATCTCCGATACCTGGTCGAGATCTTGGGCATCGAGGGTGTCGCTCAGGCGCTCGACCTGGTTGAGCGGTTCTACGATCCTGTCGGCCTCAGGCCGAACGCGCGGCTCATTCTCGAGGACATCATCGGCGCGGAGTGAGGGAACCGCGGCCGCCGCGGCCGCTGAATCGCAATGTCTGACCCGTGCCGAAAATGATCAAAAGGCGAGTCGCCTGGCCAGCAGCATGAGTGCGATGCCGAGGCCGGCCGTTCCGACCGCGGCGAGTGCCAACGGCATCGTCCGTCCCGTACCAGTGGCGGCCAGGCTGGTATCGGCCAAGCTGGTGTCGGTGAGCCGTGCGGACGGTTGCGATGCGGGGCCGGTCGGTGCGCCGGGCTGGCCGAGCAAGGTGGGTGAAGGCCGTGCGGTGGACGTGGTCGGGACACCGGTCGTGGTCGGGACACCGGACGTGGTCGTCGCGCTGGTGGTGGTCGTCGTGGTCGTCGGTGGAGCGGGCCCGATGACCACCACAGCGGCAGTCACGCTGGCAGCCGGTGCGGACCCCGCGTCTTGGTAGGCGAGTGTGACGTCGTAGGTGCCTTGCGGCAGGGACCCACCACAGGTGCTCGCCTGCACTGCTGGGTCGGCGAGCAGGCTGATCGTCGACAGGGCGAACGAGACCGAGGTCGCATTGCCCATGGTGAGCGTGCACGTCGTGGAGCCCGCGAAGACCAGCCGGACGGACCCGCTGAGCGGAGCCTCCCCCAGCACGTAGGCGACCGGCAGTACCGGCGTGTAGGTCGTCGACGCCACTGGGCTGGTCATGGAAGGCGCCAGTGTGATCGGGGCGGCGATCACCACGCCGGTTGCTGTGGCAGCGGTTGCTGCTGGGTCCCCCGCCGAGTTCTGGTACGACAACGTCACGTTGTAGGTGCCGAAGGCGATGGCGTTGGCGGGGCAGGTCGTCGAGTTCACCGGCGGGCCGATGATGACGTTGGTGGTGTTCAGGGTGAACGTGGTCGTCCCCGCGCTCGAGGTCGAGAGGGTCAGGCTGCAGGAGACGCCGCCGACAAACGACAGGGTGACGGACCCGGCGAGGGGGGCTTCGGGCAGAACGAAGGTGACAGTGACCAGGTTGGTATTCGCGCTCGACGTCGCTGGGCTCACCAGGCTCGGCGGTAATGTCGCCGCACCCGCAGGCGGCGCGCTTCCGATCACTGCGGTCCCGATCACGACAAGCCAGACAACGAATCCCAGGGCACAGAGTGAGAAGCGACGGCGCATCCCACTGACGCTAGTTTTTCGCCCCGCCGACCGGTGCGATCCAGTGTTGAGAAGTAGCCGGGACCAGCTGCTGGGCGTAGAACTGGGACCAGTTCCCTCCCAGCGCCCGCAAGGCAATGCTCTTTTGGGTCATCAGTGCGGCCAGGGAAGAAACCCGCGGGCGGCGAATCGACGACATCGTCGACAAGGCGGCGATCTGCGAGCGCTCTCGCTCGCAGCTCACGGTCCTCGAGCAGGACGCTCAGACGGCTCGCGGTGACCATCACCGGAGCTGGGTTACTGCCCCGACGATGCTGCCCAGAGATCATCGAACTCGCTCAGGAACCGTTGCCGGAGGGCCGCTTGTTGTTCAGCTGGCGCGAACGAGGCGTGATGCCGTCGAGGCTGATCTGCTCCCTGACATCCAGGTCGGTCGAAGGCGAACGCGATCACCTGAGCATTCACACCCGTCAAGCCGGGGTCAGGGCGCCCGCTGTCAGGTTGCCGGGGTCAGGTTGGACAGCTCGAGGTCCGCCGTCACGGAGTACTCGCTGGCGCCATTGACCTTGGCGTCGATTACCACCTTCACCGGTAGGCCCGTGTCGGCATCGAGCCACCATTCGTCGATCTCGGAACCGGTCTGGTCCCCGCTCAATGATTCGGTGGTTCGGACGTGCACGACATTGACTCTGGTGCCGTTGACCGAGCGGCTCGTGAGGGCCAGAACCTCGGTGCTGGCTGCGTCGATGGTGACCGAGTCGTCCATGTCGGAGGTGCCGGTGCAGGTGCCCGTTCGGATGTCGCCCACGGCTGCTTCCGGCCAGAGGAAGTCCAGAGGGCGCTCGCAGGTATAGGTGGACAGTGTTGCGATGTTGAGGCCGGGAGCCTTGCGAGCAGTCCAGCTCTTCATCTCGGCGATTGCGAACGTCGCTGTGTCGGTCGGGCAGTAGGTCCAAGACCGCCAGTGGTGGCTGTTGAAGTCGACCCGGTAGTCGTAGCAACCACCATCAGCGAAGGTGACGGTGACGGGCGAGTTGGGTCCGAGACTCTCGTCGAACCCCGGGAGACCGATCGACTCGTTGCCCGAGGCCGTTGCGGCGTAGACCCCGGCGGCCGGTCGGCCGGCGGGGTCGGACGCGGTTCCTTCGCCGGTGGCCGGGGCAACGGCGCTGGCGCGGAAGTCCTTCAGCGCTTCGGTATCGCCGAGTTGTCGGGCCTGGTCACGGCCGACGACGAACCACAGGAGCGCCGCTACGAACAGGACCAGCAGCGCCAGGCCCAGTCCGATCAGCGCCTTGCGGAGGCGGCGGCCAGGCCGGGGAGGCGGCGGACCCTCGGGTTCGGGCGTGAGCCCGCTGTCGTTGACTGTCGCGAAGGCGACGGGAGCGGCCATGTTCGATGATCGTCGCGTCGCGCTGCCGCCTTGAGACAACCATCGGCCAGGTACATCGGCCAGATGGAATCTGCCTCGTCGTGCGCGACCCGGATCGACGCGTCCTCAGAGCCCGCGGGCGATCGCGTCGGTCAACCGGACGACAGCGGCAGTCGTCTTGGCCCGGGTGTGCTCGTCGGTATTTCCGGGCTGGAGCGACGCTCCGTCGAGCACGGCGGTGATCATGAGCGCCCGCGACGCGGCTTGGTCCGGTGTCGCCGTGGGATCGATGGCCAGCATGATCTCGGCGATCACGGCGTAGAAACGCTCGTAGATCTCTCGGAGCACGTCATCGAATCGCTCGTCGTGGAGAGCAAGGACAGCGACGGGGAGATAGATGCGCCCGGTGCGACTGAGCCATCGCTCTGCGAGGACCCTCGAGGTGGCAATGAGCCGGTGGGACGGATCGTCCGCGTCGACCACGGCGATCGTGGCGAGGTCATCTTGGAACTCGGCCCGAACATCCACCCACGTCAAGCATCGACCGCGCGACGAACGCTCTCGACGCCCTCGGATTGAAGGCGCTCGGCGGGCAGCCGCCGTTCGCTCCGGGCGCCGTCGAGGCCTTTCTGAACGACCGACGCATCGCAGTGCTGTCCTACGTTCGAGCCGACGGGCGACCGAACCAAACCCCGATCTGGTACACCCTGCGCAACGGAACGTTTTTCATGACGACGACCGCTGGTGGGGCCAAGCATCGCGCCATTGACCGTGATCCGAACATCTGCCTCACGATCCAGGATGAACGACCCCCGTACCGTGCCGTGATCGCCGACGGAGTTGCCTCCCTGACCGATCTCGACGCCGCCGATGACCCGACCGAAGGGATGGCGACGCGCTACTTCGGGCGATTGGGCGCTGCCAGCTACGACCGCATGACCAGTGAGATCTACAGCGCCAGCGGAATGACGCTGATCACGCTCGTGCCGACAGGGTTGAGGGGTTTCGACAACACCCAGGCCCTGTCAGCTGGGGCTCTCGCCTTCGTCAGGATTCGCAATCGGCTCCCGCTACCTCGACGCTGGCTGTGAGGCCGGGAAGCTTCCGGCAACTCGGAAAGCAGGCGCGCCGGGATTCGACTTGCTCGAAGTTGACCACCGGGTCCCTACATCCAGTCGCGCAGTCCGCGACGGTCGAGCCTGTCCCAGTCGGCATGCCACGCGGTGTGTAGTTCGCGTCGGCGTTGATCGGCGTGCGCATGGAGTCGGCCGGCGAGAAACGCCGCCCCTGGTTCGAACTCGGTTCGGTTCTGGTCGAGCCAGGCCATCTCGACCACGCAATCGTGAAGCTCGCCAAGTTCATCCTGCAGGACGAGTGCTGCTTGAGCGAAGCCCCTCGACGCCGCTCCGAGCCGACCGGCGGCCTGTGCCGCGTAGCGAGCCACTTTGATGGCCTTACGGAGCGAATGAAGTTCGTCGTCGGTCGGTGCCGGCCCCAAGCGGTTCTCCAGTCGTCGAACGTTTCGCCATGATCTGGCGGCTCTGCGTGCCAGCACCGGGAGTGCCGGCTGTTGGGGGTCGACGCCGATCCGGCAGCGCGGATCGCCGACAAGGTTCTCGAGTCGTCGAAGCAGTTCGAGGTAGCGGTTGCCGGACAGGGCGCTGATGAGCTGGGTGCGCTGGATCTCGGAGTTCACGGCGATCCGTTGGGCGATCTCGATGCCGTCGGCCTCGCGCTGGTTGCCGATGGCTTGAATGTGAGCGTCGAGAAGTTGGGTCATCACCTGGGTGTCACGCAGCGCGCCGAGGAGTCCGCCGAGCCATCGCAGATCAGTTCGGATTTCGTCGATCACATCGGTCTCGAGGACAGATCGAAAAAGCCTCAGCTCCGCTCGAAGTCGCCTCGTCGCTACGCGAGCCTGATGGACCGCCTCCATGTCATCACCGAGACGGACTGCGGGGTCGTTGGCCACGAGTTGGCGGACGTTTCGGGCGACAAGTCCGGCGATGGCTTCTGCGATCGTCGAGTTCTCGTCGAGAGCGCGTCGGCTGAAGCCCGACGGGGGCGGCGGACCGAGAACCTGCTGGAGTTTGGAGCGCTGTTTGGATTGTCTCAGCCCCGCTGCCCGCAACGCTCGCGAGGCGACCTTCATGACGTCGGTTCCACTCGGCTCGACGAGCTCAACCTCGATCTGTCGGAACGCCCGCCCGACGGTGCCACCGACTCGTGACTCCACCATGTCGTCAGCGATCTCGACGGCCGGCTCGGCGAATCCGGTGCCCAAGGCGATCGAACGTCGATCGGTGACAATCGTCGCAACCGGCGACAGCGGCTCGTCGAAGGTCAAGGCACGGACCAGTCCGACCAGCCGGGCGGGCGGGCTGTCGGGTCGACCGGGCTCGGAGTGTTCGTCACGAACGACTCCGGCCGAGGTTTTCCTGCCGACGGGGAGCTTGAGGGTCCATCCCTCCTCGGAGCTGTCCGATGCCGACCGATGACGAAGCGTCGCTCCCGCACCGATGAGTCGACCGCTGTTGGTATCCCAGTAGGAGGCGGTCAATCGCCGCTGTTGGTCCCACACCGTGATCAGCCCGTCGAACTCAGGGAGCTGGAACTCCGGCCCGCAGTCAAATTTCAACTCGGTCTCGCGACGCACTGTCATCAGGTCCCTTGTCTACCCGCTGTCAGCCCCACTTGGTTCTCGTCGAAAGCCCGGGTTTGCCGTCTCAACCGTGGTCGGTAGCCACGGCGGTCGCGGCTCCCGAACGGCGCCGACCCCATCGGGGGGTCCGGGGGAGTCGGGCCCGACCGTCGACCACGTGGACGTCGGTCAACGCGCCGCGCGCACTGGCCAGCAATTCCTTGCGTGATGTCACGAAGTGGACGTCCACCCCCAGGTCCAACGCGAGGAGATTGTGGAAGATCGAGCGGGCATCGTCGACGTCGAGCTCGTCGAGGGGATCGTCGATGACCACGGCTGTCTGTTCTGCGTTGTTCATGCCGGCCAGCTCGGCCCGTTCGATGATGGCCTCGAGCAGCGCCGCCCTGAGCTCGTCGACGTCCGCGGCGAGATATCGACGCGACGACAGCGTTGCCAGGACTTCGGAGGCCTTTTGTTGTTCGGCATCCAGCGCGTCGGCCCGCACGGCCAGCTCGGCCAGCAGTCCGTCGTGGTGCTTCAACTCGTTCTCGGTGGACGTGACGGTGGTCTCGGCGTCGGCAAGGGCCGCGGCTACGAGACTGGTCGCCTCGGCCAACTGCGTCGAACCGTCACTGATGAGCTCGCGTTCATCGACCAGGCAGGTCAGTGCAGCCTCGCCGGCCGAACGACGGTTCCGTAGCTCGCTCGTCCGAGCGGCCAGTTCACGAAGATCCTCGGCAGCGTCGTCGGAGACGTCCGACATTTGGGCGAGCGCCGGCCGTGCGTCGTCGGTGTGGGCGTCCGTCAGCTCGGCTGCGGCGATCAGCAGTTCTTGTTCAAGCTGGCGGAGCTCATCGTGCTCGCGGCCGGCTTGGCCCAGAGCGGTCTCCAGCTCCTGCTCGGCATCCGCCACGGCGGCAGCAGTCACCTCCCGTCGTGTGGCCGCCAGGAGTCCAGCGCCCTTGGTCGACACGGCGATCTTGTAGTCGATCATGGAGTCGAAACCGAGACGGCTCAGCGCTGCTGCTTCGGCGGCGATCGCCCCGGCCAGGGCAACAGGGGTCACGCCGCGGCGGGCCGACTCCAGTTGGACACGACGGTCGTGCGTCGACTCGATGGCGTCCATGGTGTGTTGGGCCAGCGTGCCGGCTTGCGCGTGCTCGTCCAGTTCGTTCAACTCGCGCTGGGTCGCTGCCAGGTCGGCCCAGGCCGTCACCACCGCCGGATGCTGCGAACGGTCGCCCGAGCCGGCTTGAATCTGGCGAAGGTCGAGTTCGGCCAGTGACTCGGTCAGGCGAACCGCCGCAACGGTCCGAGCGAGCTGATCTTGTTCGGATCGGTTTGCCTCGAGTTGCCCGGTGGCCGACTCGATGTCGTTGCGGTGCTCCGAGATCGCCAGGTCCATGGCCTCGATCCGTGCCGCAAGATCGAGTGTCTCGGCGTCGAGCGCTGCCTGCCCGTGGACCACCGATCGGTGGTGCGATCGGGCGGAGGCCACAGCATCGCTGATCTGCCGGTGGTCGGCGGTTGTCTCGGAGAACTCGGCATCGAGTTGCCCACGGCGCCGCTCGACCGCCAGCACCAGCTTGCGGGCCTCCTGGCGTGCCGCGTCGATTCGCGCCGTCGAACGCATGGGAAGCTCGCTCCGTCCGATCGCGAGTGCAGATCCCAGCTCGGCAGTTGCGGCCACGTGATGAGCGTGCCTGTCGCTTGTTGCCATATTCAGCACGCTCCATTTCGACCGAAGTCCTGTGTCCAATACCGGCGACCGGATGCGTCGTCCGCCGCACCGAATCCCACATGTGTGTACGAGGGATCGACCAGTTGGACGCGGTGGATCCTGGACCGCATCCACCCCATCACGGCCGCGTCGATCGTGGGCTGGCCGTAGGCGACGTTCTCGCCGAGCTTGGTCCAGCCGAGGTACCCGGCTCGCATGACCCGGTCCGCAAGTCTCGATCCGTCCAGTCCGATGTGGCTCAGGCGGCCAAGGGCGACCTGTCCCTCGGAGTGGCCCTGGGCCGAGTTCAACAAGGTGCGGCACAGCACGAGTTCCGGCACCGCAGCGGCGCGCCGTTCCGCGTTGACCCGATTCAACATGGCGTTGGGCCAGTCGGCGTCCAGGACGCCGCCCGGTGCGGCCGGTCCGGCGCAGCCGGTACTGGTCACGATGCCGAGAATGAGGGTCACGACAATGATCGAGGCGTGGCCTCGGGACCCTTTGGACATGGTTTCCGGAGTACCGGGTCAAGGCCGGATCAGCCATGAGTCGAACAGCCCAGCCCCGCTGGGCAGATGGCGAGATCGAGGGTGAGGCGCCGATCAGGCCGGGTTCCGCCACCAGATCCCGGTCCAGTCGATCTGGTTGATCGGTGCGTCAATGCGGTGCTCGGCCCGGTAGTCGTCGACCGCAGCCCGGCACGGAGGCCAACCGCCGTAGTCGTCGACGATGACGAACCCACCGGGTGAGACCTTGGGGGCCAGGGACACCAACGCGTCCCAGGTGGATTCGTAGAGGTCGCCGTCGAGCCGCAGGACGGCCAGTTCCTCGATGGGTGCGGCGGGCAGGGTGTCGCTGAACCATCCGACCAGGAGGCGGACCTGATCGCTCCACAGGTCGTAGCGCTCGAAGTTGGAACGGACCGTGTCGGGGTCGACCTTCAACACCTCGAGGGTCGACCAGAGGTCCTGGCCGGCATCGGCGGGGTAGTTCGTGGGGTCTGGTTCGGGAAGTCCTTCGAAGCTG
>Ga0105046_10005939_pt1 | contig 19256 bp, 21 predicted proteins | sample MAT03_FD_78385 | JGI IMG/M metagenome (GOLD analysis project Ga0105046, IMG submission 78385) | Freshwater microbial communities from Lake Fryxell liftoff mats and glacier meltwater in Antarctica - MAT-03 (megahit assembly) | ecosystem: Environmental > Aquatic > Freshwater > Ice > Liftoff... | reverse complement strand
CGCGGCTTCAACCGCAGCATCGACGCGAGCAGATGCCTCTTCCGGTGAAAGTCCCGTCTGTGCGGCAACCGCGGTGGTCAGATAGGCCCTGTCTTGATCGCTAAGCTCACCCGTTGTAACCACATTTGCAAGAATGCCTGCAGACTGCCGCGTCGCTTCTGTCGGATCATCAGGCGTTGTCGCAGCGGGGGGCGAGCGCAGAAGTGTATCTGTAACGAAAGACATCGCCCCTGTCCTGTCATTTCCGCCCATCGCAGCGCCAGCCGCGGTCATAGCCCCTTGTGCCACGCCACCAACCGCCGATCCGGCGGCTGTGACGGCTGTCCCAGCGATAGATCCTGCGGCAGAGACTACACTGCCGGCAGCACCTGTCAAAAGCATCACCGTGACCAACGTGCCGACCGCCCAAACGGCCAGACCGTTCATGCCGTCGCGGACCGATACTTCGTCTGCCTTCGCCGAGTCGGTGCGACGACGCATTCGGCCCGCAACATAACCGCCGACAGCGTAGCTTGCCACGAGGGTCACGACCGTCCAGACCGCGCTGATGACTGCTGCGACGATGCCCGAGCCCTCACCAGGCTGAGCCGAGACAACCGATAATCCGAGAGCGGCGCCGAAACCTGCGGCGAGCGACGCGATCGCCGCTGCAATCGCCGCCCCTGCGAGGATTGCTGCCCAGTCTATATAGCTGCCACCGGTCTCAACCGTCGGTGCTGACGCAGCGGTCAGTTCTTGTGTGCGTTCCATTGTCATGATTCCTGCTGGCGGTTTAATTCAGGCCGACGAAAGACAGAACGGCCAGAACGACCACGACAAGGCCGACGAGATAGATGATGCTGTTCACAGCGCATTCCCCAACACTAAGCTTCACCAAAAGAAGCTTTTCAGGGGGTGAACGCGCTAACGTCAATGTGGTTCCATTTGATGCAACTACCGCAAAAGGAAGGGAACTGCTTCAGCCGCACCCTTCTTTGGCTGAGAAAGTCACCTCATCCTTTCAACGCCATATTCAGGTATTCGTCCACTCTTTCCAGATAACCGATGGTGGTGAGCCACTTCTGGTCCGGGCCGACGAGGAGGGCGAGGTCCTTGGTCATGAAGCCGTCTTCGACGGCGTCCACGGTGACCTTTTCCAGCGTGGTTGCAAAGCGCAACAGCTGTGCGTTGTCGTCCAGCTTGGCGCGGTGCTTCAGCCCGCCGGTCCAGGCGTAGATTGAGGCTACTGAATTCGTCGAAGTGGCCTTACCCTTCTGATGTTCGCGGAAGTGACGGGTGACGGTACCGTGGGCGGCCTCCGCCTCGACTGTTTTGCCATCGGGGGTCAACAGGATAGAGGTCATCAGGCCAAGCGAACCGAAGCCCTGCGCCACGGTGTCAGACTGCACGTCGCCGTCATAGTTCTTGCACGCCCAGACATAACCGCCCGACCATTTCATCGCCGAGGCCACCATGTCGTCGATCAGCCGGTGTTCGTAGGTGATGCCCTTGCGCGCAAAGGCTTCGGCGAATTCCTCGTCAAACACCTTCTGGAACAGATCCTTGAAGCGGCCGTCATAGGCCTTGAGAATGGTGTTCTTGGTGGAAAGGTAGACCGGCCAGCCCTTCAGGAGGCCATAGTTCAGTGAGGAGCGGGCGAAGTCGATGATGCTGTCATCGAGGTTGTACATGCCCATGAACACGCCCGAGGAGGGGGCGGTATAGACGTCACGCTCTATCGTCGTGCCGTCATCGCCCACGAATTTCATCGTGAGCTTGCCTTTGCCGGGGAAACGGAAGTCGGTGGCTCGGTACTGGTCGCCAAAGGCGTGGCGGCCTACGATGATCGGCTTGGTCCAGCCGGGCACCAGGCGGGGGACATTGCTGCAAATGATCGGCTCGCGGAAGATCACGCCGCCGAGGATGTTGCGGATGGTGCCATTGGGCGACTTCCACATCTGTTTCAGCCCGAACTCTTCGACCCGCGCCTCATCTGGGGTGATGGTCGCGCATTTGACGCCCACGCCGAATTTCTGGATTGCGTGGGCCGCGTCGATGGTGATCTGGTCACCGGTGCGGTCGCGCTCCTCGATGCCGAGGTCGTAGTATTTCAGATCAATGTCGAGATAGGGGAGAATCAGCTTTTGCTTGATGAAATCCCAGATGATGCGGGTCATCTCGTCCCCGTCGAGTTCAACGACGGGGTTGGCGACTTTGATCTTAGTCATGGATCTCTCCGGTCATGGGATTCGGTTGCGGGTGTCATAGCGGAAAAGCACAGGCTTGGGAAGTGCGGTATGCAATTGTATACCGAAAGGGCCGGTACGGGCAGAACGCCTCAGGCGCCAAAGAAGCGGGCTGTTTGAGCGCGGACATGAGCCCAGAGGGCAGGCGCCCCACGGGCGATTTTTGTGCCGACGCGGGTGTCAAGCTGCTCAGCCGAAACATTATATGTGACCCACGTGCCGCCGCCCGATTGCAGGTTCGCCATGACGGGCTGCACGCGGTCGAGGCTTTTTGCAAAGATCGCATCCACCGTCTCGGCCGCCTCAAACTCATCCCAAAGCGCACGAAAACCGGCAGCTAGATCGGAGGGGAGGAGGCCGAAGATGCGGTCGGCGGCGCGTTGCTCGGCGGCTTGGGTCGCAAGGCTCGCGTGGGCCGCGCCATTTGCGGAATGGATGGGCACGTCGCCCACGTCAATCTCTACCAGATCATGCAGGATCAGCATGCGGATCACGCGGTTGATATCCACCTCAGGGGCGGCCTGATCGGCCAGAACCATGGCATAGAGCACGATGTGCCAGGAATGTTCGGCGGTGTTTTCGCGGCGGGAGCCGTCGCAGAGGGTTGTCGCCCGCAACACGGATTTCAGTCTGTCGGCCTCGTTCAGGAAGGCGAACTGGGTGCCAAGACGGTCTGCGACACTGCCTTGCAACGATTTCCTCCCCTTCGATGCAGTTTGCAATCGGCCCCTGACAAAGGTGATGACGAAGGTCACCGCAGCCCGCCACCGCGAAGTGATAGGGACCCCGGATCGATCATGCAAGTCTGCGGCTGCGACGCGCCAACCGGCTCGTTCAGACAGCGACGATCGGGCGGCGCGACCGGCCGAATACATCCAAGGCCGCAAGGCCACGCAACAGAGACGCCGCGGGCAGCGGCAGCGGCAGCGGCGCCGCTTCCGTCACGATCGTACGGCCGTCGATCGACTGGACGTCGCGCGCATGGCCTTCTTCGCCGAAAATCGACGCGAAGCTGTCCAGTTGCTCCTCGGAAATCTCGAACTGCTCGGCAAAGACATTGGACGGAGGGAAGCAACCGATGCAAAGGGGGACCGGTGCAGTCGAAGGCAGAGCCACGCGCGGGGCGAAGCGTGACAAGCAGACTGAGGATCGCAATTGTTCCGCTCGGAGGTGAGCAATGCCAACAGGAACTGAGGTCAATGACCGCCGGTGTCGATATGCACTTTGCGCGCGACCTTGCCGTCGCGCTTGGCCTTCAGCGCGGCGTCGATGAAAGCCCGGGCACGCTTTTCGGCGATGCGGACCCGGTAGGCTGTCAGAAAAGCTTCTTGCATCGTGGGGGAGGCGTCGAGCAGGACCTTCGACACCCGGTCAAAGAATCCGGGGTCGTCAAGCTCTTCGATGGCGACAATCACATCCCGCGCGAGCTGATCGCCCATCTCGTCCAGAACGCCCATCTAGCGCGACACTTCGGACAGGCGGCGTTTTACATAGGTCGAGACGCTGGAGATCATCGGTTTCATATGCGCTTCCTCATCCTTGAAGAAGTGATCGGCACCCTCGACCACCTCATGCGTGATGGTGATGCCCTTCTGCTCATGCAGCTTGTTCACGAGGTTCACGGTATCTTTCGGCGGCGCCACCTTGTCGGCGCTGCCGTTGATGATGAGGCCTGAGGACGGGCAGGGGGCGAGGAAGGAAAAGTCGTAGAGGTTTGCAGGGGGCGAGACGGAGATGAAACCGGTGATCTCGGGCCGCCGCATCAAGAGCTGCATGCCGATCCACGCGCCAAAGGAAAAGCCCGCGACCCAGCAGTGTTTCGAATTCTGGTTCATCGACTGCAGGTAGTCGAGGGCGGAAGCGGCATCGGAAAGCTCGCCTATCCCCTGGTCGTATTCGCCCTGGCTGCGCCCCACGCCCCTGAAGTTGAAGCGCAGAACTGTGAAGCCCAGACTGTAAAAGGCGTAATGCAGGTTGTAGACAACCTTGTTGTTCATCGTGCCGCCATAAGCGGGATGCGGATGCAGCACGATGGCGATGGGGGCGTCGCGGTCCTTTTGCGGGTGATAGCGACCTTCGAGCCGGCCATCGGGGCCTGCAAAGATTACCTCGGGCATCTGCCTTGCCTGTCTTTCCTGCGGGCGGTCGATTGACGGGACCGTCCGGCGTAACTAGAACCGTTCTAAGTGCAGCGGGCTGCGGCACCTGGGGTCGGATTTTGCAGGTAATGGCCCGGGGGCCTTGCGTCAATGAAATTGCGTGGAAATCAGGGGGCAGGGTCATGAAACTCTCGACCAAGGGGCGCTATGCGATGGTGGCGCTGGCGGATCTGGCATTGGCGAAGGCCGACGATCTGGTCTCGCTGTCGGAGATTTCGCGGCGCCAGGACATCTCGTTGCCGTATCTCGAGCAGCTGTTCGTGAAGCTGCGCCGGGCCGGGCTTGTGGAGGCGGTGCGTGGGCCCGGAGGCGGATACAAGCTGGCGCGCAGGCCTGAGGAGATCCGCATCAGCGAAGTGATGGTGGCCGTGGAAGAGACGGTGGATGCGATGCATACCGGGGCGGGGGCGAGCGGCGGCGTGTCGGGCAGCCGGGCACAATCCCTGACCAACCGGCTGTGGGAGAGCCTGTCGGCAAACGTCTATGTGTTCTTGCATCAGGTGCGGCTGTCGGATGTGGTGCGCAATGATCTGGTGCCTTGCCCCGCAGTGCCATCGCTGTTTCGCGTGGTCGACGAGGAGTGAGCAGCGCGCAAGTGGCAACCGGGGCAGGGGGGCTGTCTGCCCCCCTCACCCCCCGAGGATATTTCTGCAAAAATGAAGGGGGGGGCAGGGGTGAGAAGGGTCTATCTGGACTGGAATGCGACCGCACCTCTGCGCCCCGAAGCGCGGGCGGCGATGATTGCGGCGATGGAGGTGGTGGGCAATCCGTCCTCTGTGCATGCCGAGGGCCGGGCGGCCAAGGCGCTGGTCGAGCGGGCGCGCGCGCAGGTGGGGGCGGCGCTTGGGGCCGAGGGGTCGGACATCGTCTTTACCGCGAGCGCGACTGAGGCGGCGGCCCTGGCCTGTGCGGGGCGGGGGCTGGTCTGCGCGGGCTTGGAGCATGACGCGGTGGCCGCATGGTGTGAAGTGGGACTGGCCGCAGACCGGGCGGGCCGGGTGGCCGTGGCCGAGCCTGCGCGGGCAGCGCTGCAGTTCGCGAATTCCGAGACCGGGGTTTTGCAGGAGTTGCCCGAGGGGCTTGCGGTGTCGGACCTCACGCAGGGGTTTGGCAAGGTGGCCTTCGGGTTTGACTGGCTGGGCTGCGGTATGGGGCTGGTTTCGGCGCACAAGCTCGGCGGGCCGAAAGGTGTGGGGGCGGTGGCCGTGCGCAGGGGGCATGACCTTGCGGCGCAAATTCGCGGTGGCGGGCAAGAGATGGGACGGCGGGCGGGCACGGAGAACATCATCGGCATCGCGGGATTTGGTGCCGCAGCCGAGGCTGCAGCGCGGGATCTGGCCGATGGGCTGTGGGAGAGGGTGACGGAACTTAGAAATATTCTAGAACAGGCATTGTCGGCCGGCGCAGATCAGACTATTTCTGTCGGGAAAGCAGCGAGCCGCCTGCCCAACACGTTGTGTGTGATCGCACCGGGCTGGAAGGGTGAGACGCAGGTGATGGCGATGGACCTTGCGGGGTTCGCAATTTCGGCAGGTTCTGCCTGTTCGAGCGGGAAGGTCCGGGCCAGTAGGACGCTGACGGCCATGGGGTTTGACGAGGGGTTGGCGGCGCAGGCAATACGGATTTCGCTGGGGCCCGAGACAACTGAAGAAGACGTGCTGCGGTTCGCCAATATCTGGACCAAGGCCTATGCAAAGCGTGCGATGAAACGGGAGTAGGGCAATGGAAGCACTGGACACGGACGTCCGCGATGGCGTCGACCGCCAGACGATCGATACGGTGCAGGCCATGGCCGGCAAGTACAAGTACGGCTGGGAAACCGAGATCGAGATGGACTATGCGCCCAAGGGCCTGTCCGAGGATATCGTGCGGCTGATCTCGTCCAAGAACGACGAACCGGAGTGGTTGCTGGAATGGCGTCTTACGGCCTACCGGCGCTGGCTGCAGATGGAAGAACCGACCTGGGCAATGGTGAACTACCCCGCCATCGACTATCAGGACCAATACTATTACGCCAAGCCGAAGAGCATGGCGGTGAAGCCGAAAAGCCTGGACGAGGTGGATCCGAAGCTGCTTGCGACTTATGCCAAACTGGGGATTCCGCTGAAGGAACAGATGCTTCTGGCTGGAGTTGAAGGGTCTGACGCACCGCGACAGGTCGCTGTGGATGCGGTGTTCGATTCAGTGTCGGTCGGGACGACCTTCAAGGCGGAGCTTGCGAAAGCGGGGGTGATCTTCTGCTCGATCTCGGAGGCGGTGCGGGAGCATCCCGAGTTGGTAAAAAAGTATCTGGGCTCGGTTGTTCCGCAGTCTGACAACTTCTTTGCCACGCTGAATTCGGCGGTCTTCACTGACGGATCTTTTGTCTATATCCCGAAGGGCGTGCGCTGCCCGATGGAACTGAGCACCTACTTCCGCATCAATGCCGAAAATACCGGGCAGTTTGAACGCACGTTGATCGTGGCGGACGAGGGGTCTTTTGTCAGCTACCTGGAAGGCTGCACTGCGCCCAAGCGCGATACACATCAGCTTCACGCTGCTGTCGTGGAACTGGTGATCCTGACGGATGCCGAGGTGAAGTATTCCACCGTGCAGAACTGGTATCCGGGGGACGAGGAAGGGCGGGGGGGCATCTACAACTTTGTCACCAAGCGCGCCGATTGCCGGGGCGACCGCGCCCGCGTGATGTGGACGCAGGTGGAGACGGGGTCGGCAATCACCTGGAAGTACCCCTCGTGCATTCTGCGGGGCGATGACAGTCAGGGTGAGTTCTATTCCATCGCCATCGCCAACAATGCGCAGCAGGCCGACACCGGCACCAAGATGATCCACCTTGGAAAACGGACGAAAAGCCGGATCGTGTCCAAGGGCATCTCGGCCGGGCGGGCACAAAACACCTATCGCGGGCTCGTCTCGATGCACCCGAAGGCGACCGACAGCCGCAATTACACGCAGTGCGACAGCCTGCTGATCGGTGACAAGTGCGGTGCACACACCGTGCCTTACATCGAAGTCAAGAACACCTCCAGCCGGGTAGAGCATGAGGCCACGACCTCAAAGGTCGATGAGGATCAGCTGTTCTACTGCCGCAGCCGCGGGATGGATGAAGAGGAAGCCGTGGCGCTGGTGGTCAACGGCTTTTGCAAGGAAGTCCTGCAGGCGCTGCCGATGGAATTCGCCATGGAGGCGCAAAGCCTTGTGGCGATCAGCCTGGAAGGCTCGGTGGGGTGACCACGGGAAACGTGGATAGGCAGTCGGAAAATGGCTAAAATTAGATCACATTTTTGCCTTTCTTGGCCCTTACGTCTGATTCCGTTCGTGAGTCGGAAAAGGTGTTCGCATGTCGCCCCAACAACTGGAGTTTTCAGCCCGGATTGCGCGCATCAATGCGGGGGCAATGAATACCCGGACCACCGTCTATGTGGGCGTGGACGATGCCTTTTCCTTCCTTCCCAAGGCACGCGTGATGCGCGGCGAGGGGCTGGTGGGCGCGATGCAGAACGCAGGCTATCCGCTCGCCTTCGCGGCAAGCGTGCTGATCGGCACCGTCGCTCATGCGCTGACAGTCTATTTCCGCTTCAAGCTGACAGGCCTGCCGGACCCGACGGCCGACCCGACGGTGGAAATGAGCGTGACGCTGGTGTCGGGCTTTGTGACAGCGCTGGTGCTCGGCTACCTAAGCGGTTTGTCCTCACGCGCGACGGTGGCGATGAAATTTCTCGGCGTCGTGCTCGGAACGTTGTTCTTTCACAATGCTGTTCACGCTTGGCCTCAGGTATTCGAGCCGATGTTTTCGACCGTCTGGGTCAACCAGATCGTGACCTCGACCGAGGCGCACTCGCTCTTGTTCCGGGGCATCAGTTTCACCTTCTGACATTCGCTCCGTTTGCTGATCCTGGCCCCGCCTCTGAGCGGGATCTTGACGCATCCGCGCATATTCAACATGCCCTGAGAAGGACCAAGAATGCTTGAAATCAATAACCTGCACGTGAAACTTGAGGAAGAGGGCAAGGAGATCCTGAGGGGCGTTGACCTTAAGATCGGGTCGGGCGAAGTGCATGCGATCATGGGTCCGAACGGGTCTGGCAAGTCGACGCTGTCCTATGTCTTGGCGGGAAGAGACGGCTACACGGTCACCGAAGGCTCGGCGCGCCTTGAGGGGGAGGAACTTCTGGCGATGGAGCCGGAAGAACGCGCGTCCGCCGGGCTCTTCCTTGCATTCCAGTATCCGGTCGAGATTCCGGGTGTGGGCAACATGACCTTTCTGCGCACCGCGGTGAATGCGCAGCGTAAGGCGCGTGGTGAGCCGGAAATGTCGGCAGGCGATTTCCTGAAGGTGGTGCGCGCAAAGGCGAAGGATCTCAAGATCGACGCCGACATGCTGAAGCGCCCGGTCAACGTGGGCTTTTCCGGGGGCGAGAAGAAGCGCAACGAGATCTTGCAGGTGGCGATGCTGGAACCGAAGATGTGCATCCTTGACGAGACCGACTCCGGTCTTGACGTCGATGCGATGAAGCTGGTGGCAGATGGTGTGAACGCCCTGCGCGGTGCCGGGCGGTCGTTTCTGGTTATCACGCACTATCAGCGGCTTCTGGACCATGTCAAACCTGATTTTGTGCACATCATGGCAGCAGGCCGGATTATCCGCAGCGGCGGGCCGGACCTCGCGCTTGAAGTGGAGAACAACGGCTACGCCGACCTTTTGGCGGAGGCGGAGTGATGCCCCTGTCTGCGGTGAAGGCAGAGGCGCTTGGCGCACGCGTGGAGGGGCTTTCGCTGCCACGGGGCGGCTGGCTGGGCCTTGCCCGCGAAGCGGCGGCGGCGCGGCTGGCCGCCATGGGCATGCCGTCGCGGCGCGATGAATATTGGCGCTACACCGACCCCTCCCGCCTGATCGCGGCGCGGCCTGCGCGTGCGCCCGCGTTTGACGTGAGGGATGAACCGCCTGTATTCGACGAAATCGACCAGGTGAAGATCGTCTTTGTCGATGGCGTGTTTGACCCGGAGGCCTCTGACGATCTGATCCTTGCCGGAGTTGAGATCGACCGTCTGGCATCCGCTGTCGCGACCGACATTCACTGGGCGCGCGATATCTATGGTGTCTTGGAGGCTCGGGGTCAGGAGCCAGTGGCGCGGCCTCTTGCGGCGCTTTGTTCTGCGTACGCGACGGACGGGGTGCTGATCCGAGTGACGGGGCAGGCCAAACAATCCATTTCGCTGATTTATCGACATGAATCGGAGAGTTCGGACGCGATCCTGCAGCATTGCATCAAGCTGGAGCCGGGCACGCAGCTGACGCTGTTGGAAAGCGGGCCGGGGGCTGCGCGCTTTACCACCGGGCTTGAAGTGGAGATCGGCGAAGGAGCCGCCTTCCACCACGTCCGCGCGCAAGGGCGTGACCAGCAGCGCACCACCGCAACCCATATCTTTGCCCGTATTGCAGCGGGGGGGCTGTTCAAATCCTTCACCCTGACCGCCAATGGCTTACTGACCCGCAACGAGGCGGTGATCGAGCTTGTGGGCAATGAGGCGCGTGCCCATATCGCCGGCGCTGCAGTGGGCGACGGCGCCTTTCACCAGGACGACACCATTTTTGTCATCCACGCGGCAGAACGATGCGAAAGTCGGCAGGTGTTCAAGAAGGTGCTGAAGAACGGCGCGGTGGGCGTATTTCAGGGCAAGATTCTGGTCAAGCGCGGCGCGCAGAAAACCGATGGCTATCAAATCAGCCAGAGCCTGCTGCTCGATGAGGACAGCCAGTTCCTCGCCAAGCCGGAGCTCGAAATCTATGCCGATGATGTGAAGTGCAGCCACGGCTCCACCTCGGGCGCGCTGGACGAGACGGCGCTGTTCTACCTGCGCTCGCGCGGTGTGCCCCGCGCCGCCGCGCAATCGCTGCTGGTGCTGGCCTTTCTCGCAGAAGCCATCGCCGAGATCGAGGACCCGACGATTGCCGAAGACATCCGGCTGCGGCTTGAAGGGTGGCTCGTTCGTCACGCGGCAAAGGGCTGAGGCATGGCTGTCACCACCGACATCATCGCCAGCTGGCGCCGCCCCCGCGCCACCATCCGCCGCCATTTGGCGCGCGGCGTGTCTGAGGCTTTTGCCTTCACCATTCTGCTGGTGTTTCTGACCCTCGCCTTTGTCAGCCAATGGCCCGAAGCATCGCATGAAGCCTTTCTTGCAAACGAACCCTCGGCAGCGCCCCGGCTTTTGGCCCGTGCGCTGGCTGTGCTGGCCACCATCCCGCTCTGGTATGGCGTCGCGGCACTCAGCCGGCTGCTCGCGCGCGCATTTGGGGGCAGGGGCAGCTGGTACAGCGCCCGGATGGCACTGTTCTGGGCCATGCTCGCCGTTTCACCGTTGGTTTTGTTCCATGGGCTGATCCGCGGTTTTCTGGGCGACGGGTTGCAAGCGACGGTGGTTGGCCTGCTGGTGCTGGCGGGTTTTTTGTATCTTTGGCTCGCAATGATGATCGAGGCGGAACGTTGATGGAAATTACCCTTCCCGGGCTTTTGCGACAAGTGCTCCTGACGCTGCAATCTCCACGCGAAGGGGCGCGCCACGTGATGGCGCTCGACTTGCCGCTGAACGGACGCTGGACGGCGTTGCTCCTGACAGCGGTGGTTTCGGCGATCGCATCCTATCTTTCGTTCTACTTCTTACTGGGCGCCATTCCGGGAATGGCACTGCCCAGCCCCTGGACTATGGCCATAACGCAAACCGGCGTGATGGTACTGAGCGCGCTTGCCGTATACCGCATCGGTCGCTGGCGGGGTGGTACCGGCAATCTGGGGAATGCCGTCATCCTTATGGCGTGGCTGCAGTTCATCCTTCTGTGCCTTCAGGTGGTCCAGGTGGTTTTGATGGTGCTTTCGCCGCTGTTGTCAGATGCGGTCGGGTTTGTGGGAATTGCGGTGTTCTTCTGGCTGCTGACCGTGTTTGTAACCGAGATGCACGGCTTTCGCGCGCCCGGGATGGTGTTTCTGGGCGTGGTACTCACCATCCTGGCAGTAGCCTTCGTGGTGTCGATCTTCCTTGCCATCTTCATCGGGCCCATCGCATGACCAGATTTGACATCGACGGCATCCGTGCGGATTTCCCCATTCTGGCGCGGCAGGTGAACGGCAAGCCTTTGGTCTATCTGGACAATGGCGCCTCTGCGCAAAAGCCGCAGGTGGTGATTGATGCGGTAACTCATGCCTACAGTCACGAATATGCAAATGTTCACAGGGGTTTGCACTATCTTTCTACGGTCGCGACTGAAAAGTACGAAGCGGTGCGTGGCATCATTGCCCGGTTCCTGAACGCGGGATCCGAGGAGGAAATCGTCTTTGCCTCGGGCACGACGGAGGCGATCAACCTCGTCTCTTATGCCTGGGCGGCGCCCCGTTTCCAGCCGGGCGATGAAATCGTGCTGAGCATCATGGAACACCACGCCAACATCGTGCCCTGGCATTTCCTGCGCGAACGGCAGGGCGCGGTGCTGAAATGGGTAGAGTGTGACGCAAACGGCGACCTCGACCCCGAAGCGGTACTGGCGGCAATCACGCACCGCACACGGCTGGTAGCCGTTACGCATATGTCCAACGTGCTTGGAACAGTTGTCGATGTGAGCGCGATCTGCAAAGGCGCGCGGGCGCGGGGTGTTCCGGTGCTCGTGGACGGTTCGCAAGGGGCGGTGCATCTGCCGGTTGACGTGCAGGCGATCGGCTGCGACTTCTACGCCATTACCGGACATAAGTTATATGGACCAAGTGGTTCCGGCGCGATCTTTATTCGCCGTGAGAGGATGGAGGAGATGCGCCCCTTCCTTGGCGGCGGCGACATGATCCGCGAGGTTGGTCGCGATCATGTGACCTACAATGACCCGCCGATGAAATTCGAGGCGGGAACGCCCGCCATTGTCCAACAGATCGGCTTAGGTGTCGCACTGGAGTACATGATGGCCTTGGGAATGGAGACGATAGCCACCCGCGAGCGCGTCTTGGGCGACTATGCAAGATCGCGTCTTTCGGGCCTTAACTGGCTGCAGGTGCAAGGGGATTCGGCGGGGAAAGGGGCTATATTCTCCTTCACGCTGGAAGGTCCGGCCCATGCCCATGACATTTCGACGGTTCTGGACAAACGGGGGATTGCGGTGCGGGCAGGCACTCATTGTGCGATGCCGCTCATGGACCATATGGGTGTGGGCGCGACATGCCGCGCGTCCTTTGCCCTCTATAACACGACTGAAGAAGTGGATGCCCTGATCTCGGGCCTGGAGCTGTGCCACGACCTTTTCAGTTAAGCGAAGCTGGTGCACCCGACAGGATTCGAACCTGTGACCTCTGCCTTCGGAGGGCAGCGCTCTATCCAGCTGAGCTACGGGTGCCAATGGGCTGGTCTATAGCGGCTTTGCCGGGGCTTCGCAACAGGAAGGCAGTCAGGACCGCAGGCGCGTGCCCTCCGGGTCGAAGAATGCACGACGGGTGACGCGGGCGGGACGGGGACCGTCCGGGGTGGCGAGCGTGAGTTCGACGCCCTCGACCGCTACAGTCTTTGTCACATGCGCAGTCGCGAGCGGGGCGCCCACGGAATGTCCGTGGTCACTGTAGGTCACGCGGCCCACATGCCGCGCCCCCTCCATCACCGGAGTGCCCGCCGCCACCGGTTTGCCTTCAAGCCAAAGGCCTACCCAGGCCTCTTCCACGCCGTGGTCACGCTGCCGCAAAAGCGCCTCGCGTCCGATGAAATTCGGCTTTTCAAAGCGGATGAAGCGGTCCAGGCCAAGGTGAAAGGGGGTGCGGCTTTCGTCCATGTCGATGCCATGCGCAGGGTAGAGCTTTTCCAGCCCGAGGGAGAACATCGCGTTCACGCCGTAAGGCCGCAGGCCAAAGGCGCCACCCGCAGCAAAGAGCGCGATCCACACCGAGGCTGCCTCATCCGCAGGCACGAAAAGCTCGAACCCCAGTTCGCCAGTAACGCCGGTGCGCGAGATCATCACCCTTGTCGCGCCGATGTGCCCGTGGGTGAAGCGCCACCGGGGCAGGGTGGCGAGGTTGGTATCCGAGACAACGGACTGCAGAAGGGTGCGTGCCAACGGCCCCTGAATCGTCGGAAAGGCAATGGCGGCCGTCAGATCCGTGACACAGGCACGCCGCCCTTCGGCATGGTGGCGGATCCAGGGCAGCAGCTTCAGGCGGTTGACCGATCCTGTGACCATCAGGAAATGCTCTTCCGCCAGACGAAAAACGGTCAGGTCATCCATGATACCGCCTTTGGCATCGCAAACGCTGGTGTAGCGCGCATGGCCCAGGCCCATGCCCGCCGCGTCATTGACGATGATCTGATCGACAAGCGCCGCCGCCTCCGGCCCCTTGATGTCGATCTTGCCCATGGTGGACAGGTCCTGCAGGCCCACGGCAGCCCGAGTGTGCAGATGCTCGGCCCGGACGTCACCGTAGCTCAATGCGTTGAGGAAATCACCGCCGACGCGGCCCATCTGCGCGCCGTGGGCCACAGCCATTGTGTAAAACGGTGTGCGGCGATGGGGCATGCGGGATCTCCGGAGTGTGCGGTCGGTTCGCGATAGACCGGGATCGGGGCGCGCGCTATGCCGGAAGCGACGCAAGGGATGCAGGTCGTGTCGCAGGCAGAGGCGTTCACAGATCAAACTGTCTTTCGCATAATCAGTATTATGTAATATTCAGGTTCATCCCGGATGCAGTATTCAATATGGAACTCTCTCTTCAATCTGACTAGAAAGCTACGCACCAGACTGGAGACGACCATGTCCCGCCGCGACATCATAATTGCCCCGTCGATCCTTGCCGCCGATTTTGCAGCTTTCGGTGCAGAGTGTCGGGCCCTGTGCGCGCAAGGCGCGACCTGGGTGCATGTCGATGTGATGGACGGACACTTCGTGCCGAACCTGACCTTTGGTGCGGGCATGTGCGCGGCGATCCGGCCGCATGTCACCGGCGTGATGGATGTGCATCTGATGGTCACCCCGGTAGAGACGATTCTGCCCGCAATTGCCGAGGCGGGTGCCGACATGATCACCGTGCATCTGGAGGCCGGGCCGCACCTTCACAGGTCTTTGCAAGCCATTAAATCCATGAGGAAAAGAGCAGGTCTCGCCATCAATCCCGGATCAGGGATCGACGCAATTCCCCACGTGCTCGACATGCTCGACATGATCTGCATAATGACGGTGAACCCAGGTTTCGGCGGGCAGACGCTGATCCCCGCTCAGATCGAAAAGGTTCGTGCGATCAAGCAGTTGATCGGGACACGTGCAGTGGATTTGCAAGTGGATGGTGGCGTTACGCTGCAAAACGCAGGCACGCTGGCTGCGGCGGGTGCCAATGTGCTGGTGGTGGGCTCGGCGATCTTCAAGGGCGGCTCGGCCTTATCACCGGAAAGCTATGGCGCGAACATGCGCAATATTCATGCCGCTGCCGAGGCCGGCCGTGGCTGATGCCGCCCCCCCGGGCGTCATCTTCGACCTAGACGGCACGCTGATCGATTCTGCGCCCGATATTCACCGGGTTGCGAACCTCGTCCTCGGCACGCATGGATTGCACGAGCTTTCCTTTGCAACTGTGCGAGGTTTCATCGGAAATGGGGTGGGCGTTCTGGTCGCACGACTGCTCGATGCCCAGGGACTTTCGACCACCGGGGCGCAGCATGCCGCGATGGTAGCGGAGTTTGTGGCGCTTTACGAAGATGCGGTCGGTCTGACATCGGTGTACCCCGGGGTTGCCGACCTTCTGGAAACGCTGGCCCGGGGCGGCCATGCGATGGCGATCTGCACCAACAAACCGGAGGCCCCTGCCCGGACGGTATTGCGGCAGTTCGGGCTGGCGCAGCATTTCTCGGTCGTCATCGGCGCCGACACGCTGGCCGAACGCAAGCCGCATCCTGCCCCTCTCTTGGCGGCATTGGCAGCGCTTGGCGTGCCGCGGGCGGTGTTTGTCGGCGACAGCGAGGTCGATGCAGAAACGGCGGCGGCCGCGGGCCTGCCGTTTGCCCTGTTTTCAGGTGGCTACCGCAAGACACCGGTCACCGCGATGGGCGCGCGGCTGATTTTTGACCACCACACGGCCCTGCCCGGCCTGCTGCCCAAGGCTTGGCCCGGCCCGGGGTGAGGCACGCAGGCCTCGACAGACGCGTCGCCGCAGACTATGCAGGGATCGGGGGGGTTGTTCGTTGAACAACTCAAGGACTGCACAATGTCGAAAACTGCGATCACCGACGTCTTGTCACTGATCGTGGCAATGGCCGAGGACGGCTCGCTTTCCGGCGTTTGGACGAAGGCCACCGGCTTTTTCGCCACGCTCGGGTTTGCACGCTGCAATTACGGCTACACCCGCTTTCTGCACAGCAAGTCCATCGGTGATCCGAATGACGCGCTGTTTCTGACCACGTTGGGTGCCGACTACACGCGGCGCTATTTTGCGAACGGGTTTTTCGCCCGAACGCCTGTATTCCGTTGGGCGCAGCACAACTCTGGCGCCTGTACCTGGGCCTGGGTTCGCAAGGCGCTGCTGGAAGGCAAGCTTTCGCCCGAAGAGATGGATGCCTTGCGTCAGAATGCCGAAATGGGCATCACGGCGGGCATCTCGGTCAGCTTCCCGGATCAGTCATGGCGCTCCAAGGGTGCACTTGGGCTGATCGCCGATCCCGGTCTTGACGAGGCCGCCGTGGAGCTGATCTGGGCCGTGCACCGCAATGCGATCTTGGCAGTGGCCCATTCCATGCACCTCAAAATCACCCAGTTTCCGCAGCCCTCCCGACACCGCCCCCTGACGGATCGGCAGCGCGAAGCGCTGGAGTGGGTGGCCGATGGCAAGACGGCCCAGGACATCGCGATCCTAATGGGCGTTTCGTCCGCGATGGTGGAAAAGCACCTGCGCCTTGCACGAGAGGCGCTGAACGTCGAGACCACCGCCCAAGCGGTAGCCAAGGGGGCGATCATGAACGTGATCTTTCAACGCGGCATAGGTACGCCCTCACAAGATGCACGACTTTAGCAAATCGCTGTCAGGTAAGGAATTCCAGACTACCGCCACGGCGTGCTTGGACGCATCCTTGACGGGTTCCTTGTGCGATTGTGGTTTACGTATTTTTTGTCCTGGAACATGGCGCCCCGTCTTGCCTGTTATTTCGCTGGCAATGAGGCGCTCCGTGAAGGTGGCGGCATCGATGGTTGTCACTTCCGCAAAACGACGGGATCGGTCAGCAGCCTTTCCTGTCATGTGACGTCTGGCCCGACCTTCTTCCCCAGTGGGTAAGGCATCAAAAACTGGAACGATGCGGCCCTCCCCAGAGCCGCATCGTTTCATTCAGACTACATCGGAATTGCAAAAAGGGCCGAAGCGGTGCTTCAGCCCTATATCAGTTCTGGTGGTCCGGAAAGAACGTTCAGCCTTGCAAAGCCTTGGCCACTTCTGCTGCAAAGTCTTCTTCCTTCTTCTCGATCCCCTCGCCGACGGCTACACGGACAAAGCCGGTGATAATTACACCGGCCTGCTTTGCAGCTTCGGCCACAGTCAAGTCGGGATTGATGACAAACTTCTGCCCCAGAAGGGTGTTCTCTTCAAAGAACTTCTTCATCCGGCCCGGAATGATGTTGTTTTCGATCACGGCATCCGGCTTCGGCTTGGCAGAGGCGGCGTTTTCTTCGCGGGCCTTTTCGGTCTGCACGGCGCGCTCCCGCTCTACCACGGCGGGGTCGAGGTCGGCCTCGGACAAGGCCATCGGGCTTGTCGCCGCCACATGCATGGCGACCTGCTTGGCAAAATCGACATGCGTCCCGGTAATAGCCACCAGCACACCGATGCGCCCAAGTCCATCTGCCACCGAGTTGTGGACATAGCTTGCCACATGTTCGCCCGAGACGGAGGCCATACGGCGCAGGTTCAGGTTTTCGCCGATCGTGGCGACCGCTTCCTGCACGACGGTCATGACCGGCTGTCCCGCCAGGTCGGCCGCCTTCAGCGCGTCGACATCCTCGCACCGCAAGGCCACCTTCGTGACTTCGTGGACGAGCGACTGGAAATCGGCGTTGCGACCGACAAAGTCGGTTTCCGAGTTGATCTCGACCGCAACACCGCGCTTGCCGGCCACAGCCACGCCGACCAGACCTTCGGCAGCGACACGGTCCGCCTTCTTGGCGGCCTTGGCGAGGCCTTTGGTGCGCAGCCAGTCAACGGCTGCTTCCATGTCGCCATCAGTTTCAACCAATGCTTTCTTTGCATCCATCATGCCTGCGCCCGTGGACTCGCGCAGTTCTTTCACCATTTGTGCGGTGACGGTCATCTTCAGTCTCCTGAACTCAGGGAATGGGGTCCGGCGGGGCATACCCCCGCCGGGTATCGGATCCGTGACGAAAGCCTCAGGCCTCGACTTCGGCCATCGCCGCTTCTTCGGGCGCAGTTTCCAGCGCGCCAAGATCGACACCCGCAGCACCCAGTTGCGCCGACATGCCATCGAGCGCTGCACGGGCGATCAGGTCACAGTAAAGCGCAATGGCCCGCGCCGCATCGTCATTGCCCGGGACGATGTAGTTCACGCCCTTGGGCGAGCAGTTGGTATCGACGATGCCCACAACCGGAATACCCAGCTTCTGCGCTTCGAGAATTGCAAGATCTTCTTTGCCCACGTCGAGCACGACGATCAGGTCCGGGGTGCCGCCCATCTCGCGAATGCCGCCAAGGCTCGCCTGCAGCTTGGACTGGTCACGCTCCATGCCCAGACGTTCTTTCTTCGTCAGGCCCTCGCCGCCATGCGAGAGCACCTCGTCCAGTTGCTTCAGCCGCTGGATCGATTTCGACACGGTCTGCCAGTTGGTCAGCGTGCCCCCCAGCCAGCGGTGGTTCATGTAGAACTGCGCACACCGCTCTGCCGCTTCGGCGATGGGCTTTTGCGCCTGACGCTTGGTGCCGACGAACAGGATGCGCCCGCCCTTGGCCACGGTATCGCGCACGATCTTCAGCGCGGCATCCAGAAGCGGAACCGTCTGCGTCAGGTCGATGATGTGAATGCCATTGCGGTCGCCGTAGATGTACTCGCCCATGCGGGGGTTCCAGCGGGCGGTCTGGTGGCCGTAGTGAACGCCAGCTTCCAACAGCTGACGCATGGAGAACTCGGGAAGAGCCATGCCGTATCCTTTTCCGGTTTGATCCTCGGTGAAGCCGTCTTCAGAGCCTGCGCCCCAACCGGCGGACCAGACGGGATTTCTCCCCGCCAAGCCCAAGCCTCACCTGTGAAGTGCGGTGGCCTTACAGCAGCGTTGGCCGGGGTGCAAGGGGTGTGTGCGGGTTGGGGGGGGGAGTGCAGAGATTTGAACGGCGGGTAGGAGCCCGGCGCGCGCACCGCATCAAGATACAGACGTGTCTGTTTCTGCATTTGGAGAAGCCCGATATTACATTTATGCCGTGGATAACAATGTTATGCACGCTAGTGCAAGAATGCTGATGAAGGATCCCCTCGAATTCGTTGACGAACGCCACAAGGCCTGGTGTATTCATTGCGGCTCGGTTCTCAAAACCGGCGAAAGCAATCTCGACCATGTGCCGTCACGAAGCATTCTTGATCGTCCATTTCCCGAAAACCTGCCGTCAGTGCTCATATGCCGCTCTTGCAACACCTCTTTTTCCAATGACGAGGAGTATTTTCTCGCTTTCCTTGGGTCAGTTCTCGCAGGCACCACGGTTCCCGATCGGCAGTTGGTCAAACAGGCAGAAAAGGCGCTGGCAAATAATGTGCGTCTGCAGAATGAAATAGAGGCCCAACGCAGAGTCGAGAAGGATACTACGGGCAAAGACCGAGTGACCTTTTTGCCAGACACATCTCGTATCCGAAACGTCGTCGTCAAGAATGCGCG
>Ga0105046_10005937_pt1 | contig 19257 bp, 20 predicted proteins | sample MAT03_FD_78385 | JGI IMG/M metagenome (GOLD analysis project Ga0105046, IMG submission 78385) | Freshwater microbial communities from Lake Fryxell liftoff mats and glacier meltwater in Antarctica - MAT-03 (megahit assembly) | ecosystem: Environmental > Aquatic > Freshwater > Ice > Liftoff... | reverse complement strand
CCCACACCTACGGCGAAAACGGCCACCCCTTCCGACGCGATTTTTTTCGCCGCATCGATCCCCGCCTTCTCGAGATCCTCGCCGTCCGTGAGCAGCACGAGGACCTTCTGCCGCTCCGCCTTGTCGAATGCGCTGCGTCCGGCAAAGAGAGCGCTCGCGATGTCCGTGCCCGGCACGAGCACGGTGTCGGTGTCCAGTTCGCGGACGGAATCCTCGAAGGCGTCGTAGTCGAGCGTGAGCGGGCACTGGAGAAACGCGTCGCCCGCGTAAGCCACCAGGCCCACGCGCCCGCCGGCGTTGCGGCGCAGAAAGTCGAGCATCGCCGTCTTTGCGCGTTCCAGGCGGTTCGGTGACACATCGCGCGCGAGCATGGACTTTGAAGTGTCGAGCAGGAAGACGACGTCGCCGCCTTTGCGGTCGATCTGCTCCTCCATCTCGCCCCACTGCGGGCGCGCCAGGGCGATTCCCAGCAGCGCCAGGGCGAGCAAAAGCATGGCATTCTTCAACACGCGCTTCACGCGGCTGTGCGAGGCCAGCAGGGCGTCGCGCTGCGCAGGGTCGGCGAATCCCGCGATCTGCGCGCGGCGTTTCAGCGCCGACCGCCAGAAAAGTACCACCGCAAAGAGCGCCAGCATGGCAGTGAGCCAGAGCCAGTGCGGTGCGGCGAAGCTGAGCGCGTGCATCTTCATGGCACGCGGCGATAGCGGGTGTTCGCGAGCAGCAGTTCCAGCCCGAGCAGCAGCAGCGCGCCGAGCAGCGGCGCGTAGAACAGCGGCGTGTAAGTCCGGTGCCGCTTCAGCTTCACGTCGGTCTTTTCCAGGCGGTCGATGTCCGCATAGACGGTGTCGAGCTCCTGCTTGTTCGTCGCGGTGTAGCTCTTGCCGCCGGTCATCTTCGCCATTTTTTCCAGCACCACATAGTTCGCCGGCTGCAGCATCGTGATCATCCCCGCCGGCTGTCCGTCGATTCCCACGCGCAGCTTCCCGGTCTCGCGATCGAAATCCGGCAGCCAGCAGCTTTCATTTTTCCCGATTCCGATCGTGTAAAGCCGCACGCGCTCGCCGGCCGCGAGGCTGGCCGAGGGCAGCGGCTCGAGTGTCTCCCACTTGTTGTTGTCGCCGTCGGTCAGCAACACGATGACCTTGCTGCGGCTCTGCTTCTGCGCGCCGAGGCGTTTCACAGCGACGCCCGTCGCGTCGCCGATCGCTGTGCCGAGCTGGTTGATGACCCCGATGTAGAGCCTGTCCAGATTCCGCTGGAGCCACTCGTGATTCAGCGTGGGCGGACTTACGAGGTAGGGCACGCCGCTGAAGACCACCAGCCCGATGCGATCTCCGGGCCGCCGCGCCACGAAATCTTTCAGCACTCCCTGCGCGATGTCGAACCGCGTGGTGAGCTTCCCCGGCGGCGCCATGTCCAGCGCCATCATGCTCCACGACAGGTCGAACACGAGCATGATGTCCACACCGCTCGCCTGCGTCTCCGTCTCCTCATTCACCCAGCGCGGTCCCGCTAGCGCGACGACCGCCAGCGCCACCGTGAGCAGCCGGAGAAAAAGAAACAGCCGTCCCGCGGCCGATCGCACCTTGCCGCCGATCGCGCGTACCAGTTCCGCGCTGGAGAAACGCAGGGCGCCATCCGCGCCGGTGCGTCCGCGGATGAACGCATAGATCGGCAGCAGCGACAGGAAGATGAGCACCCAGGGATGCTGGAATTCAAATCCCTCGCTCATAAACACTCGAATCCCTCGCTCATAGCGTTCGCATCGCCGCCGTCCGGGCGGCCTCCATGTCGGTGAGCAGTTTCTCGGCGCGCCCGATCAGGCCTTGCAGATCCGAGGGAGGTGCCGCGGGCGCAAATTTCACTACGTCACATTCGGAAAGAAAATGCCATGCCGCATTCACGAGTTCCACAGGGCATGAACGGCGGAGGGTGAGTCCGCTGACGACCTCCTCGGAAGTCGGCGCCGACCCCGGCAGCTCGAATGCCTTCACCGCATAACGGCGAAGCGTCGCCGAGACCTGCACCGTCGTCGCCTTGCCCGGGTCCGCCCGCAACGCGCCGAGTTCCCGCTGTGCAACGGCGAACGGGTCCGGCGGCGGCGGCGCGGGCTTTCGCCGTGGCCAGCACAATGCCGCCAGCACCAGCACACCCCCGATCCCCGCGAGGACATAGGCGCGGTTGCCCTGCTGCTGGAGCAGCGGTGCAGGCACTGCCTCCCTCGGCGGACGCAACTCCACAGGCGGCTCGATCTTGATCGCCCCCACGGCCACGAGCGCCGGGAAAATCATGCTGGCTGCGATGGCGATGCATTTCATCGGCGGCGGCGATGTTCGAAAAAGCGCTGGAGCATCGGCGCGTAATCATCGCCGGGAGAAAAGCGGACCAGATCCACTCCGGCCTGCAACAGCGCGCGGTCGAGATGTTCCTGCATCCGCGCCGCATTTTCGGCAAAGGCGTCCCGCGTGGATTCCCGGGTCGAGTCCAGCTCCAGCACCTCGCCCGTCTCCGCATCCTCGATGGTCAGCAATCCCGATGGCGGAACCGCCCGCTCCCTCGCGTCGTTGACCTGGAGGCAGACGAGATCGTGCCGCGCATTCGTCCGCCCGATTTCCTGGAAAATGTCGCGCTGTCCCGCGCCTGCCGGGAAGCTGTGCAGGAAGTCCGTGACGAGAAAAACGATCGAGCGCCGGTGGACGACATGATTCAGAAACGCGAGCGCCGACTGCACGCCGGTGCCCTTCCGCCGGGGCCGGAAGACGAGCGCCTCGCGGATGACTCGCAGCAGATGCCGCCGGCCCTTGCGCGGCGGGAGGAAGAGCTCCACCTCGTCGGTGAAGAGCAGCAGGCCCACCTTGTCGCCATTGCGCATCGCCGAGAATGCAAGCGTGCCCGCGAGCTCCGTCGCAAATTCGCGCTTCGTCCGTTCCGTGGAGCCGAATTCGCCCGATGCCGAGATGTCCAGCACGAGCATTACGGACAGCTCGCGCTCCTCGCGATGAAGCTTCACGAATGGCCGCCGCATGCGCGCCGTGACATTCCAGTCGATCGTCCGCACATCGTCTCCCGGCACGTATTCGCGCAGCTCCTCGAAGTCCATCCCGCGTCCTTTGAACTGCGAGTGATACGCGCCGACCATGAGATCGTTCGCGAGCTTGCTCGTGCGCAGTTCGACCCGGCGGACGCGGGCCAGGATTTCGCTGGAATTGGCGGGCATGGGTTACGCGCGATGATCTTCGTACGCGTCGCCGAGCCTCGCGAACGCGCGCGGATCGTGGCCGACGACGCAGCCATCCATGTGCAGTGCGACGGCTGTCTGCCAGGCGTCATTTTCACCCATGCGTGAAGCCGAGCGGCGCCGGAGGACGGCGGCGATTTCCGCGTGCGCGCGATGGAGGCCGTGCCATCCGTATCGGTTCAGGTGTTCACGCACTGCGCCCGGATCCTCGGCACCTTCCATCACTTCGGCGAATGTAACCGGGGTAATCCAAAATCGTACATGCCTGTTTTTCCGCAACCATGCACAGGCAGGACCGGGCACGCCATCCGCCGCCTCGTCGAGCAGATCGATTACGAACGACGAGTCGAGCAGGCAGTGGCGCTTCATTTTTTCCGCCGGATGCGCAGACGTTTGTCGCCGAGCCGCCGGTTTATTTCATCGAGCAGTTCGCCCGCTGTGCTCAGTGGCGCCTCGTTGAGCATCCGACGCACGAGTGCCCCTGCGGAGATGCCCTCCTGCTTCGAGCGTTCGGTGAGCCTGGTTTTTTCTTCCTCGGAAATGCGGACGGTGAGAACTGGCATGGTATGACTTATGTATTGCCTGGGCGTGCCGCGATCAAGGGGCTGGTTCACGAAAGGGGCGGATCGCGCCGGGCTGCGTGCTACGGGAGCGTCACCACGCCCGGCTCCGGCCCCGGTGGGTCGAGTTCGACGCCGGCATAGACTTCGCGCAGCGCAACCGCGCAGCCCAGCGAGGTGAAAGGCACTTCGCATTCCAGGCCGGAGAATCCCTCGAAGCGCCAGATGCCGTCGGGCTGCCGCGTGTATTTGTCCACGCGCACCTCGACGACGCTGACGAGCGCGATTTCCACCACGGATGGCAGCGCCATGTAGAGCGCGAGCTTGCGCCCGCGGTCGAATGCCTCGGTGCTTTTCGAGAGGACTTCGATGATGAAGGAGGGGTTCAGCAGCACGTCGCGGGTGTCGTCGAAATACTCCGCGCGGCCGCAGAGGCCGGAGACATCCGGGTAGCAGACGCGGTTGTTCGCGTTGATGCGGATTTTCATGTCGGAGTTGAATACCGCGCAGCCTTTCGCCTTGGCGAAAGTGCGAAGCTCGCCCGTGAAACCAACGGCGATCTGCGAGTGCGGCCCGGTGCCGCCGGCCATCCCGCAGATTCGTCCATCGTGGAATTCGCTCTTTGTCTCGGCGGCGCGTTCAGTGGCGAGATATTCGTGGACGGTGAGAAGCGACGTGGGAGCTGCGAGCGACATGAGATGGACGGTAGGCGCGGCGCGGAGCCGCTTCAAGCCCGCGGCTTTCGCGAATCCAAGGGAAGAGATTCTCGCGCCTTACGGCACCGGCACATTGTCGAAGATGCGCTTCACGATGCCGTCGCCTGTCATCCCCTGCGCCTCGGCTTCGTAGGTGAGGATGATGCGGTGGCGCAGCACATCGGCGCCGATGGCCTTCACATCGCCTGGCGAGACATAGGAGCGGCCTTGGAGTAGCGCCCACGCCTTTGCCGCGAGCGTCAGATTGATCGTCGCGCGCGGGCTCGCGCCGAACTGGATCAGCGGACGCAGGTCGGTGAGCTGGTACTTCTCCGGGTCGCGCGTGGAAAAGACGACGTGCACGATGTAGTCGCGCACTTTTTCGTCCACGTGGATGCTGTCCACGACCTTGCGCGTGTTGAGAATGTCGTTGAGTTCGATCACGCGCTCCACGTCGAGGTTCGGCCGGGTGAATGCCATCGTATCGAGAATGCGCCGCTCCTCCTCGAACGTCGGATAGCCGACGAGCACCTTTAACATGAAGCGGTCCACCTGCGCCTCGGGCAGCGGATACGTGCCTTCCTGGTCGATGGGATTTTCCGTCGCCAGCACGAGGAACGGCACGGGCAGGGGATGCGACTCGCCGCCGAGCGTCACCTGCCGTTCCTGCATCGCCTCGAGCAGTGCGCTCTGCACCTTCGCCGGGGCGCGGTTGATTTCGTCCGCGAGAACGATGTTCGCAAAAATGGGCCCCTTCGTGACGCGATACTGCCCGTCGCCGGGATTGTAGATGAGCGTGCCGGTGATGTCCGCCGGGAGCAGGTCGGGGGTGAACTGCACGCGGTTGAACGACGCGTGAATCGCCGACGCGAGCGTGCGCACCGCGAGCGTCTTTGCCAGGCCGGGCACACCTTCGAGGAGCACGTGGCCATTCGCGAGCAACCCGACGAGCAGGCGGTCGATGAGGTATTGCTGCCCGACGACCACCTTGCCGACGACTTCCCGGAGCCGGGTGACCCATGCGGAGGCATCGCGGACGCTTGCGTTCAGTTCATCGAGGGATGCGTTCATAGGTGAAAAGTGACGGTCGCCCTGCAACGGGCGGAGGTAAGACAGCGGAAAGCAGACTTTCGGCAAGGACAGAAACCGCCGGGCCGACTAGCAGCCTGTTGAAACAGCCTCACGCAAAGGACGCGAAGGTCGCCAAGGAAAACTCCTTCAGAAGGACTTTGCGCCCTTCGCGCCCTTCGCGTAAGGCCTGTCCGGGTTTTTCAACAGGCTGCTAGCGCCGTCCCACATTTCCAGCCCGGTATGCCGCCGCCGCGCGCGACACCTCACTGGCGGCGGCACGCAATTCCTCCCGGGAGCATCGCCCGGCCCGGAAAAGATCCGCCTTCGCGCGCAGCGTGGCCGCAGTCTCCAGCAGTGCCGTTCGCGGGTCGCTTCGGGTCCCGGTGCGTCCCGCGGCCGCGGAGACTTCCTCGAGGCTTTGCGGTGCGGGGAAAAGCGGAGCCGGTTCCGCCGCATGCAAGGCCAGCGGAACGACGAACGGCAGGGCCATGGCCAGCCGCCGCGGGCTCTTCGCGAGTTCGAGACGGCTCCCCGCAGCGCGCCACATGCTCACGATCGCTTGTAGTGCAGGCTCAGCGTGTGAAACTCCTGATCGCCCTCGTTCACCGCGACGCGGAAGTAAATGAGCTCCACGGCCGTGTTGTTCCGGTTCCACTTGTAGCCCACGAGCGTCTGCGTCGCGTTGCCATCCGGCGTCGGCTCGCTGGAACGGACGAGCTGCTGCCCCTGCCCGTAGAGCCGCTCCAGCATCTGCCGTTTCTCGGAGAGACAGGAACCGTATTTGTCCTCGTCCCATCCATCCTGCTCATACTGGAGTTCCACCTCCACGAGCTGCCCGCCCGTCAGCGTCTCGCGCACTTTGCCATTCGCGCCCTTCTCCTTGGAAACATTGCCTCCCTCGAAATGGAAGAGCACGCGGCGCAGCTCCGGCGGTTTCGGCGCCTTCGGATCGGTCGCGTCCGGTTTCTTGAATCCCCCCGCCGTCACGACCCATCGCTTGTCGAGTTTTCGCCGTTCGGAAATCACGAGCTTCGCCGCCTCAATCTTCGCTTCGAGCCGTTCCGAGGGCTCATGCCACATCAGGCTGAAAGGCGGGTGGATTTCATGGTCCTGCGCCGGCGGCTGCGGAGCGGGCGTCGGCGTGGCCTTGGGCCCCTTCTGCGCAAGCGCCCCGTCCCCCAACGCAATCAGCAGGAGGAAAAACCAAAATCTGGATTCCAAGGCGGAACGCATTGCCGCCTAGATCGCCCTACCGCGCGCCGAACTGCAACTCGAAACGCACCCCAGCGGGAATTGCGCGCGACATGCCGGCGACGGAGCAAAAGAGCCGTTCCACCGGCAGTGCGGCCCGCAAGGCCGGCGAGACCGGCGGGACCGGCCCTGCAATATCAATGCAGCATCGGCAGCGGATTCGGCTCGCGGATGAGGCGCGCATCCAGATCGAGGAAGAAATCGAGCCGTCGGTCCGCCTCGGCTTCGTCGATGTGGCGCGCCATGAGCAGGTAGGTCGCGTAATGATTTCCTTCGCTCTCGACCAGGCTCGCATAAAAATCCGCGAGCCCCGGATCGAGATCGCGCACGGCGCCGGCGAGGATCTGGAACTTCTCGCACGAGCGCCCCTCGATGAGCGCGCAGACCACGAGATGATCGATCACCTGCTGGCGGCAGCCTTTTCGAACCTGCGCCATCATGCCGGAGATCCACGGGCTCTTCTTTGGTGCCGCGAATTCGATTCCCCGCTCGCGGAGCAGACCGAGCACCTGCTCGAAGTGCTGGAGTTCCTCGATCGCGATCGCGTTCAGCTCGGAGACTCGGTCGTAGAGTTCGACGTACTTTTCCATGTTCAGCGCCGAGGTCGCGGCCTTGCGTTCGAGATGCGCGTGATCGACGAGGACCGTGCCGAGATCGGAACGGACTTTCGGCAGCCAGCTATCGGGGATTTTTTCGCGCCAGAGAAGCATGCGCGCCTTTTACCGTGCGGCCGGGCGCCGCGCAATGGAGCGCGCATGGAGCGCTCCATGGACATACTTCGCCGTCAGTTCAGCGACGGATCATCCGGCGCCTCGGCGACCATCTTGAACCACGGGCCGAATGTGCCGGTGAGGTCGCGCCACACGAGCGAGGCACGCGCGGTTTCCAGCACGTCTTCCTGGTCGGCTTTGCGCACCAGCCAGGAACGCTGGGCGAGTTCACCCTCGAGCTGGCCCGCCGACCATCCGGAATAGCCGGCAAATGCGCGGACCGTGTGATGCTGTTTCGCCGCGAGAAGCTCCGCTTCCTCGATCGGAATGTGATGCCGGCACTCCAGCAAGCGGGTCTGCGGATGCCAGTGGAACGTCGCGAGAATCAACTGCTCCGGACTCACCGGGCCGCCACTGAGCACCGGGATGCGCGCCAGACGACCGAGCGGCTTGTCCGCGAGCAGTTCGCCGAGCACCCTGCCCGTCGGCCGGTTCAGTATCAGGCCGAAGCTGCCTTCCGTCGGTGTGTGGTCGGGCAGGATGAGCACGGTGCGGCGGAAGTTCGGCTCCATCAGGCCCGGATGAGCGATGAGAAAACTGCCCGCGAGATTGGGAGATGTGAGATCCGGTTCGCGCACGACAGGAAGATAATCAGGGAAATGCGGGTGTCGAGAACAGGACTGTCCGCGCCGGATTTCCGGTCTGAATCCCAGGCTTCGCCGGGTATCCGGAGCGCCGCCCGCAAAGCCGCCGCCCAAAACCTTTGCCAAGCAGACCGTCCTTTCCTAGCGTGAGCGCATGGGCCGCAGAGCCAGTGAATCCATCAATCCCGCTTGGTTTGCCATCGCGGCGCTCGTCGTCGTGGCGGCAATCGCCGGCGGCTGGGCGCTGAAGGGCACGGTCACCGATCCGTTTCGCACGCTGGCCCCGTTTCCGACTGCGGACTACTTGCAGAACTCCAATTCCCTCCGCGGGAACGTTTACAAGGTCGATGCCGTCGTGGGTGAACAGCTCCACTATTCGAAAAGCGCGCGCCTCATTTCCGTCGAGGTGAATGGCGAGCCGCTGAGCATCATCGTCCCTGCGGAACTCCGCGATACGAATGTGCAGAAAGGGCAGCGGCTGATGTTCAAGGTGGAAGTCGGCGACAAAGGCGTGCTCAAGGCGCTGGAGATCAAGAAGACTTGATCGCACGACGCGGACGGGATGGCACCTGCTTGCCCGCCTCGCACTCTCCACCCGCCGGGTTCGGCCGTGCAGCGCGCACCTTGCACCCTGCGGGGACTGCGACCTACAGCCCACTCACCCGGCTCTTGCCACGAAAGGCTACGACCTGCGAGCGGCTGGCAAGCGTGGTGAGCCGTTTGTCGAGGTAGTCCGCGGCTTGCTTGGCCGCTTTTCCCAAATCGGTCCCCGCTCCGACTTCCTCGGCGATCTGCCGGAGAATCGGCAATGCCTCGGCGCGCTGTGTATCGGCGAGCGCCTGCACGGCAGCCTCGCGAAATACCGGGTGCGTCTGCGCTTCGCGTGCCCATTTCGGCAGCATCTCGATCGCGACATCCGGGTAGAACCGGGCGATTCCAAACAGCGCGTAGTGCCGCGTGCTGGGGTTCCCCTCGAGCAGTTCATGCTTCCAGAAATCCCATTCACGCTCTTCGCTGATGCCGTAGTAGCGCTTCGCCGCCTCACGGCTGAGCGGTTCGATCATCGCCTCGATTCGGAGCTGGGGATCCGCCGTCATGATGATCGAATCGAGCTTCGCGCCGCTCTCCCGCAGCGCGGTGAGTGCCGCGAGAAGATCGCTGGTCTCGACGCGGAAGGCGTCGGTGCGATGCGGGCTGCCGGTCCCGTTGGCGGAAGCGAATTTTGCAAACGCGCTGAGCGGGAGATTCTCCGTGAGGGCGAGGATGGCAGTCTGCATCGCAGGCGCGGAAATCTCGCCGCGCTCGCTTGCCCATTTCAGAAATCCGTCCACGCGATCTGCGCTGTGATAGGAGAACCGGTAAGGCCCCTCGCCGATGACATTCGAAGAGTGCAGCGCGGCGGTGCTGAGGCTGAGTTCCTGCATCCGCGCGGGCATCAACTCGGCGGACACGGTCCGCGTCACGACGACGCGATTGCGGCCGCTTTCCAACACCTGACCGGCGGGAACCTCGACCCGCAAAGGGGTGGGACTGTTATTCCTGAGCTGGGCCGACATCCGCTCACGGCCATTCCCGCGCAGGGTCGCCTGGAGGATGCCCTGCTGGAAGGCGACCAGGAGTTCTGCGTCCTCAAATTCAACACCCCCCGCCGTCGCCGCCACGGACTCCGGCTCAGTCTCCGCATCAGCAGGCCCAGCCCCGACAGGTTCAGGCAGGCCGGCCTTCGCGGCGATTTCCGCCATGTCATTTGCCACCGATGCGGCGGCAATCGCCACCACAGCCGCCTGCCGGGCATTCGGCAGCCCGTCCTGCAATTTCGACAGCAACAGATGGGCAGTGCTGAATCCCGTCCAGCCGATCGCGGCGGAAATGAAGACGGCTTGCAGTGCTTTGGAGACTTTCATGTCCGGCAGGAGTCGCACGGCCTGTGCCACAATCGGGGTTTTCTCAGCCGCGCGGAATCGAAGGCCCATGCCTGCATCCATTGCACCAGCCACACGCGCCCTAACGAACGACGCACGCCGAGATGGTTCAGAGGCATAGGGAACACCCGTTTTCCGACTCCAAGACATGCTTTTCCTCGCACAAATCCTCGCCCTTTCGACCGCCGCCGTCATCGCCGATTCCGGCGCGCGCGTACTGACCTTCGAGCGCGACGTGCGGCCGATTTTGAAGCAGCACTGTTTCCTGTGCCACGGCGAAGGCGAGAAGCTGAAGGGCGGCGTGGACCTGCGATTGCGCCGGCTCATGCTCAAGCCGGGCAAGGACGGCGACACCGTCCTCAGCCCCGGCAAGCCGGCGGAGAGCGAACTCGTCCAGGTCCTGATCCACGGCGAGATGCCGGAGAAGGGAAAGCCGCTGAAGCCGGAGGAAATCGCCATCATCCAGCAATGGGTCGCGCAGGGTGCGAAGACCGCGCGCGCGGAGCCGACTGAAGTGCCAAAGTATTTCATCACGGAGGAGGAGCGGGAGTTCTGGGCGTTCCAGCCGATCAGGCGACCAGAGGTGCCGAAGGTGAGTGCGCAGTCCTCAGTGCGCAGTGCGCAGTCTCCGCAGACGAACACAAAAACTGAGCACTCGCCCGTTCGTAGTCCGATCGACGCCTTCCTCCTCGCGCAGCTCGAAGCGAAGGGGCTCTCATTTAATCCCGAGGCCGACAGGCCGACGTTGCTCCGCCGAGTCATGCTCGACATCACCGGTCTGCCGCCGACGCCCGCGGAGACCGACGCATTTCTCGCCGACGACAAGCCGGATGCCTACGAACGCCTCGTGGATCGCGCGCTCGCTTCGCCGCACTACGGCGAACGCTGGGGCCGCCACTGGCTCGATGTCGCCGGCTATGCCGACTCCGACGGCTACAACGACGCCGACACCGTGCGCCCGTGGGCGTGGACGTATCGCGACTACGTTATCCGCTCGCTGAATGCCGACAAGCCGTTCGACCAGTTCATCCGCGAACAACTCGCCGGCGACGAGATGGTGAAACAGCCCTTCAAGAACCTCTCGCCGGGCGACATTGAAAAGCTCACCGCGACCGCATTTCTCCGCATGGCTCCCGACGGCACGACCATCGCCCCGGCGGCGGATCAAAAGACCGCGCGCAACGCCGTGATGGCCGAGACGCTGAAGGTCGTCTCCTCCTCCCTGCTCGGCATGACCGTCGGCTGCGCGCAATGCCACGACCACCGGCTCGATCCGATTCCGCAGACCGACTACTACCGGATGCGTGCGATCTTCGAACCCGCGCTCGACACCGAGAACTGGCGCACGCCACCCGCGCGGCTCATCTCGCTGATGTCCGACGCCGAGCGGGCAAAAGCCGCCGAGGTCGAAAAGGAGGCCAAGGTCATCGACGACCAGCGCAAGGTGAAGGAGGATGAATTCATCGAGAAAGTGCTCACGCTGGAGCTGGAAGCAAAGCCCGCCGAACTGCGCGACCCGCTGCGCACCGCCTATCGCACCGAGGTGAAAAAGCGCACCGCCGCGCAACTCAAGCTGCTCAAAGAGCACCCGAACATCAATCAGCTCAGTTCCGGCTCCCTCTACCTCTACGACCGCACCTACAAGACCACGCACGAGGCAGACCTGAAAAAATTCACCGAGCAGGCTGCGGAGATCCGCAAAGCAAAACCGGTCGAGAAGCTCATCCCAATCCTCAGTGAGCCCGCCGCTGCGAAGACGCTCCCGACGACGTTCCTTTTCCAGCGCGGCGATCCGATGAACCCGCGCGACAAAGTGCAGCCCGGCGAACTCACCGTGCTCGCCTCATTTCACCCGAGCGTGATCCCGGAAAAAGCGCCGGCACTCCCGACCAGCGGACGCCGCCTCGCATTCGCGCAAAGCCTCACCGACGGCAAGCACCCGCTCACCACCCGCGTGCTCGTGAACCGCATGTGGCATCATCATTTCGGCCGCGGCATCGTCGCGTCGCTCGGCGACTTCGGCCACATCGGCGACCGGCCCACACATCCCGAATTGCTCGACTGGCTCGCCACCGAATTCGTCGCGCAAGGCTGGAGCCTCAAGAAGCTGCACCGCCTCATCCTCACCTCCACGGCCTACCGCCAGTCGTCCGTCCGCGATGCGGAAAAGGATCGCCTCGATCCCGACAACCGCCTGCTCGGTCGCATGAACTCGCGACGCCTCGAGGCCGAGACCGTCCGCGACGCGATGCTCCTCGTGACCGCGAAGCTGAACCCCGCGCAGTTCGGCAAGCCCGTCCCGATCATGACGGACGCGGACGGCCAGATCACTGTCGGCATCGATACGAATGACACCGCGGGCCGCCCGTCGGGAAAATTTGTGCCGCTCAACGGCGAGGAATTCCGCCGCAGCCTCTACATCCAGATGCGGCGCAGCAAACCCGTCGGCATGCTCGAAACATTCGACCTCCCGCGCATGGAGCCAAACTGCGAGATGCGCAACGCATCGACCGTCGCCACGCAATCGCTGGCGATGATGAATGGCGACTTCTCCCTCACGATGTCGAAATACTTCGCCGAGCGCATCGCCCGCGATGCCGGTGGCGACGTGGCCGCGCAAGTCCGCCACGCGTGGAAGCTCGCATTCGGCGGCACGCCGTCCGCGGCGGAGGTGAAAAGCGCGCAGGATTTCCTCGCGAAACAGACCGCGCATTTCCAAGCCCACCCCATAAATGTCCCCGCGCCCGCGAAAGGCAGGGAGCCACCGCCCGCTGAACCGGCGATGCTCGCACTCGCGACCTTCTGCCAGGCGCTGCTCACCTCGAATCAATTTCTCTATGTGGACTGAGGCCGCATTTTTCACCGCCGCACGCACGCGCGGCAATGTAGCGCCGACGAGTCGTCGGCCCGAGCGTGCGGCGACAATTTGTCTTCCGAAAAGCGCGCAAGCGAACAATCCAAAACCCCGTCGTGCTCACACGCGATCCTCGCCGACGACCCGTCGGCGCCACATTTTCTGCCATGAATGCTAACTCCAGCGGCTGCCTGAACCGGCGGCACTTTCTCTCCCACAGCGGCTTCAGCCTCGGCACGCTCGGCCTCACGTGGCTGCTCGGCCGCGACGGCCTCGTCGCCAAGCCAATCGACATGCAGCAGCGGCACTTCGACACCTTGCCGAAGCAGCCGCATTTCCAGCCGCGCGCTCGGGCGATGATCTCGATGTTCATGCAGGGCGGGCCGAGCCACATCGACCTCTTCGATCCAAAGCCCGAACTCGACAAACGCGACGGCCAGAACTTCACCGGCGACATCAAGTATGACGACGCCGCGCACGCGAGCACCAAGCTCCTCGCCAGCCCGTGGAGATACGAACGGCACGGCCAGAGCGGCATCGCCGTGAGCGAGCTGCTCCCGCACTTCGCAAAGATCACCGACGACGTGACGCTCATCCGCAGCATGACGACCGGCGTGAGCAATCACGGCCAGTCCATCTTCGCGATGCAAAACGGGCGCATCCTCGCCGGGCGTCCCACGCTCGGGAGCTGGCTCACCTACGCGCTCGGGTCCGAGGCGCAGGATCTCCCCGCATTCGTCGCGCTCACCGATCCGCGCGGCCTGCCCGTGGTCGGCGTCGAAAACTGGACCAATGGCTGGCTGCCGTCGCTCTACCAAGGCACCGTCGTGCGCCCGAAGGAGCCGCGCATTCCGAACCTCGACGCCGCACCGCATCTCCGCGGCGAAGCGCAGGAAAATTACCTCGGCTTCCTCGACGGCCTGAACCGCCGCCATCTCGCACGCCATCCTGGCGAGACCGACCTCGATGCGCGCATCTCCAGCTACACGCTCGCCGCCAGACTCCAGACTGCCGCGAAGGACGTCCTCGACATCAGCGGCGAAAGCGATGCGACGAAAAAACTCTACGGCATCGACGATCCCGCGACCGCCGACTTTGGCACCCGCTGCCTCATCGCGCGCCGGCTGGTCGAGCGCGGCGTGCGCTTTGTGCAGCTCTACACCGGCAACCAGACCTGGGACCACCACAAGGGCATCATCGGCAGCCTGCCCGCTGCGTGCAAATACGTGGACAAGCCCGCCGCCGGCCTCGTCATGGACCTCAAATCACGCGGCCTGCTCGATTCCACCGTCGTCCATTGGGGCGGCGAAATGGGACGCCTGCCCGTCATCCAATTCAACAGCAGCCGCGCCGAAGTCGGCCGCGACCACAACACCTTCGGCTTCTCCATGTGGGTTGCAGGCGGCGGATTCAAACGCGGCATGACCTACGGCGAGACGGATGAGTTCGGCCACAAGGCCGTCACCGACATCGTGAATCACCACGACTACCACGCCACGCTCATGCACCTCTTCGGCCTCGACCACGCCAAGGTCACCTTCAAGCGCAACGGCGCGGACGTATCGCTGACGGACAATCAGGGCGGCCGCGTCGTGAAGGAAATTCTGGCGTGACGGGTTCGACGCCGGGCTGAGTCTGAAGCGGCGATGAGGTGGACCGTGCGCGTTTTCGGATGGTCAAATGACCCGCCCATCTGGTGAGAACGCAGAGGTAAGTGCGCTGGCCGGAAAGATCCCGACCGGGCCACGCCACGGAATGCGACCACATTGTGACCATGCGCTCCAGTCGTTGACAGTTCACCGCCGCCGCACGGTCCAGGCTCAGCAAGCTCCATCCATCATTCGAGGCACGACGCGGCGCTACCCTCCCGCATCGAACACCGCAGCCAGCTTGCCGATGAAGGTGCGCTGCGCGGGCGGCGCGACTGCGCTCCAGTCGGTGAAATGCGTGGCGAGCGTCTTTTCCGGATCGCGCTTTGCGAGGTTCATGCAGGTGACCGCCTCCCAGCCGGACGGCTGCGCTTCGAAAAGCGGCAGGAGTTGCAATGCCACGACGTTGTTCTTCTCGCGCATTGTGGCCTTCTCGCGCAGCGAAGCTTCGTTCTCGCGGAACCAATCCTTGAATGCCATGCCCGCCGACAGGGTCGCGGCGGCTTGCGCCATCCGGTCCGCAGCATACTTGGTGAGCGACTCGGCGTACGATTTCCAATTGCGGAAAGGCGGTGCCGTCTTCCAGCTTTCGCCCAACGCGCGCATGGCGAAAAGCGACGCCGTTTCGCACATCGATTCCTCGAGCCAGTGGTTCGCCTTGCGTCCTTTGATCCAGAGTTTCTTCCAGTCGTTCGAGTGCCCCGCGAGCGCGTGGCAGAACTCATGTGCGAATTGAAATGCAAACTGGGACCAGTGGTTCCCCTGCGTGGTCACACCGATGGCGATGCGCCCGTCGGCGCGGTGGTCGAACACTGTGATTGGGACATCCTCGCTGTGGAAAACAAAAAACCCGGGCACATCCCAACGCGTGTCCGGAGAGTGTTTCCACAGGGCTTCGCCGGTGGAGAGAAGCACTGCGCGAATATCCGCCTCGCGGGCATCGAAGCCGTCGCCAATGCAAAGGTCGAGATTCCTCCCTGCGCCGGACGGTGACGGCGCATCCGCCTCCAGCCCGGCGGGGGCGCCGGAAACCAGCAGCGCGGTGAATTGACGGCGATTCAGCCTGTTCAGCATGACCGGACTTCTCGCAGGCGCCGCATCATCCCGCAATCCCTTTCCAAGCTCACGCCCCGTTGTGATGATGCAGCGGCCTTGACGGGCACTTCCGGAATGCACACCGTCGCGCGCATCGCGGATGAACCGCAAATGCAGGGCACACCAGGGTTTCAAATTATGCGCAAAACCAAAATCATCGCCACACTCGGGCCGGCCACGGAATCGCCCGAGATGCTCCTCACGCTCATTGAGACGGGCGTGAATTGCTTCCGGCTGAACATGAGCCACGCGCCGCACCACTGGGTCCGCGCCATTGTGCCGCGCATCCGCAATGCCGCGCGCGAGACGGGGAAGGTCGTCGGCATTCTCATGGACACGCAGGGGCCGGCTATCCGCACGGGCGATCTGCCGGCGAAGCTGAATCTGAAGCCGGGCGACATCTTCGAGTTCACCGTGCGCGGTGAGAAGAGCGAAGAGCAATCCAGCGTGGACGTGAACTACGATGGACTCATCGACGATATCTCCGTCGGCGACATCGTCCTCGTGGACAACGGCGTGATCCACATGAAGGCGCTGGAAAAGATCGGCCACCGGCTGCGCTGCGAGGTGCTCACCGAGGGCGTCATGGGCTCGCGCCGGCACATCAATCTTCCCGGAGTGAAGGTGAACCTGCCGCCACTCACGGAGAAGGATCTCGCGGATGTCGAGCTCGGCGCTGAGCTCGGTGTGGATTTCGTGGCGCTGAGCTTTTGCCGAGAGGCGAACGACGTGGCCGTCCTCCGCAAGGTGCTCGATGAACACGGGAGCACCGCGCGCATCGTCGCGAAGATCGAGGACCAGCTCGCGGTGAAGAACATCGCATCCATCATCGATGCGACCGACGTCATCATGGTCGCGCGCGGCGATCTCGGCATCGAATGCCCGATGGAGGAGCTGCCGATCATCCAGCGGCGGATCGTGAAGCGCTGTCTGGAACTCGGCAAACCGGTCATCGTCGCGACGCACATGCTCGAAAGCATGATCGTCAATCCCGTTCCGACGCGGGCCGAGGTGACGGATGTGGCGAACGCGGTCTTCGAGCAGGCGGACGCCATCATGCTCAGTGGCGAGACGACCACGGGAAAATATCCCATCCATTGCGTGAAGGTCCTCGACAAGGTCGCCGAGCGCATCGAGCGCTCCGGCGGCCTCGGCTTCGCGGAGAATGCGGTGCTGGAGTCGGACCGCGAGAAGACCGTGCGCAGCGCCGTCGTCCTCGCAAACAGCCTGCCCGACACGAAGATCGTCATCTTCACGCGCCGCGGCACGATGGCGGCATTCGTCGCGGGACAGCGCCCGAAATACGCGCCGATCTTCGCCTTCACCCCGACATGGGAGCTGTGCCGCAAGCTGAGCCTGCACCGCGCGGTCGAACCGATCTACATGCCGTTCGAGGTGTCACCTGAAAAGACGATCGCCGCAGCCGAGCGGCTCCTGATGCAGAAGGGCATCGTGAAGAGCGGCGATCATCTCGTGATCGTGAGCGACATTTTCGCCGGGCAGGATCGCTTCGACAGCATCCAGCTCCGGCGGATGCCGTAAGCGCGCAGCGCTGCTCTTAAACCTATTGCGTCTCGTGCAATAGGGTGACAGGTGCGAGGGAGCCCGGAGGGCTCTGGGACATTGGCGGTGGTCGAGCGAGCACAGCGCGCGAACACCACCGGATCCGCGGTTTTGAAATGCAACCGCCCGGCAGGGGCGGCGCGACCATGGAGCGCCATCCGTCCCGGTGGCCGCATCGCTCCAAGCAAAGCGTCACTTCCTTTTCCGGCGTCAGCGGCTTCATGCGCCATCGTCGGGTTTGACGCTTCGCGTTTTGTTTTCGTGGCCGCCGAGGACGGGCGGCGCTCCATTCAAGCGCCCCTGCCGGGGCGCATCATCTTTTTCCCCGTGATCCGTTGGTGTTCGCTGCGCTCGACCACCGCTAATTTCCGTCAGCCCTCCGGGCTGCAACCTCCTTGCCACTCTGGTGTCTGAGCCTCAATAATCCTAAAACCGTGAATAGGAAATGAAACGCAGAGGCGCAAAGACGCAGAGGACGCAGAGATAAGAAACAACCGCCGTTCCAATGCCGCGCACCCAGCGGGTGAATGGCAGGGCTCACGCATCTAAATTCTGCGGGAGGCTGAGGAGGTGGAGGAGGTGGAGGAGGTAGTCGGGATCCCAGCCGGCGGCTTTGATTTTTGCGTTGATGGAGCGCCTGGTTTTGCGGGTGTCGGCTTTGAGGAGGTTGAGCGCCCAGCGGCGCAGGGTGGCGAGGTTTTCGGCGGCTTGGCCGGTGCGGGCGCGGCTGCTGTCCTCGGCGAAGACGACGTCGAGCACCCAGTGGAGCTGGTTCTCCACGCCCCAGTGGCTGCGCACGGCGCGCGCGAAGCGGGCGGCGTCGAGGCCGAGGCTGCTCAGGTAATAGAGGCGTTCGAGGCTGGTGTGGCCGTTGATTTCGCGCACCGACTCGATGCAGCCGACGCTGCGCAGGCCCTCCCATTTGCCGCGGTCGGCAAACCAGCCGATGTCGGTGCTCTGCCAGCAGCGGCGTGTTTGCCGCTATTTGTGGGGGGAAAAAGTGAGCGGCTGTCTCGCTTCGCTCGGCTCGATGCGTCCGTGGCCTTTTTCCACCTCCTCGCAGTGGAGAAGCGCGGGGTCGCCGGCGGTGATGGCGGCGTCGAGATAGCTTTGGATTTCGGCAAATGCGGTACCCGTGTTGCCTTTGAGGGTGAGCACGTAGTCGGCGTCGGCTTCTTGGATTTCGCGGGCGATGCGACGCTGGCAGCCCATGGCGTCGAGGGTGACGATGCAGCCGGCCAGTTCGAGGGTGCGCAGCAGTTCGGGCACGGCGGTGATTTGCCCGCGCCCTCCGGCGCTGCCCTGCGGGCTGCCTGCGGCAGGCTATCTCGCTCCGCTCGGCTCGTTGCTCTTTTCATCGACCTTGCGCCGGCCGAGGAGGAGCCCGTTGCCCGCAGCCCATGCGCTGACGATGTCTTTGGGGCTCTCTCCGGCGTCCAGCGCGCGGCGCAGCGCCTTGCCGTCGATGGCGACGACTTCGTCGCTCAGGGCGCAGCGCAGGCTTTGGCTCCAGCGCATGAAGGCCTCCAGGAAGCACTGCGGGTCGAGCGCGGCGAAGAGGCGGTTGAAGGTGTCGTGGCTGGGGATGCCGTGGGGCAGTTCGAGGAAGGTGCGCAGCCGGGGCTCCCTGGTCTGGCCGAAGAGTTCCATGTCCTCGAAGCTCTCGGCCCCGCAGAGCAGGGCACAGATGGAGATGAGCAGGATGTCCTCGAACTTGTGGAAGCGCGTGCGCGCGCGACGCGCGGGTCGGGGAGTTCGCGCAGAATGTGCAGGAGGTCGGTGCGGCTGGCGGAGGATTTTGGATCGGGCATCCCGAGCTTGGCTCAGGTACGCTTCAGAATGTACACTTCCAGTCCGCATTTCTCACACTCCGTGGATGGCAAGTGCTCAGTGCTCAGATGTTGGCGCAAAAAGTCTCCAGACAGTCGGTTCAGCGGCGTAAGCGACTGATGATTTCTTGTAAGCTGTTGATCTGCGAGTCGCGCTTTTTTCGTCGCAGACTTTT
>Ga0105046_10005936_pt1 | contig 19258 bp, 20 predicted proteins | sample MAT03_FD_78385 | JGI IMG/M metagenome (GOLD analysis project Ga0105046, IMG submission 78385) | Freshwater microbial communities from Lake Fryxell liftoff mats and glacier meltwater in Antarctica - MAT-03 (megahit assembly) | ecosystem: Environmental > Aquatic > Freshwater > Ice > Liftoff... | reverse complement strand
GCGGCCTTCTGCTCCACCGCCGATCTTCGCATGACGACCGGAGCCCGAAACTATGCGTTCGGCGCCGGGATGTCGCTGGGATGTCGCTCCAGGAGGTCGTCGAACTCGTTCAGAGCGTTGCCGCTTCCCATTTCTACAAGTCGATGACGTCCATCGCCGACAACAAGATCTGGCAGGACGTCTATCACGTGCCATTCGACGCCGACCTAACGCTCTACGTGAAGTTCACCGTCGATCCCGACGGGTAGCTGCTCATCTCGTCGAAGGAGAAATGACATGGCCAGCAAGGAGAAGCGCCCTTGCCCCGAGTGCGACGGGGTCATGCGGCAAGAGGAGCGAGACGACGTTCTCACGTACAAGGGCCGCGAGAAGGTCATTCGGTCGTTCGGTTGGTGGTGTGCCGAATGCGGAGAGGGCATCCTCGATGGTGAAGCGCTCGCGAAGTCGGAGAAGGCATTCGTCGAGCTGAAGTCCGAGGTTGACGAGGTGCTCACTTCGAGCCAAGTCGCGGAAGTCCGGCAGAAGCTCGGCCTGAGTCAACGGGAGGCGGGAAAGGTACTCGGCGGTGGGCCTCGGTCCTTCCAGAAGTACGAAGCCGGAGCCCAACCCGTCAGCACGCCGATGAGCAATCTGCTGCGCCTTCTCGCGAATGATCCAGGTCGTTTGCGTGAGCTGCAGGAGCCACTCAAGAAGGCATGACGACGACCAGCGGCGCCGTAGCCCCACTTCTGTCAACGATCGCCTAGATCCGGAAAAATCGGAGCGCCGAGGCGCCAGCCGAGAAGTGGCGACTGGTCGCGAGCTCTCGTAGGCGATCGTCTCGACCGCGAAATAGATGAAGGCCCCGGTGTAGTGCCCGGGGCCATCATGCCGCGCGTGCAAGGGCGACATGGGGGCCTACATTCGCCTCTACACGCTCTTCTCGCAGATCTTCGAATATGGCAGTACGGCCGTCGAGAAGCGGGCGGTCTTCTACAAGCGACTTCTCCCCCTCCTGGAGTTCGGTCGGGAACGCGAGCCCATCGACCTCTCCAAGGTGAAGCTCACCCACCACATCCTTCGAGCACGCGAGGCGGTCTCGCTCACCTACGGCGACGGGGACAAGCCGAAGCTCGCACCGTTGACCGAGACCGGCGGGGGCAGCGTTCAAGAAAAGGAGCGGGCTCGCCTCAACGAAATCATCGAGAAGGTGAACACACTGTTCGAGGGGGAGCTGACCGACCAGGACAAGCTCGTGTACGTGAACAACGTCCTCATGGGGAAGCTGCTGGAGTCCACGACGTTGGTCCAGCAGGCGGCAAGCAACACCAAGGAGCAGTTCGCCAACTCCTCCGACCTCCAGAACGAGATGATGAATGCCATCATGGGCGCCCTCGATGCTCAGACGCTGATGAGCACCCAGGCGTTGAACTCGGAGGCGGTCAGGACGGGCATCAAGGACATCCTGCTGAACCATGCCCACATGTGGGAGGCCTTGCGGTCGAAGGGGACGCCGTGAGGGTCAAGAAGCCTCGCGAAGGTCGGGCGAAAGATGGCGTCTCGAAGCCCCCGAAGTACGTCGCTCGCCTGTGTTGGAACAGCGAGAGCTGACCGCCGTGAGTCTGCCCTTTTCAAGTTGCGCGCCGTGAGTCGCCGCACCGCCAGGGCCTCGGGTCGGATCTACGGCCCCGAGCCCTGGAAGACCCTTCGCGGCGTAGGCCTCGCTGGGACCTCTGGTTCATCGTCGCCATTGCAGAAACGTTCGGCGGCAAGCGCGGTGTCGTCGAGGCATGGAGAGCAGGGGCCCGCCGGAGCTCGGGCTCCAGCCAACGCGACGTCGAGGCGAAGCTCAGCCATCTCCTCGACCTCGAAACCCGCCTTCTCGCCGCCGGGCTCACCCATGCCGATGTCCTGGCCGAGGTCGTCGTGGACTATGCGCTCCGGCGCAAGGCATTGGCAAAGGTCCTCGAACAACAAGACGTTCGAAACCCGACCCCGGCAATGATCGAGACGCCGAGGAAGCTCCTCTTCGACCGAGCCATGCGGGGCTACTGGGCGGATTTCCCGATGAATCCCGCCGAGCTGTTCACCGATGGCCTGGGGTACGAGTACCAACGAGCGCTCTCGATGTGGGCCCTGGTTTTTGTCGCGCGTCAGCGGCTCGACGAGTTGGAGCACCTGGCCTGGCGGATCGGCGCCGAGGCCCAGAAGTCGATGGTGAGTATGGCCGAGCTGGCATGGTCGGCTGGTCTACCCGATGTGGCTACGTCTGCCCGGCCTGCCAAGGGAAACACGACGACAGGGAACGCATCCGACGCCAGGTGTTTATCGACCCATGGTTGCCCAAGGAGTTGGGCGCCCGCCGTTGCTCCGGCGGGGCACCGAAGATCGACAGCGAACAATGCCACATCTTCAAGGTTCATCTCAACCCTGCTCAGCATCGCGAGGAAGGCCCGAATCCCTGGAAGGGCTCGGGCGAGGGCGGGCGAGGGCGGCCTCGTGACTGGGTAGATGAGAGCGGAGCTCATAGGGATTCTGGGTTTGCGCCTTCTTGATAGGCGATCACTTTCGTGGTCCGCTCCGCGGCCATGGCAGCGAAGAAGACCACCAAGAAGACGAAGGCCTCGACGACCCCCAACAAGGTGGAGTCACCCAAAGCGGGGCCTGCACCCAAGGGACGAGGAGGTCCTCGCGCTGGGAGCAAGACCGGCTTCATCTTGTCCCAGCCCACCGAGATGCTGGCGAAGGACGTCGTCGCTGCCGGGGCCAAGGCCGGCCTCGACTTCAGCGATAAATTCGTTTGGAGCGTGAGATCGGCCGAGAAGTCGAAAGGGGCGAAGGGAGCTGTCTCACCTGCGCCCGCTACGAAAGCCGTAGCCCCTAAAAAGATCGCGACCCCAAAGAAGACCATTGGACGTCCCAAGACGGCCCCAACATCGAACGATGCACTCTCTTCGGCAGGGAGCCTCGAAGAGCAGCTCTTCTCACTCGCACTCGAAGTCGGGATTGCTCGTGCAGAAGCGATCGTTCGACGAGCCCGTCAGCAAATCGACGGGCTCCGCCTTTGAACCGGATCGAACCGGATCACTGGTCCGTGAGCTTGGCGAGGGCGATCGCCAGGTCCTTGCGGAGTGCAGACTCGACGTAGCCATCGACGAGACCGCTCGTGGTGGCGCCCTTGCTCAGGGCAACGATGCGAAGCTTGCGGTGGATGTCCTCCGCGATGTTGATCGTGACGGGCTTCGTCTTGGGAATGCGCATGATCATGGAGGGCCCGGTCAGTGACGACGACCTCGAACGCATGTCGCGGGAGACGAAGGCGAGGATCGCGGCTTGGGCGCCCTCTGCCGATGCGTGGGTGATTCTCGACGCGACAGAAGGTGCCGTCGGCCGACGGGTCGAGATTCAGGCCTGGGATCCAATCATGATCTGGCTGGACGAGGGTCCTTTCCCCTTTCGAGGACGCCTGGTCGGTGTCGAGCGTCCCGCCGACGCTCTGGGACGACCCGTTCTTACGCTGCTCATCGACGAGGTGAAGGTGTTGAAGACCGAGATGGGATACGACGGGACGACGAGCTACGTCCGGAGACCTGAGCAGCCCAGCGTCGTTCATGTGCCGTTGGCGGAGCTTTTCTCGATTCGAACTCTGCGGGAGAAACGATGACGTACGAGGAGTTTCGCGAGACCTTTCGGCTGCTCTTGAAGGAGTCCGGTCTCCCGGCTTTCGGAGAACCGAACGAGGTCCTCGATCTGCGGACGCTGAATCGGACGTTCCAGGTGCATGTCGAGCCGATTAGCGGGCAGGTCACGCAGCCCTTCCATGTCACTGCGTCGATATCGTGGCGATGGTCGTCGTTCCAGACGTCCCGAGGCATGCTTTGCGAGGAGGAGACGATTCGAGAGATGCTCGGGGACGACGCAGAGGACATGGACACGGATCGGCCGTTCCTGCGCATCGACATCAAGCTCTCGGCATCGACGCCCCACGACAAGCCCCTCCCGATGCCGTCGCAGCCCAAGTGGGCCGCATGGGCGCGGGAAACGCTCGTACGGCTCGAACGCGTCGAGCCGCTCCTCCCGAAGGAGCACTTCGAGGAGCAGGACGACGGACGGTTCGCGATTCTCGCCTGGCAGGGTGGACCGGTCGCCAAGGTCACCTGCTCACCCGATGGCGAGCTGCGCCTGGAGTCGCTCAGGCTCGATGCATTCCAGCTCCTCGATCTCCCACGCCGATGGGACGATCCGGATCGCGAGCCCGACGAGCTGCCCGACGCGAAGCTCCGTCAGATATTCGCTCGGGTGAAGGCCTCGCTCTACGGGTGGATGGAGGCGCTGGACCATTTGAAGCCGTGATCGAGGGCTTTCTCGCTCAGGTGACCGGCGCTCGAATGCCGGAAGTCGGCCCCGAGCGGCCTTCGCAGCGACGTGAAGTCGTCGTGCAACCCGCGGGCAGCGCTCCACCGAACACGTCGTGAAGACGCCCCGGACGAGCGACTGTTTCCAGTCCTGGGCCGTTGCTACCCCGTTACCAGTTTCGGCGGCATCTCGTGTCCCGCCGCGGCCTTTCCAAGCCAACCGGGCCCGGGGCTCGCAGCGCGGAAACAGCGGGTTTCTTCGGAGGAGGAGAAGGGATTCGAACCCTTGGTACCTCTCGGTACGGCGGTTTTCAAAACCGCTGCCTTAGACCACTCGGCCACCCCTCCCGGGGGGCGTGAATCTAGCACGGAACGCTCCGCGTTTCGGGCAAGACCCTTGAGTCTTGTCGTCAGATCCGCGCCGAAGGCGACGGCGCCTCCAACCCCCTCCTACCCCACCACCCGTGCCTTGCGCACCGCCGTGTCCGCCAGCTCCCCCAGCGTCCTCACTGCGGCATCGAACCGATCGCTCCACGGATACCCGCACGAAAGGCGAATGCAGCTGCCATAACGTGCCCGCGCGCTGAAGATCGGACCTGGCGCAATCGCGATGCCGCGCTGAAGGGCCGCCGCCTGCAATGCGAGCGCATCCACCGCGTGCGGCATCTCCACCCAGAGAAAGAATCCGCCCTTGGGCTCGCTCACCCGCGTGCCTTCCGGGAAGCACGCAAGGACGCCCTCGCGAAAGCGCTGAACCTGGCTCGCCGCATGGGCGCGCAGCTGGCGCAGGTGGCGATCGTAGCCGCCGGAGTCGAGGTACTCCGCCACGGCCATCTGCAAGAGTGTCGGGGTCGAGACACTCTGCGAAAACTTCAATCGCTCCACTTGCTGCTGATAGCGACCGGCGGCGATCCAGCCGACGCGATATCCCGCGGCGAGCGTCTTCGACACGCTGCCCACCAAAAGGACGCGCCCGTCGCGATCGAACGCTTTGGCCGGGCGCGGACGCGAGCCGTCGAAGGCTAGGTCGCCATAGATGTCGTCCTCGATCAGCGGCGCATCGTGGCGCGCCAGCAGACGCACCAGCTTCTCCTTGGCGTCGTCGGGCATGAGCGAGCCCATGGGGTTGTCGAAGTTGGGAATGGCGATGCACGCCTTGATCGGCGCCTTCTTCAGCGCCTCCTCCAGTGCGATGAGGTCCATTCCCACGTCGGGTCGGGTCGGGATCTCGACCACCCGCCGGCCCATCTCCTCCAGCAGCTGCAGGACACCGAAGTAGGCCGGTGACTCGACCGCGACCGCGTCGCCCGGCCGAGTCGTCGCGCGCAGCGCCACGTGTAGCGCCTCCATGGCGCCGACCGTGGTGACGAACTCCGACTCGTCGATCGACGTGCCCCAGGTGAGGGAGCGGCGCGCCAGCTGCCGACGCAACGTGTGCAGACCTTGTGGTGCGTCATAGGTCGCGCCGGCGGTCGATGCCTCGCGTGCGATCGACGAAAGCGTGCGGTTGAGAGCGCGGATCGGCAGCAGATCGGGCGACACCTGCGCCGAACCGAGCGGCACCACAGCCGGATCGCGCATGGATGCCACGAGCCCCGCCACGCCGTCCGAGACGTTGATCCGCTGCGGCACCAGCGCTAGGCGCGGCGGGCGGGGCGGCCGCGCCTCGAGGGCACGGCGCCGCACGTAATGTCCCGACTTGGGGCGCACCTCGATGAGGCCGCGGTTCTCCAGATCGAGGTACGCCGACAGCACGGTCGCGACGCTGACGCTGCGCTCGCGCGCGTAGGTCCGTACCGACGGCAGGCGGTCGCCCGGGCGCAGCGCGCCGCGGTCGATCATCGTGGCGACGTCGCCGGCGAGCCGCTCGTACAGGAGTTTGCTGGAGGGTCGGCCCGGTCTTGCGTCGGCGTCCGCGTCGAAGGCTGCAGCATCCATCGGGGCCGTCTCCATGGCGTTGAATCTAGCTTCAGGAAAGGGTGGCGCGCCCGCACAGGCGCCGAACCTACCGAGCAGTACAGATCAGGTCTGTGCCGACACTTGGTGGAACTCTGTACCGCTCGCGAAGGCCCCGCGCCACGGTCTTGCCAGGCGCGGCCGACCATCGTTTGCTCTGAGACGCCATGACCACCGCCCTGTCCTCCGAGCTGTCGGCGCTGCCCGCCGATCTGCAGAGCCGCCTGACCAAGCTGGGCTTTCGTGCGCCCGACCTCGAGGGCTGGGCAGCGAGCGTCGGCAAGGGGCGCGATCTGCGCAATCGCCTGATCGGTGACGTCGCCGCACCCGCGAAGGACGATGTAGATGACGCCGCCACGGCGGGCAGCGGTGAGCACGCCCGGCTCGCGCAACAAGGTCTCGATTGCCTCAAGCGCGGCCAGCTCGCCCTTTGCGTCCTTGCCGGCGGCATGGCGACCCGCATGGGCTCTGTGGTCAAGGCGCTGGTCGAGGCGTTGCCTGCCGCGGACGGAAAGCCCGCGCAGACGTTCCTCGATCTGCGCCTGCGCGAGCGCGAGGTGCTCTCCGAGCGCGCCGGCAAGGAGATCCCGCTGTGGCTGATGACCAGCGAGGCCACCGACGGGCCCATTCGCGCAGCGCTCGGCGATCGCCTGGGAAAGAACGTCGAGACGTTCCTGCAGTGCGCGTCACTTCGCCTGACCGAGTCGGGGACTTTGTTCCGCGACGAGGCCGGCGAGCCCGACGTCTATGCGACAGGCCACGGTGATCTGCCGGCTGCACTGCGCAAAAGCGGCCTGCTCGATCGCTTCCTCGAAGAGCGTGGTCGCGGCGCGGCGACCTCGCCGGGTGAGCCGCCCTACGTGTGGATCGCCAATCTCGACAACCTGGGCGCATCCATCGACGAGTCCATCCTCGGCTACCACGTCGAGCACGGCACTTCGCTCACCGTCGAGCTGGTGGACAAGGTCGAGGGCGATCGCGGGGGCATCCCCATCCGCTGGAACGGGCGACCGATCGTGGCCGAGGAGTTTCGACTCCCCGTGGGGTTCGACCCGACCACGGTGCGCGTCTTCAACACCAACACGTTCCTGATAAGCGCCGCCGCACTGGCTGCGGTGGGCGACGAGTTCACCTACGTCGAGGTCGAAAAGACCGTCGGCGGCAAGAAGGCGATCCAGTTCGAGCGCTTGCTCGGCGAGATCACGACGATGGTCCCGACCCGCTTTCTTCGCGTCCCGCGCAGCGGACCCACCTCGCGCTTCCTCCCGGTGAAAGACGTCCCCGAGCTCGAGCGCCGACGCAGCGAAATCGACGCGGCGCTCCGGGCTCGCGGCATTCTCTGACGCTGGCCCAGGGGGCGGTCGTCTACCAAGGACGCCCTGGAGTCGGGCTACTCCTCGGCGGCGATCGGGAGCGCTTGCATCGGCTCGTCGAGGAGCGCGCGCTCGCGATCGTCGAGCCGATCGGCGACGAGGTCGGCCCACGCCTCGAGGTACGCGACGACGTTGGCGCGGACGTTGCGCTCGAGGCCAGTGGTGCTTTTGCCCATTCGGCGGAGCACCTCGCCGTCGGAGAGATCTTCCAGTGCGTCGAAGTCTCTCCGGTCGAGGCCGAAGGCCGTCATCTGCGCGAAGATCGCGTCGAGCGGCCTTCCCGTGGCGCCGCAGCGCAACACCTCGGGCTCGAAAGCGCCCTCGTCGATCCCGGGTCGATCGCCCCAGTCCAGATCATCGAGCGCGACCGCCGCCTGCTGGCCCCAGTCTCCCGCGCCCTGAAAGGCAGCGCGGTAGACGGCGGCGGCGGAGAGGCCGGTCATCGTCTGCGCGAGGTGACCGCAATTGCAGTGTCCGAAGTGCGACCAGCGGTAGGTCGCGTCGGGCGAACGGAGCCGTGCCGCCGTCTCGCGCAACGCGACGACGAGGCTCGCGGTGGGGATGGTCATGCCGGGAGCGTAGCGCCGCCCGGGCCCGCGGCATCCTCTGACGCTGGCCCGGGCGGTGACCGTGCTACCAAGGACGCCCCCAATGCGCATGCCGAGACGTCACCGACCTCTGCTCGCGCTGGCCCTTGCGGCAGGCGCGCTCCTCGCGGCGAGCGCCGACGCCGCCCCGCCGCTGAAGGTGTCGGACCCGGTGCCCGCGCCCGGCCGCTCCATCGTCGGCACCGACGATGCGTCGGCCATCGCGCATTCGCCCGCAAACATCGCGTTTTTGCCTGGCCCCGAGCTGCGGTGGACGGGTGTGTCGATGCAGGAGGCCTCTCCGCTGCCCTTCCGGGGCAACGCGGTGGACATCGCGGTGCCGTTCTTCTTCATGGCGAGCGGTCTGCGCATCGATCTGATGGACCCGCCGCAGAACGCCGACTTCCCCTTCCAGGACACCTATCAATGGGTGCGCTGGGGCTTCGCTGCGCGCGCCGGTCGGACCCTCGCCTTCGGTAACACCCTGGCCTGGTCGGTTTCCGACAACCCCAACCTCGACGGGCAATTCTCGATCACCTCCGGCGTGACGGCGCGGCCCGGTCCGTGGCTCGGGATGACCCTGGTGGCGCGCGACTGGAACGTGCCGCGCAGTGTGACCGGTCTGAGCAGTGAGCGCAGCTGGCACGCCGGCGTCGCGCTCCGGCCCGTGCTCGGCCTGCGCAACCTCGAGATCGGCGGCGACGCGCAGTTCTACGATCAGAGCGAGCGCTGGGTACCTGGCGGAACGCTTGGTATCGACGTGCCGTTCGTCGGTCGTCTGCGCGGCGACGTGAAGGTCTACGACATCGATCGCAACGATCCGACATGGCTCGCGACCGCCGGCCTCGACATCAACATCGGGCCGCTGCAAGCGAGCGGCGGCGGCGTGTTCGGCTCGGCGATCGGCAAGGAGGGCACGGGCTACTACGTCGGGGCCGCCATCCGTTCGTTCCGCGAGCCGGGCATCCCGGTTCTGCCGCGCGTCGTTTCGATCACCATCGATCGCACGCCGGGCTTGCGCGGCCACACGCGCCTGCTGCGCAAGCTGTGGAACCTCGCCGAGGATCGCGAGGTCGACGGCGTCCTGTTTCAGATGTTCGATGAGCCGGCCGAGTCGCTGGCCCTGTCGGAAGAGCTGGGAGATGCGGTGCGCACCCTGCGCGCGCACGGCAAGAAGGTCTTTTGCCATCTCGAGGACGTCGGTGCCAAGGCGCTGCACGTCTGCTCGCAGGCCGATCGCATCGCGATCAATCCCGCCGGCGGCATCCGCTGGGCGGGGTCGGCCCAGCGCGTCTATTTCCTCGGCGGCACGCTCGAGAAGCTCGGTTTGCGCGCCGATTTCGTGCGCATCGGGCCGCACAAGTCCGCAGTCGAGACCTTCACCAACCAGGGCAGCTCGGAGGTCGCCAAGCAGGGCCACCAGGAGCTGGTCGATCAGTACGACTCGATCCTGGTCCACGACATCGGCGGCGGGCGGCGTATCCCGGCGAGCACGTTGCGCGAGCGTCTGCGCAAGGGGCCGTTCACGGCCCCCGAGGCCAAGGCGGCCGGGTTGATCGACGTCCTCGCGTACCCCGACGAGATCGAGCGCTTCGTCGACGAATCAATGGGATCCCAGACGATCGTTCTGAGCGAGGACCTCATCCCCGGCGATGCGCCCCGCCGCTGGGCGCCGGGCGCCAAGATCGCGATCGTGTACCTCGCGGGCGACATGATCGACGGCGAGAGCCGCTACATCCCGTTTGTGGGTCTGCGGCTCGCCGGCTCCCGCACCGTCGCCGATGCGCTGCGCGAGGCGCGCGAAGATCCGACCATCAAGGGCGTGGTGTTTCGCATCGCGTCGCCTGGCGGCTCGACCGTCGCCGCCGACGTGATTTGGCGCGAAGCGCAGCTCACCGCGCAAGCCAAGCCGATGGTGGTGTCGATGGCGACGTCCGCCGCAAGCGGCGGCTACTACGCCGCCGCCGGGGTGAAGCCCATCTACGCAAACCGCGCCACGCTCACCGGATCGATTGGCATCTACTACGGCAAGGTTGATTTTTCGGGTCTGCTCGGCAAGCTCGGGGTCGGCGTCGAGTCCTACCGATCGAGCCCGCGCGCCGACGCCGAGTCCTTCTTCCGGCCCTTCACCGACGACGAGCGTCAGGAGCTCGGCCACAAGGTGAAGGGCTTCTACGATCTCTTCGTCGGTCGGGTCGCCGAAGGCCGGGGCATGACCGCCGACGAGGTCGACGCGGTCGCGCGCGGCAAGGTGTGGACGGGCCAGCAGGCCAAACAGGTCGGCCTCGTCGATCGGCTGGGCGGTCTGCGTGAAGCGGTGGAGGACGTGCGCGAGCGCGCGGGGCTCCCCGATGATGCGCCGCTGGTCGAGCTGCCGGAGGAGGATGATTCGCTCCTCGGGTTCGTCCTGTCGATGGCCTTTGCCCAGGCGTCGGATCCGATGGCCGGCCCGGCAGCGCTCATTCCCGCCGCATTGATGGACGCCGCGCGCATGGTTGCACCCTTCAGCGTGTACGCCTCCGATCGACCCCTCGCGCGGATGGAGACGTTCGAGGCAAGCTCGTTCGATCGCGGTCCGGAGCGCTTGCGTCCCGAGGAGCCGTGACCTCGTCGAATGCGCTAGAGCCCCTGCGGCTCCTTTCGGCGCGAGGCGCCCGCATCGCCATCGATGACGCGACCGCGATCGATGGGCTCGATCTCGAGGTCGTCGGTCCTCGCTTGCTCGTCCTGGGCGACGCGGCGCCACTGCTCGCTGCGCTCACCGGCGTGTCGCGCCGCCCGGCCGCGCCCCCGGCGAGCTCGGCGTCGGCGAACGTGCCGCCTGCGCCGGAGACGCGCATCGTCGCCGGAACACTCTCGCTGCTCGGCCTCGACGTGGCCGCGCGCGATCACGTGCTCGTCATGGGCAGCGCGCCGCTCGACGCCCCGCTGCCCCCCGACTGGACTGCGCTCGACTATGTCATCGCGGCGATGCGGTTCGGTGGCGTGGCCGGGCGCGACGCTTCCATCCGCGCCGCTGCCGCGCTCGACGCGGTCGGCCTTCGCAGCATCGCGAAACGCGCCCTCGGCTCGCTCGCGCCGCCGGAGCGTCGCGCGCTGCCGTTCGCGGCGGCGCATGCGCGCGACGTGCGCGTCATCGTCGCCGACGAGCCGCTCGCCGGTCTGGAGGGCGCTGCGGCGGCGTTCGTCCTCGGCGCGCTCGGCGTCGCCACGCAGGGTCGCGCCGCGATCATCAGCGCGCGCTCGCCCAGCCCTGCCGTCCCTGAAGGCGTGCTGTTCGGGCACGCCACCGATCTCTGCGTCATCGCCAGCGGCGAGGTCGCATTCTGCGGCTCGCCCTCCGTCGTTCCCCGCGGCGCGACGCTGTGGGGCCTCACGGTGCGCGCCAACGCCGAGGTGCTGGCGGGCGAGCTTTCGCGGCGGGGCGTCACGCTGCGCGGCGGACCGCTGCGCTTTTCGGCGACCCTGCCCGAAGGCGCGACCGCGCGGGACCTCGTCGCGGCCGCCGTCGCGGCGCGCGCGCCAGTCGTCGAGCTGGTCCCGCTCTGGTAGGGTCCGTCGCATGAGCCGAAACGGCGAGCGCGCGAGCGATGCCGAGAGCGCAGACGGCGCAGACCCGGTGAAGGCCACGTCGCCCGTCACGGCCAGCGCCGGCCGGCTGGCAATCCTGAGCGGCTTCGCGGTCGCCGCCAGCGCCATTCCGATCCCCTTCATCCCGGAGCGCCTGATCGCAACGGTGCGCGGATCGGTCGCGCAAGACGTCGCGGCCCGACACGGCCTGTCACTCACTCGCGACGCACGCGACGCCCTGGCGCAAGCGCGCGGCGAGTCACCGGCGCGCCTGCTCGCCAAGCGGGTGGTCGGCCTCGTCTCCAAGACCATCCTCAAGCGCTTCGGTCCGCTCGGCGTCCTCACCGGCGCAGCGACGTCGCTCGAGGTCTTCGCGTTGGGGCATCTCTTCGAGCGCTGGATCGAGCACCACCGCGGATCGAAGTCGGTGCGCATCCACGAGGGGGAGGCCCGGCGCGTGCGCGCCCTCATCGATCGCGCGACCGTGCATGCGCTGTCGCCGAGCGTGACGGCAAAGCAGCTCCCCACGAGCGCCGCAGTGGAAGACCTGCGTGACGAGTTCACCAAGTACATCGACGCTGTGCTCCTCGCCTCGGCGGGGCTGCCCGGCTGGGTCGTGCGCCGTCTCGAGACCGCGTTCGACGAGGTCGTCGCCGAAGAGGGCCATGTCGCCGAGTGACCATGTCGCCGAGTGAGATGGGCGAAGCGCGCGCGCTGCTGCGCCGATCACGTCGAATCATCGTCAAGATCGGCTCCAAGAGCCTGACCGGCGACGCGTTCGCCCGTCTCGCCACCGACGTCTCGCAGGCCATCGCCAACAAGCGCCGCGTGATCATCGTGTCGAGCGGCGCCATCGCTCTCGGCTTCGCGCGACTCGGGCTGCAGGCCCGACCCAAGGACATGCCTTCGCTCCAGGCGTCGGCCGCCGCCGGGCAGAGCGTGCTCATGCAGAAGTGGGAGAGCGCCTTTGCTCCCCTCGATCGAATCGTCGCGCAGGTCCTGCTGACCCACGCCGATCTCGCCGATCGCGTGCGCACCAACAACGCGCGCGAGGCGCTGGCCGTGCTCATCGACGCGGGCGCCATCCCGATCATCAACGAGAACGACGCGGTGAGCGTCGAGGAGATCAAGTTCGGCGACAACGATCAGCTCGCCAGCATGGTCGTGCCGCTGTGCGACGCCGACACCCTCCTGCTCCTGTCCGACGTCGACGGCTTGCTCGACGCAAACGGCGAGCGCGTTCCCTTCGTCCGGAGCATCGCCAAGGAAGCGAGACCGCTGGCCGGCGCATCGCGCTCGGGCGTCGGTACCGGCGGCATGCTCAGCAAGATCGAGGCAGCGCGACGCGCGACCCTCGCCGGCGCCAGCGTCGTCATCGCCTCCGCCCGCGAGCCCGGCATCGTCGCTCGGGTCCTCGCCGGCGAAGACCTCGGCACGCTTTTTCCCGCCTTCCCGCGCCGCCTAGGCGCTCGCAAGCACTGGATCGCCTTCACCCTCCGACCGCGCGGCGCCCTCGTCCTCGATCGCGGCGCGGCCGAGGCCATCGCCGCCAAGAACCGCAGCATCCTCGCGGTCGGCGTCCTCGGCGTCCGCGGCAGCTTCGCAGTCGGCGACAGCGTCTCGGTCGTCGACCCCGACGGCCGAGAGATCGCCCGAGGCCTCACCCGCTTCTCGGCCGTCGACGCCGCCCGCATCGCAGGAAAGAGGTCGGAAGCTCGCCCCAGCGAGGAGCTCATCCATAAGGACGACCTCGTCCTCCTCCCCGAGGAGTGACGCGAGGCCCCGCTCGCGGAGGAAGGTGCCCCCCGCCGTCACCACACGCGAAGGTACGACATGGTCGCCACGATTCGTTGGGACGCGACCCAAGGATCGGGAACCTCTCGAGCGGAGGCGATGTCGCTGCCGACGACCCAGCGCCGTCCTGCTCTGGTCGAGGTCAACCAATGCATCTCTTTGCGAAGCTTGCGAACGGGTTGGTGATGGTCGGGGTGTCGTCGCTCGGGCTGGTGGCCGGGCAGACCCAGGTCCAACCGCTCGTGGGGCAAGCCTTCGCGGCCGACGTGCAGACCCTCGAGAACGAGGCCGCCAAGAACCCGTCGGCCGAGTCGGTCCGCATGCTCGCCACCGCCTACCTCGACCGGAACGAGCCGGGTCTCGCGAGCGCAGCCCTGGAGCGTGCGCCGCTTGGCGAGCGCAACGAGCCGGCCCTCGGTTACGTCGTCGCCCGGACGCTCTACGCTCAGGGGCACGTCAGCGAAGCGCTCGTCGCCCTCCGCGACGTCGAGCGGGCCTGCAGCGCCAAGGATGCCTGCCCAACCTGGCTCGTTGCGAAGACCGCGCGGCAGGCCTCCTTCCTTCGCGCGCTCCACGACGCAGGGATCCAGGATCCGGCAGCTTCACCCGAAGCGGCGCAGGCTGCCCTCGACCGCAACCGTCGCGCAGACCGCGTGGTCGCCATCGCGATGCGCTGAAACGCAGGGTGCTAGATGTGCTCGGCAGAAGTCCCGATCCCTGTCCGCCTGTCATGCGCGAAGCGGGACGGCGCCGCTCGTGCTCGTCCTCGTGCTCGTGCTCGAATTTCTCGCGCGGGCTCCGTGCAGAGACGATGAACAGGGTCTACTTGGACCGGAACGGTACGTCCTCGGGTGCCGTCAGAACGCAGCATCGAGCACGAGCACGAGCACGAGCACGAGCACGAGCACGAGCGGAATGTCGGGTCATCAGGATTGCGGCCACACCGAAGCGCGTCGCCATTTAGGCCACGCACATTTAGATGATGTGTTTGAAGTGACCCAAGCCCTGCGAGGGGCTCGGTGTCGGATGCCAGCCCGGCCATCGGGCGGGGGAGCGCCAGACGACGCGTGAGCGACGCAACGACCGTAGGCCCTGCGCTGTTCATCGCCGCCACCCGCGGTGCGAGCTCTGCCGGGCTGGTCCTGGTCGCATCTTTCCTGAGCGCCTGCCACATGCCGGCTCCGCGGCAGAGCTCGGATCGTATCGCCACGCCGGCTGCCGAAGGCGACGGCGAGCTTCGACCGCTCGTCCCGCCGATCGCGCTCGCCGCCGACCCGCGCGAGGACGCGATCGTCCGCATCGTGGGCCCGGTCGCTTGCAGCGGAATCCTGGTCGACGACGACCTGGTTCTGACCGCACACCACTGCGTCTCGCGTCGCGACAAGAGCGGCAAGGTCACGCGCGCCGATCTCGACCCGAAAGAGGTCTCCATCGAGCTGGGCGGCGACGACCTGCCCTGGGGAGAGGTGGGCGTGCGCGCGATCGTCGCGCCCTCGTGCGGCTTCGTGAGCGGTGAAGGCGACATCGCCCTGCTGGTGCTCGACCGAAAGCTGGTCGGCATGCCGTACGCCGACGTCCGCATGCACGAGCCCCCGGGAATCGGCGAGCACGTGACGCCGTGGGGATTCGGTCGCTGCGCGATGCAAGGTGACGCCATCCGCCGCGTCACCCGCGAGGGTCGCGCAGTCTCCGCGATCACCGCGGACCAGGTCGTCGCGGACGCCTCGATCTGCCCGGGAGACTCGGGAGGGCCGGTGTTCGGGGAGAACGGCGCGGTGATTGGCGTGGTCTCCGCCAGCGTGATGGACGCCGACGCCTCGACCGTCGCCCCCTCGCTCTTCACCCGCGTCGACGTGTGGACGGCCATCTTCTCCGCGGCTCGTGCGATCGCCGACGGTTCATCCATGTCGGAGCTGCCGCCGTTCCGCAGCTGCGCGCACCCGCGCTGAGCTGCCTTGCGCGGCAGATTGGCGGTCGCGACGCGGTAGGCCTAGGCTCTGCCCGTGCGCTCCTTCCTACGTGGCCTCCTGTGGGTTGTGGGAGTCCTCGCCATCATCGGCCTGGTCTTGCGCCTGACCGTGCTCGAGCCATGGGTGATCCCCGACGACCCGGTCCTGGACGTCTCGATGGCCCCATCACTCGCGGCAGGCGACACCGTCTTGCTTTGGACGAAGGGCCAGCGAGGGTTCGGCGAGCTCGTCCGCTGCCGCGATCCCGAGGATGCGCAGCGCTGGGTCGTCGGCCGGATCATCGGCTTGGCGGGAGACCTCGTCGAGGTGGACGGCGGGGTCGCTCGCGTGAACGGCACGCGCTACGGGACCTCGGACTCTTGCAAGAAGTCGAAGATCGAGCTGACCGACGGCAACGGCAACCAGTACACCGCCGTCTGCTCCCGGGTCGAGATGGCCGGTGGGTGGCACTTCAGGGCAGTGGTCCAGGGCGAGTCACCCGAGTCGCCAGTCAAGAGCGAGGTCGGTCCAGGCCGCGTCTACCTCCTGAGCGACAACCGCACGCTTCACGACGACTCGCGTGACTTCGGCGCGGTCGAAGCCGACACGTGCCGCGATCTGGTCGTCTACCGCTTCTGGGACAAGAGCGGATTCTTCAAGAGCGAGGAGCGATTCTCGGTGGTTCGCTGAGCCGCTCGATCGGCGGGCATTCCCACCTCGGCTCGCACCTGGCTCGTCAGGCCTCCCGCGGTCTGCGCAGCTTGACCATGCGGGGCCGTCCAAGATACGCCTTGCTTCCCGAGACGGCTCCCAAGTGGGCGTCCGAGCGGGCTTTCGACTCGAGGACCATGAGAGCGGGCGCGTGCTGAACGAGAGCGCCGACATCGGGATCGTGTGCGGGCAGTGCGATTGGTTCTGCCCGATGGGCACCCCCGTGTGCCCAGCCTGCAGCTACGATCTCGCGCTGCTCCCGCGCCCGCGCGCACAGGAGGCGGCCGCGAAGCCACTCCGGGCGCAGACGGGTCGCGGTCGGCCCTCGGCCCTGGCCATGATGGGCATCTCCGGCTCGGTGCCACCACCGCAAGGAGGCCCGCCAGGCGGCCTGGCAGGTGGGCCGGCTGGGACACTTGGCGCGAGCATGACCCGTCGCCCTGGAACCACCGCCGGGGCGGCTGCTGCGGCAGCCCAGAGTGACGCGGACGCCGCAGGCACGGCCCCCCGTCCGACGACCCCCAGTCACGCCGCTCTTTCCCTCAAGGCCCACCCGAGCTCTCCTGGAACCAACGTCGCGCATGCTGCCGCGCAGGCCGCGATTGCCCTGTCCGACGCTGCCAACGCGGCATCTGCGGGGTACCCGCTGCACGGCGACGCAGGGGATTGGGCCACCCCGCCCAAAGCACGCCAAGATTCGCCCGCATCATTCCGGAAACCGACACCGCTCGGCTCGCCGCGCGTGCTCGGCTTGGAGAGTCACCGTTACGATTCGTCGGCCGCTGCACGCGCGTCGTCGCCCCTCGAACCGGGGGGTGGCAGGCACGTGGAGAGGTCGGGAGATCTGCAGACGACTGCAGAGCTCACGCATGATGGCAGTCCGCCGCCGCGCCCAGAACGAAAGTCTGCGCAGCTCAGTCAAGAGGAGCTCATGGAGCAAGCCCGCAACTACGTCTGCCGGTCGTGCGCGAGCGGTGTCCCCAACGGTCACAAGTTCTGCGGCCGCTGCGGCACACCGGTGCCGCCGGAGATTCTGAGCGCACGAACGCTCTTCTTCGGGGACATGCAGAACCCGGCGAAGGCCAAGCTGATCCTGATTCGCGGCGAAGGGATGGATGGCCTGTCCTTCCACCTCAAGTCGGAGAATCACGTGGTCGGGCGCGACGGCCAGCTGCAGTTCCCCGACGACCCGTTCGTCTCACGCCGCCACGCAAACTTCTTCTATCGCGACGGCAAGCTCGTCGTGCGCGACGAAGGGTCGCTCAACGGCGTCTACATCCGCGTGCGCGGCACGGTCGATCTCGCGCCGGGCGACACGTTCCTCGCGGGCGAGCAGATGTTCAAGCTCGATCCGACACCCAAGCCCTCGGACGGGCAAGCCCCCGACGGCACGTACTTCTACTCGTCGCCCAAGCACCCGAGCCCGTTCCGCCTGGGCCAGCAGCTCCAGGGCGGCGCGGCCGGCATGACCGTTTGCGCCCGGAGCCACAGCCTGCAGATCGGCCGTGAGGGCGGGGACCTCACGTTCCCCTCCGACCTGTACATGTCGAGCGCGCACTGCCGCATCGACGAACGAGACGGTCGCTACAGCCTGACCGATCTCAACAGCCGCAACGGCACCTATGTCCGCATCAAGGCCGAGCGCGAGCTCGCCCACGGCGACTACGTTTTCATTGGCCGCAAGCTCTTGCGCGTGGAATTGAACACGAACTAGCCCGTGTCCAGCGCCCAAGACGACGACGCCGTACCCGCTGCGGCCGCCACGACTTCGCGTCGTGCGCGCGATCCGCAGCGGGCGACACGCAGCGCTGCGGCGCAGTTGCTGGTCATCGCCCTTGCGTGTGCGGCGGTGTTCGGGTTCGTTCAGGCGGCTCGCAGTGACGACCGCCGGGCGAGCTGCTCCGCCCTCTGCGCGCTGCGCCCGCAGTACGCTGGAAAGAACCGGATCGCTCCCGAGTTCGAGCTCAAGGACGCCGAGGGCAAGGCGTTCCGCCTCAGCGAATACCGGGGCAAAACGGTCATCCTCAACTTCTGGACGAAGACCTGTCAGCCCTGCCTGAAGGAGATGCCTTCGCTCCACGAGCTCGGCAAGATCCTTGGTAAGCGCAGCGACATCGTCCTGCTCGCCGTATCCACCGACGAAGGTCCGGAGTCGGTCGCCGAGACGCTGCAGGTCATCCTCGACGGCGAGAAGCCGAGCTTCCGTATCGGTTTCGACCCCGACCTCGAGGTCGTACGCGACAAGTTCGGCACGAAGCTCTTTCCCGAAACCTGGGTGATCGATCCGCAGGGCTACATCCGGGCGCGCTTCGACGGCGAGCGTGACTGGACGGCCCCGTTCGCACTCGAGATCGCCGAGATGACGAGCAAAGGGCCAGGCTGCCCAGTGGACTTCGCGGAGGGCACGCCAACCGGTCCGTTCGCCAGCCTCTGCACGGTCGAGTAGCCGCGATCCGCTTCAGACTCGACCCGCTCTGGATCGGGAACCGCGGTCCGCTTCAGATCGGGGCGATGGCAAGCGATCGGCGCACCGGCACTTCTTCGCGCGAGAGGCGCGAAAAGGCCGCCTTGTAGGCCGCAAACGATCCGCCGCCCAAAAGCGTGATGTCGCGCACCGCGCGACCCTCGGCGGCGCCGCCCTGCGCGAGGATGTACTCGACCCACGCCCAGCGCGCGCTGGTGGCACGCACGTCGGCGCGCCCGCGCAGCCCTTTGCGAAGGCGATCGAGGCGCTGGTCAACCACCTTGATGCCGGCGAACGCAGCACCGTCCATCGGGGTGTTGCGCTTGGCGCAGAAGGGGGCGATGCCGAGTGACAGCGGGATGCGCTGGGAGAGTCGCCCGATGAACTCCACGCACTCGTCGATGTCGGCGTCGGTCTCGGTGGGCAGGCCGACCATCAGGTAGAGCTTGAGTCGCTTCATCCCATGCTCGCGGGCAAGCTCCGCCGATCGCTCGAGGTGCTTGATGCGCGCGCGACGCTC
>Ga0105046_10005933_pt1 | contig 19264 bp, 14 predicted proteins | sample MAT03_FD_78385 | JGI IMG/M metagenome (GOLD analysis project Ga0105046, IMG submission 78385) | Freshwater microbial communities from Lake Fryxell liftoff mats and glacier meltwater in Antarctica - MAT-03 (megahit assembly) | ecosystem: Environmental > Aquatic > Freshwater > Ice > Liftoff... | reverse complement strand
TAGGACGCCCGTTCCAGGCGTAGTAGCCGCTGCGCGAGACACCGAGGACAGCGCACTGAATCGAGACCGGCCAGCGGGCCTTCCACAGGAAGATGAGCTCGAAGATCACGCGCTCTCCTTCGCGAAGAAGGTTGTTGTTTTTTCTAGGATGTCGCGCTCCATCTCGGCGCGCTTCAGCCGCTTGCGCAGGTCGATGAACTCCGCGCTCCGCAGTCGTGAGTGCGTCAGGCGCTGCCTTGCCGGCATCGGCCTCCGCTCGTCTCACCCAGTCGCGGAGCGCGGTCTCCGTGAGATCGAATTGCGCCCTCACTTCGGCGATCGTCTTGCTACCGCTCGTCACGAGACGGACTGCATCAGTCTTGAACTGCTCGGTGAACTTCCGTCGCTTACGTCTTGCCATGGATCACTCCTCCAGCGCGCATCACGCTTCTGGTTGCTTCGGGGAATGTCCACGAAAACGGGGGAGCTCCAGTGCGAGGGGTGCAGGCGGAGGCGGCGGGGGTGGTGTTCGTTCTGGCGCGCTCGCCTCCAGATTCTCGTGCGTCCGGGAAGGCTGCCGTCGACGAGTGCTACATATGAGAAAGATGACTGACCTCGACGCTTGCGTGTCGTCTCCCCCATACGTACATATTGCTCGCGAGGCCAGTCAGATTGGCCACGCGGTTGATCTGCGTGGCTACAAAGCTCCGAATGTGGTCTTTCACGTCCCCGCCCCTGTGTCGGACGTCGGGGTGGCTGTGAACCCGCACGGATTCGATGGTGTAGCCATGCTTCTCCATCAACACATCTAGCGTGCGCGGGCTGTAGCCGAAGACGTGGTACGGCTCCCACGTCGGCTGCAGGTTGAACACTGCCGACTTGCCGCGGAGGCGCATCGACGCGTTGCCCACGATCGTGAGTAGATTGGGCTCGACAGGAACGTCGATGTAAACCCAGCCCCCTGGCTTGGTGACTCGGGCAACTGCCGCCATGAACGTCGAGGGGTTGTATACGTGTTCGAGGACCGCGTTGAGCACGATAGCATCGAAAGGCCTCTCGTTGAGCTCTGCGAACTCCTCAACGGTGCGCGTCTGGACCTCGAACCCGAACTTCTGCTGCGCGAATGAGGCCATTGCAGAAGAGAGTTCAAGTCCCACAAGGTCGTGTATCCCTTCGAGTTGCGCCGCGTGGAGAAAATCGCCACGACCAGCGCCCACATCGAGTACGCGCGGGAAAGGCCCGGTTCGCTCCAGGAGCGCCTTCGCAAGTCTCCGGTTGTTTGCGATCGTGGCGCTCAACTCGTGCGCTTGGAAGTAGGCCTGCGGATCGCCGTAGAGTCCCTGGGGATCCATCGCCGTGGGAAAGGGGTTCGCGAAAATCAAACCACACGAGGCGCAGCGAACGATCGTCGTCTCGACGCCCAGTTCCCACCGCTGGTGCTTCCCCCCGCGCAGGCCTAGCACCTTCTGGTCGGCGGGCCCGCAAATCGGGCAGTCGATTCTCCGCAGTGAAAATCGGTTGCCCTTTGGGCACACGGCGATGTGGGGATCGTGGTCAGATGTGGTCGCGCCGGAGCGGCGTGGAATCGTCATGCTCGCCTCACAGTATCAGCGTCCTTTGAAGCCCGAGGAAACCCGGCTTCCGGGGGGGCCAAGCTCCGTACGCGGCGTAGCCGGCACAGCCTCGCGCGCTCTTCTCCGGTTCGCCCCGTACCGCGAGAGTGTCGCACAGTCACGCGCGGCCCGGAAGAGTTTGAAGTCGACTGAGATCACCAGCGTGCCAGACATGGGAGTCGAAAGCCTATCAAGAAGCGCGCAGTCGCGGCGGTCGCCGACCCATAGCTCGCTCGACGGCGTGGACGAGCGGGCCCGCTTGAGCCTCGACGCAGAGCCGGTTCTCAACCAGGTCACGTCCATTGCGCGCCAAACGCGCGCGCAGCGCTTGGTCTTGGAGAAGGGCGCGAAGTTGAGTCGCCCAGGAGGCCGCATCAGTCGCGAATAACGCGTTCTTCCCGTGCTCGATGAACTCGACAACGCCGCCGACGGGTGAGCTCGCGAACGGCACCCCGACGGTCATGTATTGGATCTGCTTGAATCCGCCTTTGCCCCTCGAAAAGGCGTCGTCGTGCACAGGCGCGATGCCGACGTCGATGCGCTGGAAGTCCCGGATCTCGGCCGCCATCTGCCACGGCACGCTCTCCACATCTACGCCGTCGATCGGTACAGTGCGATCCGCGCCGACGAGCCGCACACGGAAGCAAACCCCATCCCTCGCGAGTGCTTGCAGGGCGGGCACCACGAGGTTGAGGTGCGGCGCAGTCGAGTGGGTGCCAATCCAGCCGATCGTCGGAATGCCGTCGCGGGTCGCGAACTCCCCTTCGAGCCGACCCGCGAGCGGTTTCCACGTCTCGCGGCTCACCACCGTGGGCAAGATCGTCACGCGCTCCGCGAAGCGCGACGCGTAGTCCGCCACGAACTGGCTCGATGCGATAACCTCGCTGGCCATCTTTAGGAGACTGTCCGTCTTTGCCGGAGACTTGAGAATACGCGCCGCGATGGGATGTCGGGATGCGGCGGTGGTCTTGACCCAGATGGCGTCATCGAGATCGAACACGAGTGGCAGTCTGAAGCCTTTCGCGAGCGCCGTTTCGAAGAGCGCAGGGCCGACGATCGCAGCCTCACGCTGGACGAACACTGCGTCGTAGTCTCTCGCCCGCAGCAGCTCGCTCAGCCGTCGGAGTGCGAACCGCGCAAGCCCGGCGACCTTTCGTAGGCGGCCCCCTGGTCTGTAGAAGTCGGCCATGAACGCATCGTCCATGAACGGCCGAAGGTCCGCGTCGATCGCGTTCAGCGCGAGGGCGGAGAAGTACGCGCAGGTACGAAATCGGGTCGCCGCGGCGGTCCTCGGATACGAGGTGAGAACCAGCAGCCGCCGCCGTCGCATCAGCGCTTCACGGCCGCGGCGTACTGGGTCATCGCATCGCGCAGCGCTACTTCGATGGGCCGCATCTGAATGCCGAACTCCGCAAGGCGCGGGCTCCCGAGGATTGTGTTCGAGCGCGCCTTTGTGGCGAGTCCGCGCGCTGTCAGCTCCTCGGCGGTGATGAAGGTGCACGAGTAGCTTGGATCGACGAGCTCGCGGTACATATCGAGAAGATCGCGGTGCCGCATCACGCCGGGATTCGTGACGTGAAAGACTCCTGGCGCGCGCTTCGCCACCAGCTCGCGGGCGACGTGGATGAAGTCATCGACCACGGTGACGGAGTTCTCGACATCGACGACCTCAGTGTAGTTTGCAAGCTTGGTGATTAGGTTGCGTGCGTGCGGTTCGCCGCCCAGGGGAAGGCGTAGCCGCGCGATTCCGACGTTGGGTAGGCGCGACAGCATCAGATCGGCCGAGTATTTCGAGCGTGTGTAGAAGGCGAGTGGATTCGCTGCATCCTCCTCGTGCCAACCGTCCTCCCGAAAGGGACACCGGCCATAGTAGACGCAGCCCGACGCGAGGTGCAGCAGGTAGGCACCCGACTCGCCCGCCGCTTCGGCGACGTTGAGCGCGCCGATCACGTTGGCGCGGTAAGTCTCCGTCTGGTGCGTCTCGCACCAGTCGACGTTCGGTATCCCCGTCTTCGCCGCTGTGTTGATGACGACATCGGGGCCGTACTCGCGGACGGCAGCGCGCACCGCGTTTCGATCGGTGATGTCCGTCCGAAGGAGGACGGCGCCCGCCAGTTCTGCCGCCAGCCGATGCCCGAGATAGCCCGGTCCAAACACGACGATCTTGCTCATGCGTCCTCTCGTGCGAGGGGGGAGCAATCCGCGCTCACGCCCCGCCGTCGGCACCTTTAGCATGCCGGCGGTACGCCGTGGAGCGGTGGTCAGGAGGAATGATAGCATGTGACGCCTGCCGCGCCTGGCACGGACGCCTCTGAACGCTAGGCTCCGCCCCTGCAACGATCCCCGCCCCAAGGAGGGCCTCGCTCACGTGCTCGACACTCTGATCGTCACCGGCGGCGCCGGCTTCATCGGCTCGAACTTCGTACGACACGCGCTAGGAGCAACCGAGGCGCGGATCGTCGTCGTCGACAAGCTCACGTACGCGGGGAATCTGGCGAGCCTTGCCGACGTCGCAACCGACCCTCGCGTCGAGTTCGTGCGCGCCGACATCGCTGACGCCGCCGCGATGGAGAGCCTGGTCGCGGCGCGGCGCCCGACGCAGATCGTCAACCTCGCCGCGGAGACACATGTCGACCGCTCCATCGATGGACCGAGCGCCTTCGTCGAGACGAATCTCGGCGGGACGTTCGCGCTGCTCGAGGCGGCGCGAAAGTTCCTCCGGGCGGAGACCGCGGCAGTACGCGCCTCTTTTCGATTCCTTCAGGTCTCTACAGATGAGGTCTACGGCACGCTCGGCGCGACCGGCGCCTTCTCGGAAACGACTCCCTATGCGCCCAATTCGCCGTATGCCGCGACGAAGGCGGGAGCAGATCATCTCGCACGAGCGTACCACGAGACGTATGCGCTCCCTGTGATCATTACCAACTGCTCGAACAACTACGGTCCGTATCAGTTCCCCGAGAAGCTCATCCCGCTTATGGTGCTCAACGCGCTAGATGGGAAGTCGCTTCCGATCTATGGCAACGGCAGCAACGTTCGCGACTGGCTCTATGTTGAGGACCATTGCGCGGGGATCCTGCTCGCACTTCATAGGGGACGCGCAGGAGAGAAGTACAACATTGGCGGCGGCAACGAGCGGACGAATCTCGAGATTGTCGATACGCTCTGCGCCACGCTCGAGGAGCTGGCGCCCGTCGCCTTGAATGGCGCGCTCTCGAGCCGCGGTGTGGAGCGATATGCTGCGCTCAAGACGTTCGTCGCGGACCGGCCGGGCCATGACCAGCGCTATGCCATCGACGCGAGCAAGGTCCGGAGCGAGCTTGGCTGGGCCCCGTCGCTTTCATTCGAATCCGGTATCAGACGCACGATCGAGTGGTACGTGGCGAACCGCGATTGGTGTGAGAACGTGCAGCAAGGCAGCTATCGGCGCGAACGTTTGGGGCTAGACGCGAAGGATGCGTCGGTATGAAGGAGCGCCGCATGAAGGGAATCATCCTTGCGGGTGGCTCGGGGACGCGACTGCACCCGATCACGCGCGCGATCAGCAAGCAGCTCGCTCCCGTCTACGACAAGCCCCTCATCTACTATCCGCTCTCGACGCTGATGTTAGCCGACATCCGAGAGGTCCTCGTGATCACGACGCCGCACGAGCAGGGTGCGTTTCGCCACTTGCTGGGTGATGGCACTGAGTTCGGGATGCGCTTCGAGTACGTCGCGCAGCCGTCGCCTGATGGCCTCGCCCAGGCGTTCATCCTAGGCAGGGATTTCATCGGTCAGGACCCGGTCGCGCTGGCGCTCGGTGACAACATCTTCTATGGCCACGATCTGCCACCGAAGCTGCGCGAGGCAGCCAAGCCGCAGCCGGGCGCGACCGTGTTCGGAACTCACGTGAGCGACCCTGGGCGCTATGGAGTCGTCGAGTTCGATCGCGACGGTCGCGTCGTATCGCTCGAGGAGAAGCCGGCGGTGCCTCGCTCGAACTGGGCGGTCACGGGGCTCTACTTCTACGACAACGATGTGGTTAGGATCGCGTCGGAACTCAAACCCTCGGCCCGCGGCGAACTGGAAATCACCGACGTCAATCGCGCGTATCTCGCGCTCGGCAGCCTGCGGGTCGAGCGACTTGGGCGGGGCATCGCCTGGTTGGACACGGGTACGCCGGAGTCGCTGTCGCAGGCCGGAATGTTCATCCAGACACTCGAGGAGCGTCAGGGCCTCAAGGTTGGCTGCATCGAGGAGGTCGCCTACCGCATGGGCTTCATCGATCTCGCACAGGTCGCGAAGCTGGCCGACGAGCTGAAGAAGAGCGCCTACGGGCAGTATCTCGTGCGCCTCGTCGACGAGGAGCGGCGGTAGCGATCTCGGGTCGAGGCCCGCAGCGGCCCTCAGAGACCGGGAAACGGATGAAGCACGATGTTCCGCTGGCTCACCGCAAACTCACGGAGTTGAAGCATTTCCGTGTCGATGAGCCGGCCCCCATCGCCGATCCTCTGCAATCGATATCCGCGTCCCAGCAGAGCGCGAATGGCCTCCATGATCTCGGTAGATGCGTTGGGCAGGAGTTCCATGACGACCCGGGGCCGATGATTGGAAATCGTCGACTCAGCTCCGCGAAGCACGCGGTCCTCGCATCCCTCGACGTCGATCTTGACGAGGTCGACGTATGACATCCCAGATTCTCGGACGAAGTCGTCCACGGTCAGACCCCGAACGCGTCTGCCGTCGATCGGGCGCAAATCGAGGAAGGACGAGTCGAGGGAGGCGCTGTAGTTGTGGTCTCCCCCCGGGTCGAAGATGGTCACTTCGCCGGACCGGTCGGTGACGGCCACCTCGTGAACCCGGATTCGCAGATGGGAGTTTAGATCTGCGTTACTTCGAGTCTTCTCAGCGATCCTCGAGAGCGGCTCGAACGCATGGATCTCAGCGCGCCCCATGGATGCAGCGCCCGCCACAAGGGAGAAGAGCCCCGTATTCGCGCCGATGTCCAGGACGCCTCGGGCGCGCGCGGAGAGGGACGCCCAAGCGCGGAGGGTGTCTGGCTCATAGCCATCATAGCCCCGCCAAAAGACTCGATTCTCGATCTGATGTCCATATGAGCGCATACGAAACGACGAGCCGTCAGGAACCGCAGTTTCAAACACCCCTCGAACCTCGAGATGCTCGTACAGCGCCCGTGGCACCGTGACTCCGGTAGCTCGAAGTGCACGGTAGGGCAGCCAGACTGCGGCCTGGGAAAGTGGGTGTCGGCGCACAGCGCGAAGCATGGATCGCACTTCGTTCATTTGGAGGTCCTTGCCTTTCGGCATTTAGCGGCGCGCGCCAGCGTCAGGGCTTCGACGACGACATTGCCGAGTGTCGGCACTTCACGCGTCGACTCCGGAGGCGGGGCTCGGCGGACTCGCCTCGTCGGTCGAGCTTTGGTAGCCGTCGTGCGAGTAGTAGGAGTAGGTGTCGTAGCCGTACTTAGTCCGCGTAAGGTCTACGTTGTTCACGACGCAGCCGCGGATCTGTGCATTCACTCCGCGAAGCTGCCGGAGCACGGAGGCGAGCGCATCGCGCGTCGTACGGTCTGACCGCGCTACCACGACGACACCGTCCGTCTGCGGCGCAACGATCGCCGCATCGACCACCGCGCCGACGGGCGAGCTGTCGAACACGACGCGATCGTAGCGCTCCAATGCTGACGCGATGAACTCGCGAAACTTGGCAGTCTGCAGCAGCTCTGCGGGATTCGGGGGCACCGGACCGCACGGGATGACGTCGAGACCGGGGACCTCCGAGTTCTGCACGACATCGTCGAAAGATGCCTCGCCCGCGAGCACGGACGTTACTCCCTTGGCATTGGACATACCGAGCGCCTTGTGGATCTTGGGGCGGCGCAGATCCGTGTCGACGAGCAGTGTCGTCTTCAGGCTCTGCGCGAAGGCGATGGCCAGGCTGAGCGCCACGGTCGTTTTCCCATCCGCCGGGCTCGCGCTCGTGATGACAAGACTCCGCAGTGGCTTGTCTGCAGACATGAACGCGAGGTTGGTCCGTACGGTGCGGCAGCACTCCGCAGCCGCCGATCTCGGCTCTCGATGGACCGTGAGGTACGGTTGAGTCGCTTCCGGGCCCCGCTTCCAACGAGACGAGCGCTCCGGCGCGGCGACGCCCGTGAAGGCCGGCATGATGCCGAGGACTGTGACGCCGAGCTCCTCCACGTCCGCAACTGTCTTGATGCGCCGGTCCAGGCGCGCGAGCGCGAATGCCACGCTTACGCCGAGGAACAAGCCAACCGCGAGCCCGACGGAGAGGTTGACCGAGATACGGGGGCTCACGGGGACCCGTGGCGCGAGCGCGCGATCCACGACCTGCGCGTTCGCGACCCGCAGCATGCGCGTGAGGTCCGTCTCGGTCGTGCGCGAGAGCACGATGCCGTACAGCTTCGACGTGTTCTCTCGCTCACGACTCAGTCGCCCGTACTCGATCTCGCGCAGGTTGATCTCGAGTCCCGAGCGGTTTGCCTCCTCCAGAGCGGCTCGAAGGCCCGTCTCGATCGACTGTGCCTCGCCTACGTCCGCGGCGGCGGCGCGCACGAGTCCATCGATCTCCGCCCGGAGCTGAGCGCCGAGCGCGTCAATCTCCGCCTGCAAGGCGACCATCTGCGGGTGCGCGTCGCCATAGCGCGCAGCGAGGCTTCCTCGCTCGGCGATCTTCGCGCGCAGCGCTGTACGTAGCTCACTGATGGCCGGATTCGAGTCGATGGGCGTCGAGCGCGCATCGAGCGCCGACCCGCGGGCAACGCGTTGCAGTTGTGCCGAACGGGCGGACAGTTCCACGTGACGCGTCCGTGCGCGGATGAGCGATTCGCTGAGGTTCTGGATGTCGCCGGCGACTAGGTTCTGACGGTCCTCCATCGAGACGGAGAGGATGTTGTTTTCTTCCTTGAAGTGATGGAGCGCGAGCTCTGAGCGTTCGAGCTGCCCGCGAAGCGTGTCGAGCTGCGTGCTCAGCCACTCGAGCGCACTCACCGTCGTGCCGAGTCGGTCCTCCATCGTTTTCCCAATGTAGGCGTCGACGAGCGTGTTCGCGATCAGCCTCGCACGCTCCGGACTGCTGTCGCGGACGCTGATGAGAGCGATACGCGTCTGCCGCACCGGCTCGACCGTCACCCGGCCTTGCAGCTCCTGCGCGGCCAGCTCGATCGACCATGGCTGGAACCCAGCCCGAGCCACGTTCAAGAACTCGGGATTCCGATGGAGGTTAAGGCTCCTGACGACGCGCTCGCCGACAGTCCGGCTGGCGATCACCCGATGCTGTGTCTCCAGGAACTCGCGCGATGCGAAGAATGCGGGAGCCGCGCTATTCATCTCGTCGATGTCGTTGCCGAGCGGCGACAGTGGCGCGGCGTCGAACTGGATCGAGCACGTCGCCTCGTAGACGAGCGGCTGAGCGAATGTCCATACGGCCACCCCAACGGTGACGACCACCGCTACAGCCAAGGCCACCCACTTGTGCGCTTGGAGCGTCCGCAGATACTCGCGCGGGTCGAAGGGCGCCTTCGATTGGCCGCCAGGGGCCGGTGGGTCAGTCGTTGGCATGTGGGGTCGGCTGTCGTTTCGGGTCGCGGTAGTTAGCGTCTACCTTGGGGAGGGTCAAGCGGCGCCCCGGTGGGATGTTGCGGCAGTCTCGCGCGTTCATCGGTGATGGAGCGTTCGAGGCGATCGCGCGCGGCGCACCCGGTTGGCTCTTGATGTGCGCACAGATCTGCGTAGGCGTTCAGCGCACGGCCCCGGTCTCCGGCCTGCTCCGCAGTAGACGCGAGTGCCCGAAGGGCCCCGACGTCGCCCGAGACGCGATAAGCCTCCGAGTAAGCGCGCAGCGCACGCGCGAGCTGCCCGCGCGATGCCTCTACTCGGCCAGTGAATATGAGGGCGTCGCGGAGCTGCTCGGTGCTCTCGGCGCTGATGAGGCGAAGGTGAACGAGCGCGTCGCGCATCGCGGCCTCGTCGCCTCGCGCGGCGCCGAGGCGTGCCTGCCGCTGCACGACGTCCACCGCCTCAGGCTCGGCGACTGACAGCGTGCGAAGGATCGTCTCCGCTCGGTCGGCCTGCCCGGCGTCGATGAGCCCATCCACGAGATCGAGCCGCGCGCCACGGTCGCCATTCAGGGCGACCAGTCGCTCAAGCGAAGCGACCGCGCCCGGAAGATCGCCGGTGGCGCGCGCTCGGGCTGCGCGACGCCGAAGTGCCCCGATGTGTCGGGGAGCGAGCGCGAGGATCTGCTCGTCGAAGAACGCTGCGTCAGCAGGGCGAGGCATCGAGCACGCGGCAAGCGCGTCGAGGAACTCTGTTCGCGCCGGCATCGGCGGTGCGGCCTCGATGCCGATCTGCCGCGAGGCGCCGCTTGCAAACCAACCGCAGAGGAAGTGGATCGGGCTGTTCGTCTGTCTACGGGCCGCCTGGCGCACCTCGAGCGTCGCCTGGACCGGTCGCCCCATGCGCGCCAACCACGCGGCGGCCAGGACGTGCGGGCCAGACCACTCGGGCGCGAGCGCCATCGCCCGCGTCAGCCATCGACCCGCGGAGTCGTGCCCGTTTTGGACTGTCCATCTGGCTCCGAGGAGCGCTAGGATAGGCTCTTCCGGCAAGCCGACCACCGCGTGGCGCAGGCGCAAGAGGGTGCCTGCTTCGCCCGCTGCCGCCTCACTGCCGAGTTCTTGGGTGAGATCGTCGACGCGCACGAGTCCCACGGTGGCAGCGGTTCCACCAGCGAGCGCTGCGGCAACTCCGAACCCCACGACCCAAAGCCGGGAGCGCACAAACCACCACGGAGGCCTCTCCCTTGGGCTCGGAGCGCTTGGTACGATCGTAGCCGCAGTGAGCAGGGCTGCGCCGGTGAGCGCGACGCCGAGCGACTCGAGCGAGAAGTCCACCAGATCGTGCGACGCGAGCAGAACGACCGCGACGAGGGCGGCGCGCTGCAGGCCCGAAATTTCGGCGCGCCACGCGCGAAGCACGGCGCGGAGAAGGACCCCGAGCGCGAGCAGCGCGACTGGATAGCCCCACTCCGTGATCCACTGGACCGCCAAATTCTCCGGATAGACGAAGCGTTCGCTGGCCCCTGCGTGCGCCACGAACGCCGACGAGAATGCGCCCCGGCCGGCACCGACGAGCGGTGCGTCGGATCCAACCACGAGGCCCGACCAGGCGAGCTTCAGCTTCGAGTAGTCACTACCCGCCCGCGTAACCAGGAGGAGATCGGCCGTCGCCAGCAAGCCCACCACCGTAACGATCCCGACCGCCAGCACGGCGCGCCAGCTTCTTCTACTAGACCCGCGCTGGCTCGCCCAGTGCGTGCTTGCGACAAGGAGGGGCGCCATCGCCGCCGCTACCGTCCCGGCTCGCGACCGCGTGAGCAATGCGGTCACTCCGCAGAGGGCCCCGCCGATCACCCAACCCCACCGCTCGGCCCGGTTTCGTGCCGCGAAGAAGAGGCCGGTGCTGAGCGCCACGCCGACCGCGAGCAATACGGAGAGGTGGTTTACATTGACGAGCGGAGAGACGATGGGGGGATGCGCGTAGCGCAGCGCGACGACGCCATAGACGTTCGATGTCCGGGTGAGCAGATGGAGCATGCCCACGACCGCCAAAGTGATCGCCCCAGCAGCGATGCAGCGGATCACCAGCGCGCGTTCCCCGCGGCGTATGACAGACCACGCAGCAGCCAGCGTCGCGAGGATGCCGAGGCCCTTGGTAATCTCCTCGAGCGTCGCGCCAGGTGCGCGCGAAAGGCGGCAGGTCGTCGCAACCTCGGCAAGGTCCGCTGCCCGCTCCGCATTCTGCGCGGCAAGCGGCGACAGGGCAGCGACCAACCCGCAGGGTAGTGGGATCCACTGGAGCACCGTCCAGCAGACGAGACCGAAGCCAAGCGCGACGACGGCCGGCATTCGGCCGCCGGCGCGGTCGGTCGCCCCGGCGAGCACCGCCGTCAAGCCGGCAAACGCGACACAGAGCGACTGGGCAAGGGGAAAGACTCCCGACATGGCCAGTGGCGCCGCTGCGACGAGCGCCGCGAGCGACACGAGCGCGAGGCGGTCTGCCCAAGGAGGCATAGCGAAGGAAAGACGCGGTCTGGAGCGCCGACCCTTTCGCCTCGCTCTCGGCTCTCGAGCGTCGGTCCCCGTCACGGATTCACGCGCCGTGGTACTCGCGGTACCACCGAACGAATTCGCGGATCCCAGCCTCGATGGACACCCGCGGACGGTAGTCGACGGCGCGCTCAAGCGCCTCGACGTCCGCGTAGGTGGCGGGCACGTCGCCGGGCTGCATGCCGAGCTCGCGGATCAACGCCTTCTTGCCAAGCTCGGCCTCGAGCAGCGCGACGACGCGTCGGAGCTCCACTGGCTCGGAGTTGCCGATGTTGTAGATGCGATACGGAGCGTTGCTCGAGGCCGGGCTGGGGCTCGCGGCAGACCAGCTCGGGTCGAACTCGGCGGGCCGGTCGATCAGGCGGACCAGGCACTCGATGATGTCGTCGACGTACGTGAAGTCTCGCCGCATGTCGCCGCGGTTGAAGAGGTCCAGCGGTTCGCCGGACAGGATCGCTTTGGCGAACTTGAAGAGCGCCATGTCGGGCCTGCCCCACGGGCCGTAGACGGTGAAGAACCGGAGCCCCGTCGTCGGCAGCCGGAACAGATGGCTGTACGAGTGCGCGAGGAGTTCGTTTGCTTTCTTCGTGGCGGCGTAGACGCTGAGCGGGTGGTCGACGTTGTCGCTCACCGAGAACGGCATCCGGGTGTTCGCTCCGTAGACGGAGCTCGACGAGGCGTAGATGAGGTGCCCGACAGCGTGGTGTCGGCACGCCTCCAAGACGTTGATGAAGCCGACGAGGTTGCTGTCGATGTATGAGCGGGGATTCTCGAGCGAGTAACGCACGCCGGCTTGGGCTGCGAGGTTGATCACGATGTCAAATCGGTGCTGCTTGAAGACCTGATTGATCGCGCTGGGGTCGGCCAGATCGGCCTCGACGAAACTGAAAGCCGGCGACTCGGCGAGGATCGCGAGCCTCGCCCGCTTGAGACGGACGTCGTAGTAGTCGTTGACGTTGTCGAAGCCAACGACCTGCCGCCCCTCCGCGAGCAGTCGTCGCGCAAGATGAAAGCCGATGAAGCCGGCAGGACCGGTGACGAGGATCGGAGCGTCAGACTTAGTCACAGACACCAATAGGTCACGTGGGTGGGTAGGGCGTCGCGCGAAAGGACAGACTTAACGTCCACGAGGACGCCGCCTGCACGAACCATCGCCCCGATGCCGGCGGCACCGAGCTCCAGGTACTCGGCGTGCGACACCGCAAAGATCACCGCGTCGAGCCCCTGAAACTCGGAGAGCGGTGTGAGGCGCAAGCCGTACTCGTGCGTCGCCGCGGCGGCGTCTGCGCGCGGGTCGTGGATAATGGCCGTGACGCCGAACTGGCTGAGTTCGGCGAGGATGTCGGGCACGCGCGAGTTGCGCAGGTCTGGGACGTTCTCCTTAAAGGTCAGGCCGAGCACACCGACCCGCGCGCTCCGCACCGCGATGTCTTGCGCGATCAGGGTTTTGACGGTCCGCTGCGCGATGAAGGCGCCCATTCCGTCGTTGATGCGACGCCCCGCGAGGATCACCTGCGGGTGATAGCCGAGCGACTCAGCCTTGGCCGTCAGGTAGTATGGGTCGACGCCGATGCAGTGTCCCCCGACCAGTCCAGGTCGAAACGGCAGGAAGTTCCACTTCGTTCCGGCCGCGGCAAGCACATCGCGGGTGGCGATGCCGAGGCGGTCAAAGATGAGCGCGAGTTCGTTCATGAGTGCGATGTTCAGGTCGCGCTGCGTGTTCTCGATCACCTTGGCAGCCTCGGCGACGCGGATCGAGGGCGCACGGTGAACGCCGGCTGACACGATGGCTGTGTAAGCGGCGGCGACGCGGTCGAGCGTCGAGGCGTCCTCGCCGGACACGACCTTCACGATGCGGTCGAGCGTATGTTCGCGGTCGCCGGGGTTGATGCGTTCCGGCGAGTACCCGACGAAGAAGTCGACACTCCGACGGAGTCCGGAGGCTCGCTCCAGGATCGGCCCGCAAACATCTTCCGTGACGCCCGGGTAGACGGTCGACTCATAGACAACCACGGCACCCTTCGACAGCGCGCGGCCGACACTCTCCGACGCCCGTTGAAGAGGCCCGAGATCTGGCTGACGGTTGCCATCGATCGGTGTGGGGACCGTCACGATGATCATCGTGCAGACGGAGAGAGCGTCGGGCGAGGCCGAGAACTCGAGGCGCGTCTGTCGCAATACCTCGGGCTCGATCTCGTCCGTCCGATCGCGAGCGTCTTGCAGCTCGGCGATGCGAGACTGGTCGATATCGACACCGATTACGCGCTCGAAGCGTTCGGCAAAAGCGAGCGCCACGGGCAAGCCGACGTAACCGAGCCCGACAACCCCGATGATCTCGTTGGAATTCACGCTCGTTCTCTCCTGTTCCGCATCCGGTGGGCTGGTTGATGCCAGGCCTGGCCGCGGGCCGTCAAGCGGGCGATGGTTGCGCCGATCGCGTCCGGCGTTCGCTGAACGTCGGCCGCGGAGCGTACATCATACACCGCTGCCCCCAAGGACACGATCTGCTAGGAGTGAGCGCTCATGTGCGGAATTACGGGTTTCTGGAGCAGGGAAGGGGCTGCGAGTGCGCAGGCCGCGTCATCCCTCGACGCAATGACTGACGCGCTGGCGCAGCGCGGGCCCGACGGCCGCGGCGTCTGGCGCGATCCGGACGCGGGCGTGGGGCTGGGTCACCGCAGGCTGGCGATTCTCGACCTCAGTGGGGCCGGCGCTCAGCCGATGACGTCGCGCTCGGGCCGGTTCGTGGTCGTCTTCAACGGCGAGGTCTACAATTTCGGCGTGCTTCGCGCGGAACTCGACGCCAGCGGACCGCATCCCTGGCGCGGAGGCTCGGACACCGAGGTAATGCTCGAGGTGATCGAGCGGCGCGGTATCGAGGCCGCTGTGCGATCGTTCTCGGGCATGTTCGCGCTGGCGGTCTGGGACCGGGAGGCGAGGGTGATGCATCTCGCGCGAGACCGCATGGGCGTGAAACCTCTGGTGGTCGCAATCTTGCCTGGGGGCATCGCTTTCGCGTCTACCGTTGCAGCCCTACGGCGGCATCCTGAGGCCTCGACCGAGCTCGACGGACAGGCCATCGCCGACGTCGTCATGCTAGGCGCCGTGAGCGGCACGCGCGCCATCTTCCGCGGCATGGTGAAAGTGGAGCCCGCCACGATCGTGTCGCTCCACGGCCCGGACTGGAGCGACCGACGCGTGACACGCTACTGGGACGTGGTCGAGATAATGCGCGAGGGGGCGCGCCACCCCTTCCTCGACCCCGCGCATGCCGAGGCTGAGGTTGCGCGCGCGGTGGATCGCTCCGTGAAGAGTCGGCTCGTTGCCGATGTCGACGTCGGCGCGTTCCTGTCGGGCGGCGTTGACTCGTCGCTGGTTGTCGCGTCGATGGCACGTCAGTCCTCGGGCCGAGTGCGCACGTTCTCGCTCGGCCATCACGATCCGGCCTACGACGAGTCGACGTCAGCCGAGGCAATCGCGAGACACCTCCGCACCGAGCATGTTTCGCTGCGTCCGTCCGCGGAGGAGATCCTCGACGCCGCGCTCCAGATGCCGCGCGTTTACGACGAACCCTTCGCCGACTCTTCGCAGATCGCGACGTACATGGTGTCGGCGCTGGCGCGTCGCTCCGTTACTGTGGCGCTTTCGGGCGACGGGGGAGATGAGCTTTTCGCTGGCTACAACAGGTATACGTGGGCGCCACGAGTGTGGCGCGCGAGCCGGTGGATCCCCGCGCCGCTGCGCCGAGGCGCGCGCAGCGTCACTGCGCGCCTCGGTTCGTCCGTCCTCGAGCGCGCGTACGGGCTGGCGCCCGGTTGGATTCCCCGCGTCCGACTCCCTGGCCGCCAGCTCATCAAGCTCACACGCGCAGCCGCAGCAACCAGCAAGGACGGGCTCTACCGAGAGCTACGCCTCACGTCCGGGGAGTCGGCGACTTTCCTCCGGCCGGCCCACCGAGAGCTACGCCTCCCCCAGCTGCCCGACGTCGACTACGTGCGGGCAATGATGGCCGCTGACGTGGGCGCCTACCTGCCGGATGACATCCTCGTCAAGGTGGACCGTGCAAGCATGGCGGTCGGGCTCGAGGCACGTGAGCCGCTCCTCGACCACGAGCTCGCCGCCGTTGCGGCAAGGATCCCTGCCGAGATGAACATTGGAGACGGTACCGGCAAGCGCATCCTACGGAGTGCGCTGGCGCGCGATGTGCCGCGAGAGCTCTTCGAGCGACCGAAGATGGGGTTCGCAGTGCCGCTCGGCGTCTGGCTGCGCGGACCTCTCCGCTCGTGGGCGGCGGATGCGCTCGGGTCGCTTCGCGACGCGCGGGTAGACGATGTCATCGATCACCGAGCAGTTCAGTCGGCATGGCGGCGTCACGTCGACGGTCAGCGCGATCACAGCGATGCGCTGTGGCCGATCGTCATGCTGGGGGCATGGGCCGCGCATGGGGCCGGCGGCACGTGAACTCTGGGCTCTTACCGACGCTCGCCGTCATCATCGTCGGCAGCATCGTCGCGGGGCTCCAAATCTCGCGCTACCCGCGCGAGGAAGCCAAGTGGCTCGTTGTGAGTTTCATCGCGCATGTGGTCTCTGGCATCGCGCAGGTCGCTATTACTGACCGTCTCTACGGGGGCGGGGACATGTTCGGCTACACTTTCTTTGGCGGCCAGCTCGCAGACGCGCTGGCTGTAGATTTTAGAGGTCTCGCTCCGGAAGTAGCGCGCCTTTTGTTTCAGCAAGGCGCAGTGTTGCCTATCGCGGTTTCGGGTTCCGACAGCTCGACAGGATCGATGTACGCGATTGCAGCAATACTCGCGTTTCTCACCACAGCGAATACATACACGCTATGCGTGCTCGTTGCGATCCTCGCGTTCCTCGGCCAGCTCGCCATGTACCGCGCGCTGCGCGAGATCACTTCGGGCCGCGAGCGCCTGACGGCGCTCGTCGCGGTCCTCTTGATTCCGTCCGTCGTATTCTGGTCTTCGGGACTGTTGAAGGAGTCCGTGGCCATGGCAGGCTTCGGCTGGGCCTTCCTCGGGGCCTACCGGCTGATGTCGGCGCGCGTCCTGTCCGCCCTCGTTCCGCTCCTGCTCGGCTCGATAGTCGTCGCCGTTGTGAAACCGTATATCCTCGCGGCTTTCCTGCCAGCTGCTGCGCTCTGGTTCTTCCTCCAACGGTCGGTGGTCGATGGTCGCGTCACCGTCCGGCCGCTTCTCGGCGTGACGTTGGCGGTCGCCGGCCTGGCGGCGTTCGCTGGGCTAACCGCCATTTTTCCGCGCTTCGCGCTCGATACTCTCGCCGAGGAGGCAGCGACGCTCCAGCAGGCAGGCTTGAGCTCCATCGGCGGATCGAACTACGCTTTCGGCGACGCGAACACACGGTCGTTCGCGGGGCAGATGGCGTTCGCTCCGCTTGCGCTGCTCTCCTCGCTCTACCGCCCATTCCTCTTCGAGGCGAACAGTCTCCAGGTCGCGATCAACGCGCTGGAGACCGCTGCGCTTCTCGTGCTCACGATACGTGTGTTCGTTATCAACGGCCTGGTGGGCACGTTCGCGCGAATTTGGCAGTCTCCGCTCATCGCCCATTGCATCGCCTTCTCTCTGATCTTCGGCACGGCTGTCGGCCTCGCCACCACGAATCTCGGAACTCTGTCGCGATACAGAATGCCGCTCGTCCCGTTCTTCGCATATGCCCTCATCGTGCTGGCGATGCGAGAGCGTCCCGTCGGAAGGAAGACGGCTGTTCAGGACGTCGAAAACACACGCTCCCAACGGGGAGCAACAGCCTCAATCGAGAACTCGTCGGCACGAGGCGGACCGAGCGCTTTGTAGCGGTTCCATAGGGTCGGGCGCGCCAGTACCTCCTCGAGTGCATCGCTCCATGCCACTTCCGCGAAGGTCAGGGGTTTGTCCGCGCCTCGACGCATCCCGTCGCAGAGAGGAAGGAGGACGCCGAACTCGGCCTCACCGTTCGGCGCATCGACCGAGCGTGCGAGAATCTCGGCAGGGCCGTAGCGGCAGTTCGCTGCGAGCACGAGTGTGCCGGAGGCGAGCGCCTCCACAATCACGTTTCCGAACCCTTCCCACAAGGAAGGCAACGCCACTGCGCGCGCCCGCGCCATGAACGCGAAGGGATTCTTCTGAAACCCCAGGAAGACGACATCGGCCGGCGCGGCCGCTCCCGTGCCCTCCTCATCCGCTCGCGCCACACGCAGCCCGTACGAGCGCGCGAGGTCAATCAGGTACGGCACGAGCGGCCCGCCGCCGATGAAGACGAGCCGCGCGCTTGGGAACACGCTGTGACGGTCCGCAAACGCCCGTACGAGATGCCAGAGACCTTTTTGCTCCACGGCACGCCCGGCCGACAGCACGAAAGGCCTTTGCTCCAAGAAGGCCAGTTCGTCCGGCAGCGGCTCCGCGGCGAGTCGTGTGACCTCCGGAATATCCACGGTATTGTAGATGGTCTCGGTTCGACTCGCGGGTACTCGGAAGTGCTGGACGAGGTCCCTTCGCACGCCCTCTGAGACTGCCACCACGTGGTCCGCACGCGGATACGCAGTCTGGATGAGGCCGCGTACGATTGGTGCCGAACGTCCGCGAATATTAGTCGATTCGAAATTATGGGATGTGAGGATGGTGCGCCCTGGACCCGTGGAGGCGACAGCAACCAAGTTGGGCCACGTAGTAAAACCAACCGTCACGTCCGGTCGTAGGCGGGCTCGCAGCTTTGAGATCGACGCCACCGTACGCGCCAGTAGTCCGATTCGATGTGCTGCTGCCCCACCGCTCATGAAGTCGCCCTGGAGCAAGTGAACGGGGCCGTTGAATGGATAATTGGACGTCGGGTCGAACAGCGCGAGGTGCACGTCGACTTCGGGCACCATCCTGGCGATGTTGATGGCGACGCGCTCTGCTCCGCCCCCAGCCAGCGATTGAAGAACGAACAGTGCGCGGGTCAAGTGCGAATCTGCCCAATAGTGGATTGGCCAGTGGTGCGATGGAGTTCGGGCCGGGCAAGAAACCTGGCGAGGGCGTGGATCTTGGCGGAGAGGATAGGCGCGAAAAGCGTCGACATGGCGGATCGAGACGTGGAGGGGGGTGGGTGCGAATTTGGCTTGGGGTGCAAAGGCGGCGTGCTCGCATCATCTGAAGTGGCTTCTTGACGAGGTCGACGGGCTTGCCGAGCACTTCGCCGATGCTCAGCGACCTCGATCATGGTGAATTCGACGAGGTTGCCGATGTTCACTGGGCCGGTCTCGGTAGGGTGCTCCATCAGGCGGACGAAGTTGTTGACGAGGTCGTGATACGGCTGCGCGACGTGGTCGTGGACGAGCCGAAGTGAGCCGACGAACCCGGCGCCGCCGGTGACGAGGGTGCGCATCGTTTGGCGGTTCTACTACGCGCGGGGGCCGGGCGGGAGCGTGAAGTGAGTGCCTGAAGCGGCATTTTTCTAGCGCGCTGGCGGCCAGCGCCGGTCAGAGCTTTGGCTGTCGTCCGCGACGTGCGCTCCACACGCACACCACGAACAGTTCGTCTGGCGCGACGGT
>Ga0105046_10005932_pt1 | contig 19265 bp, 11 predicted proteins | sample MAT03_FD_78385 | JGI IMG/M metagenome (GOLD analysis project Ga0105046, IMG submission 78385) | Freshwater microbial communities from Lake Fryxell liftoff mats and glacier meltwater in Antarctica - MAT-03 (megahit assembly) | ecosystem: Environmental > Aquatic > Freshwater > Ice > Liftoff... | reverse complement strand
CCGTACTGACCATCTCGATGAACGCCCAAGGCGGACATCTGATGATCATCGAGCCGACACCGTAAGGCCCGACCTGATCCAGCGGATCCCATCACCGCGCATCACTATCCGGAACAGGGCTTCACCTGCAGCTATTCCAACGCCAGTGACCAAGCCACTCAGTTGGTCGAGGCCAATCTGTTCGGCAGCGGCACCAACCAGAACTGGCTTGGCTTCTCTATGGCCTGGAGAGAGAGAGAGACTCCGATCCCGCTCTCAGCGACTCTGGGCAGGCAGTTCTACACAGTAGAGCGCCTTCGCGTCGCGCAGCACCAGTCGGCCATCGGCGTAAGCGGGATGGCACCAGGTTTTACCACACACCTGCACGCGTCCGACTTCCTGGTAACGCGCAGGATCGGCGCGAAACAGCAGCAATTCGCCGGAATCATTGAGCAGCAACACGTGGTCGTGCAGGCCGATGCAGGCCGCGAAGGCGCGTGCCGGACTGCCGCCGACCAAGCCATCCTGCCGCCATTGCTCCATGCCCGTGGTCGCGTCGACGCAGACCATTTGGTTGCCGGTCAGCAGATACAGGTGCCCGGCCACCAACACCGCGCTGGAAAAATTCGGTGCCAGGTCCTTGCCGCGTCGCCACGCCTCCCGCGCCATTATCCCATCGGCGGTGGCGGTCACGTGGGTTGCGATCAGTCCGGCTTCGTGGGATCCCGCGATGACGAGGTCGCCATGAACCACCGGGGCTATCACGTGCCGGCCGAGGCTGGTGGTGATGGGCGTACGCCACAACAACCGGCCATCGCTGCGGCGCAGGCCGATCAGGCCATCGACGGTGAAGCAGACCACCTGTCGCACCCCAGCGATGGTCGTCACGATCACCGGGGCATAACCGGCTTGATCATTTTCAGCCTGCCACACCACCCGACCATCAGCGGCGGCGAAACACACCACGCCGGCGCCGGGACCGCCGACCTGGGCAATGACGTGCTCACCATCGATGCAGGGACTGCCGCTGTACCCATGACGTGCACCACCGGCGGTCGTGCCTTTTTCGCCGGTGTACACCGCGTGAAAATCCTTCACGTAGTTCACCCGCCAGCGCAGGGCTCCGCTGCGGGCGTTCAGGCAATGTAGTTCGCCGCGACACGACTGCGTGATCACGATGGAACCATCGCTCACGGCGGCACAGCGCGGACCTGAGCCGAAAGCGTCCTTGTGCGGCAGGTCGAGCGGGTGGCTCCATTGCACACTTCCATCGGTCACCCCAACGGCATGGAAGACTTCCTTTCCATCCTGCAAGTCGCCATAGATCACCCGACCATTGCTGATGATTGGCGCGGCAAGGCCATCGCCGATGGCTTTCTTCCACACCACTCGCATTTCGGCCGGCAAGCTGGTCGGCACCGGAATGTCCGCCGCCAGGCAAGCGGTCCCGTCCGGACCGCGCTGGTGTGGCCAATCCGCCGCCCACAAGGACGAGTGCAGGATCAGCCCTGCCATTCCGGCGATCGCCTGGAATCCGACAGCACCTGGCCGGTGGAGTCGCGGTCTCACGCGAACAACGCCTGAATCGGCGTGCCCTTGTTCGCCACCGTGAACGGCCGTCCGCTCGGCGAGGTTACGATCCGGTCGAGCGGCAACCCCAGCGCCTGCGCGATGGTGGCGTTGAAATCAACGATCTTCACCCGTTCGCCGTCCACTGCGCTGCCATCCGCCGTGGTCTTGCCGTGGACGTTGCCAGCTTTGATTCCGCCACCGAACAGCGCGCACGAAAAGGCCTGCGGGTAATGATCGCGCCCGAGGTTTTGGTTGATCACCGGTGTGCGACCGAACTCGGTGGCGAGAACCACTAAAGTGTCCTTGAGCAATCCCAGCGCACGCAGCTCATTGAGGAGTGCCGACAGGCCGCGGTCGAGCGACTCGGCCATCTCTGGAGTGCGCACGAAGTTCGCCACGTGCGTATCCCACCCGTTGACGCCGACCTCGACGTAGCGCACGCCGCGCTCCACCAATCGCCGTGCCAGCAGGCAGCCTTGTCCGAACTGATCCTGACCATAGCGCTTGCGCACCTCCTCGGTTTCCTGCGTCAGATCGAAGGCGGCGAGGTCTTTGCTCTCCATCAGGGACAAGGCGCGATCGTAGGCATCGGCATAGGCACGAACGGGCGCCTGGTCGTAGGTCGCGCGGAAGCCGGCGTCGAGTTCATCAGCGAGCGCGAGTCGCGCCGCTTGACGTGACGGGGTCAATCCTTTCGGTCGGGCAACGTTGGTGATGCCGTTCTCCGGATTGCTGACAAATAACGGACCATGGCGGGCCGGCAGGAATCCCGCGCCCGGATGGCGGCTGTCATACCCGATGTAGACGTGGTTCGGCAGGCTGGGGTGACCACTGCCCTGCAGATGGTCAAGCCAACCACCCATGCCAGGGTGGCGGATGGTCCCCACCAACTGGTAGCTGGTGTGCATCAGGTAGTTGCCCTGTTCGTGCGCGCCCTGCGTCGAGGTCATCGAGCGCACGATGGTCCCCAGGTGCAGGCATTCGGCCAGACGCGGCAGGTACTCCGACACCAGCGCGCCGTCGAGCGACGACTTCAGCGCGCGCACCGGACCAGCGACGTCGGTATTCGGCTTGGGGTCGAGTGTGTCGAGGTGGCTCATGCCGCCAGCCATGTAGAGGTAGATCACGCGTTTCGCCGTCGCGGGTCGCGCTGCTGCCGCCGGCGCCGCGGGATCTGCCGCCGCCATATTGGTAAATAGGCTCGGCAACAGACCGACGCCCAACAGGACGCTGGCGGCCCGCGCGGCGAAACGCCGACGGGTCAGTTCATCTGAGCGCAGCAGGAGGTCACGCATGGGAGGTTTCCTTGTCTGAGTTCGGGGTCACCCACCGCTGGTGCAATCCGCTTGGGTGCCCACCGCGAACGATCAGCGGTGAAATACGACGAGCCGGCACGATCATGGGACGAAGAGAAACTGACGGGTGTTGAGCAACGCTGCTATGAGATCGTCAAGTACGAGTCCGTCCTTCTTCGCTTTGGTCCAGGCTTGGCGGTCGGCGTCGTTCGGCGCGCGCGATAGCACCGCCAGGTAGACGGCGCGCAGCTTGCCCTCGTCGTCGCTCGCACGGCCGACCTCCAACATCAGTTGCGAAAACGGAGCGGTGGCCTGCGGCACCAACACGCTGTTCATCAGCAGCAACGCCTGGCCGATGTTCGCTTCCGGGTTGGCGTTGTCGACCGTCTCGCGATCACTCTGTCCGAATTCGCGCAGGTAATGCCCACGTGGAGCCGGACTCTCCATGTCGGCTGAACGTGGCCAGGAGCGCAGCGCGCGGGTGCGTTCACTGACATAGCGATCAAGATCTTTTGCCGGAATGCGGTAGTGCACGGCTTCCGCGCGGAAGACCGCCTGCAGCGCCGCCGCCGTGGCCGCGTCGGCAGCTGTCGCATCTGCAGGGTCGATGCCGGGAATACGGGCGTTCTGCACGGTTTCGAGGATGGGGTTCACTTTTCCCGACAACGTGGCGGTGAACGGTCTGCCGAGTAGCTGGCTCATCATCGGCACCACCACCTGGTCGTGGATCGCCTGCAGCTTCTGCCGTTGAATCGGGCCCGTCTGCTTGCCGAGTCGTTCGACCAGTTCCTTGTCGCCGGCTTTGCGCGCGGCATTGATGTCGTCTTGCATCTTTTTCAACGCCACCGACTGCTCACCGAGCACCGTGGCCGTGGACGCGGCGGCGTCGAACAGTTCGCGGGGCGAGAGTGCGCGGAACAAGGCGTCCGCCCGGCGCGTCTCACGGATGGCGCGCGCCAATTCTTCGGCCGCGAAGGGATTGAACTGATCCGGCGCCGGCCGCACCAGGGTAACAAAGGAATCGTAGATCTGTTCGGCCGTCATGCGGCGCAGGACCGGCCCAGTGAAGGCGTAGGATTCCCCAGGCTGGGCGGGCTCACGCGCGACCTCGGACTGGTACGCCCGTGTGCGCAGCACCACGCCAAGGAATGCCTTCAGGTCGTAACGGCAGTCAATCATCAACCGGTCAAGACGGGCCTGGAGCCCAGGGATGTCGCCCCCGGAGTTGTCCGAGAGGTCGTCAAGCGGCTCGATCACCGCCCGTCCGAACAACGACCGCCACAGACGGTTGGTGACCACGGTGGTGAATCGCGGATTGCGCGGTGAGGTCATCCACGCGGCGTAGGCGCGCAGTTTCTCGATCCCGGTCCCGACCTCAGCGATCGGATCGCCGAACACCGTTGCCGGCGGCACCACGTCGCCGGGCTTGGCGTCCTGATACTGATAATCGTGCGGCAGTTTCAGGGACTCGCCCTTGAACCACACCGCGGTGTTGTTGCCCAGGAACGGTCCCTGAATCTCGTTCAAGACCGTCACGACGCCGCGAACGTTCAGGTTGTGGCGCTCCTGCGCATCCTTGCGCTTGATGGCGCCAGCGGGGCCAGTGGATTGTTTCGCCGCCTGATCGATCGCCTGTTGGCGCGCGGCAAACTCGTCGCGCAGGCCGATCTTGCCGTAGTAATTGCCTTCGCCGAAGCCGTAGGTGAACGCCGCCACTTGGTAGAACTTCTTCTGCGTCCACTGGTCGTCGAAGGGATGGTCGTGGCACTGGGCGCAATCGATGCGCGTACCCATAAAAACCCGCGCCGTTACCGCCGCGTGGTCGAGCGGCATGCCGGTGTCGCGCACTTGGTAGCCGATCGCGCCGTTTTCCCCGGCACCGCCCTGCGCCGTGATCAAGTCGTGGACGAAGCGGTCGTACGGCTTGTTGGTACGCAGGCTCTGCTTGACGTGGTCCTGGTACGCCAAGCCGGTCAGCGTGCCGAGCGGCCGCATGCGCGAAAAGAGGCGCAGCGCATCGGCCCACACTTGGAAATAGCGCTGCACGTAACCTTCACCCGCCAGCAGGCGATCGATCAGACGGGCGCGTTTGTCGCTCGCCGTCGCGGCGAGGAAATCCTCGGCTTCGCCCACCGTTGGAATGCGGCCCGCCACATCGAGGTACACCCGACGGACAAACGCCTCATCCGACAGCAGCGGATTGGCGACCGTACCGATGGCCTTCCAATGTTTCGCTAAGATGGCGTCCAGCTCCCGTGCCGCGGTCACCGGATCCACCGTTGCGGTCGCGGACACGGGACTGCGGGCGTCGTCTGCCGCCGTGCCCGATCCGCACATGGCCACGCAGCAGGCAAGGAGCAATCCGAGCGTCGACCAGGACTTCAGGTGCATGCGGACCTCCCATGGGAATGGCTCACCAGAAGATCACTCCACCAGCAGGTACCGTTTGCCGAACCGAACGCGTTGTCCCTGCGGTGGCAGATTGGTCCCGTCACGTGCCCTGTCGCAGTCCTACCAAGACCGTCGATTATGTTCGGCAAGCGGCTGATTACTGAGGAGTGTAGAACTGATGTCTTAGCGTAATTACCGCCAATACCTCACCCCGCCGATGGTCGCTCGCCATCCCTCCCCACATCTACGACCCCTGTGCGCACGCATCGCCGCCGTGGTGGTGATGCTGGTCGCCAGCGGCATTGCCTGCAGCGCCGATCCGCAGCCGGCGCCCATGGCCAAACCTGCCGCGAAGCCGGTCGAAACCGTTTACCTGCCCATTACCGATGTGCCGGGATTGCCACGGGTGTTGATCATCGGCGACTCGGTGTCATGCGGGTACACCTAGCCGCTACGCGCGGCGCTGACCGGGGTCGCCAATGTCCATCGACCGCCGCAGAACTGCGGGAGTTCCGCCGTCGGGTTGCAGAACCTCGACCGCTGGTTCGGTGATCAAGCATGGGATGTCATTCATTTCAATCACGGTCTGCACGACCTGTCTTGCGAGTTCAGTCCTGCAAAAATCGCAATACTGCGGGTGTCTACGCCCGTCCCGATAATGCCCGATAATGGCGAACATCACCGCGTCGCACCGGATGACTACCGTACCAACCTGACGGCGCTGGTTGAACGGCTGCGTGCCAAGGCACCGCAAGCGACTCTGATTTTCGCCACCACCACACCGATGTCGGCCGATCTCCACCATTACGTCAAAGACTCCGAGTTGGAGTACAACCGCATCGCGCGAGAGGTCATGACGATCACGGGCGTCCAGGTGAACGACCTGTGGGCCTTCGCCAAACCGCGCATCGCAGAAATCCAGGAACCGGGCAATCCACACTTCCACGCCAAAGGTTCCAAGTTGCTCGCCGAGCATATCGCGAACGTCATCATCGCGGCGTTGGCAATGCGACGGACCGGCGACGCATCCATACCGTCAGACACCGCTCGCTGACTAAACCGGTTCTCCACAAGTGGCCCGTGCAGCCGTCGTCCTGCCTTCACCGAGCGGTCCGGCACGGCCCAGCGTGCCCTGGACTTGGATGATAAGCGGCCCAATGCTTACACGTCCGAACCGCAGAAAATCGGCAAACCGGGACGGCGGACGGAGTGATAGGTGTCCATCCACCGCCTTACACCGGGACTGCCGATGCGCCTGTCCATTCTGGCCTTCATCCTGTCGGCCGCTCTGCAGGTCACCTTTGCCACGTTGACGGCTGGTGAGCCGCCAACCGCCACGCACCTGAACCACACCGAGCCATCAGGACCGACGCCAACCGCGCCACGTGCCGACATGGTGGTCAGCGACATCGCGCTCTCATTCGCTTGGAGTGCCGTCGACGACGCCACGCACTACGACGTCGAGATCGCGCGTGACAGCGACTTCAAAGAGCAGGTGCGGCTGCGTCGCCAACCTAGCAGCGGGTACCATCGTCACAGTTACCGGCCGAAAGACCTGCTAGCGCCGGGCACCTATCACTGGCGCGTACGCGCCGTGCTCGCTGGCCAACACGGGGGTGCGTGGAGCGCGACGACACGCCTGGAAATTGTCCCCACCGGCGACCTCCTTGCTGAACCGGTACGGGTCATCAGCCCAGAACGGCCGCTCTTCCTCATGCGCAGCCGGGTGTGGGATCCGGTGGCGGCCAGCCAGCACGTGTCGGCAATCATCCCTGCATCACTGCGCGGAGTGATCGTGGTCGACGACATCGCTCTGGATTCCGGCCGCGTGATTGAACGCGCGCAGCGCTACCAGGATCTTGGCCTCGATTTCGTGATCTGGAACAACCGCTGCCAGGTCCCGTTGCCGACCATCGAGTACCTGTTCCAGCGTTTCAGCCACTGCATTGGCACCGCCGAGGGCGAGCACTTTAGCGGCATGTATTGGGAGAAGGGTCCGGAAGGAAACCTGGCCGAGCTGGATTTCGTCCGTCGTGCCTGGGCACTGTGCGCCAAATACGGACGCCTCTATTTCTTCGCCGATGGCGACGGCGGCTCCTTCCGCTGGCCGACTTTCGCCGAACGCGAGCGCGAACGGCTGGAACGGTTTCACCGCCATCTGGTGCTGATGTTTAAGACCACCAACGGCGATATGGCACTGCATTCCTATGGCGCGATCCAGGGATTCGGCGTGGCCGGCACGGTAGCTAACACTGGGGTGTGGGTCGACGAATGGATCTGGCCTATCAGTGGCTTCGGCAAGCTCGGCGAATTCGTGCCGCCGGAGAAAACCTGGGAACGTCGCCGCGCGGTTGGTACGCGCGAATGCCCGTGGATCTACGACATCCAAATGTGGCTGATGGGCATCGCCAGCGGCACCACGGTGTTCCACCTGGAATCTGCGCATCAGTGGGGCCGCGACGGTAAAGGGGCAGCACATTACGAGCGGGTTTTCCTGCCCTTCATGCGCGCCGTGGTGGAGCGCCAGTTGATTCCCTCTCGCGCGGCCTTCCGCGGTCAGGTGCGAGTAGCGGTCACCAGCGATCCCGCACTGGCGACCGGCAAACACCACAAACGCTACACCGGTGGCGTCGCTTACCTCCAGGACCTCTATGCACTGACTGGTCCAGGGGACCAAGAGTTCATCCCCAACAATAGCCGCTACGGCATCGTCTGCTTGCTGCCGCCGTGGGTGACCTCCCTGCCCGGTGCCACGCTGGTGGTGCCGCAGGCGCAGTTGGCGGATCCGGCACAAGCGCGTGCGGTGTTCGATGCCGCCTATCCACCGCGCGGCACCGGCGAGGCGTTTACCTGGACGTGCGATGGCACGGTGATCGTCACCAACTGCCATGAGAACCGCGACCTCGCCCAGGACTTCCGCCTGCCGCTGAAACATGCCCTGGTGCGTGGAATCGGCGGCACCATCGGCGTGCACCAATATTTGGTCGCGAAGCTGGCCACGGACGGACGTTCCTGCTGGTTGCAGGCCAACGGCGAATATTCGGAACGTGACCTGCGGTTGGAGATTGCCTGTACCAAGCAGCCACGGGTGACGGCGACGCCGACGACCGCCCTGGCCGAACAACGCTGGGAGGCGGCCACCGGCGTGTTGCACCTGCGTCTGCGCTTTGCCGATGGCGCGGCCGAGATCGAGCTTTTCTCTGACGACCAGGATCGCCCATGACCACCATACTCCGACTGCTCTTGTGCCTGCTCGCAAGTGTACATCTACCGGGGGTAACCACCGACAATGACCACGCGATGTTGCACCTGGTGGCCGACCATGTGCTTCAACACACCACGCGGCGCCTGGTCGATCACGGTACCAGCACGACCTACACCGACAGCACTGGTTTGGCGCCGAAAGCGGAACTGAGCATCGAGAGCAAGTTCAACGCGTGGTTTTATCAGACTTGGCTGCTGGCTGACGGTATGCGCCGCACCGCAGCGGCGCTCAAGGAACCACGCTACGAGCAGTACGGCGAGCAAAACCTCGCATTCATCTACCAGCACCTCGATTACTTTAAGCGTCAGCGTGATGCGAAGATGACCGCCGCACCCGCGGGCGACGGCAAACTCTCGCCTATCGGCTTCCACTTTCAGATCAATTCGTTGTGGCAGACCGGACTCGCGCCGCTGGTGCTGGAGCAGTACGCCGCCTCCAAGGATGCGCGCTACGAACCGTTCCTCACGCGCATGCGGCGTTTCCTGGAAGACAGTCCATGCTTCGACGACGGCGCGTTCTACCGCAAGGGTAAGGGGCTGATGACCGATGACCCCTACATGACGGTGCCATTCCTGCTGCGCGAATGGCGCTTCAGTGGCGAGGCGAAACACCTCGATGCCGCCATCGCCCAGATCCTGGGCACCCATGCCCGCGTGTTCGACACCGAGGTCGGCCTACTGCGGCATCTGTGGGACCTCAAGACCAGCGCCCCAGGCGGACACTTCTGGGGACGCGGCAATGGCTGGACCGTGATGGCGCATGTCGACCTGCTGGCTGAACTGCCCAAGGACCATCCACAACGCGGCGCGGTGCTGTCCGCCTTCGTGCGCCACATGGAAGGTATGCGCCGCTGTCAGGATCCCGCTGGCGGCTGGCATCAAGTGCTGACAGTACCAACTTCGTGGATCGAGACCTCGGCCACCGGCATGATCACCTATGGCATCGCGCGCGGCGTGAACGAAGGCTGGCTCGACCGTTCGTTTGCTATCGACGCGAAAAAAGGGTGGACGGCGTTGCAGAGCAAGGTCCTGCCCGACGGTGACCTCATCGATGTGTGCGGCTCGACCGATACCGGTGATCTGAATTTCTACCTCAAACGTCCACGTTTGCAGGGCGATCTACATGGGTTCGGTAGCTACCTGCTGGCCGGCGCGGAGATCGTCCGGCTGGGAACTTCGAACACGCCATGATCTCCGTTTCCCGCATGCGTAACGTGTCGCTCATCCTGCTCAGCCTGCTGTTGACGGCGGCGATCGCTGACGACGTGCCCTGGGTCACGTTCGTCGGTCACGACGGTATCGGTGCCGGTCGACACATCGTCTTCGTCACCGGCGACGACGAGTACAAATCCGAAGAGACCATGCCGATGCTGGCGGAGATCCTGGCCCAGCGGCTGGGATTCACCTGCACGGTGCTGTTCGCCATCAATCGCGTCAGCGGGGTGATCGATACCAACCAACGGGACAACATTCCTGGACTAGAGCAACTCGACCGCGCCGACCTGATGGTGGTGTTCACGCGCTTCCGCGAACTTCCTGATGAACAGATGCGGCATATCGTCGCTTACCTTGCGAGCGGAAAACCAGTGATCGGGCTGCGCACGGCGACGCACGCGTTCAAATATGCGTCGGAATCAACCAGCACGTTTGCCAAGTACACCTTCCGTAATCCTGATCCGCTGTTCCTCGGCGGCTTCGGCCGCCAAGTGTTGGGCCAGGATTGGGTCAACCACTGGGGCGCGCACGGCAAGCAGAGCACGCGAGGTGTGTTCGCGCCCCATGCTGAAACACATCCGATCCTGCGCGGCATCACCGACGGTGAAATCTGGGGGCCAACCGATGTCTACGAAGCGACGCTGCCGCTACCGGAAGGTTGTCAGCCGCTGATGCTCGGTCAGGTGCTGAAGGGCATGACGCCGAACGATGCGCCGGTGGATCAACCTGAACTCAATCCGAAGTGGAAGCGTCTGGTGGACAAAAACGTGCCGATGATGCCGGTGGCATGGACCTGGGAACGCCCGGTGGGAGATAAAGGACGCGTGTTCACCTGCACCATGGGCGGCGACATGGCTGGCGGCAGCGACTTCGCCAACGCCGGACTGCGCCGCCTGGTCATCAATGCCTGCTGCTGGACGCTCCATCTGGAGGAGCGCCTGCCGATATCCCTGGACGTCACGCCGATACGCCAAGCGAATCCCTGGAAACGCGGCATCCGTCCGCAGGATGTGCCGCGATGAAGCTCCTACGCGCTCTTGCTGTCAGTCTGTTCGCCGCCTCGTTGTCGGCAGCGGTGGCGCTGAAATCGGGCGATACGCTGCTGTGCTATGGCAATTCGCTGATCGAACGCGTGCTGGAACACGGGGAATGTGAGGCGCTGATCCAACTCACCGTGCCGGGCGGCATACACGTGCGCAGCTTGGCGTGGACCGGTGACGAGGTCGGTTATCGCCTACGGCCGGAAGGGTATGTCGAACACCTGCGCAGCCTGCTGGCGGCGTGGCCGGCGCAGGTGGTGCTGGTTGGTTACGGCATGAACGAATCCTTTGCCGGCACTGCCGGTCTGCCGTCATTCCGCGACCAGTACCAAGTCTACCTGCGCGAACTGCAGCGCCTGCATCCGGACGCGCAGCTGGTGCTGCTGTCGCCGATCGCGTTGGAGGACCGTGACGAGCACGCGACGCGCAATCGTGATCTGGCGGCTTATAGCACGGCGATCGGCGAATTGGCCGCCGCGCACCACGCGACGTGGGTCGATCTCTTCAGCGCCACGCGTACGGCGTATGGCGCCGGCGGTGGTCCTTTCACCAACACGCAGCAACCGACCACCGCAGGCTTGTCCGTGATCGCCCGCGCCATCGCGGAGGCCCTGGTCGGACCCGGCGTGCGCCAGCTGCCCGTCGAACGTGTTGCGGAGGTGGCCCGCGCTGCGGGCCAGAAGGCCGGCTTCAACGCTGATCTCACGCGACCGAAGAACGGCGTGGTCTATTACGGCGTGCGCAAACGGCCCGAGGAAAACCAAGCTGAGATTCCGCGCTACCACCGCATGATCGCGGAAGCCGACGAGGTCATCCAACGCCTAGTCAGCGCGCCCACCGCGCATTTTTCCGACCAGCCACGTCCGACCCAGCCGACCCTGGCACCCGGCGCTACCAAACCCGACCGCTTTGGTGGCGCCGTGATCCGCACTCCGGCAGAACAGCAGGCGGAGTTCACCGTCGCCCCAGGCTACCACGTGAACTGCTTCGCTTCGGAGGCCGAATTCCCCGAGCTGCGCAATCCCGTGCAGATGGCCTTCGATGCACGCGGTCGCTTGTGGGTGACGACCATGCCGTCGTTCCCCCACACCATTCCAGGCCAGCGTCCAGCAGACAAGATCCTCATCCTTGAGGATCGCGACCACGACGGGAAGGCCGACTCCTGCACGGTTTTTGCCAATGGTTTCGATGCGCTCGACGGCATCGCCTTCCATGAACGTGGCGTGGTGGTCTCAGCCCAGCCGCGCCTGCTGCTGCTGCGCGACACCAATGGCGACGATCATGCCGATCAACAAGAGGAACTGCTGCGCGGCGTCGACGTCACCGATTCGCACCACGGCGGCATGGTCCAGGTCGATCCACTTGGTCAGGTGCTGTTCTGCGATGGTGTGTTCCATCGCTCGCAATTCGAGACGCCCTTCGGCGTAGTGCGCGGCATCGATTCGACCACCTACCGTCTGGATCCCAACACCGGGCGGGTCGAGACCGAATGGCAATCACTGACGCCGAACCCGTGGAAGATCGCCATCGATCGCCACGGCACGCACCTGCAGCGTTATGGCGGTGGTCAGACCCTCGATGGCATGCGCCTGAGTTGGACGCCGCTTGGCGTGCCGCATGCATACGGTGATGGCACGGTGCTGGGCGACAACAAGGGCTGTGCCGCGACCGTGGTGTCGAGCGCGAACTTTCCCGACGCCTTCCAACAGGGCCTGATCTCCGCCGGTCTGCTTGGTCGCTACAACGTGACCATGGCGTCGCTCACCTGCGCTGCCGGACCATTGGTCGCGCAGGAGAAGATTGATCTACTGAGCAGCAAAAATGCCGCGTTCCGTCCGGTCGACGCCGAGTTTGGTTTCGATGGCGCGCTCTACCTCGCAGATTACTGCAGCCTGATCATCGGCCATGCGCAGCACGCCATGCGCGATCCGCAGTGGGACCATAACCACGGTCGGATCTGGCGCGTGGTCCACACCGACAAGCCGGTGGTAACGACTTGGCCGGACATCGTGGGCGCCGACCTGCCACGATTGCTGGAGCTGCTGGCACACCCCCAAGACCAGATCCGCAATCACGTGCGTTTGCGTTTGCGTGTACTGGGTCCATCCGTGGTACCGGCACTCGACGCCTGGATCGCGGCGCGTCCGCGCACGGGCGCGAATTTTCCGCAGCACGTTTTGGAGGTTCTGCGCGTGCTCCATGCTGCAGGCGAAGTGCGACCGACACTGTTGCAAGAACTGCTGCACACGCCCGCTGCCCAGGACCGTGCCGCTGCGGTGATGCTCATCCGTTTCCAGGCCGCCCAACTCGACGAGGCCCACCACCTGCTCGCGACCGCGGCCAAGGATCCGCATCCGCGTGTGCGCATGGCGGTGATCAACGTGATCTCGCACCTGCGGCTGAGCGATCCGCATTGTCTTCACGCGCTCGACGGCATGGCCGCCAGCGAACCAGCCGTGCGCGGCATGCTCGACGATCTGCAATCCGGCACTACGGCCAAACGCGGACGTTCCGTGCCAGTGTTGACCGTGGCTGTAGAGGCCACGGTCAACACATGGCAGCTGCTCACCCGTGTTGGCGATCAGGACCAGAGCGCCTACGTCACGGCGGAAGACAAAAAGAACGCCGCCGCCAAACCGCCCAAAACCGACACCTGGGGGACCATCGTCGAAGCCAGGCAGGCCGGTGAGGTGTTGCTATCGGTGCGCCACGGCTACCTCGACATCAGCCTCAACGACGTGGCGGTGCTCAGCAGCGACAGTCCCTACAGTTCTGATCAGCAGGTGCCGCTCATGCTCAAGGCTGGACTTAACGTCATCACCATCGCCTATCGACGTTTGAAGGGAGCGCCGCCAGCGGTGGCGCTGCACGATGCGCTCGGCCAGGCGGTGAGCGACGTCCACTTTCCCGCGAACGACGCCGAACTGGCCACCTGGAGCAAACGCCGACAGCAGACGTTGGGCGCCAATGATGGCACGCTGCTGGTGCGCACGGTGCCCAACCTGATGCAGTTCGCGCCCAAGGAACTGCGCATCAAAGCCGGTCAACCGATCCGCATCACGTTGGAGAACCCTGACCTGATGGCGCACAACTTGGTGCTGTGCGCACCGGGCAGTGGCGACGATATCGGCGCGCTCGCTGACCAGTTGGCGACCCAACCCGACGGTATGGCCAAGCAGTTTGTTCCCGCGTCACCCAAGGTGCTGGGCTCGATCCCCCTCCTGAATCCAAATGCCTCTGGCACCCTGACGCTCAGTGAACCATTGAAACCAGGGACCTATCCCTACCTCTGCACCTTCCCTGGGCATTGGCGGATCATGCGTGGGGTGCTGATCGTGGAATAGATCCCCAAGGTGGTTGTCACCCGTTTGCGGGTCCAGGGCCGGCGAGGCCCTGGTGGGCAGGAGCGGGGCAAAGCCCCGCGAACCGCAGCCAGCTCAGGCCATGCACTCGCCAGCGCCGAGTTCGTCGAGGCTGAAGAGTTTGTCGCTGCCGTAGTCGTGCAGGTGCGCCTCGGTGATCTGGCCTTCGGTGAGGGCGAAGATCGGAGTCAGGCGTTCCTTGAGCGCGGCCTTGGCCGCCTTTGCGGTGTCCTTGTCCGCACCCGCGCCGACTAGGCGGCGCAGGTATTGGGCGAAGGTCTCGGTGCCCTGGCGTTCGGTTTCGAACCAGCCGGCCAACGTGGTGATGGTCTCGGCGGCCTTACGCGCCGGGATGCGAGCGACCATGGTGCCGTGGTGGATCGCATCGCCCTCATCGCCGCCTCCGACAAAGAGCACGTAGTGTGGGATCAGCTTGTCACCGATCTTCGACGCCGCGCCGTGCAGGCCGATGGTGCCGATGTGGTGCTGACCGCAGGAGTTCGGGCAACCGCTGACGTTGATGCGCGAACCGTTGAGGCTGACCTTGGCGCCGAGCGGAGCGAGGGCCTTCTCCAGTTCGGTGGCCATGTTCTTCGACAAGCAGATGCCGAGCATGCAGGTGCTGGCGCCTGGGCAGCTGACCACGTCAAGGATGCCGTGGGCCGGATCGTGGTAGCCAAGCTTCTTCAGCTCAGCATAGAGCTTCGCGAGGTGCTCGTGTTTCACGCGCCGGAAAATGATGTTCTGGTCGTTGGTGGTGCGGGCGTCGCCTTCGCTGAACCACTCGCTGAGGTCGGCCAGCACGCGCATCTCGCGCGCCGGGACGTCGCCGAGCGGGATGCGCAGCGACACCACCGCGAGGCCGGCTTCGCGGTGCGGACGGACGTTGGCTTTGCGCCAGGCGCCTTCCTCACCGGCCACGACGGAAATCGCCGTGGGGTTGGCAGGCTTGAGCGTATCGGGGAACGCCTGGCCTTTGATGCCATCCGCGATCGCCGCAGCGAGTTGCTCTTCGAACAGCGCGCGGAAACCTTCCGGGCCCTTGGCCTTGAGCACGAACTTGAGGCGCGCCTTCGCGCGGTTGGTGCGGTCGCCGTACTTGTGGTGCACGCGCACCAGGGCTTCGCACACCGGGATGAGCTGATCCTTGGGCAGGCAGTCGTAGAGCTTGAGCGGCGCGACTGGCATGGAGCCGAGGCCACCAGCGGCGACGATACGGAAGCCCTGCTTGCCGTCGACCGTCACGGCCATCACGCCGATGTCCTGGATGTTGATCTGCTGCAGCGGATCCTTGTCCGACGAGCCGAAGCTGATCTTGAACTTGCGCGGCAAGGTGGCGGAGAGCGGTCCACGCAGGAAGTGGTAGAACACCGCGTCGCTGTAGGGATCGACATCGAACGGCTCGTCGAGCAGCGTGCCGGCGTTGGGGCTGCCGCACACCGCGCGCACCGCGTTGCCGCAAGCTTCACGGCAGGTCAGGCCAACCTCTTCGAGGTCGCGCAGCAGGGCCGGGGTGCTGTCGAGCGGGATATAGTGGAACTGGATCGCCTGGCGCGTGGTGATGTGGCTGATGCCGTTGGTGTATTTTTCCGACGTGTTAGCCAGACCGCGCATCTGTTCCGGCGTGACCACGCCGTACTTCAACTTGATGCGCACCATCTGTTTCTCGCCACCTTGGCGCTGGCCGTAGACGCCCTGCACCAGACGGAAGGGCTTGAAGACCTTGTCGGGATCGATCGCGCCGGCATGTAGCGCGTCGAGGGTCGACTTGTACTTGGCCAGTTCCTGCTCCACCACGGTGGATAAGGGCTTTTGGGGCGTCGGAGCAGTGATGGGCGGAGTCATGGCGGTCTCGCAGGTGTGAGTGGTGAAACTATCGCCCCGCTCATCTTTGCGACATACGCATGCCTACAGCCGTGGCATGCGGGGTACGTATGGGCCCGATGCCGGTGTTCATCCGGGCACGGAAGTCCCCTTATGAAAGGCGGCTTCCAACCTACGTTTTGTCGCAGGAGCCCGCATGCGCGAAGTCTGGATCAGCCATCTTGGCCATGCCTTCCCTGGACGCCCGGTGCCGCAGGAGGAGGCCGTCCGCTGGATGGAACCACGTCTACGCCCAGGCGCCAATCACGAACGGTTCCATCGTTTCGCCGAACGTTCCGGGATCGCCTTCCGCCACAGCGTGCTCGACATCCATGGGGCCGAAGGCGCGGCGTTCTACCCCCTCGGTGATACGCCGGCGGCGGACATGGGCGTGCGCAGCCGGGCGTTTAATGCCAAGGCGCTGCCGTTGTCACTCGCGGCGGTGACCAATGCCTGCCCGCAGGGTTTAGGCGACATCACTCACATCGTGGTCGCCACCTGCACTGGCGCAGTGGCCCCAGGGCTCGACATCCAACTGGCCAAGGCCCTGGGCCTGCGCAGCGATGTCCGCCGCACCTGCATCACCTTCATGGGCTGTTACGCCGCCATCCCAGCGCTGCGCACGGCGTGGTATACATGCCGGGCGGAACCGACCGCCCGCGTGTTGGTGGTCTGTTGCGAACTCAGCACGCTGCACCTTAAGGCCGGACCCGAAGACGACAAGTTGGTTGCCGCCTTGTTGTTCGCCGATGGAGCGAGCGTGGCGGTGGTCGAGTCCGCACCCAAGCCGGTCGGCCTTGGCTTGCGCATCGCGAGTGACGGGAGCGCGCTGCTGCCCGACAGCGAAGACCAGATGACGTGGCAGGCGAGCCATGATGGATTTTCACTGACCATCTCGCCCAAAGTTCACGGTTCGATCGGCCACGACATCAAACCATTCGCCGAGAAATTGCTCGGCGCTGGCCGCGCGGTGGACTCGGTGCGCTGGGCGGTCCATCCCGGTGGACCACGCATCATCGAATCGGTGGAACGCAAACTTGGACTCGCCGATGGAGCACTGGCCAACAGCCGCTCGGCGCTGGCCGAAGGCGGCAACCGTTCATCTGCGACGATCATGACCATCCTGGAACGCGAACTGCGCACCGACTGGCGTGGCGACATCGCGATGGTGGCGTTTGGTCCGGGGTTGACCGCCGATGCCCTGATAGTCGAACGCTGCCACTGACGATTGTTATCATCGCACCATGCGCTTCCTCCCTGTCCTGCTCGCCCTGATCATCTGCCTGGCACCGATTCCATTGGTGCTCGGGCTGAAATCCGCCACCGGTAACGACGCGTGGATCAATACCGCAGGCCCTGCGTGGGCTGATCTGCACCGCGTTGAAGAACGCTTCGGCCGCGATGACGGCTTCGTCATCGGGGTGTTCGGTGCGGACGTACTCAGTCCGCCGGTGCTGGCGTGGCAGGCATCGTTCGAGACCACGCTCGCCGCGCTCCCAGGGATCACCCGCCGCACCAGTCTCCTGACCGCGCAAGATGTCAGCGTCGACGAATTCGGGCCGTCGCCGGTGCCGTTGCTGCGCAGCGATGCCGATTTGTCACCGGATGAACGTGCACGGATACTGATCCATCCGCTCTACGGCGGACTGCTGGTGGCTAGTAGCGGTCGGGCGAGCGGCATCCTGGTCGATGTGGCGTCTGAACTGGACCAGGACGCCTTGGCCGCGTTGGCCGAACAGGTGCGCACGTTGATGCGCGACCAACCGCCGCCGATCGGAACGCAGGCGCTGCTCGGTGGATTGCCGGTGCAGAAACAGGCGATCAATGACGCGGTGCTGGCCGACCAACACCTCACCGTGCCGCTGAGCATGGCGATCCACACGCTGCTGCTGCTCATCCTGCTGCGACGTCCGGTGCTGATGGCGGTGCCACTGTTCGCGCTCGCCGGCAGTCTGGCATGGTCGTATGCCACTGTCGCGCTGGTCGGGCGACCGCTCGATGCGATCCTGGGCCTGCTGCCACCACTGGTGATGGGTGTTGCCGTCGCCGTCGCTCTGCACCTGGTTTATGGCTACGCCGCGCAGGTCGCCGCCGGCACAGCGCGACCGTTCGCGGCGACGTTGAAGCAGGTCACCGTACCGCTGCTCATCGCCACGCTCACCACCGCCATCAGCGTCGGCGGGTTATGGTGGGGACCGGTGGAGGGCGTGCGGCGCTTCGCTCCGTTTGCCGCCGCCGGCGTGGTGCTCGGCGCACTCGCCCCTTTCCTGTGGTTGTGGGCGCTGCGGCCGTTCATCAGCACCGCCGCCTGCCTGCAACTGCACCACGGTTTCACCGGCGTTCCCATTGGCCAGGTGATGGGGCGCATCGCCGCGTGGTGCCTGCGTCGTCGCGTGCTGGTGCTGCTGACGTATGGCTGCTTGGTCGGTGCGTCGTTGTGGCTCCTGACGCGGGTGCGTAGCGATGCGGACTTCCTTGCGGCGCTGCCGGACGGCGATCCGGTGCGCGTCGCCCATGAACACATCGACCGCGACCTGACCGGCATTCTGACCCTCGACCTGCTGATCGATCTGGGGCGCCCGGTGAGCGACGCCGACCTACCGGCGCTACGTCAGGCCACCGCGTTGGTGCAGAGCGATGCGACGGTGGCCTACGCCAGTTCCATCGCTGGCGTGGCCGACCTGCTGAGCACACGTCTGGCCGCCGCCAAGCAGCCGGCAGGTGATGCGCTGCTCGCCGACCTGCGCCTGGGTGCAAAGCTGGCGTGGCAGCGTTTCGTCGCCAATGGTCTGGACGGCGGCAAGGACCACCTCGTTCGCATCATGGCCCGCCAGCACGACACCCGCGTGTCGCTCAACACCGCGGCCTCTGCGCGTTTGCGCGAGGCCGTCGCCGGGTTGTTCCCAGGCGCCACCGTCATCGCCGCTAGCCCCAGCTACCTGCTGGCGGAGACCACTGATCGCCTGATCCCCTCGGTGGCCTGGACGCTGGGCTTCGCCCTCCCGGTGATCGCCCTGTTGTTGTTCGTCGTCGTGCGCTCGGTGCGCCTGGGGTTGACCGCGCTGGTGTTGGCTGGCCTCCCGTTGGTGTTCACCTATGCGAGTCTGCCGCTCATCGGCTGGTCGCTCGACATCGGTGTGGCGATGATCGCCTGTATCGCGCTTGGCATCATCATGGATGACTCGATCCACCTGACCTGTGCCGTCGCTCGGCAAACCGGCGAGGGCGATGCGGGTGGTGCGGCAACGATCGCCGTGGGACCAGTGCTGTTCGGCGCGACCTTG
>Ga0105046_10005928_pt1 | contig 19267 bp, 16 predicted proteins | sample MAT03_FD_78385 | JGI IMG/M metagenome (GOLD analysis project Ga0105046, IMG submission 78385) | Freshwater microbial communities from Lake Fryxell liftoff mats and glacier meltwater in Antarctica - MAT-03 (megahit assembly) | ecosystem: Environmental > Aquatic > Freshwater > Ice > Liftoff... | reverse complement strand
TGCCCACCGGCGACCGCGGCAACGGGTGAGCCGCCCCAGCCGGTGCCCGTCACCGACTGCGAGCGGACGAACGGCTGACACCTGGTGTCCTCCACCGGTAGCATGATCACAGACGGGCCGGCAGTGCGTGTACGACGCGTGGAACAAGTTGAAGGTGGTGAAGGACAGCGGCGGGACGCGCACAGCCCGGTACGTCTGGAACCCGGTGTACGGGGGCGTGATGATCCTGCGGGACCGGGGCCACCAACGGCACCCTGGACGAGCGGCTGTACGCCGTGCAGTCCGGCGGCAGCAACTACGACTGGCAGTACCTGCATCAGGGACTGCGGCTGGACATGGCGACGGGGGACTACGAAAACCGGGCGAGGGTTTACGATCCGGCTCTCGGCCGGTTCATGCAAGTCGATCCACTGCTGTACAAAGCGAAGGATGTGAATCTATACCGATACGTCAACAACACGCCAACTTCCCTTGTCGATCCGTCTGGCAATAGCCCTATTGTCATCGGCGCTGCTGTTGTTGGCCTGTGGCTGACAACTTGCGCACTTCCCGCCAAAGAGGGGGTTGAAAAGGACTCAGCAGCTAATGGCTGGGTGAATGACAAGTTCATTCACTGCGTCGTGGCCTGTCGGATCGCCCGGCGGTGCGGCAACTTGACATCCCAAGTCATCATGGCAAGCTGGGAGATTTTCCAAGAGGGTCTGAAGAAAGTTGGCCTTACCGGTCCAAAAGATGAGGGAGATTGGGAGGACATTGTTGCCAACCTTAAAGGCGGTTCTCACGCCGGTTGGGAGAGCACCTACTTCGGGCCCGTAGGTGGCTGGGTCGGGTCGTGCTTCCGCTCTGACTGTGCGACATCATGCAAAAATTCCTTCAGCCCAACCGTGAAGGCAAACGCCCCCATCAATAAACAGAGGTAGGTGTCTTCATGACTACTAAACGGACAGGCAAACGGACAAGCACAATCGCTGCTACTGTCGTTATCATAGTTTGTATTCTGGCATGGATCAGGCACTTTGTGATTTATGGTGTGAAAGACTAAGGGTGATCCTCCCCAAGGAAAGTGGACACGAAGTAAACGGTGGGTCTGGCGGTACGTTCGCTCGAACGCTACCGGGGGGAGACTTGCCCCAGTGACGAATGGTGACGGACGCGGTGACGACCCTGGGGAGCGGGGTGGACGGCACCGTCCGGCGTGTCGAGACGGCCTACGATTCGCAGGGGAATGCGTACCTGACCGCCACCTACGACGCGGCCACCAGTGGCAGCATCGTGACGCAGGTGCAGCGGGCGTTCGACGGCCTGGGCAACCTGACGCGGGAGTGGCAGAGCCACGGCGGGGCGGTGAACACAAGCACCACGCCGAGCGTGCAGTACGGGTATTCGACGCTGGACTCGGCGAACCGCGTGCGGCCGACGAGCGTGACGTATCACCCTTGCGACCTAGCAAAAATGGAGTGCAACCGTGCTTTGGAATCGTGAACTCGTTCCCCAAGAACGGAGAATCGCCGCACTCCCCAAATCGCAAGGCATCCTTTTTGCCATTGGCTGCATTGACAGGGCGATTTGGCGTTTCGACTTGGATTTTCCTGATGAACACTTGGAGTTGCGGACGATTTGTAGACGCTTCGCCAATTATTTATCGCCCACAGCTTCTCCGACGATAGGACTTGATATTCCTTCCCGAACGTGTCTTCAGATGGTCGATGAATTGCAGGATTTAATAGATCGCTACGAGGGTCTTGGATCGGACAACTCCTGCTTGTATCTGTCCTATTCGATTCTGTACACACTGTGCCACGAACTGAATGCGGGCGACGGCATGCCGACACCATACGAAATTGGTGGATATGCATATCAATATACTTTCTATCAGCACTTGTACTTGCCATTGCTTCCTCAGTTGCGACTAACTGGAGGCGCGATAGAATCCGACATTGATATACTGGAGCGCGATTACTCCGAATGCACGGCTGACATTCGTTACCAACTAGCAATTGCCGACGCTATCTTGACGAATGGACGATTGGTGCGTGCTGATTTGGCACACCGCAATTAGCTACCCGTGATGTTGGATCTGCTGGCCGACCAGTGGTTCTGCATCCCTAGCGATCCATATGCGCATCGCAAGTATCGCCTCCCAATGTGCTACCGAGTCTAGATACCAGCGACTGCCTGTCGCTGCCTGATTTTCTGCATGGAATGTTGGTTGGTCCCACCGCCGTTGAACTGCCTCCACCCACAATCGCACCTCATCGGCAGTCGGGGCAATTCGGCTTTCCGGCGTGAAACTGGCCGGAATCGCTAGGCATTCTCCATCATCACCGACCACTTCGGCCAACGCGCCTCGATCACTCGCGATGACCGGGATGCCGTTGAGGATGGCCTCGGCGGCCACCAGGCCGAACGACTCCGGGGCCATCAACGGCACCAAAGCGGGCGGTCCGACGTGACAAATGGGCTGGACCACTTCCGAAGCCGTGACTATAGCTCCACCCTCGGCCGATGGGTCACGCTAGACCCGATGAGGGCACACACAGTGCGGGGATGCGCACGTGTCCAGCCTGGGAAGCGACACGTCTACGAGTTCATCGCGATGGTCCGTTTCGAGATCAAGTTCGGCAAGTGAGTGGCGTGGGGTTCGCGAATTCGACGCCCCCATTTGGGCGAAGTTCCCATCCCAAGGAGGTCGTGATGCGATGTCTATCCGCGGTGCTCATCCTCTGGTCTTCCGCCGGCCTCGCCGAAGACAAGCCGAGTGACGATTTGATGAAGAAGGAGTTGGCCAAACTCCAGGGGACGTGGCAGGCCGTCGTTCAAAAGAAGAACGGTTCAAAGGTTCCCATACCACCGCCGGAACTTCTCGCGCTCAGTCAAGATCGGATCGAAGGCAACCGTAAAATCGTCATCTTCGAGGGGGTCGAACTGAAGGAGGTGAAAAAGACGTTCCGAATCGACCCGACGAAAGAGCCGAAGCAGATGGAAACCCTGGTGGAGTACCGTGGCAAGAAAGAGCTTCAGCGGCACATTTACAAGATCGACGGCGACACGCTGGTGATTGCGAGCTGTGAGGACGATACGATTTTGCCCAAGAGTTTCGACCAAGACGGGGTCAGCATCGCCATCATGAAGCGCGTGAAGAAGTGATCGTGACGAGTACGTCGGCCTGGACCGGTTCGGGCGGGTCGTGTCGCAGAAGTGGATCGCCACGGGGACGAGTACGGTGCTGGACTGGGCCACCTTCGCGCCGGCCGCCTTCGCCACCGCCCGCACCGCCACGCTGGCCGCGTCCCCGCCGTAGGTGAGCACCACGTCCGGCCGGAACTCCGCCACCCGGCTGGCCAGCGGGGCCGCGAACGCCGCCGCGTCGGACGCCGTCGGCGGGCGGGCGGCCCATGTGCGGTGAAAGATTTACGGCTCGTTCGCCTTCGGCCCGACTTTCAGCCGGACCAGCACCGGGAAGTGGTCGCTGAACCCGCGCTCGGCGTCCCGAATGTCACGGTCGAACTTGTCGAACCGCCACGGGTCGCGGCGGGTGGCCGACGGCCGCATCAGCCCGGCCGTCGGGACTGCCACGCTGGCCGGGTCGGCAGCCCACCCCTTGCCGTCCAGCATCCCCGGCGACACGCAAATTTGGTCGTAAATGAGCGGCCTGCCGCCGTAGTAAATGGTGCCGAACTTGGCCGGATCTTTGCCGCCCAGCAGGTTCAGGAAGAACGGTTCGTTGGGCGTCGGCACCACCTTGCTCTTGTCCGCGATGGCCCCCAGCCCTTTCGCCACCGGGTCCGAGTCCGGGGTGTCGTTGAAGTCCCCGCAGATGAGGACGTCCGTGGCCGTGTCCTTCTTGTTCAGTTCGCGGAACCGCTTGTACAACTCGACCGCGTACTTGTCCCGCCCGCTGCCGCCGTTGCCGCCGTCCCGCTGCTTCAGTTGCGACGTCCAGTGCGAGGCGAGGATACACAGGTCGTGGCCGTTCACGCTCACATGACCTTCCAGGATGCGGAGGTTGCCGCCGTGCATCTTGGTCAACTGCGGAATCACCGGCAGGCGGGTAATGATGCAGGGGGCGATGTGCCGTCCGGCGTTCAAGTTCTTCATGATGAGGTTGGTGTACTGCAACTTGTCGTCGGCCTTGGCGTCTTTCAGCTTATTGTTCAGCACGCCCCGGAGGATGTCGCCGGCCCGCACGCTCTCCACCTCGCACAGCGCGATGATGTCCGGGCCGACGCCCGCGTTCATCTTCAACAGGGCGGTGGCGATGTTGTCGTACTTCAGGTCGCGGAGTTTCTGGTTCTGGGCGGCCGCCTTGTCGTACTCGGTGTCGATGGAGTTCCGCTTGTCTTCCTTGTCGTCGAACAGGTTCTCCACGTTCCAATGGCAGAACAGCACGTCCCCGTTGGCCGGGTTCGACCCCTGGGCGCTGACCGCCGGCGGGCCGGGGCGGGTGAGCAGGAACAGCACCCCGCCCCCAATCACGGCGGCCACGACGACCAGAAGCCGGGCCTGGGCGGGCAGTTGGCGGAACGCGCCGAGGAGGGCTTGGACGGCGAGCGTCGTTTGGGATTTCCTGGGCATGATCGGGTTCTTTCGCCGAGGGGTAATCGCGGCCGGGGTTTCGGAGTGGTATATCAGGATTTCCGCCCGCCGCCATTGCCGCCGACGCCCGCGAGCCGACCGCCCCCTGACGGGCCATTGGTTTCGACATGCGTTTGCGGGTCTGCTACAGTGCCGCGTAGGACTTCAGCACTCTCCCACCGGGATGGTCGGGTGCGCAATCGTCCCTCGGCCGAATCGTGCGCGCGGCGTCGGCCCGCCCTCCTGAATACTCGCCCCACGGCCTCCCCATGCTCTGGAAACGCTTGATCGCCGGGCCGCTGATGGCCGCCGCCGCCGCCGGGGTGCTGTTCGCCGACGCCGCGTTCGCCCCGCACTACCCGATCCTGTGCGGGCTGGTGTTGCTCGTGCTGACGGTCTGCACGCTCGAACTCGTCCGCCTGATTCCGGAGCCGAGCCGCCCGCGCCGTGCGGTGTGCCTGCTCGGGGTACTCGGCATCGCCGTCACCCCGTTCGCCGAGGCGTGGTGCGGCCGCCCCACGAAGTCGTTCGACTTCGTGCTGTTCGCCTTCGCCGCCGCCATGCTGCTGGCGTTCCTCGTGGAAATGTACCGCTACACGGCGGACGGCACCGCCACCGCGCGGGTGGCGTCGGCGGCGTTCGCGTTCGCTTACCTGGGCGTGTTCGCCGCGTTCTTCCTGAAGCTGCGGTGGCTCGACCCCGCCACGTCTGGCCTCATGTTGGCAGCCACCATTTTCGTGCCGAAGTGCGGCGACATCGGGGCGTACTTCGTCGGCCGGTTCCTGGGCAAGACGCCGTTCTCGCCGCGCATCAGCCCGAAGAAGACGTGGGAAGGGTTCGCCGGCGCGGTGCTAGGGGCAGTCGCGTGCGGGCTGCTGGCGAACGCCCTCGGCCCGGTGTTCCGCCACGGCTGGCCGGAGGCGGTGGCGTTCGGGGTGGTGCTCAGCGTGGTCGGAATCCTGGGCGATTTGGCGGAGTCGATGGTAAAGCGGGACGGGTTGGCGAAGGACGCCTCGGCCCGCATCCCCGGCTTCGGCGGGGCGCTGGACGTGGTGGATTCGCTGCTGTTCGCCGCGCCGGTGGCGTACCTGTGGTTCGCGGTCACTCACCCGACGCCGTAACCGGTGTGGGGGCGATTTTCAGCCGAGTGGAAGCACACTCTTCAGCCCGAAGGGCTGTCTCCTCCAGCCCAGGCCTCCGGCCTGGGTACATGGAAGTGGGTGTTCAGAGCCTGAAAGGCTCTCTCGGCTCGGTACATGAGCGACCCATTCAGGGTCGGAAAACAAAACCACCCGCTACCCAGGCCGGAGGCCTGGGCTATAGGAGACAGCCCTTCGGGCTGGAGAGTGGGTTTCCCACCACCGCCACTGGATAGACTTCCACCCACCGAACGCTTATCGCAAAGTCACCCGAATCCCGAACAGCAGGACACACGCACACACCAACCCGACGAGGACCCGAAGCAAAAGTAGCCCAAACTCGATCCGCTCAAGAGCCAGGACTTGACCTTTGCTGGAATCGACGAGCGCCGCGAGCAATCCTTCCACCGCTGACCCCGCTTTTGAGTTTACGGGGTGTTCTCGTTCGCACTTCGGGCATTCGGTCGCCAGACCAATCGACGCCACCGGGACGGCGTGAGAGGCCGAGCAATGCGGGCATGTCGTGGCAAAGATCATCGCGCGCCTATCGTTGGAGTTCCCCGAACCGTCACTTCACTGCCCGCCGATCCAGCCGACGTAGAAGCTGAAGATCTGCTCGTTGTCGAACCGGCCCTTGCGGATCGGCCAGGCGAAGTCCAGCGCGATGGGCAGCGGGCCGAAGGCCGGCACCTGGATGCGGAGGCCGACCCCGACCGACACCCGGTAGTCGCGGATGGCCACGTCGCTCTCGATGGTGCCGTGGTCCACGAAGGTGACGAACCGCACCCGCTCGTTGGCCATCAGCGGAATCTGGTACTCGGCCGTGTTCAGGAAGGCGAACGTGCCGCCCACGTTCAGCGGAATGGTGCCCGGCGCGCCCTGCTGGTGCGGGCCGACGCCGCGGAAGGTGAAGCCGCGGATGCTGCGGAACCCGCCGCCGTATACTCGCTCGTACACCGGCGCGTTGTCCGGCATGACGGTCAGTTGGGACCGCAACGCGAAGACGCCCTTCCAGCCGCCGTCACGGGCTTGGTGGACGGTCCAGAACTTGGTCCCTTCGATGGTGCCGATGGGGAAGGTGTTGCTGCCGAGGACCTGCTCGACGCTCATGTCCAGCACGCTGCCGGTGTTCGGCATGAGGAAGCTGTCGCGGGTGTCGCGGGTCAGGCCGCCCCGCAGACCGAGTAGGAAGTCGGTGCCGCCGGCGCGGGCCAGGGCGTCCGGCGCGCCGGCCGGGATGTTGTACAGTTGCACCCCCTCCGCCCGCGCGGACACGTTCGCCCGCCACACCCCGTATTCGTCCAGCCGGCGGTCCACCGTCACCCGGTCGCCGTACCGGTTCTCGGAGTATTCGAAGAACTGTCGGCCGCTGTAGTACGCGCTGTTGGTCAGGCCGTAGGGCTGGTCGAACAGGAACGGCTCCCGCCACGTCGCCTCGTACCGCTGGATGATGTTGCCCGGCATGGCCGTCAGCCGCAACTCCTGCCCGCCGCCGCGGAACGCCCGCCCGCTGATCGCGTCCTCGAAACTGGTCGGCACCCGCAGGATGTCGAAGTTCCGCTGGTTCACCGTGAACGTGCCGTTGATGCCGGCGTTCGAGTTCACCCCCACTTGCAACCCGACCATGCCGGTGCGGGTCTCCTTCACCGTCACCCGGATGTCACGGAACGGGCTGTCCGGGTTGTCCGGCGGCAGCACCTCGATGGCCGGCGGCGGGTCGCTGTCGAAGATTTGCAGCCGCATCAGGTTCTGCCGCGCCTCTTCCACCCGTGGGTATTCCAGAATCTGGCCGGGGTACAGGCCGGTGAGTTGGTTCAGGATCACCCGCTGGTCCGTCACGCTGTTGCCGACGATCTCGATCTTGCCCACCCGGTCCTGGCCGCGCGGCACGCCCGGCCCGGCGTCCGCCGGGTCGGCCGGTGCCCGCATCGGCTGCATCACTTTGTAATGCACGTCCACCACGCCCGGCTGGCCCGGCACCAGGAACACGCCCGGTTCGACCGCCGTCTGGATGCCCTCGTACCCGTGCATGGTGCTGATCCGCTTCACGTCCGCCTGCACGACGGACTCGTCGTAAGGCTTACCCTTTTCCAGCGCGATGGCCGTGCGAATCCGCTTCGCCGCGATGGTCTGGTTGCCGTCCACTTTCATATCGCGGACGGTGTACATGCGGCCCTCGCGGATGTGAAAGGTGATGTCGGCGGCGTCGAGTTTGCCGGTCGGCTCGTCGGCCCACACCACCTGCGCATCCAGGTGGCCCAGCCGCCGGTAGTACTGCAACAGCTGCTGGATGTCCTCATTCAGTTTCGCCGGAACGAACTTGTCGGTCAGGATGGTCGGCCGGCCGAACAGCGCCCGCTTGGTGTTCACGATGGTGCGGAGGCGGGCGGCGGACGCGCTCGGGCACGTCACCTGGTTGCCGCGAAACTCCACCTTGCCGACCCGCACCACGTCCCCTTCGACGATGTTGAAGACCACTTCCTCGTCGGTCGGGCTGTCGCCCTTCAGGAGCGACACGACGGCGTAATAGCGGCCGTCGTCTTGCAACTTCCGTTGCAGTTGGGCGGCCGCGTACCGGTTGTTCGCCGGGTTCATGGCCGCCCCCTGCCGCACCTGGCTGAGCATCAACGCCTCGAACAACTCCCGCTCGCTGTAGTGCTTGTTGCCGAGGAACGAGACCTTGTGGACGACGGACTGCAACTCGCGGACGTGAACGAACACCTGCACCTGCCCGGCAGGGGTGAGGGCGGTTTTGATTTCCACCCCGTTCGGGGCGAACCAGTTGGACTTCATCAGCCGGGCCACGTCCTCGCGGGCGGTGGTGTCGTCGAACACCTTGCCCGGTTTGGTCAACATGCGGCCGAGGATGAGCGGCTTCGACCGCAGCCGGTTGTTCACCGGAATGACTTCGGCGACGATCTTCCCGACGGGCGACTCCTCCGCGACGGCGGGGCAAAACCCGGCGAGCAGGCAGACGGCGGCGAGCGCGACGACGGCGGGGCGCGGAAGACGGTGGACGGGCATTCGGCGGTTCCCCCCGGAAGCGCGGTTCGAGCCGGCAAAGGACGACAATCCGACGGGGCGATAGCGAGGGCCGGATTTTGTGTCAAGGTGATGCGTCCGCCGTCCGACGGGCGGGTGACGAAGACTTCGGTTGATAAAGTCAGGGGGACGAAGTGCCCGAACCGAGGTGATCCAAATTCCACCGGCATACGCCCGAAATCCACGGTACTCCCATGACTCCGTTCCCCCCACTCGATTTCGCCGGCCTCCGCGCGTGGGGCGCGGCCGCCGTCCCGTCGGCCCTCTTCTGGACGGTCAGCGGGTCGCACCTGTACGGGTTCGAGTCGGTCGATTCCGACATCGACCTGCGCGGCTGCTTCCGCCTGCCGCCGCGCGCTTTGCTCGGCCTCCGCGCGCCCGCGGATACGGTGGAACCGCAAGCGGAAGTCGACGGCACGCTGGTGGAAGCGGTGTCGCACGAAGTCGGCAAGTACCTGCGCTTGCTGGCCAAGAGCAACGGCTACGTTTTGGAGCAAATCCTGTCGCCGCTGGTGGTGGACGGGGAGGACTTCCTCGCCGAGTTGCGGCCGCTGGCGCGGCGGTTCGTCACCCGCACCTGCTACCACCACTATCGGGGGTTCCTGCGCACGCGGCGGAGAGTGCTGGAAAAGGAAGAGCCGACCAAGGCGAAGTCGCTGTTGTACGCCTACCGGGTGGCGCTGACCGGCATTCACCTGCTGCGGACGGGCGAAGTGCAACCGCACCTGCCGACGCTGAACGAGGGCTTAAAGTTGGCGTTCGTCCCGGACTTGATCGCCCGAAAGCGGGCGGCGGAAGTGGTGCGACTGCCGGACATGGACGCCGGGTTTCACGTCGCCGAGTTGGACCGGCTGCAAGCGGAGTTGGACCGGGCGTTTGAAGAAAGCACGCTGCCGGAAGTCGGGCCGCTGGACGAACTGAACGAGTTTCTCGTCGCTACCCGGTTGGGCGGCTAGCGCGGGCGCAGGCGGCGGAGCGCTTCGGCGGCGGCCAGTCGCAGCGTGTCCGGGGCGTCCCCGCCGGCGGTCGCTTGCAGGTAGGTGACGTACTCCGCGTCCGCGTAGCCGAGTTGGGCCAGCGCCCGCACGCACGCGGCCCGCACCGCCGCCGACGGGTCGGTCATGGCCGACCGGGCCAGCACGGCCTTCACCTCCGGCCGCGCGGCGTATCGGATGTCCGCCAAGTTCCGGGCGGCGGTCATCCGCACCGACGGCCGCAGCGCGGTGGCCATCTCCTCTTCCAGCGGCCGCAACTCGTGCATCACCAAACGTCGCAGGTTCTCTTCGGCGACCGTCCGTTCCATCACCACCGTCGGGCTTGTTCGCGTCCAACTGGCGGGGCGGGTGTCCGCGAACGTCGGCGACGGGGGCGGGGGCGATTCGACCGGACTGGGCACGGTCAGCCGCGCGTACCCCGGTTCGGCCGGTTGAGTCGGCATGGCCGGCAGTGGTGCGACGGCGACCGGCGCGCGCGGCAACTCGAAGGACGGTAGTGCCGGCACGGGCACGGCGGATACCGATTGGGGCAGCCGCGCGGTGGGGGGCGGGGGAAGTTCCACCACCGGCCGAGCGTGGACGGGCGACGGCACGCCGACCAGTGGCAGGGTGCCGAGGGCGTCGGCGGGCGGTCGCCCCCGCGAGGCGAAACCGCCCGGCTTCGTGAACGCGGTCGGCCGACCGCCCAGGGACGCCGGCATCTGCCCGCGGATCACCAGGCCGCCTTCGGTCGGTGGTGTCGCGGCGGGCGGGGCCGTTCGGATCGGCTTCCACCGGTCGGCCGGCCTTAGGGGCGGGGCGAACGGATTGAGCGGCGGTGTCGGCACGCCGGCGGGCTGAAGGGCGTCCGACGGCACCGGGTTGAGTGCCGGTGTCGCCGGCATTGCCACCGGCGGGGCCGCGACTGGCACCGGAGCCGGTGGAGCCGGAGCGATCGCTTTCCACTCCAGTTTCACGGCGGGAATCAGGACCGGGGTGGGTGCGACCGGCGGCGCGGAAGCGGTCGTCACCGCCGGCGCCGGCGTCGGCTGGGGCTGGGGCTGGGGCTGGGGCTGGGGCTGGGGCTGGGGCACATACGCGGGCTGTGCGACCGGGGCGACCGCGACGGCCGGTCGCAGCGGCGGCGCGAACGTCCGCGGCGGTTGAGGCACCGGCGGCGGCGGGTACATGCGCGGTGGCGGCGGGGCCGCCGACGCGACGGCCGCAGTGGCCCCACCGCGGGGCAGGCGGTCGGCCAACTTCGCCGGCAGGGTGAACCGTTGGCCGGTCGTCACGTCCTGCACGTCCACCAGCGCGTCCCCGTCCGGGAAGGTGGACCGCTTCAACACTTTCAGCGTGCGGTCCGGCTGCCCGGCGGTGCGCATCAGTAGGACGACGGCCGCTTCTTCGGGCGCGGCCGCCCGCACCGCCGCCGCGGGGGTGGTGCGGCCGTTGGCCAGCGCGGCCGGCGACAGGGGCTGCGCGGCCGCGTTCGCCGCCCATCCGGTCGTGACCGCCGCCGCGCGCAGGAGCCAATGGGTCATGGCGATCCCTCCCCGAAGTACCGAATGTTCGATGTCACCGATTGGATCGACAAGCCGGGGGGGGGCGGTTGAATGTGTTCCGGGGAATTGACGGCATCGGCTGGGGAAACCGGGGGCCGACGGGCGAATGCGGGGTTCCCGTGAAGTTTCGCTCGCGGCGGGGTACTTGAGGGATTGTTGAATCCGCCGCGAAGATGTCGGCGAATCGGTGGAGGACGCGGGTTGACCACCAGCCCGCGACAGGACCGCTTGCAAGCCGGGGGAGTGTCCCTCAGCCGGGCGGTCATACACTCCGCATCGGGACCCCCCTCCATGAAGAAGATGCTCGCTCTGGCCGTGGCCCTGTTCGTCGTCGCCCCGGTGGCCCGCGCCGCCGACGAGAAGACCATCGCCGAAATCGCCGTCGGCAACAAGGACTTCAGCACCCTGGTGGCCGCCGCCAAGGCCGCCGGCCTGGTGGACGCCCTGGGCGGGAAGGGGCCGATCACCGTGTTCGCCCCGACCAACGCCGCCTTCGAGAAGTTGGGCAAGGAGACCCTGGACAAGGTGCTGGCCGACAAGGAACTGCTGACCAAAATCCTGAAGGCCCACATCGTTAAGGGCAGCGTCATGGCCGCCGACGTGGTGAAAATGGACGGCAAGAAGGTGAACGGCTTCACCATCAATATCGATGGCGACAAGGTGATGATCGGCAAGGCGACCGTGACCAAGGCCGACATTAAGGCCAGCAACGGCGTCATCCACGTCATCGACACCGTCCTGGTGCCGATGGGCAAAGGCAAGTAAGTGACGACGACCGAGGGTTGGGAGACCCGAAGCCACCGGCCCGCAAGGGCCGGTGGTTTTTTGCGCCCCGGCGACTGGATGAGCGGTGTCGCTCACTTGCCTTTCTTGGCCGGTTCCGGGATGACGAGTTCCTTCGCGTCGCGTGGGTGGGCGAGGACCGCCGGCACCCGCGTCGTCGTCGTCTTGTTGGGGTTCCGCGAGACGGAATGCAAGGCCATCGCCGGCTCGTAGAAGGTGTCGCCCGCCTACAGCAGCCGCGGCTTGGCGTCGCCGGCCGCGAACTCGAACTCGCCCTCGATGTCGTACCCGAAGATCGCCCCGGGTGGCGGTGTGGGGCACCCGCGGCGCAGGGCGCGAGCGTCACCTCGAAGGTGGTCGCCTTCGCCTTCTTGCCGTCCGCCACGTCCACGGCCGACAAAACTCTGACGGCCGGCCCTTTGGTCCCCGCCGTGCCGGGCGGACACCCACCCACCGCCCAGACCCGCCACGACGAGGAACCCCACCAACACGCGATTCGTGATTCGGTCACCTTGGGTTTCCCGCCATTCTCACACCCACCCACAACCGGCACAAGGGCGGGTGTAGGTTCAGGCGACCCCGGCCCGCGAGGGCGGCGGGCAATGCCGTTGCGGGCCGGGGGCGGCGAAAAATCACCGCCGTGCCCGTTCCCGACCCTTTCCCCGTACCGTCTTCCGTCGCCGTGCATACACTGTTCTGACCGGCCCAGTTTTCCCAAACCCGCGACCCCGCCGCCGATGGAATCCTACCTCGCCGCCGCCCTTCTGCTCATCGCCCTCGGCGTCGTGCTGCTGATCGGGGAATTCTTCTTCCCCGTCACCGGCGGCCTGATGGTGGTCGGCGGCATCACGCTGTTCGCCCTCGCCGTCGGTCTCATCTTCTATTGGGGCACGCGGACCGAAGCCATCATCGCGACCATCGGGCTGTCCATCGGGCTGCCGGCCGCGTTCGCCGGACTGTTCCAGGCGTGGAAGCGGTTCAGCCTGAAGAGCGGCCTGGACGCCGAAGCCGCCGGCGGCACGCTCACCGCCGCCATGCCGGAGTTGTCCGAACTCGAGCGGCTGAAAGGGCGGTACGGTCGCACCCTCACCCCCATGCGGCCGAGCGGGTCGGTCGAGATTGACGGCCGTCGGGTGGACGCCCTGACCGAAGGCATGATGCTGGCCGCCGGCCTGTGGGTGCGGTGCGTGGACGTGAAAGGCAGCCGCGTGACCGTCCGCCAAGTGGACGCCCCGGCCGATTTGGGCAATATCAACCTCGACGATATCAACGGCTAACCGCCCGCTTCGGGCGACCGAAACACCCCCACCCCCATACTGGAATCAACACCGTGAACTGGGCAACCTCACTGGCGACGTTCGCGCAACTCGGCCGCGACAAGGCCGACAAGGTCGGCGGGCCGGCCGCCGACAACGGGTTCAATTCGGACCTCATCTGGCTGATCGTCGCCGGTGTGGTGGCGCTGATTTTCCTGGTCTTCCTGTTCATCTTCTTCAGCTTCATCCGCCTGTGGATTCAGTCGCTCCTCACCGGCGCGAACATCTCCATCTTCAACATGGTGGGCATGAAACTGCGGAACGTGCCGTACAGCATGATCGTCAACCAGAAGATCGCTCTGGTGCAGGCCGGCGTGAAGGTGAATACCGAAGACCTGGAAGCCCACTACCTGGCCGGCGGGCGGGTGCAGAACACCGTGAAGGCGTGCATCGCGGCGCACAAGGCCGGCCTCGACCTGCCGTGGCGGACGGCCTCCGCCATCGACCTCGCCGGGCGGGACGTGTTGGAAGCCGTGCGGACCAGCGTTTACCCGAAAGTGATCGACTGCCCGGACCCGACCAAGGGCAAACAGTTCCTCGACGCCGTGTGCAAGAACGGCATTCAGTTGCTGGCCAAAGCGCGAGTGACGGTGCGGACCAAGTTGGAGCGGCTCGTCGGCGGGGCCACCGAGGAGACCATCATCGCCCGCGTCGGCGAGGGCATCGTGAAGGCCATCGGCTCCGCGCACGACCACCGCGAGGTGCTGGCCAACCCCGGCATGATTTCGCAGACGGTGCTACACTCCGGACTGGACGCGCAGACGGCGTTCGAGATCGTCTCCATCGACGTGGCGAACCTGGAACCGGGCGAGAACATCGGGGCGAAACTGGCCGCCGACCAGGCCGCGTCGGACTTGCGAGTCGCGCAAGCGGAGGCCGAGAAACGCCGGGCCGCCGCCGTGGCGAAAGAGCAGGAGATGCAGGCGCTGGTGCAGGAGAACCGGGCCAAGGTGGTGCTGGCCGAGGCCGAGGTGCCGCTGGCCATCGCCGCCGCCTTCCGCGACGGTAAACTGGGCGTCATGGACTACTACGGCATGCGGAACATCCAGGCCGACACGTCCATGCGGAACAGCATCGCCGGCGTCCAACCGGACGGCAACCGCGGCAGTTGAGGTGGGGTTTTCTGGTTCCCCTCTCCCCTGCGGGAGAGGGGTTAGGGGTGAGGGGGATTGGCTCCCAAGATTCCCCCTCACCCCCTAACCCATCTCCCCCAGGGGAGAGGGGAACAAGCAAAGAGGGATTCCAACATGGGAAACCTGCTCCTGCCGCTGGGCATCATCGTCGGCATCTCGATCCTCAGCTGGATCTTCCAGCAGGTGACGAAAGCGGCCGAAGAAAAACGGCGGCAGCAGGTCGCCGCGCCGCCGGTGGCCCGGCGGCCGGGTCCGAAGACTGGCGGGTCCGACATCGACCGCTTCCTGCAAGAAATTGACAAACTGCGCGGCGGCGGTAAGCCCGGCCCGAAGGCCGCCCCCAAGCCGCCGCCCCCGCCGCCCAAGGTCGCTCCGCTGGCCAAGAAGGTTCGCCTCGGCGATCAGGCCGCGCCGACGTTCAAGACCACCGCCGCCCCCGTCGCCGAGGCCCGCCGCAAGCCGGCCCCTACCAGCCAGGGAACGGCCGACGACGAGTTGCCCGTCGCCACCGTGGTCGGGCAGGAGCAGGCCCGTTCCTCGCCGATCACCACCGCCGGGGTCAGCGTGGCCACCATCGCCACCATTACTCGCCCGACCGACGCCGGGTTTCGCACCGCGAAGACCGCCATCGCGTCGAAGATCACCGAACTGCTGGCCAACCCCGAGTCGGCGGCCGTCGCCGTCGCGCTGAATGAAATCCTCGGCCCGCCCAAGTGCAAGCGGCGCGGGTGAATCCATCCGAGCCGGAAGCGTCAGCGACGGAAATCCCCTCCGTCGCTGACGCTTCCGGCTCGGATCACTATCCCTTTCGCATGACCCCCACCGACCTTTACCCGTTCACCGGCCATTACCTCCCCCGGCCGGCCGGCCGACTGCACTACCTCGACGAAGGCACCGGCGATGTTATCGTCATGCTCCACGGCAACCCGACGTGGAGCTTTTACTACCGCAATATGGTGCTGGCACTCCGCGACCGCTACCGTTGCGTCGTGCCGGACCACATCGGCTGCGGGCTGTCCGACAAGCCGCCGGTGTCGCAATACGACTACTCGTTGAAGTCCCGCGTTGACGACCTGGAATCGCTGTTGGAATCGCTCGACATCACGTCCAACATCACGTTGATGATGCACGACTGGGGCGGCATGATCGGCATGGGGTTCGCCGCGCGGCACCCCGGCCGGATCAAACGCATTATCGCCCTGAACACCGGCTGCACCCGGCTGCCGTCGAGCAAGTCGCTGCCGTGTTCGCTGTGGGTGGCCCGCAACACGGCCCTCGGCGCGTGGATGATTTTAAACCGAAACGCCTTCTGCAAAACCGCCGCCCGCCGCTGTGTCACCCGCAAGCCGCTGCCGCCGGACGTGAAGGCCATGTACCTGAACCCCTACGATTCCCCGGCGAATCGCGTGGCGGTGTTGAAGTTCGTCCAGACCATCCCGCTGAAGCCGGCCGACGCCGGGTACGACATCGTCACCGGCGTGGAGGCGAGTACGCCGAAGTTCGCCGGCGTGCCGACGCTGCTGCTGTGGGGGTTGAAGGACTTCGTCTTCGACGCGCACTTCCTGGCCGAGTGGCAGAAGCACTTCCCGCACGCGGTCACGTACACCTTCCCCGACTGCGGCCATTACCTGCTCGAAGACGCCGGCGACGAGTGCCTCGCGCGGGTGAATGCGTTCCTCGCCGCGACTCCTGGTGAGCCGCTCGTGTGAACGGCCGGGTTCGGTATTTCCCGCCCGTTCACACGGGCGGCTCGCCAAGTCTGCTCCGTCCCGCGATTCGCGTTCCCCGCCCGTCGCCGGTGGCGTATCATCGCCCCTTTCCGATGAGGCACCCCATGCCGCGCTTGTTTGCCCACCGAGTCGGGCATTACCTGTTGCTGGTCGTCGTCACCGTGTCGGTCGTGTTCCCGTTCCTCGGCAGTACCAGCCTTTGGGACGACGACGAGGGGGTGAACGCCGAGTGTACCCGCGAGATGCGGGAGGCCGGCACCTGGGTGGTGCCGACGTTCAACTGGGAACTGCGCACCGCCAAGCCGGTCTTCCTATACTGGCTGATGCGGGCCAGTTACGCCGCATTCGGCGAGAGCGAGTGGGCCGCCCGGTTGCCGTCCGCGCTGCTCACCATTGGGACGGTGCTGCTCGTGTACGAACTCGGCCGGCGGATGTTCGACGCGACGACGGGGCTGCTGGCCGGGGTCATCACCGTCACGTCGTTGGAGGTGTGCAAGTTGGCGCACGCGGCCACGCCGGACGCGACGCTGTTGCTCTTCACGGTGCTGTATTTCCTGAGCTTCTGGGTCGGCACGGTGAACGGCGGGCGGAGCTGGTTCATCCCGTGCGGGATCGCCAGCGGGTTCGCGTTCCTGACCAAAGGGCCGGTCGGGCTGGTGCTGCCGTCGGCGGTGGTGTTCCTGTGGTTCGGCTGGCACCGGCAACTGTGGCGGCTGTTCGACCGGCGGATGATCTGGGGCGCGGTGGCGTGGACGCTGGTGGCGGTGCCGTGGTACGCGCTGGTGACGGCCGAGACGAAGGGCGAGTGGCTGCGGACGTTCTTCCTGAAGGAAAACCTGGGCCGCTCCGCCGAGCCGATGGAGAACCATCGCGGCCCGGTGGTGTACTACCTGCTGGCGGTGTGCGTGTTCTTCGCCCCGTGGAGCGCGTTCTTGTATGGGACGATTCGGGCCGCTTGGGCCGCTCGCTTCGCTCGCGGCGACGATGACGCGATTCGTCGCGGCGAGCGAAGCGAGCCGGCCCCCGAACACTTCCTCCTCCTGTGGGTGGGGGTGTACTTCCTCGCCTTCTCGGTGGTGGCGACGAAGTTGCCGCACTACATCGCCCCGGCGTACCCCGCGCTGGCGCTTCTGACCGCGCGGTTCCTCGTCCGCTGGATGCGCGGGGAAGTCGCGCCCGCCCGGTGGGTCCTGCCGGCCGGCATCGCCGGCGTCGCCGTCACCGGGCTGTCCGTGGGGTTCGGGCTGCTCCTCGCGGGCGGCGCGATCCCGCTGCCGGTGCCGACGACGAACTTCCGCACGTTCCCCGGTCTCGAACTATGGGCGTGGATCGGCGGGCTGCCCGTGGCCGGGGCGGTGGCGATGGCGGTGTTCCTGTGGCGGGGGAATCGCCCGGCGGTGGTGGTCAGTTTGGCCGCGTCCACGGCCCTGTTCGTCGGGCTGTTCGCCGCCTTCCCGCCGCGAGTGGTGGACGAGTACAAGGCGACGAAAGAGTTGGTGGAGAAGTCCGGCGCGCGGGTTATGGACCGAGACGCGCGGGTCGCCAGTCTGGAGTTCTCGCAGCCGAGTTTGACGTACTACGTCGGGCGGAAGGTGGACCGACTACGACTGACGGCCGAGGTGACGGAAGCCGACCGCGAGCGGCACCTGATCGGACTGACGGCCACGTTCCTGGATCGTCCGGAGCCGTCGTTCCTGTTCCTGCCGGAACCGCTCTGGCGGCGGCTCGAACCGGCCGTGCGTCGGGGCGTCGGGTGGCCGCCGGTGGAGGCCGCCGCGAAATACGACTTCACCCGCCACGCGGTCGTCGTGGTGGTGTGGAACGGGCGGTGACACAGTCCCGTGTCATCGCCCGGCGGGTGTCAGGGCGTTATTCGTCTCGACCGGCAATCACCGTCACTCCGCGGCCGGCAGTTGGTCGCCCTTGTACCCCTGGCACAGGTACACCCCGGCGGGCGGCAGGTTCAGTGCTTCCAGCTTGAACTTCACCGCCGTGAAGTACTTCTTGTACAGCCGCTTGTACACCCACGGCATGACGGTCAGTTGGCGGAACGTGCCGTTCTCGCCCAGCATCTTCATCGAAGTGCCCAGCACCGCCCGGCGGAGCTTCTCCGGGAACGACGGCAGCGGCAGCCCGGACACGATGTGACACACCGTCGAGATGCCCCGCTCGGCCAGCAGTTGGTCCAGTTTGCTCGCGTCCCCTTCGACGATGTTGGCGTTCGGGAACCGCGCCCGCAGCCGCGCGCAGAACTCCGGCTCGATCTCGATGATGAGCAGTTGCGTGTGCGGCTTGATCCGCTCCAGCAGCAACTTGGTGACCGGGCCGGTGCCCGCGCCCAACTCGACGATCACCTTGGCCGTGTCGAAGTCGATGCCGGACAGCATCTTGTTGCACAGGCGGCGGGAGCTGGGGGCGAACGAGGCGATCTTCGACCCCTTGGTGAAGAACTTCTTCGCCATCAGCCACCAGTCGGGGCCGCGGGCTTTGACGGACTTCTGGACGACGGGCGTAGGCACGCTCATGAGGAGGGTTCTCGGGACGGCTTGGCCAACAGCAGTTGGCTCCAGCGCGGGGTGGCGGTGGGTTTGGGGGACGTCAGGAAGTGGACGACCAAGCGGTTAATCAGCCAGTGCCGCTCGATCTGCGGGGCGTGCCCGCACTTGGGGATCTCCAGAAAGTGGCCGTTGAGTAACTCCTTGGCGGCCTCGGCGGCGGTCTGCGGGTCGCAAATCTTGTCCTCGGCTCCCGTCACCAACAGGGTCAGCGGTTTCAAGTCCTTCAGCATCCCGCGGACGACCGAGTCCATCGTCCCCCGGACGGTGCGGAGCAGCCCTTTCTTCCAGCGTTTGTCGTCCATCTGGGCCTTGTAGAACCGTAGCACGTCCCGGTCCACGAATCGCGGTTTGTGGAACACGCTGCGGACCAGCCGGTAGGCGTCGCCGGTGACGCCGTCGCGGATCGGCAGCTTCTCCTCGTCGCCCATCCCGGACGGGCACAGCAGGACCAT
>Ga0105046_10005927_pt1 | contig 19268 bp, 9 predicted proteins | sample MAT03_FD_78385 | JGI IMG/M metagenome (GOLD analysis project Ga0105046, IMG submission 78385) | Freshwater microbial communities from Lake Fryxell liftoff mats and glacier meltwater in Antarctica - MAT-03 (megahit assembly) | ecosystem: Environmental > Aquatic > Freshwater > Ice > Liftoff... | reverse complement strand
GGAGTCGATCATAACATCCACGTGCGACGAAGGACCGATTACCGTGTCGGACTGCACCGTGATGCTGTCGATACCACCAACTGTATACACAGTAGAGTCGATCCAATTCGTATTTGCTGCAAAGACGAGTCTGAAGTTCGCATTATCCCACGTGGCTCCCGCATCAGTCGACTTGCGAGAAAGCAGCCGAAGTGAACCATCCATATAGGTGATCACAACGTTCTTCCCACGCGCCGTCACTTGATACGTATCGCCGCCAACGCCGCCTGGAAGTCCGGTCGTCGATCCAAGTGCTGTTGGGCCCGTGAGCAGGATCTCTGGTTCCCATGTCTCTCCGCCGTCTCGTGAACGACGATAGGCGACCTGATCTGCAGACGTCGAACCTGTTGGAATTCGACGATTATAGATCATGTGAAGATTGCCATCGCCATCCATCGCAACACGTGGCCAGAAGGCACTGTCTGCCTCTGTCGCCACCGTCGACGTATTGATGAATCCATCGGAGCCAAGTCCGTCGTTGCGCCAGAACTTCACAGGTGAGTGCGTGCAATACCCAATGCCGCCATCCTTGAATTGAACAAGATTTGGCCAACCAGTTCGCTCTGTCTCTACAGAAACTTTTTTCCAGTCTGTTGCTTGAACAGTTGGCGCGCTTGGGTTTGAAAGTTCGAGGTAGGTGTAGTGCGTACCACGGGAGCTGTTGAAACCTGGTGTGCGTGTAGCCGCGTCCCGCGTTGCATCCTTTGCCGCCATCCACACCATTTGTACATATGGTGTTCCCGCATCATCAACCGTTTGGAGACGGTTCATCATGCAAGCATTGGTTTGGAAATCATAGAACGTATAGCCAACCTTTACTCCGGGTGCCGTCTCTTGCAGATTCTCTGCAAGTAACGCCTTCGGAATGTCGCGATTGGCAACGATCGACGACCCTGCCACCTTCCAACCCTCAAAGTTCTCAGGTGTGATGCTGGATGGCAGCACGCCACGAACTGGGGCGAACGGACTTACTCGGGGTGCGAGGATTGTAGAGTTGTTGCGATGTGCTGCTTGTTGCGCAAACGCCGTCGTTGCCGCGAATGCAGCAAAGGCTAAAAGGCTGTATGTACGGTACAGCGAGTAAAAACGTCCCATGTTCATCCCATTAATTCAAATCGAAATTCCCCTTTAGAGGACGCGCAATATAACATAAAAACAATACTGCGTTTGGTCAAGAAGGGCGTGTTAAAGGCTCAATTGAATGCCGTAGACCATGGAAAGGAAGCCGCCATAGGACTGACCGCTTTGTTGGCCCGAAACGGCACCGGTTCGCATTGGTGCATAGCGTGCCTCGGCGCCCATGGTGACGGAGAGGATTGGAAGGATCCGGTATTCGGCCTGGAGCCGACCATAGGCAAGCATCCCGTCCATGCCCGCGCCAACTCCTACCCGACCCAACATTGCCATGTCACCTGAGTGCACAATAGGCCGCTGATAGAATGCCGCGCCCCACGCCACACTTTGCTGAGCAACAATGCGCGTTGACTCTTGCGTAAATGCTCCAGCCGGAGTAGACGCAGGCGACAGCTTGCCGCCACTTGCCGTTGATGAACGAATCACGGTCTCACGCATCGCAACGTCCGATTCCCCGCCCGCTCGTACCGTGGTATGCATCACCCGGTCCACCGTGTACTGCATGGCCCCAACTTCCAATCCCACATAACTCCTATTGCTTAATCCATACCCGATACTCTGTGAGATCTGAGAAATGGCGGAAACTGTTTCAAGGGAACCTTGGATAGAAGAAGTGTAGAAGGTGGTAAGGAGGAGAGGGACGTCTTCACTTTGTGCAGGAGCAGGAGAACTTTGTGCGACACTAGTTTCACTACGTGCGACACTAGGAATCGCGACGCTAGAAAGCGCGACACTAGGAAGTGCGACACTAGGAAGTGCGACACTAGGAAGTGCGAGGGCCTGTGCTACGTCGAGGATAGCTTGGCCGTGGAAAGAATCGGGTGAAAGAGTTGCAAGAATGGGTTCGGAAACTGGTTGCGTGACGCCTGATGCACGTTGTGCCGCCACTTTCTCTGAATCCACGATTCCCTGATTTCCTTCAATCTCTCGCGTTCTGAGTTTGTTCCAAGGGCGTACGTCATCATTCTGTAGTTCCACGCTTCCCTGCTTGAGTTCTGCAGTCTGCACTCCGTATTCCCTTGTGAACTCATCGATGGGCAACGCAAAGATCAGCAACAAGGCGACCATCGCTACCACAGTGCGTACGCGAAGCACGGCGCTCTTGGGAGCTAGTTGCTTCGGTGTTGGAAGGGCGTCGATCTTATCGAGAACCAAGCTTCTGGTGTCCTGTACAAGGCCTGCCGGTACGTCAACCTCGGGATCTTCGCAGCGCATGGCAATATGAAGCAGCACCGCTTGGTCGAACACTTCGCGAGCCTCTGGGTCGGAGCTGGTGATCGATCGCAGTTCGCGATCTTCTTCTGCCGTGAGTTCGCTATCGAGATATCGAGATATGAGCAGGTCTAGGATCATCGTTCGTGCTCAAGAATGGGAGCAAGGATCTTGCGCATCATGAGGCGGGCTCGATACACGCGGACTTTCGCAAGTGAGAGGTCGATCCCGACCGTGTCGGCAATCTCCTGATAGGTGTATCCTTCGAACTCTCGAAGGACGAGCGACTCGCGAAGAGCCACAGGTAACTGGGTAAGAGCATTGTCGATCTGTTGACGTAAGGCTACGTCGCGCTCTTCTGTAGTACGCGGTCCGTGGTAGGTCTCGTCGAATGATTCATGTCCGCCACGCTTCGCTCGGATCATGTTCAAGCACACTCGGCGCGCAATGCTGAAGAGCCACGACCGAACGTTGACGCCTCGTAACGAGGCGCGATGCTCGAACATGCGAATGAACGTCTCTTGAAACGCGTCCTTCGCTAACGCCTCGTCTACAACCATGTGCAAACAAAACCGATACACACGAGCATAGTACGCGTCGTACAACATGCGGAAGGCGTCACGATCTCCGTCACGGAATGCAAGCACCACCGCATCGATGTTCTCATCGGTGAGTGCTTGTGCAATATGCCGTGCCGTTGGTTTCACTGTCAGCCCTTGTGCGTGTACTTGCAGGGATGACAGCGCCTTTTTCGAATTGGTTACAGTCCGTAGAAGAGAAATCCGTTGAACGAGAGAAGTCCCATGGCCAAGACAACCACGGCCCACACAGTGGGTCCAAGAACCACTCCGTATCGCGGATGCAAACCCGAAGCTTGCGCCATAGCAGAGGCGATCACCACGTAGCGCCAAAGTGAAAGGGGCGCTAGATTCTGAAGGAACAAGAAGAGGAATCCGTGTGCGCTCGGATCTACGAAAACTCCGGCATGGATTCCGGCCCTATTCGTTCCAAGAATTACATGCAGCGCGGTGTTGAGGAGGAGCTCAAGGCAGAGGATCGATGTACTGGCCGACACGATACTGAGCGCCGCCCCAAACTTCAGCGGTGCATTCGTCATAAACCGCACAAGCGATAAAAACACTCCCGCCAACACAACAATGGGCATAATGTTCTTGATCAGGGCCCCACCCAAGACGGCCGTGAATGTTCGGGCGGGCGGGCTAAGATCCACCACCTGCGCTCCTGCACTGGTTGTGTCCTTTGCCAAAGACATGCGCTCAAAGGCAGCATTTTCTGCACGTAGTGCTGGTTGTCCGTCCTCTATGTAGGATGCACTCAGTGAGACCATCGTAGAAACAACAACGGCAACGGCAAAGAATGCCGTCACCGGTGTTGAGATCGTTTCAACGATCCGATGTGGCGCAACAAGCGCGAACCACATGGAGCGCAGTACTTCTATGAACTGCATCGTGCGTTTACTTTGTAGATGGTGCGAACGTTGCTTCATCCATTGCAACATTCCCCTTATATGTGTTCTTCATCGTGATGGAATAGATCGGGTTCTGAACCTTCATTACCGACGGGAACATCACGCCCTCTACTGCGACATACTCTTCGTAGCGCTCGACGATCGTCATCGGTCCGTTCGGAGTGCTCTCCACCTTTTCCATCCTATCGAGAAGGAACGTATTCGCGTTAAAGTAATACGTTTCTGCCCTACCCGAAGGTGCCGTTGTTTCTACAACCACCATGCCGCCTTGCTTCCCTTTCACAGTTGCCGTTTGCTCCTTGAGTGAGAGCACAGGGAAGAGTCGGGCATCGAGCAAGAGTTGCTTTGATTCGTCAACATCGGCTGGTGCGGCTGGACCATTCATCATGCTTGTCCAAGCCTTTGTGCCATCGATCCACTGCGTTTGCACCATCACCTTGAGATCGAAATTCGCATACTCCTTGTTGGGAGCCATTTGCATACGCGTATACGTTCCACTCATCGTGTTGCCTTGCATCAGCATGGATGTTTCGGCAGTGGTCGTAAGGGTTTTGAGGGCGGCAATGGCAGCGCTGCCACCGAGAGCTTGTTCGTACTTTACAACAATGTCGTTCACCGATAGAGAGACTGACTCGAACGCATCGGCTGGTGCAGGTTGTATGTCGGTGCTGTAGTCTATTACTTGACCGAACTGCTCGAGCTTTGAACGAACATCCGGACTTCCAACCACCACAAGCCGAAGGTTGAACATGTTCAAGTACTTTTCTGTGGCCTCTTGAACATTCGAACCGGATACACCTTCGATGCGTTTGTCTTCTTCTGCGATCTCGCTATAGGGGATGTCGTTCATCCAAGCATTCTGCAAGAGACTTGCAACAACAGCTGGATTCTCAAAGAGCCTCCGGTAATTCCCTACTTCGTACTTCTTCCGGCGATCAAGAGCCTGTTCATTAGGACCTTCAAAGCCGAGTTTCTTGATCTCGCGCAACATCACAACGATAGCCGAATCGGTAACGGCGGATCGAACTTCTGCACCAACCGCAATGCGGTTGTAGCGACGTCCGCGCGACACGAATCCAAACGGTGAATATGTGTAAGAGTAGGTCTCTCGAAGCGTGTTAAAGAAGAGACTTCCAAATCCTGAGCCAATAAAGCCGCCCATGACTTCAACGGCATGGTAGTCCGGCGCATTCATGGCAGGCGCAGCAGCGCTGACGATGATGGACGATTGCACCGATCCCTTGCGCGGGATGAAGTACACTGCCGATGGCATCACTTCCTGTTCGGGGAACGACATGGTTGGTACATCGGCTTTCTTCCACGATCCGAGTGACTTCTCGAGAAGCGACTTGGCCTCGCTCACCGTGATATCACCAACGATGGCGATCGAGGCAGCATTCGGGCGCATCCATGTGGAGTGGAACGATGAAAGATCTCCGACCTCTACGGCTGCGATGCTCTTCTCTGTTTTGCGTCGTGCATACGGACTATGCACGCCGTAGATAACCTTGCGTGCGAGAGCCTGTGCAAGCTCCATCGGACGTGAGCGCTCATAGGCAACACCTGCGGCCATCTGTTCTTTGAGTTTGTCGAATTCGTCTTGTGGGAAGGTTGGCGTCACAAGCAGTTCACTGAGCGTTTGCATGAGCAATGGCGCATGCTTTTTGAGCGACGAACCATTGAAGTTGATGGACTCTGTTCCGGCAGTTGCCTTAAGAGTTGCGCCTACGCCGTCGAGTCCCTGAGCAATCTGCGCTGCCGTGTGTTGCTTCGTGCCCTTGAAGAGCATATCGGCCGTCATCGATACAGCACCTTCTTTTCCAACAGGGTCTGATGCTTCTCCGCCACGGATGGAGAGATTAACGGTGATCAACGGCTGGTCGTGATTCTCGATCACGAACACGTGCAAGCCATTCGACAACGTGATCTCTTCGAACGACGGGAACGTGAATGCTGTGGACGCCAGGGGCATGGGCATCACATCTAGTGACGGCTTGTCTGTAGGCGCTGCTGGAGCTTCCGGGGAAGCCGGCTTCGACAGTGCGGTTGATTTCTTCTTTGTACTTGACTTCTTCTTGGTTGATTGTGCCCACGCCGTTGTGGAACACAGGAGCATGGATGCGATGGCGAAGAAGAGTACTCGTTGTGTCATACGTGTATATGTAACCATGTGCTTACCCTTTCACCGGAATGTAGGTAATAACAACACGATCGTTTGTTTGGAAGAGTCGCTTTGCAACGCGCTGAATATCGGCCTTCGTCACCTTCAAATACTTGGCCAACTCTTCGTTGATCTCATTCGTCGATCCGAAGTAACGATAGGCATTCGAAAGCGACAAAGCGATTTGATAGGCGCCCATGCGCGACTGAACAAATTCTGTTTCGGTTTGATTCTTGGCCTTCGTGAGCTCTTCTTCTGACACGCCGCCCTCCGCCACCTTCGCCACTTGCGCAAGAAGTGCCTGTTCAACAGGAGTGATGTCTTTTCCCGGAGCAGCAATGCCAATCAGGAGGACGAGTCCACCGTATTCGCGACCAATCACACTGAGGTCTGCATTCACGCTGATCTGTGCACTGTCTACGAGTGCCTTGTACAATCGTGAACTCTCGCCGTTCGACATGATCTTCGCTAGAAGATCTGCTGCATACGAATCTGGGTCTTTCATTCCCACACCGCGCATGCCGATGAAAACGGCTGGCAGTTGTGCGCGCGGATCGTTGATGGTCTCTTTTGTTTCGCCATTCATGGGCTGCAGTCCGGCGAACACAGGACGCGATGGTTCAGTTGCCTTGGCGTAGCCTCCGAAGTATGCATCGATTGTTTCGCGGACAACGGACTCATCAAAGTCACCGGCTACAACCAGAATGGCATTGTTCGGTTGGTAGAACTTGTCGTAGAACCCTTTGAATTCAGAGATAGCAGCAGAGTCGATGTGTTGTGCAGAGCCAATGGTAGACCATGAATAGGGCGTTCCACTGAACGTCCCGGCCATGAGCTTATCGAGCATGCCACCATACGGCGCATTGTCGTACCGATTTTTGCGCTCTTCCTTCACAACACCTCGTTGCGTTTCTACGCCGATCTTGTCAATGTGAAGTTTCCGCATGCGTTGCGCTTCAATCCACAAGGCAAGGCGCACTTCATTGCTCGGCACAACGAAGTGATACACGGTTTGATCTTGCGACGTAAAGGCGTTGAGCTCACCACCTGCACCGTTCACGAGCTTATCGATCGTCCCACGGTCGATCTTGTCTGTGCTTTCGAACATCAAGTGTTCGAAGAAGTGAGCAAATCCCGTTCGCGCCGGATCTTCGTCACGAGAGCCAACCTTGTATTGGACAACGGTTGCTACTACGGGTGCCGAATGATCCTCGTGGAGGATCACGTGCATGCCGTTGGCAAGATCGTATTCTATAAACTGGACGGGCTTGTACTGGGCTTGGGATTGCATGCTGCCAATAACAAGTGTTATCGCGAGCATCACGATCCGTAGGCCAAGGTGTTGTCGTTTCATGGCGAGGCGGGGGTCAGTAAGTTGTAGAGAACCGCAGTTTACGAAGAAGGGCTGGAATTCGTGTAAGGACGAAGGCGGCAAGGGCAAGGATAAGTCCGGCGATGGGCATGATATTTCCTAGTCTTACATAGGGCGTGATCTCGGTATTGGATGCAATCACTCCCGACAGAGCAGCTTCTCGCATAGGCTCGAGTGTGACGGATGTACCATTGGGCCGTATGATGGCCGTAATTCCGGAATTCGCACATCTCACAATACTGCGCCTCGTTTCGATTGCGCGCATGGCTGCAATGCGTTCATGTTGCCAAGGTCCTGGAGTGCCGTTGAACCACGCATCATTGGTGATCACGCTCAATACATCGGCACCATTTCGCACAAGGTCGATAGACACTTCCGGGTAGATGGATTCGATGCAGATGATGGCGCCAACGCGGTGGCGGTCTCCACGGGCGGTGACGAATGGCAGTGGATCACGCGTTTGACCTTTCCCCCATCCCGATATCCCTACACCCCACTGAAACCACGACATTGCAAACGTCAGATTGTCTGCAAATGGCAGGCGTTCGGCAAATGGGGTGAGCATGGACTTCCGGTGCACTGGTATGTTGGTAGCATCGCCTTGCAGGAGCATAGCTGCGTTGAACGCGTCGAAACGCTTTGATGGGTCTGAGAGGGATACACGCGCCGAAGGAGGAGCGGTATTGGGTGCATAAACCATAATGTCTGAATACCCGGTCAGCAAGGCGATTCTAGACGTGTCTACCCACATACGCAGTTGCTGCCAATTGGCATCGAACAGCGGCTGGCGAATTGTAAACGGAATGGCGGTTTCACTCCACACCACAAGATCCGGTTGTATGCGGTTTTTGCGAAGCGAGTCAACAATACGCACATGTCGGGCTACTTGAGATTCTGGCGACGTCCACTTATCCCATGGATCTTCATTGGGCTGGATGGCGGCAACTGCAATACTGTGCGGACTTGATGCCACTGCATACTGTCGCTGTCGGCTTGCACCGTACACACCCCACGAGACGAGTACAACTGCGAGTGTGGCAAAAGCAATGCCTCGTCTTCGGCGTGTTTGGAGTGCAGTACCAGACCGCATGGCCATGTGCACGATCACAACGTTGACGCCAACGATCAGCATGGACAAACCATACACGCCAATCACGTCGGCGGCTTGACCAAAGACCGTGGAGGTGAGATCATAACCAGTTGTGAGCCAAGGATACGATGCATCTGTTTGTCCGTGCAACCATTCAAAACCGCCTATGGCAAACGGCGCACACCACAGCATGACGCCAGCACTTGTCCGCGTTCGAATGGAAGCGAGGAGATAGAATGGCAGACTCAGAAAGACTGGATGACCAATCCACAAGGCAATCCCGCTTGCAAACAAATACGGGTCTGCATGTTCCTGCCAAGAACTCACCCACCAATTCGAGATACCATGATAGACGAAGAAACACAGGTACAACAGTCCAAAGATCTTCCATCGAGAAAGTACTGGAGAACGATGCGCCCACAGCAGAAGCAACGGCACGTAGGCAACAAATGAAAGGAGACCTAACGGTGAGGGCGGGAAAGCCACTCCTAGCAGCAAGCCCGTTGTGAGGGCAAAAATGACTGAGCGCATGAATGTAGGCCATATAAAACGACCGCTCCTGCATCTCAATGATACAGGAGCGGTCGATGTTTGTCGTGTGACGTTGTGTATTACTTCACAACCGTCACTGTCTTCGTTGCCATGTTGTCACCAGCACGGAGTACGAGGCGATACGAGCCAGCAGGAAGGTTCGCTGCAGACATGTTCACATCATGACGTCCGGCGCTCATGTCGCCATTGACGATCGTGAGAACTTCTGTACCGGAAACACTGAACAACTTGAGTTCAACATTACCAGACGTTGGGATCACGAAGGAGATCGATGCATCGTTGGAAACTGGGTTCGGGCTTACGTCCGACATCCAGAGTGCATTCGTACCATCCACGATCGTCACTTGTACCTCATCTGATTGCGTCGAGCTTCCGTCCATATCTACCGCTGTGAGGCGATAGAGGTAGGAACCAGCAGCAACGTTCTCATCTGTGTGACGATAGTCAATATGCTTCGTAGAGTTACCGGCAGCAGAAACTGTGGTAACTGTTGTGAAGGCATTACGCGATGCAATTCCTGTTATTCCGATTGGAGCACGTTCCACTGTGAAGTGGTCTGTGTTCTTCTCAGATGCTGTCGACCAGAAGACGTCTACGTTCGTGCCGCGAGCCTTCGCATCGAAGAGCGAAAGTTCAACCGGTACAACTGTACCACCGTTGGTAACGAAGAAGTCGATTGTTCCACGAAGTGCACGCTCAATACCTGTGCGTGTAACCGTGCGTGCGAAGTGGCGCCAGTCAACAGAGAGGAAGACAACATTCGCCGTAAGTGATGCCGTTGCAACACCCATGATCGAATCTGGTGTTGTGCGGTCACCCCTGCGATACGAATATGCGTTATTCGCGATACCGGATGTTGAAGCATCTGAATAGACCCTCACCAAACCAGGGATCGGATCTCCATCGTTCAGGAAGCCTGTACGGGAGATAAGTTCCGACGAGTTACGAGCGATTGCCATACCATTGACGAACTTACCGGAGTAGTTCGCGCCAACAGGAGGTGCAGGTGTAGGAGTACCTGGGCTAACGTTCGTAGCACGAAGAACATTGCGAACAAACGCTTCATCGTTCACTGGATCGAGACCAATGTGGCGACGTGCAGGTTCCTGTGAGTAGAGTGCCAGGTTCTTCTTTGACGACGTTGTACCAGCACCAATGAAGTTGCGGATATCGTCGCGCTCACCACGTGTGAATGCAGTGTTATCGTGTGACCAGAACATCGTGCGATAAATCGAGTAATCAACTGCACGGTCTTCCCATGAAGTGCGGTCGAAGACATCGTATGCATAGTTGTTCGTGGACGGATCGTTTACCCAACCAATGTATCCAAAGGCCTTGAGTGCCGTGTCGGCGTTCAAGCGACCAGCAATGGTCGTTGTCGTTGGAGCACCTGTTAGAATGTCGGCGTTCGAACCACGAGCAGAAAGAACCACGCTCATTTGTGAGCGCTGTAGGTAGAAGCGAACAGTCTTGGAAGCAAGGTTGTTCGCGTTGTTCTCGTCAGACTGCAGAGACACATCTATTCGATAGAGTGGCGTGACGTTGAACGTCATGTTGCTGAACTGAGCAGGTACAGTATAGGCACCCATTCCAGCATAGACTTGTGGAGTCCAATTCGGAATGTTGAAGGTGACTGTCTTGATATCGCCGGAGTTCATCGTTACACTTACCGTACGATCTACAACAGCGGTTGCATTAAACTGAGCAGGGCTCATGCCCGCGTTGTTTGACGCGGCAGTCTGAAGGAAGATCTGAACGCGAACCTTTGTGTTCGAGCTTGGAAGTGAACCGTTGTTTTGTACTTGCGCCCGTACGTCCACTGGAGCCTTCGTCATGATGTATTCGGCATCTGAAGTAGGACCTGTAGTGCGGCGATAGGCGCTCGGCGACAGGATCGATACTGCTTCATTGTCGTTCACGTACAACTGACCATCGAACTCGCTTGCACCGATGTCGTAGCCGAGACCTGCGCCACCACGTGCATTCCCGTCAATGTCTGACTTTATGGCAAGTATGCGCTCACCACGGTTGTTCAAGATTGAACCCCTTGGTGGCGTTGGCACCAGGTTCACGCGTAGCTGCTGATTTGGTGCAATGCCATTAAAGACCATGTCTACTGTCCAGTCACCATAGATCGAATTCAGATCTTGGTTTGTCCAGTTGCGCCATTGAGCCAAATTCGAGAACTCATCATTTGTGCCTACCGAAACGATCTGGCTTGTGTGCGAGATCTCAACAAAGCGCACGATGCTTGCGTTTGGTGTCCAGAACGCATTCTTATTCGATATCAGAGCAGCGGGAGCAGTTGTTGGCAGATATCCGGCGTTAAAGCGACCGTTGCGGAAGAGCGTTCCTTGATACAGGATTGCCGTCTGAGCAAGTGTAGCTGCGCCGGCATTACCAAGAACGGCAATCGCATTATTCATGATAACAGTACCGTTTCCATTTTGCGTCCCGATACCAACGATGGCGCCCGCGCCAACGGTGTTATCGTTCTGCATGAGGATGGTATTATTTGCTATCGTATCCTTTTGCGTGAAGTACGTTGTGATCGATGGCGTCAACAACGCAGTTACAGGATCCGTGGATGTTGCACGGAGCGTGAACAAATGGATACCAGCCATACTGCCGGACGCTGTTCCGCGACGGAGACCCCATACCACGTTGCTGTTCAACATGGTGTGTTCTGCACGGTTCGGGAACGAAACGATACCGCCCGAAGCAAGAACGGACTGGTAGTCATTGCGATCTTGCTCAACAACGATACCGCGGGAGTTGGTGTTACCAACGACGCCGCTCACTTCATTACGTGTGATCATCAGATCCACGTTATTGTAACGCGTTTCTCCACCGGCGATGATACCGGCTGCATCGTTTACTGATGTACCTGTTGCAGCGGAACCAACATTATAGATACGGTTGCCAGTGATCTTTGCTCCGTCTTCGTATCCTACGAACACGCCAGCGCGAGCAACATTATAGATAGTGTTGTTCGAGATCTCTGTGCCAGTGTTGTAAAAGCCTTGGAAGTTGTTACCCTTGATCAGGGCACCAATACCCGTCGAAACGATACCATATCCGAAACCATTGATCTCGTTTCCAGTGAACTTGTTGTTCACATTTGGAATGGTGTCGAGATTTCCACGGTTATCGGGGTTGATCGTATCGCGGCTCACGATACCAGCAGTGTAGGACACGTTGCCGGCGCGAACGTCTAGGTCAAAGCGGAAGGCATTGGACCCAGCGTTGTAACGTACTATAGGCAGCGAGTTGTTGTACATCGGAGTTACATCTGGTGCAACTTCGATAATGGTGTTCGCAACGGTGTGGTTGACAGAACCCTGAGTGAGGTAGAATCCAGCGTTGAACCTAGACGTTGTTGACGTTACGCGCTTTGCGATCTGGAATCGGAGTGAACGCTGTGAACCACCATTGAACTCAATGTATCCAGCTGAACGAGCATTCGCAGCCGTGTTGAAGTATTGTTGGTTCTGAATGGCGTTCGGATTGGATGGGCCACCATTTTGACCAAGGAGCACACCGAGACCAGACTCTGTTTCAATGCGAATATTTACCGCTGCACGCGAAAGTGAGCGGTTCAACGATGGCTTGAAGAGTACTGGATTGGTTGCGCCTACGCCAAGAATACGCGATGAAAGGTCGATACCAGGGGTACCCAGACCAGTACGCGAAACAGTGTAGTTCGCATCCGTGAACTCAAACGTCACCGGACCACTCACGCCCTTGAGGTAGAGATCATTGACGGCTGCATCAATCGTGAGATAGTTGCGTGGGCCTGGTTGCGTAGTACCAATGGTGTAGATACCGCTGAGGTTCGCGTCGATGGTACGTGTTACGCACAACAGATTGTTCGTTGTTACCGGATCGCCAGGGTATGTCACGCTAAAGCAGAAGTCGTATTGACCACCTTCAACTGGCGTGAACGCCGGGAACGTGTAAACCGACTTGTTGAACTGACCAGCGCCGATATCAGGCACGATTCCATTTTGATTGTAGACGATCTGACGGCCCGGAAGCTTATAGATCGTACAGTTCACCGGTACGTTCGAAAGATCCTGAATACCGTTATTCGCGTACACTGCCTCTGGGCGGAACGAGCGATTTGCGAACATCACCTGCGTTGCCGAAGGAGTATTCACGGCAAAGACCGCTGGTTCCTCCAAGAATTGAATCTCGAACTGAAACGGCGGTTGGATTGAGCGCGGCAAGCAATCGTTGAATGGATTCTCATCTGGGAATGGATCTACGATCTCTGCACAGAACTTTGCCGTATAGATACCAACTGGGTGGCCCGCACCCTGAGGTGTGAAGTTTTTGAAGTTCACCGTTGTGCGTACGCCACGAGGGAGAATTTCCGTAACCATGACCTCGTCACGGTAGACTTCTGTGTTAGAAGCATTGAAGAACTGAGCAATGGCCTTAAACGCCTTCAGGGTGTCAAGTCCAGTATTTTGAAACACTGCAACAACCGGAGCTGGAGCTGTGTTCGGATACTTGTAGTTCGCTGGTGCTTCGTTTGATCGTGGGGAACGAATCAAGTTCGCTGAAACGTCGCGATTCACGGCAATCGTAAAGCTCTTTATCCAATCTGTTGCACAGGTTGTTCCAGCCGCAGGAATGGATACCTGTAACTGGTACTCCCCACCAATGGCGCTGCGCGTATCAAGTGCTCCATTGATACCAGCCAAGGGGCCTGTAGCATTAGGAACACCGAATGTTTGCTGACCAACTACACTCGATATAGCGGTCCAGCTAGCGGTATACTGAACAGTTGAGAATGGAAGCGGTCCAATGATCCTATACGTAACGTTTACCTGCTGTCCGATCGCATTCGTACGCAGCGTAACGGAAGGTTGTGGCACAGTAGTCGAAGAACCGTCGTAAATGAGGCCCTTTACGAGGATCGCTCTATCATCAGGTGCATCGTCCGGGAAGGAACTGACCATGTCGCCCACAACGTTCAGCGTGTAATCTTCCGTTTCACCATAGCCCGGAATGAAACAGGCATTATTATTCGTGGTGAAAAATGGATAGCTAAACATGAGACGAATGCGGGTAGGCCCCGTCTTCATCGAACACGGAAGTGTTACATTAAAGAGTACCGGACCCCAGCTGATCGAGCTCGTCGCCCAGTCCCAAGATTGTTGTTGGGAACCAGAGCCGACGTATTCATTCGTGGTATTGAAGATACCATCGGCATTATAGTCGATCCAGGCCATACAAGACCCTTGCGCGCTACCAGTGATCGACAGAGTGAGTGGAGCCTGTCTGAAAACATCAATGTACGTGGAGCTCTGATCGTCATAGCAGCCTGGTGCAAAACCAGAACTCCTGACAAACGATCCAATTCTCACTTGACTAATAAAGGCGAACGCATTACAACCCCAGCCTGGGTCAATTGCGGGCCTGCAATACTGGGCGTCCATAACGCCAGCACCGCTCATTACAAGTAGGGCAAGCAGCATTGCCTTGGCCCATACAGGATAGAAGTGTTTCATTAACAAACTCCAAAAAAAACAGTGTAAGTAAGACGTGTGTTTGACAGTTATGAGAAGCCCCACCTTGGCCAAATCGCGCTCATGTGCAACGAAGGGCTTATGGGGACGTTGGAAAATACAACGACCGAGCTTAAAAACAAACCTAGTTTGATTTTGTTACGACTTTCGTTGAAATTCTTTTGGGTCCCTTAAAAAGGGTGAGATTGTGGGTTGATCTGGGAAACGAAAGGGTACACGACGACTGGCTACGGTACCCGTTCCCGCAGTAGACTTCCACCTTGCGCCCCTTTGCCTTACCATCTTCGACGATAGCAGACGTAACCCGCTTATAATCAACGAGTTGCGAAATGCTCTCCGCCGAGTCTCGAAGGATGAACGAGCGGGATTCACCCTGATTGACGCCAACGATGTAGGTTTCTAGTGAGCGTCCGGCAGAGGTGACACCTTTTACAGTGGTAATTCCCCTTAGGTCACCCCGCACGAAAAATCCTGATTCGGGCGTCGAAACTCGTGTAAACGTGCCATTCCCAATGCCAAGCAAGACACTCCCAACACCGGCATCATAGCGTACAACATCGCTCTCCGCACCGTATTGATTGCCGCTAATCAGAAGGTCGAGGTTCGCATCTTCATTCAAATCAACAAGTTGACAGCCCAACAGAGGAGCCATCTGCGCAATCCGCGGCAATGGGACTACAGAAAACCCGCGAACGCCATTATTGATAAGACAGACGCTGCTCATCATCGTGGCGGATAGGTGCATGCAGGTATCGAGCATTTCTTTTGCTACAACATCTTCGATAGTTGCCACTGCTAGGCTCAAATACGATGGGAACTTGCGATTGAGCGTCGGCATCTGGCTTAAGATCATCGCTCGGTCGCGTATCAACCTCCGAACGCCGTCGGCATTTGGGATGTAGGTGACAAGAGGGTCGACGCTCTCATTGTCGTCGAAGTCACCTGCAAAGAGCTCAATGGGTGTTTCCTTCGAGGCAATGTTGTATCGATTGTTCATTCCGATGTTGCCAACGATGTAATCGATATCGCCATCGTTGTCTACATCCCCGCCCGTAACACTGTACCACCATCCATGTGTTGTGTCGAGCCCAACGCGAGAGGTGATGTTCGTGAAGTCTTTTCCCGTGTTCTCCCACAACGAAATGGGCATCCACTCGCCAACGACCATGAGATCTGGTCGGCCATCGTTCGTGGCATCAGTCCAAAGCGCAGACCGGACATGTCCGGTCTTGCGAAGGCCTGGGGCTTTCTTTTCTGTAACGTCAGTAAACCGACCGCGTCCATCGTTCTCCAGGAGATACGAAGGTGCCGGCAACGGATACGTGTCTGTAACGAGACCACCCCCAACGAACAGATCGATGTCGCCATCAAGGTCGTAATCACTGGCGCACAGAACCGTTGCATTCGTAGCAACACCTGCTATCAGATCGTTTCTTGCAGTGAGCACACCCTTGCCAGAGTTGAGATACAATCGCATGCGCTGTAGCGAGTCGCCCATGGGAACTTCCGCACCGCCGCCCGCCACAACGAGATCTTGATCCCCGTCGCCATCAACGTCTATCAACAACATTGCCTGATCTTCGAAGGCCGAGTCTTTTTCAAGTGCGGGCAGACTCATGCGAGTAAATGTTCCGCCGGGATGTTGCTTATACGCAATGGCCTTAATGCCTAGAGCCCCGCCCACTACAACGTCGTCGAGGTTGTCTCCGTCTATATCACCAACACAGATCGAAGGACCGCCCCACGAATCCCGAACAGGCGCGAGTCGTGTTCGTTTAAAGTCGTCGAACTCGTTCTCTTTGTACTTGATGTCGAACCCGCATTGCGTTGTGTTCTCAATGAACATAGAAGTTTCACCGGTTGGCAATCCGAATCGTGACGCGGCCGACATTATTGCATCTGCCTCTTTGAAGTTATAGGTGGCATTCGACGGAACGTCTGTGAGTACTTGCGACTTGCCCGAAGGCCATTGCACGATAAGGGAGTCTACCATACCCGCACTACCCACTCCTACAACAATCTCTTCTCCAACCGACGATTCAAATCCGCGAACTACATAGTGTTCGTAGTACTGCGCAATGCCATTTGCTACCACGCGCACCTTTGCGCCAAGACCCTGAGTGTTCGGAGGGAGACCTTTGAATCTCAGTACAACTGAACTGCCAAGACCTTGTTCGCGAGCCATGTTCCGATAGATATGCGGTTCCATGTCGATGTTGCAAATAATGAGGTCGAGATCACCATCTCTGTCTAGGTCTGCATAGGCAGCCCCAAGCGATGCGGATGTGTCGGCAAGGCCCCACGCTGCAGCAACTTCTTCGAGATGCAGGTCTCCTTTATTCACAAAGACATACGTCGGTTCGCGTAGATAGGTGCCCTTTTTCAGCGTTGTGCCAACAGTATCGGCCAACACGCCCATGTTGTAGACATAGTCTTGATTGGTGATGTCGTTTGGATAACCGTTAACAATGAGCAAGTCTTTCATTCCATCAAGATCATAATCACCGAACAAACAGGCCCAGCTCCAGTCCGTTGCTGCCATGTTGGTCATGTAGCTCACGTCGCTAAACTTCCCATTGCCGTGATTGAATTGCAGCATGTTTCGCATCACTTGATTCGAGTCGTAGTCCGGATTGTAGATCGATGCATCGCCATTGCTTCCAGAATTATTGATGCGACGCACATGCTTGCGCGGTAACATGTCGGTAGTGGCAATGTCTGGCCACCCGTCGTTATTGAAGTCGGCAATGTCGCTCCCCATGGAAAACGCCGACATGCGATTCATCAACTTGTTCTGCATCGGAGCGAATGTTCCGTCGCGGTTATTGATATGCATGTAGTCGCCACGACTAAAATCGTTCGTCACATACACGTCCGGCCAACCGTCAAGATTTAAGTCGGATGCCGTTGCGCTCAACGACATACCAAGGTCGTCTACCCACGCCTCATACGTGAAGTCCACAAACTGACCGTTTCCTCTATTCGTAAAGAAATAGTCGTTCAAACCATCTCGCTTGATGAGGCCTCGATTAAAGCTCATGTTGAATTTTGCAGACGTATCACCCTTCGGCATGAAGTGCTGTGCCACCCTTCCTTCTCGCTGCGCAGCTTCTGCTTCTATCGACTGTTGCACATCAAACACTTCCGGTTCCCGCTCACGCCCACTAAAGTGCGAATACGTGGCTATCCAACAATCCAAGTCGCCATCGTTATCAGCATCGAAGAACACGGCTTGCACAGACTCCGATTTCACATTGAGCCCATACTTCACAGATTCTTCCGTAAAGCGTCCATTCCCATCGTTCACGAATAACTGATTGGGTGAAAACGTGCGGCACACATAGAAGTCGAGATCGCCATCGCCATCAATGTCTACCACCGAAATTCCCGTCGCAAATACCGTCGGGAGGGAGTCTGGCAATACGTTCTTCGTTACCCGGTCAAACGCAAAGTTTCCTTTGTTGTAGAAGAGTTCAAGTCCGGCAGTCGAAGAAAACACCAGATCCGGCAACGAGTCTCCATTAAAGTCGCCTACGCCAACACCATTCCCCGGAACCATCGGATTTATGCGGTTCTCTCGGATGGATTCGATGTAATTCTCCGGTGCATACATAAAGGTGTTCATTACACCCGTCTCTTCTTTAGGGATCCTCTTGAAGAGTTGCGCGTCTACGCCTACTGGTAAGGCCAGAAGGGCGGCAAGGAGAACCAGAATGGTCGATTGCTTCATATGTGCGCTTGTAGGTAGTGATCAGTCAATGTGTGCTTGGAGCGGGGCTTGAACCCGCACGTCCCGAAGGACACGGGATTTTAAGTCCCGTGCGTCTGCCAATTCCGCCATCCAAGCCAAGAATGCAGCCTACGAACATACGGAGGCTTTTTTGATGTTGCCGTATGGTGATACCATCTGGTTATACCGAGGCCCGACGTGCTTTGAGCGCTTCGTACACCGCTGGCAGAATGCTGATGACGACAATGGCAACGACAACAAACGTGAAATTCTGTTTCACAAAGGGAAGGCCACCGAAAAAATATCCCATGAGCGTGAATGAAACCACCCACACAATGCCACCTACGATATTATAGATGGCAAACGACCGATACTGCATTGAACCGATTCCGGCCACAAAAGGAGCAAATGTTCGCACAATTGGGATGAATCGTGCAAAAATGATGGTCTTGCCACCATGCTTTTCATAAAAGGCATGCGTTCGGTCGATGTGTTCTTGCTTTATCCATCGAGAACCCTTACTGAGGATCCGATGCCCCAATGTGGACCCAATGGCATAGTTCGCCGAGTCGCCCAAGATGGCCGCAACCGCAAGCAATGCCATTAACACGCCAACATCCATCGATCCCAACGCGCAGACAGCCCCAGCAGCGAAGAGCATGGAATCACCTGGTAAAAACGGCGTTACTACAAGCCCAGTCTCCGCAAACACCACCAAGAAGAGGATGGCATAGGTCCACACCCCATATTCGGCTGTCAGCAAGGCTAGATGCTTGTCGAGATGCAGCACATAGTCCACAAAAACCATCAAAAAGCTCATAAATGTCCTTCTTTCTTCTCGTACTTCTCACTTCTCACTTCTCACTTCTCACTTCTCACTTCTCACTTCTCACTTCTCACTTCTCACTTCTCACTTCTCACTTCTCACTTCTCACTTCTCACTTCTCACTTC
>Ga0105046_10005926_pt1 | contig 19269 bp, 14 predicted proteins | sample MAT03_FD_78385 | JGI IMG/M metagenome (GOLD analysis project Ga0105046, IMG submission 78385) | Freshwater microbial communities from Lake Fryxell liftoff mats and glacier meltwater in Antarctica - MAT-03 (megahit assembly) | ecosystem: Environmental > Aquatic > Freshwater > Ice > Liftoff... | reverse complement strand
TCTTTTGCCGTCATCCATCCCATCTTTTTCGTTAAATAGCGCGGCTATTCGCCTCAAAAGATAGTTGGCTGACGCCAAAATAATTGGCCTGAAATTGGAAACTTATTTTGACACCGTTCCTTACCACTAATGCACCGACAATACTTGCGTCATACTTTGTTTGCCAGTGGAGATGTTTACCCCGTAAATGCCGGGCGCTAAGCCTGCCAGTGGAATACGATGCTGCCAATCAATATCCGTTTTTTCGGATTGCAGGCTGAATATTTCACGGCCCGATGCGTCAAATATGCGTAGCTGCAGTATACCCCTGTAAGTCGATTCCAGGTGCAGGAGCGTCGCATCCGATGCAGGGTTGGGCGCCAGGTCAAACTGCGCAGCGTTATTCGCCTCCGTCGTCTTTATCATCACTTCGGAGCAATTCGTTTTGACTACCCAGGCATCCTGTAATGCATCGGAGCCGTTGATCGTTGCGGCAAAAACGACATTTCCGTCGGGTGTTTTGGCGGCAGTGCCGACTATTGGGTAGCTGCCATCTGTACCAAAAGATTGGGTGACCGTCAGATTGCCGCCCGCATCTATTTTGTCGACGCTGATCCGATACCGGAAAACACTGGAAATAGCATTCAGATTGGCCGGCGGGGTAAGGAACTGGCCGACAAAACAGCAACCTCCATCGGTATCGGCAAGCACGGTGGTAGCACTCCAATAGGTGCCCGGACCTTTGCTGTGCGTCTTCAGCCACAAGGCATCGCCGCCGGAAGGCTCGGCTTTTAAGATCAGGGCCTTCGCTTCGAGTGCGGCAGGGTTGATAGAAATACCCCCTGCGAACAGGTTGCCATCAGCGGCCTGCTGTACGCTGACCAAGCGGCTGAAAACAGAGGACGGGTAGGTTTTTTCCCACAAAACCTGACCGTTTCCATTGACGCGAAACATCCATGTCGTATTGTTTTTTTGGCCGACCGCCACAAAATCGCCATCGTGGAGCACCGTGACATCCAGCAGCTCCTCGCCATTGTAATTTTCCTCCCACATAAGATCGCCGTTGTTGTCCAATCTGAACAAAGTGGGCGTGGGGGCGGCGCCGTCGTAATCTCTGGTATAACAAACGATAAAGCCGCCTCCCGGTATGGGAACCGCCCGGAAATATTGCGACAGGTAGTTTTCTGCCACTACGAGCGTTTTGTCAAATATGGCGTTGCCTTCCGTACTGAATTTGAGCAGGTGTACATCTCCCTCGTAATTGTTTGTTGCGCCCAGAACGATGATATTGCCCGCAGCGTCGACCTCCACCGAACCCGGTTCCGCATCGTTGAAGCTGCTGCCTACCAGAACAATTGTTTTTTCCCAAAGCATATTACCCTGGGCGTCGGCTTTCAGCAGCCACAGATCGTTATCGCCGCTCTCGTTTTCTTTTGTCCCCAGCAGGACAAAGCCGCCATCGGGCAGCGTTGCAATCCCTTTTCCCGATTCACTGTCCGGCACACCCATTTCACCCAGTGTTTGTTGCCAGCTGATTGCGGGAGCGGAGAGAAGGTTAAAAAACGCGACGAAATAATCATTTTGCTGGAAAAAATTAGCGTTGTGCGTATAAAAGCACTGCGTTTCATTGGGAAACAGGAATCGAATGTCCGATTGAGGCGAAAATGTCGGGGCCGTTCCGGTGGAATCCATCGGTGTCCCGGTGTCGGCGTACGTGCGAAAAACCAGGGCGCCAGGAGTCGCTACGCCAACATGGATATTACCGCCCGGAAAAACCTGCAAGCCTGCACCGAAGGCAAAATCCGATACTTTCCTGCGCCATTCCACGATACCGGAAAGTGAAGTTCTTATCAAGAAAGTGCCGGTAAAGCTTTGCGCAAGAAAAACGAGGCCATTGGAACTGGCCTGAAAATCGTACAGATCATTGGTTGTTTCGCCAAATTGTGCCCCCAGCCCGGTGACGGGTACCGACCATTGTTCGTTCAGTTGATCCGAATATTTTACCAACAGCGGGTTTCCGCCGAAAAAACCTTCGGAGATTAAAATTATACAGCCGCCATCGGCAGTAGCCCGGGCACGGATACTATTCACGTCTAGCGTGGTTAGGTTCGTCAAGTAATTAAGCAGGTTGCCATTGGAGTCATAAAGTGCCCGGAAAAGCGCTGATTGGTGGGTAGTGGTCGTAGTAAATCCAAACAATACAACGTTTCCGCCGGTCAATTGGCATACGCCAAGCCCCACATCCGAAGCCGGGCTTTCGATGGACTGGCGCCAGAGCGAGTCGCCGCTTTCACTGATTTTTAAAAGCCAGGCGTCAAAACTTCCGTCGAGGGGATTGACGGCGTATCCCGAGAAAAAATACCCTCCGCCCGTAGCGGGCGTAAGTGTGCTCAATCCATCGAGATCCGTGCTGCCAAAAGTTTTGAACCATGCCTCGGAGCCGTCCGGATTAAATTTATGGAGAAACATATCAAAGGCGCCGAGGCCTTCTGATTCTGTATTGCCTCCGAGTAGCAGCCCGCCGTCCATAGTAGTGACCGCATCCGCTACTCGTTCATAGTCTTTACTGTCGGTACCGTAGCGTTTTTCAAAAACTACCTGGGCGTAAAGCGCGGTATTGGCAATAATCAGGAAAAAAAACGAGGAAATAAACTGTTTTTTCATGGTCAGGTTTTAAATGTTAGGGAAAAATTGGCAAGACAAATTTATGCCATAACAATCAGGTCGCAAGCCCGGCTACCCGTGAATTTTGTAAATTACCGGTTGTCCCGGAAATCAGGGGAATTATTCCCGGAAAACGGGAAAATAAAAATCCCGCGCGAAGCTATTTTCCGCCTCGCGGGGTGTAGTAATAGCAATTTGAAAGTCAAGGCATTAAAATCCTTGAAGGCGGTCGCATGCCAGTCAAAAGTGCTCCGGGAGCAATGACAGCATAGGCGGCAACCAGTTAATAGCAGACAAAGAACAACACCGCTACCAGGTGGTGACCATCGGCTGGGAAGGCGACCGGTACGTACATGACTGCCCCTTGCATTTCGATATCATCGACGGCAAGATTTGGGTCCAGCAAAATATGACGGAATTGGAGGTCCGCGAAATGCTTGAGGTCCGTGGCGTACCAAAGAAGGATATCGTAGCAGGCTTTTTACCACCTGAACTCAGGGAATATTCGCAACAATCTTAGTATATGCTGATGGTTTGATGACATGTGCGGTTTTCCGCACACAATCATCTGGGAATTTTAAGATATTACGGCCACTCCACCACCGTCGCCGCATACGCCAGCCCGCCCCCGAACCCGAACAACATCACCCGGTCGCCTTTTTTTAATTTGCCGTCCCGTATGCCCTTGCAAAGCGCCAGTGGAATAGAGGCAGAAGATGTGTTGCCGAAATCGACGATGCTTTCCAGGGTTTTTTCCACCGGGAAGCCGGTTTCTTTACAAATAGCTTCGATGATGCGCAGGTTGGCACTGTGCGGCACAAACCAGTCGATATCGTCCATGGTGAGTTTGCTTTTGGCCAGCAGGACTTTCATCTGTTCGGCAACGGTCAGGACGGCCCATTTGAACACTTTGCGGCCGTTTTGTACAATTTTACCGTTCATTACAATAGGCTGGCCCTCAATCTTGTCGGCGAAACCGGAGAGGTACAGGTCGGCGCCGCCCGCACCGTATGCGCCCGTGATGCATTCGCCGATATTGCCTTTTTCGTCGGCCTCGATCAGAACGGCTCCCGCGCCGTCTCCGAACAACACGCTGGAGGTACGGTCGGTAAAATCGGTGACCCGGGACAGGTTATCGGCCCCGATGACCAATACCTTGCGATACATACCGCCTGTGATCAGGCCTTTGGCCATCACGATGCCGTACACGAAACCTGCGCAGGCTGCATATAAATCGAAGGCGCCGGCCTTGGGAATTTGCAGGCTGTTTTGAACCATGCAGGCCATACTGGGCATGGGCTGGTTGGGCGACACCGTGGAAACGATCACCATATCCACGTCCGAAAGGTCGACCTTATAATCTTTGACCATCTGCTGCGCCGCTTTTACGCAGAGGTCGCTTGTAAATTCATCCGGAGCAGTATGGTAACGGGTTTTGATGCCCGTGCGCGACACGATCCATTCGTCGTTGGTTTCGAGAAAGGATTCGAAATATTTATTGTCGATGAGTTTTTCGGGTACGTACATCCCGATGGCGCGGATACTGGCGTTCATATCGAAAAAGATTAAGTAGTGTCGAGGTTGTGTTAAAAGTTGAAATCTCAATTTTCTTGGGCCACCCCTTACCCCTAAAGGGGAGTATATTCCGTTGAATTAAAATTTGTGAAACTATTTACCGAAAACTTTAAATTTAGCAGAATATACTCCTCTTTAGGGGTAGGGGGTGGCCAAGGGAAAACTTCAATTAACCTTATGGCACAACCTTGTAAAAAGCAAAAGTATCAAAAATTTGATCCATCTTCATCAACGGCCAACGGCCACTGCCATTACCATACGGTCGGCGCCGGAGATATCCGCGCGTAATTCCACCGATGAAAAGCCCATATCTGCCAGTAAATCAACAACTTGTGAGGCATTAAACTCATTACATTCGAAAAAAAGCGCCCCGCCGGGACGTAATTTTTCCAAAGCAAATGCGGCAATAACCCGGTAGAACAACAGCGAATCCTCGTGGTCGACAAACAAGGCCAGGGCGGGCTCGTGGCGCAGCACATGGTCGGGCATCCAATTTTCCTCCTGTCTGGGAATATAAGGCGGATTGCTGACCACCACATCCAAAGCGGGAAATAAGTCCCGCGAACTTTCGTGCAGTATATCGCCTTCTAAAAAATGGAACGGTTTATCCCCCAATATCTGCCCGGCATTTTCGAGCGCAACAGACAGCGCCGCCGGGCTTTTTTCCAGTCCGTATAGCTGCAATCCGGGAAAACGGGCCTTCAGGCTTATGCCGATACAACCGCTGCCCAGGCCGATATCGAGCAGGGTAGGGGCGGAATTGCCGGCTTTTTTCAGGCAGGAAAGTACCCAGTCGACCAATTCTTCGGTCTCCTGTCGCGGGATCAGCACGGAGGGGTCTACCTTAAAGAAGTACCCGAAAAAAAGGGCTTTGCCGAGGACGTACTGGATCGGCTCGCCGGCCAGCAGGCGGGCCCGTATTTGTTGGAGTTTAGATTGTTCATCTTCGGAAAAAATTCGCCCGGCTTGAGCGCCCGGACGGATGCCGAAGCCGTCTTCCAGAACAATCCGGGCCATCGATGCCGCCTCGCCGGCGCCGTAAAGAGGCGCGAGGACTGCTGTCAGGTCACTGCGGACCGTTTCGGCGTTCATATTATCCGAATAATGCCGGCTGGTTCACCAGATCATCCGCCTGACCCTGGTCGGCGGCGCTAGCGACGGGAATTTCCGGCAGGAGCCGCTTGACCACGCGCAATTGGTGTGTATACCGGTTTTGCTCCTTGTTGAAAATACCGAAATGATCGAGTTTATCGATGCGCACTTTTCCGGAGGCATGGATCAGGTGACAGTCGGGCAAAATAATACCGACGTGGCCGATATGGCCTTTGCCATTGTCGAAAAAAGCCAGGTCGCCCGACTGGCATTGTTCCATAAAATCGATGGTCTGACCCTGGGTGACCTGTTGCGAGGCATTCCGCAGCAGCCGGATTCCGGCAATTTTAAAAACCATCTGGGTCAGGCCGGAGCAATCGATGCCGAATGGCGAGCGTCCGCCCCAGAGGTATGGCGCGTGCAGATACCGCCGGGCGATTTTCACCACCCATTCAGGCCCGAGCGGGGTTTGCGCAGCGGTAACCACGGGGCCGGAAAACTGGAACGACTGGTCGCCCAACTGGCAGCGCAAGCCGTCGAAACGCGGCAATACGGCCCCAAGGGTCAGGGGAATAAAATGATCGGCAGCCATCAGACCTTCCACCAAAGACAGGTTGATCGTCTGTTCTTCACTATACGCTTCGAACTCGTTGATCGTCAGGCGCTTGAGTTGTTTGCTGTCAACCCAGCCCATATAGCCGTCCCAGGCGCATTCAATGTGCAGCCAACTGTCTTTACGGTCCTGCACGGATACGGTTTCGCCGAACAACAATTGGGAGACCATTTCACTCTTGTCGGAGGGATGGGCGCGCATCGGCGCAATACTGACCTGGCATACAAAATATTCCATAATTGGAAGTCTTCGTTTGTTCGGGGGATGGAGTGCCCGGCGGTATAAATTTTTTTTCAAAAAAATTTATACCGCCGGGCACTCCATCCCCCGAACAAACGAAGACTGTGGGTAAATTGTTAAATTAGGTTTGGTTATGCGGTTGGTAATGATTATTCAAAAATTGAGATTACACCTCTTCCTAAGTCGGAGATGACACCTCAATTTTCGCCTAAGTCAACCCTTTTATTTTAAAAAACAACTTCAATGAACCGTTCCTTAGTGAAAGTCGCTGACAATATTCTTATGGGGAAGCGCCGCTCTAAACCTACCCCTCAAAAGTATTTAAAATCATGCGCGTCTTCGATTTTCTGTATGGATTCGTAGAGCAGGAGGATTAAATTATTGACGTCGTCTTTATGGGCCATTTCAACCGTGGTGTGCATGTAGCGCAGTGGCAGGGAGATCAGGGCCGAGGGTACGCCGCCGTTGGAATAAGCGAAGGCATCCGTGTCGGTACCGGTGGCCCTGGAAGCAGCCTCGCGTTGAAACGGGATCTGTTTGGATTCGGCCGCGTCGATGATCAGGTCCAGTAGTTTATTGTGTACCGCCGGCGCATAGGTGACCGTGGGGCCGTTGCCGCAACGTACATCACCGTGTTTTTTCATACTGATCATGGGCGTATGGGTGTCGTGCGTCACATCGACCACGATGGCTACATTCGGTTGAATGCTTTGGGCGACCATTTCGGCGCCGCGGAGGCCTACCTCTTCCTGCACGGAGTTGACAATATATAAGGTAAAGGGCAGATCGATCTTGTTTTCCCGGAGTAAACGCGCCGTTTCAGCAATACAAAATCCCCCGATCCGGTTGTCTAAAGCCCTGCCTACGTAATAGCGGTCGTTCAGGACGGTAAATGCATCCTGGAAAGTGATCACACAGCCTACGTGGATCCCCATATTCAACACTTCTTCCCGGTCTTTGGCGCCCACGTCTACCGTGATGTTATCGAGGGCCGGGGCCAGGGTGGAGTCTTTGTCGGTTCGGGTATGAATGGCCGGCCAGCCGAAAATCCCTTCTACTTTGCCGCCCTTGCGCAGGTGTACCCATACGCGCATGGAAGGCGCAATCACGTGGTCGCTTCCTCCATTCCGGATGACGTGCATGAACCCGTCGTCCGTGATGTATTTTACAAACCAGGAAATTTCGTCGGCATGTCCTTCGATGACTACTTTAAATGCTTTGCCGGGATTGATGATCCCATAAGCCGTTCCATAATTGTCTAATTTCCAGTCGTCTATGTAAGGACGGATGTAGTCTAGCCATAACTTCTGCCCCTGGGTTTCAAAACCCGTTGGGCTGGCGTTGTCCAGGTATTGCCGAAGGAAGGATTCAGATTCTGGTGTAATTACCTGCATTCGATTAAATTTTTGATTTTAGAGAGCATAAAGCGCACCCCAGCCTTCCGGATTTTCGCGCCACAGGCGGAGTGTGTCCAGATCGCTGGAATCGATGTAGCCCGAATCCAGTGCTTGCCGGATGAGCGTATCGTAATTGGTCAGTGTTTGAAATTCAATGTGCTTTTCTCCGAATTCAGCGCTCGTTTTGGGAAAGCCGTACTGGAAAATGGCCAGAACACCCGCAACGCGGGCGCCGGATTCCTGCAAGGCTTCCACCACTTTCAGACAACTTCCACCGGTGCTGATCAGGTCTTCTACAACCAGTACCCGGACGTTTTCTGCCAGTTCCCCTTCGATCATGTTGCGCCGGCCATGGTCTTTAGCGCTGGACCGCACGTAAACAAACGGTTTTTCAAGCGCGTCTGCGAGCAGGGCGCCATAGGCAATTCCCGCAGTGGCCACACCGGCCACCACGTCGAACGAACCAAAGTTTCCGGATTGTTCGCGCAGGCATTCCTTTAAAAAATTCCGTACGGCCGGGTAAGACAGCGCCACACGATTGTCGCAATAAATTGGAGACAATATGCCGGATGCCCACGTAAAAGGGTCCTGCGGACGCAATTTAACGGCTTTAATCTCCAACAAACGGCGGGCTACCTCGGCAGCATGTTGCATGTTTTTCAGTTGTCGTAATTTAACAAACGGCATTTTTTTACGATGGACGGGCGCCGGATGGCGGGTTGTATCCACAGATAATGCAATCTTTGCAGCCGAACCAATTACATCCCGGCAAAATTTTGCACCATTTTATGTTAATACCTTGGTCCGGCAGCAAATGTACAAAGTCTATATAAACGGCACGTCAGTTTTTCTGTGCTCGCCCGAAGAAGCGGCCACAGCGGCATTCCAGGCCGGAAAAAATAAGTTTAATGCCCGTTATACCGGCAAAAAGAAGATGATTAAGCAATACCTCGACCTCCTGGATAAAAACAAGGATGTTCGGCAGCTTGTCTTGTCCTACCCGGAGCCGGAAACTTTGTGGCAGGATTTTCAGGCCTGCTTCCGCGTATTGGAAGCCGCCGGCGGGTACGTCGTAAACAGCCGGGGCGAATTGCTCGTTTTTTACCGCCGCGACTCCTGGGATATGCCGAAAGGAAAAATAGATCCCGGTGAAACGCCTGAACAGGCAGCCCTGCGCGAAGTACGCGAGGAAACCGGGCTGCAACAACTGGATATGGGCGCTTTTCTGTGCTATACCTACCATACCTATCCGCAAAAAGGCGAACGTATCCTCAAAAAAACCTGGTGGTATCGTATGCAAACCACAGATGAACAACTCATTCCGCAAACGGAAGAAGATATTGTGGAAATCCGCTGGGTAGCGCCTGAAACCTGGCTGGCTGCCGGGCCGGTCGTGTATGAAAGTATACTCGATGTGATCCAGTCCGGGCAAAAAGGATAAACAAACACAACTGCGCGGGTTTCATCCATTCTCTTTTCAATTTTCTCCTTTTCCTCGTACCTTCCCCGCAAAACATCCTGCTTTATACATGATCCGGCGAACGCTTATTGCCTTTTTATCGCTGATTCCCAGCGTTTATTTGCTTACCGCACAACCCGCTCCAACCCCGGCCGAACTTCGCCTGAAAGGTTTTGAGCAACGCAAATCCCTCGAATCGCAGTCGATCCTCAGGGACCTGAAACCCGAAAGCATCGGGCCCTCCGTATTCTCTTGCCGCGTGACCGATGTGGACGCCAATCCGGTTGATCCGACGCATTTTTATGTGGCGTACGCTTCCGGGGGGCTTTGGTATACCGAGAGCAACGGCACGCGGTTTAAACCTGTATTCGACCAGGAAGCGGCCATGACTATCGGCGATATTGCCGTGGACTGGACGCGCAATATCGTGTGGGTAGGTACCGGCGAAGCCAACAGCAGCCGGTCATCTTACGCCGGAACGGGCCTGTACCGCAGCACAGACGGGGGTAAAACCTGGGAATGGCGCGGCCTGCCCGAAAGCCACCACATCGCCCGGATCGTGTTACATCCCTTTGATCCGGATATCGTGTGGGTAGCCGTGCTGGGGCACCTGTATTCCCCGAGTTCCGAACGCGGCGTGTATAAAACCACCGACGGCGGAAAAACCTGGCAGCGAACCTTGTTTGTCGATGATACCTCCGGGGCGGTCGACCTTTCCATTGATCCCCGGGACCCGAATACCCTGTATGCCGCCAGCTGGCAACGCGAACGCCACGCCTGGAATTTCAGCGGGGCAGGCGCTGGATCGGGTATCTGGAAAAGCACAGACGGCGGCCAGAACTGGTTGAGGATCAATACGCCGGAGAGTGGGTTTCCAAACGGACCGAACATCGGGCGTATCGGCCTGGCCGCTGGTAAAAAAGGCGACAAAACAATCCTGTATGCCTGTGTCGATAACCAAAATCTGAAACCTAAAAAAACAACACCCCCGGAAGATGTACTCACCAAGGACGAGTTGAGGACGATAACGGCAGCAGATTTTCAAAAAATGACGGATGAAAAATTGGACGAATTCCTGAAAAACAACGGGTTTCCCGAAAAATACAATGCCGTCAAGATAAAAGGAATGGTCGAGAAAGGCAAAATCACAAGCTCGACGCTGGTGGAGTACCTGGAAGACGCCAACAATAACCTGTTCGAAACCGACTTCATCGGGGCGGAAGTTTACCGCAGCGAAGACGGTGGCCTGCACTGGCAACGCGCACATATCGACCAGATCGAAACCATGCACTTTACCTACGGCTACTATTTTTCCAATATCCGCTGTAGCCCGGACAACCCGGATCAGGTATATCTGTTGGGTTTTTTGATCATTCAAAGCGAAGACGGGGGAAAAACCTGGAAAAATATTAACGGCGAAAACGTCCACGTCGATCACCATGCGCTGTGGGTCAATCCGGCTAAACGCGGTCACCTGATCAACGGCAACGACGGCGGGCTCAACATTAGCTGGGATAACGGCGTTTCCTGGACCAAATGCAACAACCCGCCCGTCGGACAATTCTACGCCATCGCCGCCGACGAAGCCGATCCGTATAATGTGTATGGCGGCGCCCAGGACAACGGCGTTTGGGTGGGGCCCTCGTCTTATTCGGCCTCCGATGCCTGGCGCCAAAGCGGGCATTACCCATACAAAGAAGTCCTCGGCGGCGACGGGATGCAGGTGGCCATCGATACCCGCGACAACAATACGCTGTACACCGGATTCCAGTTCGGTAACTATTTCAGGGTCAACAGGAAAACCGACCGGCAGGACTTTATCAGCCCCAAACACGACCTCGGCGAACGCCCCTTGCGCTTTAACTGGCAGACCCCGATCCACTTAAGCCGCCATAACCAGGACGTTTTGTATATGGGCGCCAACAAATTCTACCGCTCACTGGATCGCGGGGAACATTGGGAGGCTATTTCCGGCGACCTGACTAACGGCGGACAAAAAGGAAATGTCCCGTACGGCACACTCTCCTGTATTCACGAAAGTCCCCTGAAATTCGGGCTTTTGTACGCGGGTTCGGACGACGGCTTGCTGCATGTCAGCCGCAACGGAGGCGAAACCTGGACAAATATATCCGACAGTTTGCCTCAAAAATTATGGGTGTCGCGGGTGCAGGCCTCCGCGCATGAGCGTGGCCGGGTTTATGTGAGCCTCAGCGGCTATCGTTGGGATGATTTTGCATCCTACCTTTATACCTCCGATGATTATGGCCGGCAATGGACCCGTCTCGGCCTCGATTTACCGGCAGAGCCGCTGAATGTGGTCAAAGAGGACCCGGTGAACCCAGATGTACTTTACGTGGGTTCAGACCACGGCCTGTACGTGTCGCTCGACCGCGGTATTTCATTCCAGACCTTCGATACGGCATTCCCCAAGGTGGCGGTACATGACCTGGTGATCCAGCCCAAAAAAAATGACCTGCTGATCGGCACCCACGGACGCTCCTTGTACAAAGTCAATGTATCCAATTTGCAGCAACTCAATGCGGAGGTTTTGGCGGGCAATCTGTACCTATTTGACATAGAGAAAAAACGCTATTCGAAAAATTGGGGCAAAAAACAAGCCTGGAAAGAGCCTAAAGATCCGGAATTAACCGTTTCATATTATTCGGGCGGGGCCGGAAATGGAAGTTGGAGCGTCAGCACAAAAGATGGGCTTCTTTTAAATAAGGGCGTTCTGGTTTGCATGAAAGGGCTCAACACCTTTACCTTTGCACTCGATTTTAACGAATCGGCGCTTCAGAAGTACCAGAAAGGGCTGAACGAGAAGATTAAAGACCCTAAAAAATTGATTCAATTGACGAAAGCCGATACCGGAAAATACTATCTCTACAAAGGCACGTATATCCTCGAGATGGAAAAAGACGGTAAAACGCTGCGCAAGGAATTTATTATTGAATAAACAAACCTTCACATTTTACACATGCATTCAATGAAGAATTTAAAAAATCTGCTTTTAACCTTGTTCGCGGTGGGTAGCATAGGACTGACCGGATGTTTGCACATTCTGGAAGAAGTTACATTTCGCAACAGCGGCGCCGGCACCTATAAAATGACCCTCGACATGAGCGAGGTTAAAGGTATGATGGACATGATGAAAGGCATGGCGCCCGATTCAACGGCCAACGATTCCACCGCCATCGTCGACGGTGCGCCCGCTGCACCTGCCGATGCCGGCCAGGACAATGCTATGGCGCAAATGGGTGAACAGCTCAGCAGCGTAGCCGGTTCGCTCAAAGGCGTGCAGGGTATTGCCAATGTGGTTGAAGTAAACGATACTTCCAACCTGCAGTTCGGATATTCCTTTGATTTTGCCGATGTGGCTGCACTGAATCGCGCGCTCAAGATCATCAACAAAGAGAAATACGAGAGCAAAACAGAAGAGATTTACAAGTTTTCCGGTAAAAGTTTCGAACGTCTGCCGGTTGGAAACATCGGCGAAGAATTGAAAAAAGCTGTGGCTGAAAACAGCGGCGAAGAGGCCGAAGGCAGTGCGGATATGTTGAAAATGTTCTTTGCGGACATGAGCTACAAACAAATTTACCATTTCCCCGACCGCGAGATCAAAAAGAACAGCAATGAATTAGGCGAACTCAGCGACAGTGATCATACCCTTACGATTACGCTCAAGCCGTTCGATGAAGAACAACAGAAGAAAAATGCCACGGTTGCGACGACGTTGAAGCTGAAGTAAATCAGATTGAAAGCGGTCAGTATTGGGCGAGGATGTATTTTTCTAAACCTCCCGCCCTCGTAGTGTCAATGGAACGCGGATGACGCGAACGACGCGGATTTACGCGGATTTACCTTGAGATAACGGGAATCATACATGCTATCTCAGATTCAAAATCCGTGTAAATCCGCGCCGTTCGCGCCATCCGCGTTTCTATTGATGCCAAATGCGCGTACCAGGATCATAAAATAAACGCGGCATATCGCATCAACCTAAAAACGATGTCTGGAACAATCAAATCCCTTTCTTTTTTCTTTTTACTGTTATCCGCTTCCCTGACAGCCCAAACCCTCGAAGACAAGTCCGCCCGGGTTAAAAGCGCCATCGAACAGTTGGAACGTCAAAAAGCCGCTTACCTGGAGCAGTTGGAAGGTATCAAATTCGACATGATCCAACGCGATCTCGACGCCGTGGGCCTTCCCAAATCCCTGCCCGGCGCAACGATTGTCCGCCACAGCGCCTTGGCGCTCGAATACTCCGAACAACACGAGCAGGCCCGCTGGGTGGCCCATATTATCACCGGAGACATTTTATCCGGTCAGGTTTTCAGAACCAACGACTTCCGCGAAGACCCTTCCATCTCCACCGGCAGCGCGGTTGAAGCCGATTATTTTCTAAAAAAAATGAACGTGGACAGCACGTATACCTACGACGGTTTCGGCTACGACCGGGGTCACCTGGCGCCTTCAGCCGATTTTCGCTGGTCGAAAAAGGCGCTGTCTGAATCGTATTATTATTCCAACATGTCTCCCCAGAAACCAGAATTCAACCGGGGCGCCTGGGGGCAGTTGGAAGACCGCATTCGCGGGTACCTGTACCGCCATCCTGAAACGCAGTTGTATGTCGTGACCGGTCCGGTGTTGCCAGATACCTTGTCCGTCATCACCCGGGGCCTGAACCAGGTGAGTATACCCATTTATTTTTGGAAAATAGTCCTCGACCTGAAGCACAAAAAAGCCATTGGTTTCCTGATGCCCAATCAAAACATCAGTTACCCTTTGGCCACGTACAGTGTCCCGATCAATCGGATCGAAGCGGAAACCGGCCTCGATTTTTTTTCCGCTTTATCTGATGATTTGGAAGAAACGCTCGAAAATCAGCGCATCAACGAGGACTGGTTGCCCGAGGTTGCCGGCGGGGATGTGGAACCTGTTTATCCGCCCGGTTTGCCGCCGAATCATTTCAATACTGTCCAGGCCAAAAACCTGGCCGGCAGCAACAAAGTGGCGACCGTCTGCGGTACAGTGGTAGGCGCCAGAACCAGCCGGGCCGGCAACGTTCTGCTCAATTTAGACAAGCAGTTTCCCAACCAGGTTTTTACTGTTTTTATCAAAAAGGAGCACCTGCAGAACTTCCCGTACAACCCGGAGCAGGTTTTGCAGGGCAAGGTCATCTACGTCAAAGGAAAAGTGATTGATCTGGATGGCACACCCGCCATGTTTATTGAAAACGATAAGGCGCTTATAATTAAGGAGTAGCGGATAACGGGCTTCATTCCGGGTTGCCAATGTTCCGGTCCTCCGCAACTATCGTGGGCGCCGGTTTACGGTATTTTTTCATCAAATAGTTCACGGATACCATCACCAGCAGCCCGATGACGTAGGAGGCTACAAACATCAGCCATTCGTAATCGTCTTTGGCAACGGCTTCTCTTTTGGCGGTGAGCCCCCAGAGGTTTGCCAGTCTTTTTTTAACAAAAAAATTGGACACGAGGGTGGACGCAGTTAATCCGGCTAAATACCCCACAGCGAGGTTAGTGACTTCGCCGACGACAAAATTGATGAATTTTTGCATGGAATACGGTATAGTAAATTTTGCAATATCCCCGGAATCAACCACAAGGGACACAAAGTTACGCAAAGTTATTTCAGTACCTTTAGACGGCCCTCTAAACCCCTCTAAACCCTCTAAACCCTCTAAACAACCACCAGTTTCCGCACGGTTTTCGCCCCCTCTTTTGCCCGGATCTCCAAAAAATACATCCCGGAGGCCAGGCCGCCAAGGTCCAGATCTGCTTGCAGTCGCCAGTTGTAGGCGCCTTCTTTTACGAGGCGTCCTTCGGCATTAAATATCCGGTACGACCAGGTTTCCGAGGGTTCTGCCAGTTGAATCGTCACCGTTTGTTGCGTGGGGTTCGGGAATACCGTCACTTGCAGATCGCCTTCCGTTTTGAGCGGGGAGACCATTTTCAGCACTTGCAGGCCGTTTTGCATATCGCCGGCCACGATGGTGCCGGAGGGGAACCAGGGGTAATTTCCCCAACAGCCGTAATACCCATTGTAACCCGTGTTCTCCGGATGGGTATCGTAGCGGGCCACCAATTTCGGCTGCGTCGGCACGCTGAGGTCGTATACCAGCAGGCCATCCTCGTATTGTGAATCGAACAGCAGTTGGTCGCGGATGTACACATTATGCGGAATCGGCTCGACGCCGCCCGGCACCTGGGGATCAACGAAACTGTTCACCACTTCGATTTCGCCCATGGTGGTCAATTGACGCAGGTCCACAATCTTGATTGGCAAACCTTTCGGAATCTCCTCGGTATAATAGGCGTAGGCGCCGTCCCTGCTCAGCCAGCTGTTGTGGTTGTAACCGGCTGTGCTGATGCTGGCGAGCGTTTTAGGTTGCAATGGGTCTTTAAAATCGAATACATAATAACCTTCGTACCCGGAAGACACGTAAAAGGTGTCGTTGCGAACGTACGCATCGTGTACATAGCCGCCTTCCAGGTTTACTTTCGAGATCAGGGTGGGTTTATCCGGATTTTTACTGATGTCCAGCAGGATCACCCCGTTCGACGTATTGTTGGAGCCATTCAGGTAAATTCGGCCGGATACGGTATCCAGGGTAATGGTATGGGTGCGGTCAAAAAACTCGGTGCTCCAATAGGTGCGAATAATCGTATCGGGCGCCTGGCTCAGGTCGAAGATCATCAAACCTTCGGTAATGCCATCCGAAATGCCGTAAATCCTGTTTTTATAGGATTTGTATTCCCGCACGACGGTTGTCGCATTGCCGGCGAATTTGCCGATCAGTTTGGGCCGGGCGGGATCGGTTACGTCGAAAAACAACACGTGTAAGGCGCCGCCCAGAACGGCAATTTCCCGGCCGTTTACCGTCAGGCCCCAGCAACCGCTGTATTGCGATTGCAGGCCCGTGTTCACAGGCAGGGCGTCGTCGTCCCAGCGCGCTAACCGAATCATGTTCAGAGAATCCTGCGCCGGGGCTTTAGCGGCCAGTAAAAGGAGGGAAAAGAACAAGAAAAAGGATCGTTTGTTTGTCATAGCACAAGTATCGTATGAATCAGGAAACGAGTAGGCTATCCCGTTGTATTTTTGACCCAGACAGGCAACCTCGGGTAAACGACCTACGTCATAGCCTGCGAAAGTAGCACATTATGAAAAGACAACTCCTCCTCTTCGGCCTTTTGCTCGTTTTAGCTATTCCCGGGGCTTTTTCACAAAAATACAGCAATGAATTTCTCGCCATCGGCGTCGGCGGCCGGGCGCACGGAATGTCGGGCGCGCAAACGGCCTTTGTGAACGACCTCACCGCAGCGTACTGGAACCCGGCCGGTTTGTCGGGCATCGAAGCGCCTTTTCAGGTAGCTGCAATGCACGCGGAATGGTTCGCCGGGGTGGGGCAGTACGATTACCTGAGCTTCGGCAAATCGCTGAACCGGGATCGCAAATCATTCCTTGCTTTTTCGCTCATACGGCTTGGCATCGATAATATTCCATACACCATCAACCTTGTTAATACCGACGGCTCGATCAATTACGACAATGTGACGGAGTTCTCTGCGGCCGATTATGCCATTATGGGAAGTTATGCGCGACAGATGCGCAACCCTGCCTTTTCGATCGGCAGTACGGTCAAAGTGGTGCGCCGCGTGATCGGCACCTTCGGCAGCTCCTGGGGCTTTGGGGCAGATGTGGGAATGCAGTACCGCAAAGGAAATCTGCAACTGGGCTTCATGGGCCGCGACCTGACCACTACTTTCAATGCCTGGTCATTTACCTTGACCGAACGGGAAAAGCAGGTTTTTGCCGCAACAAACAACGAGATACCGGTCAGCAATACCGAAATTACCAATCCGCGCTTTATTCTCGGAGCCGCCTATAAACTTCGCCTCAATTCAAAAACAAGCATTTTGCCTGCCCTGGACTTCGAAATGACCACCGACGGGCAGCGAAACGTACTGGTGAGCACAAAATCCTTTAACCTGGAACCCCGTTTCGGCCTGGAAGCCGATTACAATGGGTTTGTTCAACTCAGGGCCGGAGTGGGCAATTTTCAGCGGGTAAAAGACGATTTTGACCCAAATAAGGAAATCCTTTCCATGCAACCGAATTTCGGCGTGGGCCTCAAACTGGGCCGCGTCCAACTCGATTATGCCCTCACCGACATCGGCAACGTAGCCCAGGTGCAATACTCCAATATTTTTTCGGTCCGAATCGATTTCAAGCAACGAAGAACAGTTAAACAGTAGGCCGTAGATACAGGTAATAACGCTCGGTACTGCCACTGCTGTCTGCAAACTGCCACTGTCGACTGAAAACCCGCCGCTTAAAAAGTGCAGTTTAAAATATGTGTCCATTCGCTTGGTGTGGTAGAAACACCCTGTATCTTTGCAGCAGTTCTTACCTTTTACTCCCCGGCGCGCTTTGCGCCATTTGATGCTCTCCCAACCGAGTTTCTCCCAATTTTAAAGTATGTTTTCTTTAATCGACAACCACTTATAGTGGTAACAACGTTGGACTTCACACTCGCTTTTTGCGATTTGTAATGTGCCTTAAGCGTTTCCATTATAATCTCATGGTTGCCCCCTCCGGATAGGCTCGCGGTGAGGGGCTTTTTTTTTGGGAAAAAAGAGGCTGCCGCATCCTTCCCTTTCCTTTATATTAGTCCTGCATTTCCTTTTCGCCTGGCCCGGGAATCCTGAAATCCATGATCGCAGTCCAGACGGACAAAGCGCCATTTTCCATACGGGTCCAAATCGGTCGAACGATGCCCCCATGGGCTGATATGTGGTTGTAGTCGCCGAAAAATACAAATTTCGACGGATTAAAGCTTTTCGCACTGATTTTCACGTTGTTAAACGTTTTGCCGCCGTCTTTGCTGATCGCTGCGTAAACGTCCGTACGCTGGTCGTCGTAAGCCCGGCGATCATAGAACATGCAGTAGAGGTACCCCGTGGTTTGGTCGATGGCCAGCCAGCTGAGGAACTGCTGTTTGCCTGGCGCATCGTCGTTGACGCGTAGGGCTTTACTCCAGGATTTGCCCCCGTCCGTGCTTTTTGACAGCCAGATATCCGTGTCGTTTTTGTCTTTGCGCTGATCGGACCAGTTGACGTACAACGTACCGCGGTTTGGTCCGTTTGACAGGTCGCAAACCAATATGGGCATGCCGTTGCAGCGGGTGATGCCGGGTATATCGAAGCTCCAGCCACCTGGCTGATCAGCGATTTCGATGTCCTCGGCGAGCCAGGTTGCGCCTCCGTCCAGGGAGCGGTCAAACCAGATTTTTTCTTTCCAGGCCCAGGCTACATAAACCTCCCCTTTTGGCCCCACAGCCGGTACCGCGCCCTCTGTGGTGTTGTCGTCGTCTTCACAATCGCCCTCGAACTGGTTGATTGCCAGGGCTTCCGACCAGGATTTGCCGCTGTCCGTGCTTTTCGAAAACAAGATCCGGCTATGATCATTTTTGAGGTCATGGCTGTTGTATACATCAAACTCCGTCCAGGTACAAAACAGGTCATTCGTTTTAGGATCTGCCACCAGCCATTGCTTATCCTGGTCTTTCGGATGACGATACCCGCAAAACGAACCGTCGTTGTATGTTTTACCACCGTCTGTACTTTTTTGAATGACGATGCGGTCGAGCAGTTTTTCACTGCCCCACTGTTTGCCCTCCGGGTCGCTCAGGTGCGCATAATAGAAATTGCCTTTCCAGTCTGCCACAATGACCGGATCGCCGAAAACGCCATAAGTGGATTTCAAATCCTCATTTTTCCAGGTACGGCCACCATCCTCGCTCCAGTAGTAGCGGTCCAGAATAGCCCCGGCCGCTATGTTTTTTGTATTCGCCGGATTAACACAAATGGTCGGCTCGCAGGGGCCTAATGCCATACCGTTTTTCGATTTCGCAATAAGTATGTTTTCAAAGGCTGTTGTGCCGCTCATTATAGGGGCAGGCGCCTCCCTTTTTCTGAAATACGCACACCCGTTTATCAGTGGCAAAATAAGGAGCAGCAGTAGATGATTTTTTGTAGACACGGCAGTTTGAATGAAGAATTTTTAAATACGAAGAAATGTAATTTTCAAGAAGTCTTTATAATATTCACGATTTTTTCATCATTCATCATTCATCATTCATCATTCATCATTCATCATTCATCATTCATCATTCATCATTCATCATTCATCATTCATCATTCATCATTCATCATTCATCATTCATC
>Ga0105046_10005925_pt1 | contig 19270 bp, 11 predicted proteins | sample MAT03_FD_78385 | JGI IMG/M metagenome (GOLD analysis project Ga0105046, IMG submission 78385) | Freshwater microbial communities from Lake Fryxell liftoff mats and glacier meltwater in Antarctica - MAT-03 (megahit assembly) | ecosystem: Environmental > Aquatic > Freshwater > Ice > Liftoff... | reverse complement strand
TACCCCTGGCTGCGGTCCTCGGCGCGGAGGACGCCGTAGGCGACGGCCACGACCGCGAACGCCACGGCCAGCCACCGGCTCAGTTCCCGGAGCCGCTGTTGGGCGCGCAACTCGCGGAGTTGCTCCTCGCTGACGGACACCGTCAGCCGCACTTTGTATTTCTGGTCCGCGAGTCCGGACTCTTTCAACCGTGCCTCCTCTTCCGCGTTCAACTCCAGTTTCACGATCGAATTCGGCTCCAGGTAAAACCGCCGGATCGTCTCCGGATCGACTTCGGCGCGGACGGGCGAGTGCAGTTCGTGGAACACCTCTTCGAGCCGCCGTTTCGCCTCCCGAATCGCTTCCTCCTCGGCTTTGGCGCGGGTGCTGTAGCGGCCGGGGCTGGTCACGTTCCACACGCGGACGGCCGGCGGCGGGTGGTCCGAGTCGGCCGTCGCCACTTCCAAATCGGCCACGGTGCCGATGCAATACGCGGTCGCCGGCGACACCCGCACGGCCAACTCGTCCGGCTTCGGGGCGGTCAACTCGGCGAGGACCGCTTGCCCGGCCGTCGCCCCGCCCGCGATGCCGTTTTGGGCGACCGCTTCTTGCGCCCGACGGAGGGACAACCGACCCAGCGCCACCTTGCCGGGGGCGACGACGGCCGGCCGTTGGAAGACGTACCACAGCGTCAGGCCGAGCGCGAGGAAGACGCCGACGGTCGGGAGCAGCCCCGACGTGGACGAGCGGTTGGCGGAGCGCGGGCGGGACATGGGCGAACCTCCGGGGGGTGTCATACCGCATCGCGATGATTCGTGACGTTGGCGGTGTGGTGTTTTTCCACCTCTCCCCGCTGGGGAGAGGTCGGCAACGTAGTTGCCGGGTGAGGGGTCTTTGTCTTTCAAACGCAAGCAAAACCCCTCACCCGGTTGCTTCGCAACCGACCTCTCCCCAACGGGGAGAGGTGATCCACACCGTGCCCACCCGGAGGCGAGTTCAGGTGTCCAGCGCTGGCCTCACGCGACCGCTCTCAGGCGCTTCTTGCGTGGCGGCTGGGCGGTCACGACCGGCACCCAGGCGGTGACGGTTTGGATCGCCAGCGCGGCCAGCGCGAGCGGGGCGAGGCCGGCCACCGGCCACCCGCCGGCCCACGGCCACAGGGGCAACAGCGCCGCGCCCCAGGCGGTGGCTTCCAGGATCGGCAGCAGGCTGAACCGGTCGGCCCGGTCCGTCGCCGCGCCCCGCCACCACCGCGGCCCCAGCATCGCCAGCCCGAAGTAGAGCAGGTACCGCAGTTCCACCCCGAACGTCCCGGCCGGCACGCGGACGAGGCCGAACAGGTACGACTCGGCGGCCCCCGGCGGGTCGGCCCCGGTCAGTCGGGGCGTCGGCCAGCCGTCCATCCAGTACGCCAGCAGGCCGATGCCGCCGCCGAACACGGCCAACAGGAAGCGGCGGTCCCACCGCACCCGCTCGCGGGCCTTCACCCCGATGCCGGCCAGCAGGGCCGCCCACGAGACGGCCGTGCCCGTCACCAGCAGCCGCATGAGGAGCGGCCAGTCGGTGCCGGACAGGAGCAGCCACGCCGGGACGCACGCGACGGCCACCACGACGGGCGCGGCCAACATCCCGCCCAACAGTCCGGCGACCGCGTGTCGGGTGCCGGTGACGGGGGCCGGCCGGGCGAACGGCAGGGTCTCCGCCTCCGCCCGTCGGGCGACGGGCACCGGCGGGGCGACGGGCACCGGCCGGGCGGACACCAGTTCGGCGAACGCCGCGTCCGCCTCGGCCGCCATTTCGCCCATCGTCGCGTACCGGTTGTCCTTGTCCTTATCCAGCGCCTTCGCGATCACCCGCCGCAGCCGCTCGGTCGGCACCCCGGACAGGTCCGGCGCGTCCACCTGATGTTGCATCTCGACGGGCTTGTCCGGGTCGCCGAACACCGGCCGCCCGGTGAGCATCTCGGCCAGGATCAGGCCGGCCGCGTAGATGTCCACGCGGATGTCGTACTTGCCGCTGGACAGTTCCGGGGCCATGTACTGCGGGGTGCCGATGCGGGTGGTGTGCCCGGCCGTGTGTTCGACCCGCCGGCACAGGTCGAAGTCCACCACCTTCAGCCGGCCGGTGCCGCGGGGCAGCAGCAGGTTGGCCGGCTTCAGGTCGCGGTGCATGACGTTGTGGTCGTGCAGGTACGCGACCGCCTCGGCCATGTCGGCGAAGTACGCGCGGGCGTCGGCCAGCGGCAGCGGGCGGTTGTTCATCAGGCGGTCGAGGGAGGCCCCGTGGACGTACTCCATGACCAGCCACTCCCGCCCTTTGTCGTCCGTCACCAGGTCGTACAGGTGGACCAGGTTCGGGTGACTCAAATTCAGGATGGTCCGCGCGCCGCGGTGAACCCCGCACGCGCCGGTGAATAGCTTCAGGGCGACTTCCTTGCCGGCGTCGCTGATGGCGAAATGCACCTCGCCGAGGCCGCCCTTGCCGATCAACCGGTGAATGGCGTACCGCGGCAGGGGCTGCTCGTTCGGCCGGAGGATCGACTTGTTGCTCATGCGGGGGGTCTCGGCGGGGCGAACGGCCGGGGAGTCCGGGTCGGCGCAGCCCCACATCCTTTTATTCGGCACTGGGCCGGTGACATTTCCTTCCTGGGGCATTTTACGCGAACGGGGTGTGAAGCGGAAACGAAACGGCCCACGGCGGTTTGCCGTGGGCCGAAAGGTGTTGGTGTTCGGCACGGAACGAACTCAATCCGCCTTCTCCATTTGGACCCACACGTCGGTTTTGTCGCTCTCGCCCGGCTTCTCAATGGACTTGGGCCGGGCGGCCCCCTCCGCCGCGCGGATCGTCAACGTCTTCCCGTCCAGACGGTAAGCCCCGACGATCATTTTGCCCTGCTCGTCCATGTCCAATTGACCCGGCTTGGTGGTGGGATCGAGCCGAACGACCGTACTCGTATCGTCCTTCTGGCCGACCCCCGTCTGGATGACCTTCGTTCCGTCGAACGTCGCGGTCAACCCGAGTTGCCGGACGACGGCGGCGGGCGCGTCCTTGCCGGCCTTGCTCATCGCCACCACCTTCCACTTGCCTTGCAGTTTCATCAACTCGTCGGTGTCCACGGCCCCGGCTTTCGGCTTCGTCGGGTCGGCCTTCACCGGCTCGACCGGGCGGAGTTCGGGGGCCATCCGGCGGGGCGGGGACATCTTCGGCGCGGCCTGATCGAAGTCGGGCAGGGAGTCCAGGCCGGCGCGGGTGGACATGGCGCGGAATAGGGCCGGGTTCGCGCCCTCGGCGACGAACCGCACCGACCCGTCGCCCATCAGCACCATCGCCCCGCGCTTGCCGCCCGGTTGCGGGCTGGAGTACGGCTTGAAGGCGTCGGCCGAGTCCTCGATGCCGGCCAGGGTCGCGCCGCCGCCGGCGATCCACGGGCGGGGGCTGTCGGCCGGCAGTTGCACCATTAGCATGGTGTTCGAGAGGCCGTCCGGGCAGTCGTCCAGCCGGGCACCCCCGTCGTAGGTGACGAGGCCGACCCGTTTGCGTTCGGGCGACCCTTCCGGGGCGTTGGCGTCGTAGCGGGCGGCGTCCAGCCCCAACCCGGCCACGCCGACGTAGTTGGTCGCGCCCAGGGTCTTATCCGGGGCCAGTTCGCTGGTCGCCCGCCATGCCGATTGCGGGTAGTTCGGGTTCAGGAACTGCGGCACCCACGCCTCGGCGGCCGGCAAGTTCTCCGGGGCGTACCAGGCGAACTTCCGCGACTGGATGCGGCCGTGCAGTTGGGCGTTGTCCAGGAACGGCAACAACTCGGCCAGGAAGCTGACCCGCTCGGCCGGCGGGAACGGCAGGTCGAACCGGTCAGCGGCCGCCCGCTCGACGGTGCCGCGGGGGAACGCCTTGGTCCGCTGGGTGTATTTCGTCACCCCTTTGGCGAGCGCGAACGTATCCACCTCGCCGGACGAGATGGCCAGGCGGCCGCGGAACTCGGCGGCGGTGCGGTTCAGACGGGCCGCGACCACGTCGTCGTACACGTCGGCGTCCCAGTTCAGTTCGACCCGTAGGGTGACGACGGTGCCGGACAGTTGGACATCGACGTGCGAGCCGTTCCCCGGTTTCGTGGTCCCCGGTTGGCCGGGCATGCCGCCGGGGTAGCCCTCGCCCGAACCGGGGTAGCCGGGCATTCCGGGGTAGCCGCCGCCGGACCCCGTACCGGGCATTCCGGGGTAGCCGGGCATCGGGGGCGGCGGAGGGGGTTGTCCGCCGGGCGCTTGGGCGAGTTCGTCCGACCGCGTCGGCGGCAGGGACGCACTCTTCCCGCCGGGGCCGCCTGGCCCCCCCGGCGGTCGGCCGCCGCCGCTGCCCTGGTAGCCACCGCCGCTGCCGGGATAGCCGGGGGGCGTTCCGGGTCCGCCGGGCATTCCGGGGTAGCCTTCGCCGGGACCGCCGGGTCCGCCGGGGTAGCCGCCGCCGGGCCGCTGACCGGACGTGTAATCGTTCACGTCGAACTTGACCTTGCCCAGCCCCTTGACGAGGTTCAACAGGGCCAACATCTGGTCCTTGGCGGCCGCCTTGGCGGCGTCGTCGGTGATGTAGTCGAGGTACACGTCCGCCAGCATCTTGCGGTCGGAGAAGGTGGTGAGCGACAGGCCGAGGACCTTGACCTGCGCGAAGCCCCCCGTCACGAGGAGGTCGTACGGCGTCGGGGCCAGTCGGGCGAGTCCGGTCACGGTGGACGCCCGCTTGTCGTGGAATTCGGCGTAAGCCAGGGCGGGGGCGTCCTTCTCCGGGTCATCTTCCAGGGCGTTCATGGCCCGCTTCAGGTTCTGATCGACAGTGCGGAACGTCTTGATCGACGTGTAGTTCGTGACGACCGGCGGGGGCGCGGCGGGCGGCTGACCGGGCATGCCTGGCATTCCCGGAGGCCCGTTCGGCATTCCCGGAGGCCCGCTCGGCATTCCCGGAGGCCCGACGCCGGTGCCCGTCGGGTTGAGCGAGGTGCCCATCGGTTGGGGCTGGCCGATGCCGCCTGGGGGCATCCCCATCGGCCCGCCCGGTGCGGGCGGCGGGGCCGGGTCCGTCAACTCGGTCTTGTACGGCGGGTAGCCGGTCGGCTGAATGTCCATCAGGAACCGGTTCAGCGCTTCCTTCTCGGCGACGACGAGCGTGTTGCGGTCGAACAGGCACAGGGCGAGAGGTTTCTCGACGGCCGGCGCGGTCTCCTGGCCGCCCAGCAGGGTCTGGATCGACACCGACTTGCGGAAGCCCGACAGGAAGGCGTTCGATTTGACGAGGAACACCTCGCGGCCGTTCACCGCCGGGGCCGGCTGGAGGTCCATTTTGCCGCGCATCCCCGCCTCATCCAGGTTGCCTTCCAGTTGGAGGACGGCGAACGAGTCGCGGTCCTCGCCGACTTGAGCCAGGGTGAACTCGCGGACCTCGGAGAGGTCGAACCGCATCGACTCCTTGAACTGGTCCAGCACTCCGCCGTCGAAGAACTTCTGGAACAGCGGGGTGTTCCGCAGTTCGGCCACCCGCCCGTGCCACACGGCCCGCGTGTCGCCCGGCAGCAGGTTGGTGATGTCCTTGGAGTTCGGGTCCACCACCCGCCGTTTGACCTTGGGCGGTTTCGGGGGCGGCTTCGTGCCGGGGTTGTTGGGGTCCGTCTCGCCGGGGCCGCCTTCGCCCGTGCCTTCCCCGCTCGGCATCCCCGGCATCGCCGACGGGCTGCTGCCGTTTCCGCCCCCGGTGCCACTGCCGCTCGCCACCGGCTTGGTGTCCTCCCCGCCGAAGATCTGCATGGCGGCGAACCCGAGGCCGCCGAGGACGAGGACGCCCAGCAGCACCCCGATGAGGGTCTTGTTGTTGCCGGACTTGGCCTTCTCCTTGTCCTTCTTCTTCTTGCCTTTGCCTTTAACCGGGGCGGCGTCGGCGGGGGCTTCGGCCTCGGCGGCCGGCTCCTCCGGCGGGGGGGGCACCACGAACCGGTATTTACATTTCGGGCACTCCATCTTCCGCCCGACGGCGGCCGAACTGCGGATCACCAAAGCGGCGGCGCAACTCGGGCACGGCACTGCGAATTTGACGTTGGCCATAGGGCACTCCCGGCGAACGGGTTCGGCCGTCACGGGCGGCGTGGGGACGCGGCTCACCGAACGGGTATTCAGGGATCATATCCGCCCGACGGGGGCGGTGGCAAAGGCAAACCCGGCCGACCGGTCGGGATTCGTCCGCCAAGTGGGGCACCATTCCGACGGAACAGCCCGACCGTTCGTTTGCGCCGGCCGGGCGAATCGCCGCGCCGGGATCGGCTTCGGGACCGCGGGCACGCGAAAACACCTCCCCTCAAGACGAGGGGAGGTGGGAAGAGCAGTCCAAAGGTAGGGAGTCGGGTTAGCAAAGGTGGGGAAGACCTCACCCCCCGGCCCCCTCTCCATTCATGGAGAGGGGGTGTTCAACCCGCACCGGTGACACAACGTCCGGCGTCAGGAGCCGAACCGCCCGTGAAATCCAAGCCTGAAATTCGTCGAACCGGCAACGTTCCCCTTTTGAACACCCCCTCTCCATATCATTGAGAGGGGGACGGGGGGTGAGGTCTTGTCACTTCTTGGCCGGCACCGTCACCCCGCTCCCGCCGCGGGGGAACGCCTCCTCGCCCGGCTCCGCGCCCGGCGGGGTGAACCGCCACTTGCCGCCCGCCACCCCTTCCCCGTACCCGACGGCGAACAGCCGCTTCATCTCCTCCGGCTGGAAGGTGAAGCTGTTGGACGGGGCCGGCACGTCCTGCCCGATGGCCGCCAGGTGGAACTTCATCCCGGACACGCCGCAGAAGGCGTACAGGCCGAGCACTTCGGCGCGGAACAGGGCGTACAGCGCGGCCGACAGCGACCCGGTGGCCCGCTTCACCAGCCCCGGCTTCTCGGTCAGCGGATCGACGTACAACTTGCCGGCCGCCATGACGTACAGGTTGGACCCTTTCAGCCAGGCCCCGCTGCCGCCGGACGGCCGCTCGCCGCCCGGCCCCAGCCGCAGGAACGTCTGGCTCACCGCCCCGCCGTCCACATGCTCTTCCTCGTACCGCCGGCCGTCCACCTCCACATCGAACGCAACGGCCGGCATCAGGCCGGGGATGGCGGCCGTCGCCTGCACCACCTTCCGCACCAGCAGCGCCGCGTCCGGCCGGCCGCTGCTGGCGATGGCCCCCACGTCCCAGATGCTTTGCCGCCGCGTCTGCACGTTCATGGTGCCCAGGTACAGCCGCCGACCGGCCGCGTGCGCCGCCCGCAGGTCGCACAGGAACCGCTCGTTCACCTCCCGCTCGATGAGCCGCTCCAGCCGGGCCGGATCGACCAGCGCGGAGCTGCGGATCAGGCTGACGACCGGCCGGTAGCGGTAGATGTCCTTGTCGGTGATGGTGGTGAACAGGTGCCGCATGCGGTCGTCGTAGGCCGGCCCGGCGAAGGCGAACAGGGCGACCAGCGCGCCGCTGCTGATGCCGGTGACGACATCGAACGCGGGGCGGGTGCCGGACGCCGTCCAGCCGACCAGCTCGCCGGCGTTGTACGCGGCGTACTGCCCGCCGCCGGACAGCAGCAGGACGTTTTGCGGCCGCGCCAGTCGGCCGGCCGGCCCCACCCGCTCGGAGGCCAGCGCGTCGGCCAGGGTGCCGCTGATCTGCGACGGGCGGGCGACCGACACCGGCGGGGGCGGCAGTTGCGCCCGCGACTGGGTACACCCGAGCAGGGTCGCCACGGGGACGGCGGCGATCGGCGTGCGGCGGAGGAATTCGCGGCGGTTGACCATGGCGTTCTGGCGACCCTGTCCGGGTGATGGGAAGGCGTCCACGAGGGAACGGCGGCCTATACCGACCGACCGGAATGCGGTCAAGGGAACTTGGGAAGGGATTTCGCGGTTTGGGCGTGCTTTGCTGACAGGCCGGGGCGGGATCTCGGTATCCCGCGTCGCACGGGGTGTCCGGCGGTGGAAGTCCGTCGGAGAATGACTGTCGTGGGGTTGTCATTCTCGCGCGAATCCGGTTCGACGCGAGCGGTTCCAGCGGGGAGACGTATGTCGGAATCCGCACACGAGGTCGGTCACGGGCACGCCCCGGCCCGACCGTACACCCGCCTGCGACAACTGTTGCGGCCGGAGCGGCGGGACATCACGGCCGTGGTGGTGTTCGCGGTGGCGGTGGCGGTGCTGTCGCTGGCCACCCCGATCACCATCGAATCGCTGGTGAATACCGTCTCGTTCGGCATCCTCCTGTGGCCGGTCGCCGTCCTCGGCGGGGTGCTGCTGTTGTGCCTGGGCCTGGCGGCGGCCATCCGCGCCATGCAGGTGTACCTGGTGGAGTGCCTGCAGCGGCGGCTGTTCGTGCGGGTGGTGGCCGACTACGCGCACCGCATGCCGCGGCTGGAGCTGGAGACGTTCGACCACCGGTACGGCCCCGAACTGGCCAACCGCTTCTTCGACGTGATCAACTTGCAGAAGTCCGTCGCCACCCTATTACTCGACGGAGTGGCCCTGGTGGTGACGGCGGTCGTCGGCATGGTGGTGCTGGCCTTCTACCACCCGTTCCTACTCGGCTTCGACATCATAATGTTGGCGATGATCGCTTTCATCGTGTTCGTCCTCGGCTGGGGCGGGGTCCGCACCAGCCTGCACGAGTCGCACGCCAAGTACGATGTGGCCGGCTGGCTGGAGGAGCTGCTCCGCTGCCTACGGGTGTTCAAGTTCGCCGGTGGCCACCGGCTGGCCATCGTCACCGCCGACCGTCTGGCCGGGGAATACGTAGCCGCCCGCCGCGAGCACTTCCGGGTGGTGTGGCGGCAGACGGTGTTCTCGCTCGGCTTGCAGGCGATAGCAAGCACCGCCCTGTTGGTGCTGGGCGGGTACCTGGTCATCGACCGACAACTGACCCTCGGCCAACTGGTGGCGGCGGAACTGATCGTCGCCCTGATCGTCGCCTCCGTGTCCAAACTGGGCAAGTACGCCGAGACGTACTTCGACTTGCTGGCCGGGGCCGAGAAGCTTGGCCTGCTGACCGATCTGCCGCTCGAACGCTCCGGTGGGGAGGTGCTGGCGGAAAACGGCCGTGGCCTGACCGTGCGTTGCCACGGCATGGATTACGCCGCCCACCGGGACGCGCCGGCGTACCCGGAGGTCGCCGTCGCGGCGGGCGAGCGGGTGGCGGTGGTCGGGCCGCCGGGGTCGGGCAAAACGACCCTGTTCGAGCTGGTGTGCGGACTACGGTCGCCGGACCACGGGGTGATCGAGTTAGACGAGATCGACCTGCGGCAGTTGTCGCTGGAACACCTGCGGGAGCGGGTGGCGCTGGTGGAAGGCCCCGACCTATTCCTCGGCACGGTGGGCGAGAACGTGCGGGTCGGTCGGGCGGACCTGCCGCCGGCCGACGTGCGAACCGCCCTGCACGCGGTCGGCCTGACCGACGCCATCCACTCCCTGCCCCTCGGCCTGGACACGCTCCTGACGGTCGGCGGCGGGCCACTGTCGGGCGGCCAGGCCCTGCGGCTGGCCATCGCCCGTGCGATGGCCGGCCGCCCCCGACTGCTCGTCCTGGATGGGGTGCTGGACGCCCTCAACCGGCGGGACTGCCCGGACCTGCTGGACCGCCTGTTCGACCGCGCCGCCCCGTGGACGCTGCTGGTGTCCTCCACCGACCCGTCCGTCCTCGCGCGGTGCGACCGTGTCCTGGACCTGTCCCCGGACGCCCCCGACGACTTAGTCTCCCTGTCTACCCAAGGGTCGAACTGATGGACGCGCACGCGAAAACCCACCCGGCGTTCGACCCGCATGTGCCGTTCGCCACCCTCGACCACCTCCGCAAACCGCGGGGCATCCGCTGGATCGCCCGGATGCTGGTGATCGTGTTCGCGGTGTCACCGGTCGCCCTGCTGCTGATCCCGTGGCAGCAGACCGTCCGCGGGCGGGGGCAGATCATCGCCTATGCCCCGATCGAGCGGAAGCAGGTCGTTACCGCCATGGTCGGCGGGCAGGTGAAGACGTGGCATGTGGTTGAAGGATCGCGGGTCAAGGTCGGCGACCCGATTGCCGATATTGAGGATAACGACCCCGACCTGGCCGAGAACTTGATCGTCCAAAAGCGGATTCTGTCAAGCCGGTGGGCGGCGTCGGAACAGGAGTTGGGCCAACAGACGGTAGCGGTCGCCGCCCAGGAGAAGGCCCTGGAGGCGGCGGTCGGGGCGGCCAAGGCGAACCGGGAGGCGGCCGGCCTGCTCGTGGACGTGGCCCTACAGGCCCGCAAGAACAACGAGTTCGCCCTCCGTTATGAGCGCCGCCGGTACGAGATGTTCGACCAACTGTTCAAGAACCCGAAGTTCGGCGGATTGGAGCCGGAGTTGAGCCGGGACGAGGCGCAGGCCCGCGCCGACCGGGCGGCGACCGACGTGGCGCGGGCGGCGGCCGAGATCAAGCGGGCCGATGCGAGCGTGCTGACCAACGACTCGCTCATACTCCAGGCGCAGGCCAGCGGGCTGTCGTCGGTGGCCACCGCTACGCGGGACCTGCGGCGGGTCGAGCAGAGCCTGTTCGGGATCGAGCGCGAGCAGCAGGAGTTGGACGTCCGCATCGAGCGGTTCAAGGCGCGGTTCGTGAAGTCCCCGACCGACGGGGTGGTGTTCCGCGTGTCGGCCAACGCCGGGAGCGGCGGGCAGTACGTCAAGGAAGGGGACGAACTCGCCGTCATCGTGCCGGACGTGACGGATCGGGTGGTGGAACTGCGGATCGGCGGAGTGGACGCCCCGCTCATCGCCGCGCACATGGAGAAGACCGGGGAGGGGCCGCACGTGCGGCTCCAGTTCGAGGGGTGGCCGGCGGTGCAGTTCGCCGGCTGGCCGTCGGTGGCGACCGGCACGTTCGGCGGCAAGGTGCGGCAGATCGACCCCACCGACGACGGGTTCGGCCGGTTCCGCATCTTGGTCGAACCGGAGCAGTTGTTCGACGAAGACGTATGGCCGGAGCCGAAGTTCCTCCGCCAGGGCAACCAGGCGGTCGGCTGGGTGTTCCTCAACCGAGTGACGCTGGGGTACGAATTGTGGCGGCAGTTCAACGGCTTCCCGCCCGTCATCGCCCCGAAACCGCCGGAACCGAAAGACGGCGGAAAACCGCCAAAGGTCAAGCTCTAATGACTCGCCGCGCCGCCGCCGTTCTCGCGTCCTTCGCTCTCGGCGGTGCCGGCTGCCTAAGCTCGCCGTCGGCACGCCACGCCGACCCCACGGCCGCCTGGTTGGCACCGCCGAATCCGGCCGCCTCCCCGCCCGCCCCCCGGCCGGCACCGGCCGCGATGACGGACGCGGCCGTCGTCCCCGTCGCCTTCACGGAACTTCAGCCGGAAGTCGCTCCGCCGCCACGATCGGCTGACACCGACACGAAAATCGACCCGGACTTGAAAGCCAATCCGGACTCGAAAGCCGGTACGGACGGAAAACCGGGGGCCGTGCCGCCCGGCCCGCCGATGGCCTCGCCATCGGTGACCGGATCGCCCCGGAGCGTCGGCGGGCCGCTCTCCTTGGAAGAAGTGCTAACTTCGGTCGAGCGGAGTTTCCCGCTATTGCGGTCCATCGAGCAAGAGCGGGCCATCGCCGGCGGCCGACTGCTCTCGTCGATGGGTGCGTTCGACCTGAACTTGTTCGCGTCGGCCGAAGGGCAGGGCACCACCTACGACAACGTCCGCAGCAGCGCCGGCGTCAGCCAAGGTCTGCCCGTCGGCGGGCTGGGCGTGTTCGCCGGCTACCGCAACGGGGTCGGCGACTTCCCCACCTACAACCTGGGCCAGAAGACCGCCGACGGCGGCGAGTTCCGCGCCGGGCTGAGCATCCCGCTGCTCCGGGATCGCGAGATCGACCGCCCCCGCGCCGCCATCCAGCAGGCGAGGATCGATGTCGCGATCGCCGAGCCGGTGATCGAACGGCAGCGGCTGGACTTCGAGCGGGCGGCGGCGCGGACGTACTGGGGGTGGGTGGCCGCCGGGGTGCGGCTGAAGGTGACCGAGTCCCTCGTGCGACTGGCCGCCGACCGCGATGAACAGTTGAAAGAGCGAGTCGAAGTGGGCGCGACGGCGAACATCGAGCGGGTGGACAACCAGCAGAACATCGCTCTCCGCAACGGGATTCTCGTTCAAGTCGAGCGGGCATTCCAGAAAGCGACCATCGACTTGTCTTTGTTCCTTCGCGATGGCTCCGGCTCCCCCACGCTCGCCGGCACCGACCGCCTACCGTCGTTCCCGGAAGTCCGGCCGATCGACATGGCCGCCTTCCCCGCCTTCCTCCAGGCGGCGCTCCAAGCGCGACCCGAACCGCGACGGCTCCGACTGACGCGGGACAAGACGGCCGTCGATCTCCGCTTGGCCGACAACCAGACGCTTCCCAGCCTGAACGCCGTCGTCGCCGCCTCGCAGGATGTCGGATTCGGCAAGAGTTCACTGTCCGGGCCAAACGGCTCGGACCGCACCGGCGTCAGCGCCGGCGTCGCCTTCCAACTGCCGGTGCAGCGGCGGGACGCGCTGGGCAAGGTGATGGCCGCGCAAGCCCGGCTAGTGCAGATCGAGTTTCAGTTGCGGCAGGCCGAGGACGTGGTGCGGGCGGACGTGCAGGACACGTTCTCCGCGCTGGAGCGGGCGTTCGAGTTTTACCAGCAGGCGAAGAATCGGGTGGAGTTGGCCCGACTGGTGGCCCGCGCCGAACGGGAGCGGCTCCGCTTGGGCCGCAGCGACATCCTCCGCGTCACCCTCCGCGAACAGGCCGCGTTCGACGCCGAGGTGAGCGAGATCGGGGCGCAACTGGATTACTTCCGCGCGGCCGCCGACTTCCGAGCGGCGATCGGCGGCAGGTGAGGCGCGGGCGCGTACGGCGAGCGGGTGTTCCGCGCTCGCCGCGGGGTGGCGGGTTACGCCTCGACCGGTTGCGGCCGCTTCGCGCCGGGCAGGTCGATCGGCTCGGCCACCTTGCGGTAGCCGAGCGACCACAGGACTTCCAGCACCTCACTCCACGTCGGGAACGGGCGGCGGTTGTCCCGCTTGTACCGGTCCATGGCTTTCATGAAGTCCGTCTCGTCGTCGGAATAGTCCCGCTCGCAGGTGGTCGGGTCGATCAGCCGGCGGCGCTCGCTCGCCTGCCGCGCCTTGGCCGCGTTCTGCGCCCGGCGGCGGTCGGCCACGACCGGGATGTTCCGCTTGCGGCGGTCGTTCGGGAAGTCGTCCGCCGAGGCGTCGATGTCGGGGGCGGTGTCGGTGTCGGTTTCGAGTTGGTGGCTCATAGCGCGCATCCTCATGCGTAAGGGGTGGCAGGGGGATGCCAGGGTCATGGTCTCCACCGCGTATCGGTGCGGATGGACGGGTGACATAACCTACCCGGTGAAATCGCACTGTCAACTAAAAGTCGCGCCATCCGGACATTCGGCGCAAGTTATCCATAACTTGAAGTTCCCGTCGGAATCCGTTTGAATACCCTGAATATTCACGCCGGCCCTGACGACGTGCCGATCCATCCACATCATCGGAGTATTCAGCCCGCGCATGGCGAACCGGAACCTCATTAGCTTGTTCGACTTCTACCTCGCGGGCATGTTGCTCATCAGCGTGTACCGCCGGCGGCGGGTGTATGCCGACGGCGTCCGCCTGTTCCTGTCCACGTTCACCCGCCGGCGGAAGGTCATCGGCAGCCTGTCCGAGAACCGCGAAATCCTTCTCACCTGGGACGTGATGCGGCCGGTCTGCACCGCCGTGGCGCTGATGGCCGTCCAGTGGCTCTGTTCCCGCGTCGTGTGGCCGACGGCCACGGTGAAAGTGGCGGAGGTGTTCGGGTCGTGGTGGCGGGCGCTACTGGTGTTGGCCGCGTTCGTACCGATGTTCGCGGTGGACCTGTACTTCCTGATCCGGGTCGGCCGGTTCGACCGCACCGAGACCGAGAAGTCCCTCGACCAGGCGGAGAACTGGCTCGGCACCTGGAAGGGGGCGGCGGTGCGGGTGGCCACGCTCGGCTACGTCAACCCGACCCGGATCGTCCGCGACCAGGTGCGGCAAGGGCTGCGGGATTTGGGCGCGACGGTCGGCTGGGCGATGAACTGGGTGGCCATTCAGTCCGCCTGCCGCCTCGCCTTCGGGCTGACCGTGTGGGGCCTGTGGGTGTGGGGGTGAGCGTGGACCATCGGGCGTCGCCGGGATGGCCGGTCACTTCTTCCCGATCTTGTAAAGGTGCGTCAGGGTGCGGAGGTAAATGCCGTCGTCGAGAATCGCCGGGGAGGCGCGGCAGCCGTCGGGCAGCCGGTTGACGGCCACCTCCTCGTACTCCTTCGGGTTCGCCTTCGCCACGAACGTCTTGCCGTTCTCGCCGCAGAAGTACAGCAGCCCGTCGGCCAGCACCGGGGACGCCGAGAACGCCCCGTCGAGCCGCTTCTCCCACTTCGCCTTGCCGGTCTTGGCCTCCACGCAATGCGCGATGCCCCTGTCCGTCACGAAGTACAGGTGCCCCTTGTCGGCGATCACCGACGGGCGAGTCGGGCCGTCCTTCGGGTGGCTCCAGGCGATGTCCGCCTTCGACAGCAGCCCGGTGCGGCCGGCCTTCACCGCCAGCATCCCGGACGTGTGCCCGGTACTCAGCACGATCAGCCCGTCGGTCAGCACCGGCTTGCACGCCTGGTTCATGCCGCCGTGCGACACCCGCCACAGTTCCTTGCCGGTGGCCGGGTCGTAGGCGATGGTCTGCTCCGCCGACGGCGACACCAACTGCGGCTTGCCGTCGATCTCGAACAGGGACGGGGTGGAGTACGCCTTCTTGATGTCGCCGTTCTTCTGGTCCTTGTACTTGATGTCGCGGTCCTCCTTCCACACCGTCTTGCCGGTGTCCTTGTCCAGCGCGGCGACGTACTGGAAGTCGAACCCGTCGAACGTCAGGAGGAGCAGGTTCTTCCACAGGATGGGGGACGACGCCGGGTTGCGGAAGTGGTCGCACGGCAACTCGCCGGTGTCCCGCTTCCACAGCACTTTGCCGGTCTTCGCGTCCAGGCAGGCGGTGCCGAAGCTGCCGAAGTGGACGTACGCGCGGCCGGCTTCGAGGACCGGCGTCGGGCTGGCGAAGCTGTTGAAACTCTTGGTGTTCGGCGGGTCTTTCGGGGTGAACAGCTTGAGGTCGTGGATCACCTTGCCGGTCGCGCGGTCCACGCACACGGCGAACATCGCCTTGCCTTCCTCGGTCGCGGTGGTCATCCAGACCTGATCGCCCAGGATCACGGGCGAGGACCAGCCCTTGTCATGGATGGGCGTCTTCCAGACGACGTTCTCGGTGTCGGTCCAGGTGGAGGGCGGGTTCTTGGCCGGGCTGCGGCCGTCGCCGGTCGGCCCGCGGAACTGGGGCCAGTCGCCGGCGGTGACGGCGGTCGTGACGGACGCGGCGACGAGGAGTACAAGCAACGCGCGCATGGAAGTGGGTCTCGGCGGGAGTGGGGAGGTTGCAGGCAGTGTAGCGGAAGACCCCTCTTCGCGGCGAGTTCACGAGCCGCAAGGATGTCGCCCATCCCGGTGACGACGAACGGCGGCGGAACCGCTACCTTAAAGGCGGACGCCCTCAGTCTACACGGTAAGACGCTGTGACACCGCACCGCGGAGGCCGTCGGTTCCACACGCTGCGGCGGCTGTTCGCGCTGGGCACCTGCCTGGGGCCGGTCAGCTACGTCGCGGCGGCCGGGCTGATCCCGCGCGGCGACCCGCTGCCGAAGAACGCCCCCCGCGACCCGTCCCCGCCCGTCCACCCGCTCCCGCTCCTCGCGGTCGAACCCGTGACCAAACCCGATTTCCCCCCGCCCCGCGACCGCCGCATCGGCGTCGTCGGCCTGGGCTACTACACCGACACCGTCGTCCGCCTGTGCGCCGAACTCGGCCTGCCGGTCGGGTTCATCGTGGACGACCTGGAAGGGGCCATCGGCGACCCCTACGGGGCCGCGCGCCACCTGACCCGGCGCGACATTCCCCTCCTGAGTACCGCCGAGTTCGCGGACCAATCGCGGGCGGCGGACGGCGAGTTGCTGCTGGTCGCCGGGCGGATCGACTGCGACGCGGCCGTGGCGCTGGACGACGACCCGTTCCGGCAGGTGACGGATTGGGTGGCCCGCGCCGCCCCCGGTCAGGAACCGCTCCTGCATCCAGTGGCGCTGCTCGCACGTTCGACGCCGGTGCAGTGCCCGGATCGGTACGCGGTGTTCGGCTTTCCGGGGTCGGGCAACGTGCTGACGCAGAACTTGGTCGAGGCCCTGTATGCCCGCCGGCCGGCCGAGGTGGTGCCGGCCTGGCAGGTGCGGGCGAACCTGTCCGAGCAATACTTCTACAGCTTCGCCGCCCGCGCCCGTGCCCTGCTCGCGCCGCTGTCTCCCACCCGCATCGAGTACGTCCCGCACGACTTCGGCACCATGATGGTCTCGGTCGAGCGCGGCGACCGGGCGGCGGTCGCCTTTTACGTCCCCACGCACCGACACTTGGGCAAGCAGGCGTACCCCACCCACTCGCTGCCGACCACGCAGGCGGTGGACTTCTTCGCGTCGGTGAACGCCCCGTGCGTGGCCGTCGTCCGCCACCCGCTGGAGACGCTGCTGTCCCAGTCGAACAAGATCGACCGGCCGTCGCGGGCGGTGCTGGACGGCCCGCTCTTCCTCGACCGCTCGGCCGCGCAGTTGGCGAAGTGGACGGATCATCTGCTGACCAATCGCGCCCGCGCGTGCGTGGTGCGGTACGAGGACTTGGCCGGGCGGCGGCTCGACGAGTTGCAACGGATGGCCGGTTTCCTCGGCTTCCCGCTTACCGACGACGAGGCCGGTCAACTGTACGACCAGTTTTTAAACCGCAACCTGACGGCCGCCACGTCGAAGCACTACTATCGCGGCGGCAGCGACAAATGGCGGAGCGAGTTCACCGCCGACCACCTCCGGCGGGCGATGCGGCACCTGCCGGCCGAGGCGTTCACCGCCTTCGGGTACGACGTGCCGACGGAGGCCGACCTGACGGCGGAGCCGGTGACGATGACGCCGATGCCGCGGAGCGAGTTGTACGCCTGCCTGTTGGAGTCGTACCCGTTCCATCCGGTGCCCGGCCCGCACGGTATCCAGGTGTGCGGGCAAGATGACGAGCTGGCCGCCGGGGTGATCGCCGCGTTCGGCGACCCGACCCTCCTGACCTTGCTCGCCGCCGGCGGGTTCGGCGACGCGCCGCGCGGCCAACTCGCGACATGAGTTCACCCGTGCGCCTCCCTCCGCCTCGCCCTGCCCGGCGTCAGGGTGCCGGTAGCCGCCATGTGTCCGAGGATTTGACCAGAGTCGCGGAGCCAGGGAAACATCTATTACTCCGAGAAGTCGGTCGCCGGAAACCCGCAAGTTGCGATAATTTCCCCATGAGCGACGACACCACTTTCGCGCTGAGTTACGACGCCGGCACCGTGCTGGTGGGCGGCGGCCCGCCGGGGTTCGACTTCGCCACCCTGCCCGGCGTCCGGTTCGACCCCCGCACGTCCACTCACCGGGCGCAAGGGCGACACTATCGCGGGCTGATCGAGCATCTCGTCCGCGAGAAACTGCCGTTCACCGACACCGCCCGCGAGTGGGAACACAAGCCGATGGGGTGGAAGCTGAACAGCGACCGCACCCCGTTCCCGCACCAAGCCGAGGCCGTGGCCGCGTGGTGGAAGGGCGGCGCGCGGGGCGTCGTGGTGCTGCCCACCGGCACCGGCAAGAGCTTCATGGCCGCGCTCGCCGTTGAAAAAGCCAACCGCCCGACGCTGATCGTGGTGCCGACTATCGTCCTGATGAACCAGTGGTACGGCGAACTGTCCAAGATGTTCGGCACCGAAGTCGGGCTGCTCGGCGGCGGGTACTACGACTTCCAGCCGCTCACGGTCACGACGTACAACTCGGCCTTCATCCACCTGGAACGGTACGCGCACAAGTTCGGCTTGCTGGTGTTCGACGAGGCGCACCACCTGCCCGGCAGCACGTTCATGGAGACCGCCATCGGTGCGCTGGCCCCGTTCCGGCTCGGCCTGACCGCCACCCCGGAGCGGGCCGACGGCGGCGAGGCGCTGCTGCCGGAGTTGATCGGCCCCATCGTTTATCGGCGGGAAATTCAAGAACTGTCCGGCGAATACCTGGCCGGGTACGTCGCCCACCGCGAGTTCATCGACCTGACGCCGGACGAGGGCGAGCAGTACCGTCAATGCCGGGAACTGTACCGCGGATGGATCGCCGACCACGGCATCGACCTGCGGCAGCCGAACGGCTGGCAGCGGTTTATCTTCGAGGCCAGCCGGTCGCCCGACGGGTGGGAAGCGCTACGGGCGCACAAGGAGCAGAAGCGGATCGAGCGGCAGGCCGAGGGGAAGTTCAAGAAGTTGGAGGAGTTGTTCGCCAAGCACGTCGGCGAGCGGACCATCGTGTTCACCGCGGACAACGCCACGGTGTACGAGATCGCCCGCCGCTACCTCGTCCCGGCCATTACTAACCAGACGAAGGCGAAGGAGCGGAAGAACATTTTGGAGAAGTTCCACAGCGGTGAGTACACGGTGCTGGTGGCGTGTCAGGTGCTGAACGAAGGGGTGGACGTGCCGTCGGCGAGCGTGGGCGTGGTGCTGTCCGGCAGCAGCAGCGTGAAGGAGAACGTGCAGCGGCTCGGCCGCATCCTGCGGAAGTACGGCGACAAGCAGGCGAACCTGTACGAGATCATCGCCCGCGGCACGTCCGAGGAGTTCAGCTCCGAGCGCCGCCGTCAGCACGGGGCGTTCCAGTGAGGAAATGTCGCGGTCGCGGTCGGGCCTGCTAAAATGCCGGTCCACCCCCCGCCCGCGAGCCGACCCGATGCCGCCGCCCGTCGCCACCCCCGTCACCGACGCCAACACCGTCCGCGAGATCGCCGCCACCTACGAGCGGCTGACCGACCAGATCGGCAAAGTGATCGTCGGCCAAAAGGTCGTCGTCGAGCAACTGCTCATGTCGCTGTTCAGTCGGGGTCACTGCCTGCTGGTCGGGGTGCCGGGGCTAGCCAAGACGCTGCTGGTGTCCACCGTCGCCCGCGTGCTGGCGCTGAGCTTCAAACGGGTGCAGTTCACCCCGGACTTGATGCCCGCCGACATCACCGGCACCGACATCTTGCAAGACGACCCGGAGACCGGCCGCCGGCGGTTCCTGTTCATGCCCGGCCCGCTGTTCGCCAACATGATTCTCGCCGACGAGATCAACCGCACCCCGCCGAAGACGCAGGCGGCGCTGCTCGAAGCCATGCAGGAGGGGC